>Ga0181529_10001590_pt1 | contig 28715 bp, 21 predicted proteins | sample PEATcosm2014_Bin_36_FD_119763 | JGI IMG/M metagenome (GOLD analysis project Ga0181529, IMG submission 119763) | Peatland microbial communities from MTU Mesocosm Facility, Houghton, MI, USA - PEATcosm2014_Bin10_30_metaG | ecosystem: Environmental > Terrestrial > Soil > Wetlands > Peat | place... | reverse complement strand
TAAGTTCAGGGGCTCGAATCACCGATCACCATTCAAAAAGTCTTTAGTGCGAACCATTCCACCACGGCCGGGGCTGCCGCGTGGCACTTAGTAACGTCGGTCCCTTCCGAAACAATAGCGCTCCAGAAGTCTCTCGCGGTAAGGGACAGCTTCATGGGCACGAAGGGAAAAACGCGCCTCCGATCACGCCATTTTCTTGATGTTCTAAAGGGAATTCACTCTACCCGAATTTGTGATCTAGTGTAGCGTCTCATGCAGATCGTCTTTTATTGAGCGTGGTCTGAGCGCGGGAGACCTTTTCGAGGATGTCGTTTGCCTTTGCGGTCCAGATGAAGGGCTTCGGGTTTTTGTTGTGGTGGTCGATGTAGTTGCCGATGGCTGTGATGAGTTGCTCCAGGTCTTGGAAGATGCCGCGGCGAATCTGGTTTGTGGTCAGATCGCGGAAGAACCTTTCGATCATGTTCAGCCATGAAGCCGACGTCGGTGTGAAGCGAACGTGAAAGCGCTTGTGCTTTTCCAGCCAGCGCTGAACGCGGGGATGTTTGTGCGTCGCGTAGTTGTCGCAGATCAGGTAAATTGTCTTTCCCGCTGGAACGGTCTGGTCGATCATGCGCAGAAAGCGTAGCCATTCCTGATGGCGATGCCGCTGCTGGCATAGCCCGTAGACTTCTCCGGTTGCCGTATCGAGAGCGGCGAACAGCGTGGTCGTGCCGTTGCGCTTATAGTCGTGCGTCATAGTAGCGCCGCGGCCCTTCTTCATTGGTAAGCCGGGCTGTGTGCGGTCCAGCGCCTGTATCTGGCTCTTCTCGTCCACGCTCAACACCAGCGCATGTTCGGGCGGATCCAAATACAGTCCAACGATGGCCTCCAGCTTCTCGGCGAACTGAGGATCTTTGCTGACCTTGAAGCTCTCTACACGATGCGGCTTCAAGCCGCTGGCGCGCCAGATGCGAGACACCGACGCCTTGGAAATGCCCATCTCCCGCGCCATCGTGCGCGTAGACCACTGTGTGGCGTTTGAGGGAATACTCTGGGTGGTCTTCTCAATCAGAGATGCACGGGAGATGGTCGGAGTGCGGCCCGGCCGGGGCGCATCCTGCAACAGGCCTTCAATGCCAAGCTCAATAAACCGGCTCCGCCACAGCGCCGCCATGCGTGGAGCCACCTTCAACGCAGCTGCAATCTGCTTGTTCTCCAACCCTTCGGCAGCCAACAGCACGATGCGGCTGCGCAAAACAACGCGCGCCTGCCTCGAACGCCCACGAGACTGCTGCTCAAGCCGTCGACGGACTTCTTCGCTAAGAACAACTGGAGGCGCAACACGCATATCGAGGTCTCCTCATCATAAGATGAGACCCGATATATAAATGATTCTATTAATGAGACACTACACTAGGTTGCGGGCAGTTTGCAATGGACATCTTCTCGGTTTCGATCGAAATTCCAGATCCTGTGCTTTGGACCTCAATGGCGCATCGCCATACCCGACGCGGTCGTGCAGTTACGCAGCGGTGTCAATTGTGCTGGAAAGGGCCGGCGACTTGAACATCTACGATGAAACAATCATCGCCGGTGCGGAGATGGTGGTTGTGGACAAAGTCGGCCCCGGCACCTATGCGGAGTCCGCACGACAAATCCGGCGCTCGTTCGGCCGACCTTTCGAACGCCGATTGGGCTTCTGCTACTTGCGAATCTGCAAACTGCAGGCACAGTAGATCCCATTCACGAATACAAGTACAGACAGAGCCGCTGCGGAGAGATAAATGACGGGGGCAAAGGTCATCACACACTCGAGGCAGACCATTGCGCCGACAGCCTCGAACCTGCTTCCAAAAGCAGCCAAAAACCACTTGTACACCTTGGGTGAACTACAGGCTAGGCCGCCGCCCACCACGCCCCACATTGCGACTTCTACTACCGTGCCCCACGGAGTAAAGCTGAATTCGCGATAGAACGGCAACACGAGGTGCACGACGCAGAAAGTTAGTGCGGGGATGCATCCCCCTGTCAGCAGGCCGATGAAGGCGGCAATACGGCCACCAGGTCTGATGGCGTATATCAACTGTTCGACAACCGTAAACCGCTCGAACTTCGCTGTTGATATGCCGGCAATACCCTTGGAGGGTTTTTTCGGCGGTGCAAGCAGATTCAAAGTTGTCGACACGATGTTCTCCTTGGAAGACAAATTGGAATACCTAATTGCGAAACCATGCACTGCAAGCTGGGTTGTTCAAGTGCTCCCGCATCAGTGTTTCTTGTTTCCTTTTAGAAGCCTCTCACTATCGCCGCAAAACCGGGAGGTCTCCCAGCGCACAATCGTTCGCGGGAACAAGAAAAAGTTAATCGGTCTCCGGCTGCGCGCGCTCTTGTGCAAGTTATTTCTCCGGAAAGTCGATTTTTGCGCTGGAACCCTGGAATATTGCCTCGGTCTGCTTTCGGGTTTGTGCCACGCTGGCTCATTCCTCTCTTCTTGTTCAGTTCTCTTTGCTTCATTCCGACAATCCGGCTAGCGCGGGGCTTTCATGCGCGCGGACCATCCGCCGGGCTTCGGCTTCTCACGGATTCCGTGCCCAGAGCTCCACCGCGCCTCCCCATTTCTGCGAGAGGTGACGTGACCTCGGGCGCCCCATGCCTGGGAGGAGGCACCAAATCGTTTACGCGGGTGCGATGAGTAGTGAGCGCCCGCGCGGCCTTAACGCGCGTGGGTGCCTCGGCGATACCTTCCACTTCTGTTTCGACTACACCGGGGAACGAATCGTGCTCAAGGTTGGAAATTCGCTGGCATCAATAGCACTTCCTCGTGCCGCGCGCACCTCTGGCGTCAATGTCACAAGCTTTGTTGGAAGCGCGACCTGCCTTGAGCGAGCCGAAGCACACTACGCCTCAGTCCGCGGTTTCCGGCAGAGGATCAAGTACGCCATTCTGTCGCAGCTTGCCACCGCGCCGGGCTCGAAGTGGAACACGCTCCAAATGCCCGCAAGCGCTTACTGTGTCGATTGCCTCTAAAGCATCGGCTTTGACAAGGTGCCATCTGCTGATTTCGCTGAAGAAATGTTCTGGCAGACCTTTTGGGATTCTAGGCTCTATGCGATTCTTTGATTTGGGGGGAGGCACAGCTCGCATCCGGTCAAACTGACGGAATCAATTTGTGTTGAGATCGTGCAAAGAGTCCATGAGCCGCAAACCAAATCTGATCAAGGCGCTCGACGGCCATTCCAAATACCCGCCAATGGCCTCCCATCGCTGCAAGTTCGCCAAGCCATCGGAATGGGCGGGAATTTGCAACGCTCTGATTGAGCGACACATGCACTGCGCCGAACCACTTGTAGATGTCTGCCAAAATCTTGGAATTGATGTCCAAGCCGGGGCTTATCTAGTGTGCCTAGTCATTGTCCAGGCTTCTGAGCAAGTTGGCCAGCAACATTACCTGGAGTCTAGCATTTCGAAGCAAATGATCCCGCCTTTGGTTTGCGGGGATTCAGCGAGACTTAGAGAGAATCAAATTGGGCAAGCGATTTATGAGTTAGCCCTTCAGAGACCGTCATTTGTGCGGAACGTTTTGTCGATCTATGCGGCCGCGGCGACAACAGACCGACAGATCATGCTTTGCCCGCCTGACGATCCAAATGATTCGCATGATTCAGTGTGGCTCCAGGCTCTCCACTTCGCAACCGCATTTTGTAGTTTTGTACGGTTGCTGCGCGTCGCCGACTTAACTTTAGGATTGGTTGGATACGATTCCAGCCAAGAAGGATTGCAGCGGACCGAGATGATAAGAAGAAAACTCGGACTCGGCGACGATACTCCCACGCGTATCATAAAACCTCACAATACAAATGCTGGTTCCGCAAGGCGTCAAATCGGGCTGGAGGTGGTCCGCCATACTGAGCATGAAACCTCCGTGCCTGACGGTGCGTTTTATGCTGCCATGGTTTTGGGCGTGGTGATTGAGGGGTGGCGTTTTGCGGTATTGGATTCCGCCTCAAAGGGCAAATTAAAGAACCAACCGCGGCTGGCATCTTTCCAACCCGGTACTCATCTTTCGTCGGCGATGCTTTTCACACCGCCCTTTTGGCCACCCGCCAATATCACGGAACCTCTGTCGCGCGAAGCGAGGATGAAGCAGCGAGAAGCGCGTACTGCGTTGGGTAAGGCGGGAAAACCGGTTCTAAGGTTGATACCGGAAGAGTGCCAGACTAATCTGGGGTCGCTTCAGTTTTTCAGCCCTGGAGTCACGGAACCGGTAACCATGACTTTGAAGGCCATAAGCCCATCGAGTTCGGGCTTGGACACTGTGTACCGAATCGCACTTGGCACCAATACCATTTCCTTCACTACCGCATTCTCAATAACAATAGGTCCGATTTCCAACGAGGCGAACCATTCCTGATGGTATCGTGAAACACCTCACAGCATTCCCTTGATGAGTTCGAAGTGATCGAATTCTCCGTCTAGATCAGGGTCTTAGCCACTATCCGTAGACCTTCGGGCCCAGCTCCGCCCTGCCTGTGGGCAAAGGCGCCGTGACAGATCCGAGGCTACATTGATTTTCGTGCACGGCGTTCTGCCTGCGGGATGACCGTAATCGAATGAAATCCGCCAATGGGTGCGGGCAAATGCCTAGGCCGTATCGACATATAGGCGTAGGTTGATCCACGAGCAGGCCAAGGCGACGAGAGCCTGGAAGCATGTTTTGGATTTCTCGTAGCGCGTAGCAAAGCGGCGGAAACACTTGAGTTTGCTGAAGCATCGTTCGATTCGATTACGCAGCTTGTACAAGGTTTTGTCATACTGCCGCTGTTGTTTGCGGTTGGAGCGAGGCGGAATCACCGCCTTGGCCTGCATGGTATCTTCCACATGCTCGACGATTTTGTCCGAATCGTAGCCCTTATCGGCAATCACTGCTTCGGCCTTGCGTCGCCCCAGCAGTTCGATGGCAGGCGTGTAATCGCTGATGCGACCACCTGTCAGAAGAAAATCCACTGGCAGACCCCACTCGTTGACAAACAGGTGAATCTTGGTCATTAGTCCGCCTCGGGAACGCCCCAGAGCCTTGTCTGAGCCCCCTTTTTCGGGCCCGTCGCAGCCTGCTGGTGAGCTCGTACCAGAGTGGAATCGATCATCAGGTACTGGTTCTTTTTATCCCGCACAAGTTCGTGAAACATCCGCTCCCACACGCCCGAACGGGCCCAGCGCACAAAGCGCTTATGCACGCTTTTGTACTTGCCGTAGCGCTCGGGAAGATCGCTCCAGCGCGCCCCCGAGCGCAATACCCAAAGCACGCCGTTGATGAAAACACGGTTATCGGCGGCTGTACGGCCCACATGTTCCTTGCGGCCCGGCAGAAAATCCTTCACCCGTTCCCACTGCGCCTCACTCAACTCATAGCGGCTCGACATACTCCCACTGCAACAGCCCTTTCGACCGCTGCAAAGTGTATATGTCGATACGCCCTAGTGACTGGTTTCGGGTTATCGCGGCTGAACGAGGTGAGATGGATCAATCAGTAAGTGCCGGTATTGGTGCATACCTTTGGATCTGGCGCAATTCGACTTGGCCTTAGCTGCGAAGGAAGCCGTTTGGCCTGAGACATCGCGGAAAATTCCTGCGTAGCAACAGCTCGATGACTGGCATGGACCGAACTACGAAGTCAGCCCCAATCACCTCGATTTCGGACGCTGCAGTTGGTGATGACCGGAAACGGGCTACATCCCCTTGAGGTGGATTCGTGCGTAATTGGTTCCAGTCAACGATTGCGAAGCTAGTTACGGGCAGCGCGGTTATTGGAAGACTGACTTGGCCGTGCGCGCCTCCACGCCGTTCATACGATGGGCGAAGCCAGACCGTGCGAGCCCGGATGAGCGCGAGCCTGCCTGCTGCCCCAATGGCCGAATCTGCACCATTGAACGAATGTATCCCCTTTATTTACAAAGACCTTCGATTTTAGCTGTCAACGCGATTGGGGCAGATCGTTATGCGGTGAATTCAACCCATCGGCTATTGCCCCATCGGTTCGCCCGGCCGGCCGGAGCGCGACCGCACGCCTGAAGACACCGCGCCTACCGAAGATCCGGTGATTGTCGGAATCGCTCAACGCCACGGAATCAACCCCGCTGCGGTGTGCATCAAGTGGGCCGTGCAGCGCGGACAAACACCAATTCCGTTTTCCGTTCACCATTACCGCGAAAATCTCGAATGCGTAACCACCGATCCGCTGACTGACGAAGAGATGAAGGCCATCGCCGCAATCGACCGCAATTGCCGCCTCATCAAAGGCCAGGTCTTTTTGTGGAAGGATGGCCAGACATGGGAAGCGCTCTGGGATATGAACGGAGAAATCACGCCGCCGTAGGACGCGGTAAGACGGCAGGCTCGAAACACGGAGATGAATGATGAAAGACACCATGACCGCGGCATACCTGCCCGGTAACTCGACCGTCGAAATGCGCACTGTGCCGGTGCCCGCTCCCGGACATGGCGAAGTTCTGCTGCGGATCAAAGCCTCGACCATCTGCGGCTCCGACATCCGCTGCATCTATCACGAGCACCTCGGCAAAGGCCCTGAAGGCTACCAAGGCGTCATCGCCGGCCATGAACCCTGCGGCCAGATCGTCGCTGAAGGCCCGGGCTGCCGCCGCTTCAAGACCGGCGATCGCGTCATCGTCTATCACATCTCCGGCTGCGGAGTGTGCAACGATTGCCGCCGCGGCTACATGATCTCCTGCACCAGCGCCCAGTATCGCCGCGCCTACGGATGGCAGCGCGATGGCGGCATGGCTGAGTACATGATCGCCGAAGAGAAGGACCTCATCGCTCTTCCCGATGCGCTCTCCTATGCCGATGGCGCCCAGGTTGCCTGCGGATTCGGCACCGTCTACGAAGGCCTTGAAAAAATCGGAATCGACGGCAATCACGCCGTGCTCATCACCGGACTAGGCCCCGTCGGCCTGGCCACGGGCGCGCTCTGTCGCAAACTCGGCGCCAACAAGATCATCGGCATCGACGTCGTCCCTGAGCGCATGAAGATCGCGCTCGACCTCGGCCTCTGCGATGCGGTCCTGACGTCCGGTCCCGACAACGTTGCCCAGGTGAGAGAACTGACGGGCGGCTTCGGTGTCGAGCGCGCAGTCGATTGCTCAGCCAACAACGTCGCGCGCACAACCGCCATCCGCGCAACCCGCAAGTGGGGCAAGATTGTCTTCCTCGGCGAAGGCGGCACGGTCGAATTCAATCCCTCGCCCGACATCATTCACGATCAGAAAACAATCTACGGGTCGTGGGTCACATCCACCTGGCTGATGGAAGAACTGGTCGAGCGCCTGGTGCGTTGGAACCTGCATCCGGCCGACATCGTTACGCACCGCTTCGCATTGGACAAGGCCGCCGAAGCCTATGCGCTCATGGCTTCCGGCAAGTGCGGCAAAGTCGCCGTCTGCCAGGACGAAGAGCTGAAGTAAACACTGAATGGAAGGAACAACCGATGATTGGCTCCAGCACAATTGCCCCGCCCGAATGGAAGACGCAACTCAACGATCTCCTGCCGCTCTTCGGCCATCGCAACTGGATCGTCGTTGCCGACGCGGCCTATCCGGCGCAATCGCGCCCTGGCATCGAAACCCTCGTCTCCGGCGAAGATCAGCTTGATGTTGTGCGGCACGTTCTCGAAGTCATCACCTCCTCCGCTCACGTCCGCGCCAATGTCTATGCGGACAAGGAACTCGCCTTCGTTTCCGAAGCCGATGCGCCCGGCATCGCGGAATACCGCCGCGATCTCGCCACCGCGCTCCAAGGCGCGCACGTGGAATACATAGCGCACGAGCAGATCATTCAGAAACTCGATCAATCCGCCCAGGTCTTCCGCGTCCTCATCGTCAAAACGGAGATGACCATCCCCTACACCTCTGTCTTCTTCGAACTCGATTGCGGCTACTGGAACGCCGGTGCGGAGCAGCGTCTCCGCGATGTAATGTCAGCTTCGAATTCGAAATAGAACAGCCAACCACGAAAGGATAATTACCGCAATGGCATTGAACAGGCGCGATTTGCTTAAGTCCTTGGGCGGTGCATGTTCCGCCCTTGCTCTCTCAAAGTATTTAAGAGCCCAGGCCAAAGCCTTCGAAGGCACAAGGCAATCCCTCCAGTCTTATCAAATTCCCGATTGGTTCCGCGACGCCAAGTTCGGCATCTGGTCGCACTGGGGCCCGCAATCGGCCATCGAAGATGGCGACTGGTACGCCCGCAACATGTATGTTGAGGGATCCGACCAGTACCGGTACCACGTGGAGACCTACGGCCATCCCTCCAAGGTCGGCTACAAAGACATCGTGGATAACTGGAAGGCCGCCAAATGGGACCCCGATCACCTGATGGGTCTCTACAAGAAGGCGGGCGCAAAGTACTTCTTCAGCATGGGCGTTCATCACGATAACTTCGACCTATGGAACTCGAAGTACCAACGCTGGAACGCAGTCAACATGGGACCGAAACGAGATATCCTCGGTGACTGGCAAAAGGCGGCGCACAAACAGGGACTTAGATTTGGAGTTAGCGAGCACTTATGGATTAGTTACAAGTGGTTTTCAGTAAGTCACGGCGCCGACAAGACCGGCCCGCTGGCGGGCGTTCCCTATGACGGCGCCGATCCGAAGTTCGCGGATCTCTACCACGATGCCGATTGCGCTCGCGTGATAGACAAGCTCGATTGGAACGACGACGACATCCCCGAGTCCTGGAAGCGTCATTACCTTGACCGCATGACCGACCTGATCGACAAGTATCAACCCGATCTTCTATACACCGATGGCCACCTTCCTTTCGAGGACACCGGCCTGAAGATGGTGGCGCACCTTTACAACGTGAGCGCGCAGCTTCACGGCGGCGTCACCGAAGCCGTCTACAACAGCAAAGAAGGAACGGACTGCGCCATCGGCACCTGCCTGCTCGACCACGAGCGCGGCGTCTCCGACGCTATCGCCGCCAACCCCTGGCAGACGGACACGTGCATCGGTCAGTGGCATTACAAGCGCGGAGAGAAGTACAAGTCGCCCAAGAAGGTTATCGATCTGCTTACTGATATCGTGAGCAAGAATGGCAACCTGCTGCTCAACTTCCCGCTTCCCAACTCCGGCGAACTCGACTTCGCGGAGATGGAAGTTCTCGAGGGTATAACCAAGTGGATGCAGGTCAACGGCGAAGGCATCTACTCCACGCGCCCATGGAAGATCTACGGCGAAGGTCCTTCAACCAAAACAAAACTCGTCACCGGAAATTTCAACGAGGACAAGCAGGCCGACCTAACCGGAGAAGATGTCCGCTTCACCGCCAAGGGCTCTACCGTCTATGCCTTTGTTCAGGGCTGGCCTGAGAAAGAAGCCGTGGTGCAGGCTCTCGGCCTCGCGAGTCCGCAGCAGCCCGGCAAGATTCTCAAGGTGGAGATGCTCGGGAACAAGGGCGACGTCAACTGGAAGCAGGGCGATTCCGCATTGAGAGTTCAGATGCCGGCGAAGAAACTCTCCGACATCGGCATCACGCTTAAGGTTCAGCTAGCGTAGCCACAGTGCATTTAGCTTTTTTCAAAGCGTCTCCAATAGCCGCTGGAGTTTTCTTCTTGCCAGCGGCTTTTTTTTGGGTCCGGGATTACGGGCCCCGTTCCATGAAGCAGAGACTATTGTGACTCGGGAACATCCATGCCGGCTTACCGCGGCCCCACCCGAATCGTCGATAGTGCCCGCATCCGACACCTTGCCCGTAGGACAATCCTGCGGTGCACGCGGACAAAACCGAAGTGCCGAACGAACGCCGCTCCAGGGCTCGGGCCGGATTGGAGCCATAAACCGCCGCGGTGCTGTATCGGCTCCGTATGAAATGCCCTTGAAAAACATCGATTTCATTGTCGATGAAGCCGCGCACTTTGCAAGCGTGCGTTGTGGAGATCGGGCCAACGTTCGACAGCGCGACGGTAGCGATGTTTCTTTGAAAGAATGAAGCGCCCAGATTGCAGCCGGCGCCCAGCAGGAGGCATTTGACCGCAGAGCGCCGGCTTATCCTCGATTCCTCAGCGCCGATAATTATTGCTCCACTGATCTTCCGTCTCTGATGGCCAGGCCAACATGCCAACCTTCGCACAAGACTTGAGCCGCCTGCGATACGTGGCCGAGGAAGCTCCTGGCCGGAGCGTGCGCTCAAGAGGACTCATAAAGGTCGCACCGAAATGCTTTCTCCGGTCGAGGTGTTGAATTTGACCGTGCTGCCCGTGACCGTTTCCGCCTTTCGACCGTTGCGATACAGAACCAAGGCTTTGCCCGGCCATGGATTCTCAAGAGTGCACTCTCTTCCTTTTTCACTTACGATTGTCAGATCCCCCACCCGGCCATTTGCAAGATCGCTTGAAACGAGAAAGGCGCCATATGCGCGGAGCCTGGTGAACGATGCATTCCGGTCTCTGGGCCACACCGGAAATAGCCGCAGCGTCCCTGAAAAACTTTGCATAACCATCTCATTGATCGTTGCCGGAATCATGCTTGCGGATTCAATGCCACCGCCAGGGAAGAAGATATATCCGTTCGGATAGGCGTTGTTCTGAATGTCTTTCCGCAATCCGGCCAGCAGATCGACCGCGGCATAGCCTACCCTTGCCATGGCAGGTGGAACAAGAGGATGATCCGTGAGTCCCCTTTGAGTTACGGTATTCAATGCGATGCCGAGAAGCTTTGTGTCCTCACCCAAGCCGATTTGATTTGCCGGCCAGATTGCCAGTGTTCCCCAATCTGGAACCGTGCTTGCCCGTTGTTTTGGGTCTTCGCCAGCCTCTGCGGCAAGAAAGACTTCTTTTCCTTCATGTTTGGCTGTCGGATAGGGGCTAAGGTGATCGATAATCTCCTGCCATGCTGGGCGGTGTGAAGCATCAACGCCTAATTCGTTGCTTATATCGAGGAGGCCTTGAAACGTTGCCCGAACAAATGCAAGATCGTTCATCGGGTTCCGATCGGCTGTACATTTGTCCCAATCTTGCGATGGAAGCCAGGGACCTACCTCATTCGCACAATCGTCACGGATAATATACTGACCATTGACCTTTGTTAAATAATCCTGCCAAAAATCTCCCACTTCTCTGATAAACGGATAGACTTTCGCACCATATGTTCCGTCGTATGTGCTGTAAAAGCGCATCAACATCGGCATAGCAAGGAATGCCGCATTGCCCTTCATTCCCATAAAGGGGTCGTAGTCAAACGGACGCTCAAGTCCCCACGGACCAATATGGCCCGGATAATAGACACCACGAACATTCAACATCGTGGTCGCGTATGTTTTCGCACGACGAACGAATTCCAGAACCGGTGGGTCATAGGGATCGGAGGTGGCCACATGGTTTGAAGAATAGAGGCCCAGGAATGGCGTTTGAAGGTTGTAGTCAAGGGTATAGTCGCCGTTCCACGAAGGATGATCGGTTGTGACCCATGGGCCATACAGCCCTGGATCTACCTTGCCGCTCCGGCTGGCGGATGCGGTGATGTATTGAGAGACATAATAGAATTGCTCAATGAGCGGATCATCTATTTCGATGGATGATTCTGACCAATAGTTCCGCCACCATGCGCGATGTGCCTCATTCACCTTCGCGATCTCCTCCATAGTGATAGCTTGCGTACGCAGCTTGACGGCGCCAAGATGGTCTGGAGCGTCCAGGTCGCTCAGGATCGATGCAACGAGATAGACGGGCACGCCAGGCCGGAGAGAAAAGCTGATTCCATCATCGCCAAGAGTGGTTGACCCGCCAACGACTCGGAGAGCAACCGATGCCTGCCTGCCCTTCGTGGTGACCGTGCTGGTGGGGGGAAGGGGATTAGGCCAGGAATACCCTTCATCCAGAGGACCATCCGCATTTCGCGACATCCATACCGTATCGGAAGTGCCGCCACTCGTGATGAAGCGTGCCGCTGGAAGCACTTCCTTCCCGTCTATATAGGCCCTGAGTTGCGAGCCGTCAAAGGTGCCGGCGACGTGAATCCATTGGTGTGTTGGGAGAGAATCTTCCGAGCGGACAAAGCGATCGCCAACGTTAAAGCGCAGTCTTCCCTTATCCAGACAGAGAGCATAGGCTTCATTCCAGTCGCCTTTGCTCAAGATGAAATTTGCATCTCCCGCGGAGAAGATATATACCCAGGCTGCGATACTTACCCGTTGCAATGGCGGGACATCTCCGGCATCAACGTAGTCCCAGCCGTGCGTGAGCTTCACCGCTCGGCCCAACTTGCCGATCGCAAACCGCTGATAATCGAGATGGTAGCCATCGGGCAAGCATCCGTAAGGCTCATCCACTGGCTGCTCAGCAGGCCGGTACACCGAAGGAGGAAGCGAGCAGTTCGGCCCCAAGATCAACTGAACTGGAGTGTCTTGCGCAGTCGTTCCTTGGTCCGCATCGAATCCCCAGCGTCTTATTAGCCCTTTGGAAGGCTCTTCAAGATTCACTAATTTCAGAACATCGCTCTGCTCCAAAGCACGGTCATACAAGTGCACTTCATCGATCAGGCCGTCGAAGTACCAGCGCCCATTCCCGTGTTGCGCGCGCCCAATGTTCACGCGCTTATCGTTGTTGGTGATTGCCGTTCCAGAGGGGAAGAGTACCGCGTGAACCCGGACATCCGCATTGCCAGTTGTCCGCAGCTCCGTAACGAACAGGTTCTCCGTCGCCGACACCCAGGACTTAGTCGTCACGGTCGAGCCTGAAGCTGAGAAGCTCCCACGAGCTTCGGCGTGAAGCAAATCCTCTTCCTGCCGGTAGGTCGCGCCGCTCAATGCGGGAATTCTTAGCTCCACGCCACCAACCGTCATTGGAGACATTTGCTGGCTCCAGAAATCATTCTTCCCAAGATAGAATCGCAGATCGTTGGGAGGCCCCCCAACCGCAACCCCCAAGTCACCATTTCCCAGGATCGGTCCATCCACTACCGTTCCACTCGGTACATGCTCCGGGTGCTTGGTCATTACGACAGTTTGACGCCCGACAATCGATGGACCTGGATCGGACTGCTGCGCTATGGCTATTTGACCAGAACTAGCGATCACCAAAAAACTGAGAAGCACCTCTGTTCGCGAGTGGTTCATCTGCAATCCTCTTCTTCGGACTCCGGGTCAGCAGATCTGCGAACTGGCCTGCCCGATCTTTTGTAACAACAAAATTGTTAGCGAGGAGAAGATCTCTCCGATCAAGAGCTCGCCACGCCGATTGGAATTGACGCTCTCACAGTAACTGTTCTCCCACTGAGACCCGGTCACTATGTACAGCGTCCTTGTTCCGGTTCGAGCCAGCCACTCAAGCAACTCCTTCGCAACGAACTTCGCGCTATTGTCTGATCGACTATGCTCACAGATTCCGTGCGCGATCAGGGCATCGGCCAGCACCTCGATCGCGTGGCAGCTTTTCAATCTGTGTAGCACGCGGATCGCCAGGCACTCCTGCGTGTATTCATCGGCACACATGAGCCACCGCTGAGCCGCTGCCGGCCGTCGCACAGACCACGGCAATCATTAAGGGGCGCCCAAGCGCCGCGGCATGCCCATTTGCAGGAGGCTTAGTCAGACGCGCGCTGCGAGCAATTCAATTTGTTCCCCTTTCTCAAGTCTCACTACGATGGAACCATCCGAATCCGGACTCTCGTGTTCACGATGGACAAAGCGGAAGCCGTCCGGAGGTTGTAATCTCTGTTCGCAAGATTGATCCGCTCGAAGTGTTGCTACAACCTTGTCCTCTGTCCACTTGAGGTCGAGTTCCACTCCTCCTCGTGCTCTAAGGCCTCTTACCAACCCCGTTCTCCATGCTCGAGGCCACGCAGGCAGAACGCTGATTCTTCCGTCATGGCTCTGCGCAAGCATTTCTGCGATCGCGGCAGTTGCGCCCAGGTTTCCATCGATCTGAAAGAGTGTGAAGTGCTTCTTCATCGCGGCGCCGGAATGAGCGTATTTCTCACGACTCTGCTCTTCCTCGCTAAGTGCCATTTCTCCAAATGGCTGCAGATTGAAAAGATTATCCCCCGTTCCAGTTGCCATTTGCATGATCAGGTACTCCAGCGCTTTATCGCCTTCCCCGAGCCTCGCCAGGAGGGCGATGATCCAGCCGCGCGACCAGCCACCATTGTTCGCCGCCCCAGAGGCAAGTCGATGTTCGAGAAGCTTGCTTGCAGCCACCGTCAGCTTCGGGTTCGAGCGCTTGGTGAACTCATTCCCCGGATAAACCGCATAGAGCGGAGACATGTGCCTTTGCTCAGGTTCGCTTTCTTTGAAGTCGACCGACCATTCCTGCAGTCTTCCAGACTCGCTGATCTGAAAATCCGTCATGCGCATCAATGCCCCGTTAAGCTCCGCCGCAAAATCTGTATCTACGCCCAAAACTTGGCTCGCCCGTTGGCAATTTCTGAACAACTCATGGCAGAGCGCAATATCCATAGCACATCCTGCGCTCACATATGCGATCTTGCCGTCCGGTGCAATGAAGCTGTTCTCAGTCGAAACTGAAGGGCACGTCGTCAATCGTCCTGCTTTGTCTTCAGTCAGCCATGCCCGGCAGAACTCAGCGGCGCCTTTCATGATCGGGTACGCAGTGGTGCGCAAGTACTCTCTATCGTTTGAGAAGCAATAGTGCTCCCAGAGATGCTGGCAAAGCCAAGAACCGCTCATGGCAAAGTTCGCCCAGGTTGGAGCGGATGTGGGAAGGCCCTCGCCGACCGGCGCGGACTGCCGCCAGAGATCGATATTGTGGTGCGAGCACCATCCGGGAAGGCCGTAATTCGTAGCCGCCGTGGCACTCCCGTTTTTGCTAAGATCGCGGATCATCTCGATCAGCGGCCATGCGCATTCCGAAAGGTTGCAAGTCTCAATCGGCCAGTAGTTCATCTGGACATTGATATTGGCCGTCCAGTTCGAACTCCACGGCGGGCGCATCAATGGATTCCAGATTCCCTGCAGATTGGCAGGTTGGGTATGCGGTCGGGAACTGGCGATCAGCAGATACCGCCCATATTGGAAATAGAGCGCGAGCAGGCTTGGATCCGGATTCTCAGCGAAGCGATTCAGCCTCTCATCGGTAGGAGAATGCGATATGCTCTGATCTCCAAGATCCAACTCGACTCGGCGAAACAGACTCTGGTGATCCGAAACATGTCGATTCTTGAGCGTCTGGATGGACTGCATTGAAGCTGTCTCGACAGTTCTACGTGCAGCTGCGGTAACCCGCTCGGCAGGCATGTCGGGGGGCTTGTTAAATCCTTGGTATCCGGTCGCCGTAGCAAGGAACAGAACCGCCTCGTCAGCGCCTTCGATCTTAAGCGCACCCTCCGGCTGAACCGATAACCGGCCCTCGACAATTTTCACTTTCAATACCGCGGCGGCATACATACCTTCGCCGGCTTTTTCGCTGTAGACGATGGGATGATCGCTGGGCAGATAGTTCGGCGCGGAGTTGGACGGAGCCTTAGCCGAAAGAATCAGAGTATCTCCCTCGGTTTTCGTTGAAGACCGTAGTCTGCTGGTCATGCGCAGTGTGCAATTCAAACTTCCTGGACGAGAAGCCGAAAGATGTATCACGACTGTGCCATCTGGTGCGGACGCAAAGATCTCCCGAAAGAACGTGACGCCATCGACCTGGTATTCTACCCGGCTAATCGCACTGTCCAGGTCTAGGCTGCGCTGGTATTGCCCCACATCCTGGCCGTGCTGAAAATCTAGAAGCAGATCGCCAAGCGGCTCAAACGCCTGGTTGAATGGTCCTTGCATGGAGTGGCATAAACGGTCGGCCTCATGGTAATCCCGATCTTCCAGAACAGCCTTGCGCACCAAGGGAAGATAGTCCTTTGCCTTCGGGTTGTTCCATTCACGGGGAGCTCCGGACCACAGCGAATCGTGATTGAGTGAAATCCGTTCGAGATGAATCCCCCCGAAGACCATCGCTCCTGTATGGCCGTTGCCAATTGGTAAAGCGTCAAACCAGGTTTCCGCGGGTTCGCGATACCAGAGCTTCAGGTTGTTCCGGCTTGCGGCTGGGTCTTTCTCCGCGTTATCATTTCCAAAACCCTTCCTCGAAAACAGAGCTATGCTGCCCGCAAATGCACTGATCGCCCGTAGAATCGAGCGCCTGGACATGATTCGCATCTAATTTCTCTCTTTCAATAATGCCTGCGTTTCCAGCCTCGGAATAGGAGCGATCGCGAAAGTGCGGTGAGTTACCGGAGAAACCGGAAATGCATAATGCGAGCTAAAATCACCACTGAGAAAAGGCTCGGGACCGCGATTTCAGGCATGAGCGACAATGCTTCAACCACGAGCCTCATAAAAGAAGGAGGATTCTTGTTTCCATCCTGCACGGTGTTCGCAACAGGGAACGGTCAATGTGCGGTGCCCACAAACAAGAAGTCTGCTTGAAAGTGCGAGTTGGTTGCACATTTCTGTAGACTCCGCGGATTTGCTGGCATGGCAAATCGCAATATCCCGCATGGTCTTGCAGCGCCGCTTACTACAGCGCGGGATAAGAAAAGTGTGCGGGCATCCTAAGATGCCCGCACAGGCTCAGCAAATAAGACTGTTAGAAGCTAAGTCTCAGGCCTAGTCGCAAGTAGCGTTGCGCAATCACTCGGCTACCGGGATTCGTTGAGCTGATCAACCCGAAGCTGCCGTCGGTGTCGCCACTGTCGGGATTCGAGAAGTTCGGGTGGTTGGTGAGATTCAGTGCTTCGGCACGGAATTGCGCCTTCAGCTTTTCCATCACCTGGAATCCACGGAAAATGCTGAAATCAAGGTTGCCGTACCCAGGACCGCGGAGCGAGTCCCATCCAGCATTGCCGAAGGCTGCATTTGTAACTGGAGCGAAGGCGCTGGTGTCGAAGTACGGGGACGCAGTCCCATGGGGACCGTATATAGCAACCGAGGTTTTGACTTTGTTAGCCATCTGGCTGTTGTTGGGGGCGTTGAGCGACGTGCCGGGATCGGTCACTGAGAACGGGGCTCCCGAGTAAAGCGAGAGGACCCAATTCGCCTGCCAGCCGCCTAGGATGGCGGCGGCGGGGCCGCTGGTGGCCATCTTCTTTTCCTTGCCGAACGGGAGTTCATAGACCCCGGACAGCTCGAAGTTGTTCGTGCGGTCGTCAGGCATCAATGACCAGTTGAGGTTGAAATACTGAGGAATCTCGATCTGGGGCGCACCGTCACCCCGCTCATCGCAGCAAACGCCCATCCACTGTGACCAAGTATAAGCGGCTGTGAATTGCAAGCCGCCATTGAAGCGCTTCTGCAACTGAGCTTGGAACGATTTGTAGTTCATGTGCTCCTGAGGGAGAACCTGAACTATATCCGTGCCATTTCCCCACGCCTGGTAGAGTGGCTGGCTCGCCTCCCCACCGCCGACCTGCCCATAGTTGATGGGCGCCCTGGTGTGCTGGTGTACGGTGAGGGTTCCAACGTAGGCGCCCTGCGCAAGCAAACCCCATCCGAGCTCACGCTGCACAGTGAAGTTGTATGATTCCGTGTAGCCGCGGATGAAGTTCTTCGGCGGCGTCGACACGGAAATATCGGTCGGTAGCTGAAGGATGCCCGAGCTGATGTCCGGCACTGTGATTGTGGGAAGTCCTTGCGTGAATGTGGTCGTAGAAGTGTAACTGTTGGTTGGGGTCAGCGTCTGAGTGAGCGTAATCGGATAGTTGTAAAGCCCATCGCGCGCCATACTGATCTGTTCGGGTGCGAGTGAATAGCCGGCGCGAAGAACTGTATTCGGTGTCAGTCTATACGCCACACCTCCGCGGGGCGCGAAGAGATCCTTTTGAACCGAGATTCCGCAATTGTTGGTTACCTTGCCTTGGCCACAAAACTCAAGGTTATTAGTGGTGGGCTCATAGTATTCGATGCCTCTGCCTACACGCTGCGGAACCGGGAAATAGTTCCACCCTGCGCCCAGATAGACCGTGGTTTTGCGATTAAGTTGCCACGTATCCGCAACGTAGGGCGCATATTGCCACGCTCTCATGGTGACCATTGGCACCGTCAGTTCGCTGTTGGCCGAAGTATCGGGAAGTCCAAGAAGAAATTGTGCCCAGGAGTTGAACTCTCCCACTGCTGGGCTGCCGTTTACACAACCAGGGCTCGTCGTGCTTGGGCAGTAGAGACTCGTCACGCCCCCGGAGAAAGTGAAGTATGTTGGGCTGACTTCCTGATGGTTCATGTGCTGCTGGGCTACATCGATGCCGAAGCGGAAGCTGTGATTGCCCTTCACCCAAGTCACGTTCCCGGCGTAATCGAATATGGGATCTTCGTAGGTAAGTGAAGGATAACCATAACCAAACTGATTTAACCCGCCGGAGAACCGGAATTCAGGCACGCCGCCAGAGTTTGGCAATGGTCCAAGGTTGGTCCCTGGGATCTTCAATGTCTGTGCACCGTAAAGGGTGTTATATAGCGGCGGGAATAGGTACTGTGTCATGTGGGTAAAACCAAATAGCCCGTCGATAACGAGTTTGGGGCTCGCAACATACGTGGCCATTCCCTCAGCCTGATAGATATCACCATGCTGATTGGTGTTATAGCTCGCACCGAGAATATTTCCAAAGGCGGGAGCCTGCTGCACGTTGTAGGGATGATAGGTGTAGCGCCCGCTAAGCCTCAGCTTTGTCGATGCGTCCCAGTCGCCCTTCGAATCGATCTTCTGAAGGGTGTTGGTAACGGGCGTGTTGATGTAGATGTTGTTTGCAAAGAGGCCTTCCGTCACACCGGAGGGTAGCAGAGAAACCAACGTGGAGGACGCTGATGCAAACCGGAGAGGGTTGATAATGTAGTTGCCATTTGCGTCTTGCGGCAGGAGCGTCCTTCCGCTGCCGTCCGCATTGCCGGTGGTCGGATCGTAGACCGGCGTCGGCGAGGCCAGGATACCTTTGGCCATATTTGGAGTCGGCAAGGTGTAGAGGCTTCCAGAGGCCTGCCGCAAGAAATCGCCCTCGTAGCTGACAAAGAAGAAGAGTTTGTTCTTCTTGATCGGGCCGCCGATCGTGCCGCCCGCATTATTGTCGATGTACTTTGGGTTATTCACACTGGAAGGCGTGAAATACGGCTTCGCCTGAAGAGGGTTAATGATGTTGTACCAATATGAGGAGCCATGGAAGGAGTTGGTTCCACTCTTAATCTGCACGCGGATGCCGGCACCGTTCGCCACGCCCTGGTCCGCGCCCGAACTGGCAGTTACAACGTTCACGGTTTCGATTGCCTCTGTCGACGGAACTGCCGACGAGAAAAACTGCACCCAGGGGTTCAGCGCGCTCACGCCGTCCACGGTCACGGCTGTACCGCTGACGCTGGTGCCGTTCACGGCGATCGTCATCGATTTATCAGGGTTGTTTGTTCCGCCGCCGCCTGCCCAAAACGCAGTTGGAGGAGTCACGCCGGGCAAGAGGCCGATCAGGCCCTCATAAGTGCGCGTGGGCTGAGGCAGCTCTGCGAGTTCTTCTGAGCTCACGAGGCCATGTACGTCAATGTTGTCGGTTTCCAGCTCCGCAGTGTCGGCGTTAACGGTAACCGTCTGCGACTCGGTGCCAACGCCAAGGGCTGCGTCGACTCGAGCTGTGGTATTAATCACCACGTTAACGCCTTTTGCCTCAAACGTCCGAAAGCCCGATTTAGCGATGCGCACAACGTAGTTCCCAGCGGGCAAGGTAGAGAGGCTGTAGTCGCCGCTTTGATTGCTTGTTGCTGTTCGCGCTTCACTCGTAGCCACATTCGTAGCGGTGACACTTGCCTGTGGAACCACGGCGCCAGATAAATCGGTCACTGTTCCGACAACTGAGCCATAGAGAGTTTGAGCGCTTGCGCAGTGGCTGGACAGCAGGGTGAAAATCGCTAACAGGATTGTGGCGAGAATCGCCCCTGCATTGCCGAATCCATCCGGCAACCAGCGAAAACATTGTCTGTCAAAAACTCTTACCTTCATTTTTGTGCCTCCTAAACGGTAGTTCGTACTTCTCGATTAGCACATGTGCTCATTACTTCTGAGGCCAACTCTTCTTAGCGGGTTGGTGCGAACCGGTTGCATTGATTGCGCTCTGCCAGTCTGCTCCATCCCCAAGATCGAAGACCTCTGTCAAGATGAGCACGCCTTTGGGCGGAAGGACATGTCGACAGAATCGGATAACGTCAAAGTCATCGCTAACTTTCTGAGACCTTCCCTTATCTCACGGGCATTCGAGTATTGTCAACAAAATTATTTCGCCAATGGACATTTACGGAATTTGCACTTCTCAAACACATGGATTAAGCCCTTTGTTTAGATATGGAAAACTGCGATCTCAACTTGATTTCATTGAATCAACCTGGCTCAACACCTTAGCGACGACGAAAAGGCGCGGGACTACTTGGAAAGACTCCGCTGGCCCGATGGTCTCCTGTGTCCGCATTACGGCGAAGTGAATATCGCTTACTGGCTGAACAGGCTGCCGAAAAACTCTAGCGGAGCCCGAATAAGTGTCAGTCCTCCACCGGCGTTGCCGACCCGCGATAGATGAAACCGGCAGCGGTCTTTCTCCCGTAGGGAGATCGGATAATAGCCCAGGACAAGCGCAGCGCAGTCCTGGGTCAGCATCCAATAATCGCCCCCCTTCCCGTAGGGACGGTGCGAAATCAGCCCAAGATGCACTTGTTCGATGAAATCAACCATTTGCAACCTCGTCGGAGAGTGGTTTCTTTTCAGGGCACGACTTCACAGGCTGCGGAAAAACAACTGTTTTTTCAGCCTATGCTCTTCCGCGAGGTTTTTTTGTGCCGGGCGTCGTGTTTTGCCGCGGGTTTTGGTTCTCGTCTTGCCTCTGCGGGCTGCTACTGGCGGCCTGCAGAGACACCTCTCCCCTAACTTGCCGGGGACTGAATCGGAATCAGCTTCCGCATCCGCACCAGGTTGTAGCCCACCATGGCCAGCCGATAGAACCAGTCCACGCGCGCCAGCCCGCGCAGCTTCACCTGGCGTAGCAGCCCGGTGAGCTTGGACCAGCCGAAGACACGCTCGATCAACTTGCGCTTGGTCTGGCTGATGACGCGCCGCGGGTCGGCCCGCTCCTCTGCGCTCAGGCTGTTCTTGCCCAGGTTGCTGCTCTCTTGCGTGTACTCGCTGACGTGAGGCGCCACGGCCCGCTGCCGCAAAGCTTCGATAAACTTCTCTTCCTGATACAACGTGTCGGCGCCCAGCGTGACCTCCAGCTCCGCATCGCGTTGTTGCTTCGGGGCCACTCTGCGGTCCAGCATGGCCAGCGCCGCGTCGCGCTCGGCCGCGTTGCCCGCCTCGGTGGTTTCGGCCTCCACCACCAATCCGTTGCGGTTTTCCATCAACGCGTGCCCCATATAGGCGGGCACGGACTTGTCGGCCTTGGACTTCTTGTACAGCCGCGCCTGTGGGTCGGTGGTCGACTCCACCTTGTCGCGCAACAGCAACGCGCCCTTGCTGCCCGAGCCCGAGCCGGGCGCAGGCGGATCGGACTTCTCCTTGAAGCTGCGCGCCGAGGCCCAGGCCTGAATCAGCGTTCCATCCACCGTGAAATGCTCCGCGCTCAGCAGCTCGTGTTCCTTAGCTTCCACCAACACCGCCGATAGCAGCCGCTTGCTGGCCTCGCCCTCGATCAGCCGCTCCCGGTTCTTGGTAAATACCGTCACGTCCCACACCGGGTCGTCCATCTCCAGACCCACAAACCAGCGAAACAGCAGGTTGTAGTTCAGCTGCTCCATCAGCTGACGCTCCGAGCGGATCGAATACAACAGCATCAGCAGCGATGCCCGCAGCAGCCGCTCCGGCGCGATCGACGGCCGGCCGGTGTGCGAATATAACTGCTCCAACTCCGCGTCCATCCGCGCCAGCGCCCGGTCCACCATGGCCCGGATCGCCCGCGCCGGATGATCGGTTGGGATCCGCTGCGTCATCGTCACATAGCTGTACATCGTTGCCTGCTTGCTCTCGTCTCCACGCATACTTACTGTCTACAACAGAACCCTGTGGACAACCAGTAACTGTCTTGAGGAGTTTTTCCGCAACCTGTTCAGTCGTGCCGTAACTTGCTCAAAATAGGTTCGGGCTTTGGCCCCTGCGGGATTCTTTCGACAACTTTCACTTGAACGCTGGCCTTTTTCCGCAGCCTGTGAAGCCCAAATCGTCCAGGTATGAAAGTGTGCCGGATCCCGGGAACAGTTCACCATGACCGTTGGCGCGATCTTTGAAGACAGCGAAATTTCCTTGAGCAAATGGTTGCTGGCTTACCACCTTCTCTGCGCAAGCAAGAGGGGGATGAGCGCTCATCAGCTTCACAGAATGCTCAAAGGGACGTAACTCATGAGAACGGCCTTCTGCATCTCGACCAGCAACATCGAAGGATAATTCCCCAATTTGAAGCGCGGATTCAATGGGGTGTACTATCGTGTCGGGCAGCAGCACGTGCGCAGATGTCGCTCGGAGATTGATTTCCGGTAGAACGCAAAGAAGCGCACAAGGCCAATAGGCAAAGCGATTTTCGACATAGCAAACAGTCAAATCTAAAATGATCTGTTGCTTAGGAGGAACGGCTTCGCCAGCAATTCCACATGATCCAGAGGCGAGTGTTTGTGTTCTGAGATGGCTTTCGATTAAATGGAGATTTCCTTGAGTAAAATCACACGACTGCCAGGATTAACCGATGAAATGAGCCGTCGGTCGATCCTATCTGCCGGATTGGCATGGAGCGCAGCTTCTGCCTTCGCTCACTTGTCAATCGCAAAGTCCTTGGCCGCAAGCCCTGAATTCCGCACTGGCGGAATTGCCGAGACAGCAACCGGAAAGGTCCAGGGTTTTATTGACCGTGATATCCAGGTTTTCAAAGGCATTCCATATGGCGCCGATACCGCGCCGCGGCGATTTAAGGCGCCCCGTCCTCCAGAGACCTGGAAGGGTGTGCGTTTCGCGCTCGAATTTGGCCCGCGGGCTCCGCAACCTCGGCCACCAGCCAGGGTCTCTGCTGCAGGTTCGGTTGCAGACCCGGGTGGCCCGGTCAGCGAAGATTGCCTTTATCTTAATGTGTGGACTCCCGCCTTGCGCGACGGCAAGAAACGGCCGGTCATGGTGTACATCCATGGTGGAGGCTACGTTGCACACACGGCGAACTTCGACATTTACGATGGTGTCAATCTTTGTCGGCGCGGTGACGTTGTCGTTGTTACGCTCAATCACCGTCTGAACGTTTTCGGATATCTCTATCTCGCCGATCTTGGCGGACCGGAATTCGCTGATTCCGGCAATGTGGGGCAGTTGGACCTTATCCTGGCTCTGAAGTGGGTGCGCGACAATATCGAGGAGTTTGGCGGAGACCCGCAGTGCGTTCTCATCTTTGGCGAATCTGGCGGGGGCGCCAAAATAGCCACATTGATGGCAATGCCATCGGCGATTGGTCTGTTTCATCGTGCCGCAACATCAAGCGGCGAAGCCCTCAACGCCCTCACCGTTGAAGACGGAACACGGCAGGCTGAAGCGATTTTGGATGCACTGGGACTTGGCCTCAATGAAGTTGAAAAACTGCAGACTGTTCCGATTGACAATCTTATTTCGGCTTCTATCGCTGTCCACAATTACGGACCGATTGTGGACGGACGCACATTGTCACGCATTCCGTTCGATCCGGATGCACCGTTGATTTCGGCACAGATTCCATTCATGGTGGGAACGAATCATGATGAATCGCGCGCTCTTATCGGCGAGGCCAATCTGGCGCTTTTCGATCTGACCTGGGAAACTCTCAAACCGAATCTGACGCGCTATGAAAATAGAATGGGCGACCTGGATCGGATGATCGATCTTTACCGCCGACTCTATCCGCAGTACTCCGCCAGCGATATCTTTTTCGCCGCCACGACCGATTCCCACGATTGGCGAGCGGCTGTTCTCGAAATTGAGCGACGAGCCGCTCTTCCACGAGGCTCTGCCGCTACATATTCCTATGAACTCAGGTGGGGGTCACCTGTCGATGGCGGAAGATTCAAGGCTTGCCACGGACTCGATCTCGCGCTTATTTTTGATAACGTCGTACTCTCTCACCGCATGACTGGGACAGGGCCTGAAGCTTATGCCCTCGCGGCGCAAATGAGCGAGACTTATATAGCTTTCGCTCGAAATGGAAATCCGAACAACGCGACGATTCCAGATTGGACGCCCTATGAGGTGCCTCGACGCGCGACGATGGCATTCGATATAAAATCCACTGTCATCGACAACCCTCGCGGCAAGGAGCGGCAGTTCTTTTCACAAGTCCCTTATAAATAGTGATGATTTCCCATTTGCAGTTCTGAATTTGCAGGTTCACCAAATTCTCCGGCTCGGTACCTCTCGTCTGGTGTCTCGGAATCAAGACGCCGGGTGCCCAATCATTCGGTGACGCTCCGAATATTTAATTTCTTCTTGACAGTCCCCTCATGCGATATGCGATAAAGTTATCGTTAATGATTTGACCTTCAAGAGGGAATTGGCTAATCGTTCGCTTTATCGAAAGCTGGCATTGACAATGGCTACCAGGCGCGAGTTTCTCGGATCCATCGCTATGGCGGCGGCTTCAACCGCCGCATCCCGCTCTCAATCCTCCCTCGCTTCTCAGGTGATTCCGGCCGAATGCGAGCTCCATGGAAGCGATGGCATGCGTGTCGTGTCAATGCATAAAGCTGTTTTCAGCAAGCCGCCTCACAACATTCCATTTCGCTACCGAGTGGATGCCCCACTCTTGGGCAACGGAGATATGCTGGCGGCCCTTGCGGGAGCACCGGAGTGCCCACAGTTATGGATCACAACGAATGACTTCTGGGAACTGAAAAACGAAACATGGATCATGGGTCTCGCGGAGAGCGTACTGACTCCGAGCGGAAACGGTCAAGGGGGGCCGCGTCCGGTGGGGCGTTTCATCTTGGAAGTTCCCGCAATGATCGGGGCCGGTTATCACGTCGAGCAAGATTTTGCCACAGCTACGACGACGGCAACTTACCAGGCACACGATGCGACGCTGGAGTTGCGAAGTTGGGTCGCAGCGACCGAGAATCTCCTTGTGGTCGAGTTAACTGCCAAGGGCCGTCCGCTGGATGCAAACCTTGTCTTTCATTTTCCAGATGAGCTCGGCCTGGGAGTAACAGAGTGTGCTCCCCTGGGCGGTTTGGATATCCACCCACTTCAAGAGAAAGGCATTGAGAATCAAGTCCTCTGGGCAACACGTACCTATGAAGAAGGCGTTGACGTGCCAACTAAAGCCGCGCTGGCCGCACACTTCGTGGAACCTGCCTCTTTAAGCGTCCAGGCAATTGTTGGAGCATCTCCATTTGGAGGGGAACTACCGGTTCCTGAGCGAGGGCCACGGCTGACGATACGGCTCGATGCCGAGAAGACACAGACGCTCGTCGTAGCTGCACGCAGCTGGTTCAAGCACCTATCGCCTCTTAAGGCTGCGCAGGGACGCGTGAAATGGATGCAAGCTGAGGATGTGACATCATTGCGCGAGCTTCACGAGGAATGGTGGTGCAAATACTGGAATGTCTCTCATGTTGAAATTGACGATCCGGTAATGGAGCAACGGTATTACTTATCGCAGTATGTGATGGGTAGCCTGAGTCGTGATCTCGATTTCCCTCCAAATATCTTTGGGTTTGAAAGCTGGGACCGTCCAATGTGGTGCGGCGATCACAAGATCGACTACAACTACGAGCTATCGTTCGCGGCGATGTACTCATCTGGCCGTTTCGAACAGGCGGATCCATATGAAGCCCCGCTGCTGGCTGCAATGGATAACGCCCACGAGATGGCAAGACGGCTTCCGATTGGCAGGGGAGGCGGCCTTGAGAGTGTACCTTCCCACGATTTGGAGGTTAGAAACGGACATCGTGGGGTGTATTTCGCAATTGGTTTGGGGCCGAAAGGGCATCTTCCAGAGAACGGATCGTGGGGAGCAAAGAATCAGAATGCCTTTGCGATAATGCCGATCTCTTGGCGATGGAACCTGACTTATGACCTCGGATATGCGAGAAAGGTCTACCCGCTCGTGCGAGACGTGGTGGACTTTTGGGAAGACGACCTTGTGTTCAGGGACGGGCGCTATGTGATGAGGGGTGATTGCTCAGGCGAATGCGGCGGAACAGACGCTGCACAGCGAAGTGAAAACGCATCCAATGGACTTAGTTTCTTGCGTGCCACAATCCGGCTTGCACTTCAGCTGAGCGAGGCTCTGCAGGTCGATTGCACGCGTCAGAGGAAATGGCGTGATATTGTCGAGCATTTGAGCCCATTTCCCACCAGACGCGCGACAGAGATTCAATTGGACGGCCAGTCACTTGCCAATCTCTTCCCGAAAGAATTAAGGAGTGAAATAGAGGTTTTCGTTGAACAGGATGGATCAAGTACCTTGGGCAGGCAATGGATCACCTATCCCTCTGGAGAGATAGGCCTTGATTCCGACTCTAGGATTTTGAGGATTGCACGAGATACGGCTGAAGCCGAAATACGCCGCGGTAAGGTCGTTCAGGATGACCCTATGTTTGAGGGATTTCCCTCAAACCGAAACAATCCTTGGCGGGACTTTAACCTTGACTGTATCTTCTTCCCGGCGGTTGTCCGCATCGGATACGATCCGGAAATCATCTGGCAGGAGCTTCGATCTGCGATCCTTGAAATTGGAGCTGCAAATGGCTTTAGGGCGGAGAACCCTCACGGCCTTGAAAAGGCTAACACGGTTCCGAATACCATAAACGAGATGATGCTACTGAGTCACGAGAATGTCTTGCGATTCTTCCGTGTTTGGCCGCGCAGCTCCCATCCGAATGCTCGCTTTAGCAATCTGCGCGCTTATGGCGCCTTCACGGTTTCGGCAGCGTTGGTGAATGGCAAAGTGACTGCGGTTCGAATAATGAGTGAAAAGGGTCGTGATTGCAAAATTGAAAATCCATGGCCAGGTAGTCGCGTCATCGTCTTCCGTGACCAAGAGCGGGCCGAGGTCGTAAGCGGAGCTGCCTTTGTTCTGAAGACGAAGCCAGGCGAATTGATCGAGCTAAAGAACTAGATGACCTGAAAGTAACAAACTGATTAGCGAAATTGGTGGTAGACGCTCGTCGGGAATCGAATACTGGCGATGGTTCGATGGCTCCTGAAATGGCGGTGATGCAAAGACATCAATTAGTAGATCTCTCTTTTGAAACGGCATCCAAATGCGTAGTTGAAACGATATCGAGTTCTCTCTTGGCGTCGTCTTTCCTACCCATCCGTCGATAGGCCTGAGCAAGGAGGTAGTGAGTAATGAAATTGCTCGAATCCATTTGCTCGGCGTGTTCAAGATAAGTTACAGCGGTTTGTGGATCGTTGTCGCTGAGGAAGAGCTTCCCCATCAAAATGAAAGGTCCCGTATTGCTTTGATCGAGAGAAAGTGCCTTTGTGAGAGCCCGTTGTGCTTCCGGAAGGTGGTTGGTTCGAATATACACATCTCCAAGGAATTTGTAGAGCTCCGGATAGGATGGATTGACTTTGATTTCTGACTCAAATTCCCTCAGCGCATCATCCGTGTTGCCTTTTGCGAGGTATATCTTTCCGAGCGCGAAGTGAGCAAGCGCAAGGTCCGGTGAAAGCACGAGTGCTTTCCTTGCTTCAACCGCGGCCGTGTCCGCGAGTTCCACCTGGAGAAGAATCTGAGCGAGCAACAGGTGTGCAGCCCCAGAATTCGGAGCGATTCCGAATTGAGCCGAGAATGCTGCACGAGCTTCGTCAAATCTGCTGGCATCAATGTAGCAACGCCCCATTACGTAGTTCACATCGATGTTTGAAATTTGCGTCGATTGGTGCGCCCTCTCGAGATAAGGAAGCGCTTCGCTTCTCCTGTTGAGTCGATAAAGCGTTAGTCCGAACATCTGAACGGATTCTGAGTCGGCGGGGTCTTCTGACATCGCGTCCCTGAATTCTCGTTCTGCTTCTGCCAGTCGCCCTGATCGATAATAAGCGATCCCTAACTCTCGTTGCGCTCCCTTCGGCCGCTGCGGGCTTGATGCCAATTCCACCAGAGTCTGAATTGCCTCAGCAAGATGACCTTGTTTTATCAGCTCATCGGCCGATTCAACACTGACTACCGCAGGTGCGTTGGGTATTTGCTGTGAAGCAAGCAGTTGCTGGCGCAGGGCTGTCGTACTAAGCGCGATCAGCGCCATAAGGACTGTTAAACTAGGCATGGTTCCATCTCCACTCACTCCACTCAGCCGCTACGTGACCTGTCGCCCTGAATATTCGTTAACGGGAACTCCCGGAAGCATTCGCTGTTAATTTGTCTTCGTCGTGGCGAGGCAATCGAACCACACTCGCTCGGGCTTGCGGTTGTCCCCTCACTGTGCGTTCCGAAAGGGCTGTCAAAATAATACCCCCGACTGGCGTGCCCGTTCTCTTGCAGCAGTGAGACTGTTAGTGTAGCGCAGCGGTGAAAAGACCGCAGTTGTTGTACCAGGCGGACTGTTATTCTTCGCGGGGTTAGGTTGCAGTCAGTACGCGGCTAGGAAACCTATGCACAAGTCTGTGAGCCGCGCGGTAACTGAATAAACTATGTATGGAGGAGGCGTTCTATGAGTCGCCCTGTGATGCGGCGCTTCGCCGAAGTGGATCTGGCCGTAGCCGCGGCGCAGGACGAGACCACCGGCCACGTCTTCAAGGTGATTGCTGTCCGGAGTAACGGATCGTC
>Ga0181529_10001589_pt1 | contig 28731 bp, 29 predicted proteins | sample PEATcosm2014_Bin_36_FD_119763 | JGI IMG/M metagenome (GOLD analysis project Ga0181529, IMG submission 119763) | Peatland microbial communities from MTU Mesocosm Facility, Houghton, MI, USA - PEATcosm2014_Bin10_30_metaG | ecosystem: Environmental > Terrestrial > Soil > Wetlands > Peat | place... | reverse complement strand
TGGCGGCGGCCTTTTCAATATTCCCGACGCCCCCGCGCATATCGAAGGCCTTGCTTTCGCCTCCATCGGCGAATTAGCCAGCCACCTTCGTGCCCGGCAGATCACATCCGTTGCCCTCACGCAGATGTACCTTACCCGCCTCAAGCGATACGATCCAAAATTGCACTTTGTGATTACGCTGACGGAAGAGCGCGCGCTGGCCCAAGCGAAAGCTGCCGATGCCGAGATCGCAGCCGGAAAGTATCGTGGGCCGCTGCATGGGATACCCTGGGGCGCAAAGGACCTTCTCGCCGTCAAGGGCTATCCCACCACCTGGGGTGCGGGCGGGTTTGAGCATCAGTCCTTTGACGAGGACGCTACCGTGGTTCAACGGCTCGATGCTGCCGGAGCCGTGCTTATCGCCAAGTTCACCCTCGGCGCGCTGGCCATGGGGGATAAGTGGTTCGGCGGACGGACCCGGAATCCGTGGAACACGGCGCAAGGGTCGAGCGGGTCGTCGGCGGGGTCGGCGAGCGCCGTTGCAGCGGGTTGCGTGGCCTTCGCGCTCGGGTCTGAGACGCTGGGCTCCATCTCTTCGCCTTCGACACGCTGCGGCGACACCGGCCTGCGGCCCACTTTCGGTTTTGTTCCCCGCACCGGCGCAATGGCCCTCTGCTGGACCATGGACAAGCTTGGGCCAATCGCCCGCTCCGTCGAAGACTGCGCCCTGGTTCTGGAAGCCATTCACGGACCGGATGGCAAAGATACGTCGGCCTATCCCGCCGATTTCAGCTGGGACCCAAACCTCGATTGGAAGCAACTCCGCATTGGCTATCTGAAGAGCGAATTCGATCCACCGTCTCCGCTCAAGCTCAAGGATGCTGCTGCGAACGAGACCGCGGATGAAAAGAAGAAGCGCGAAGAGCAGAACGCCGCCGCACAGGCCGCCCGCGCCCGCCGCGACTACGACCGCCGCTTCGACCTTGCCGCCCTCGACAAGCTGCGCGCCATGGGCGTCAACCTTATCCCCGTCGAGTTGCCCAAGCTGCCCTGGGACGCTATGGTGCCGCTGCTTACCGCAGAAGCCGCCGCTGCCTTTGACGATCTCACCATGACCGGCCGCGACAGCCTTCTGACCGAGCAGGGTGCCGAAGACTGGCCTAACGCCTTCCGCATCGGCCGCCTCTATCCGGCGGTCGAGTACATCCAGGCCAACCGCGCCCGCACTCTTGGCATTCGCCAGATGTCAGCTTTGTTTGAGAAGGTGGACATCGTCGTGACGCCGTCGACCGACACGCAGTTGATCGCGACCAATCTGACCGGCCACCCGGCGCTGATTCTCCCCAACGGTCTGCGCGGCGACGATGCCCCCGCGCCTCCGGCTGTCGACGACGGCGACAACGACGACATTGGGGGTCCCGGCACGCCGGTCTCGCTCACTTTCCTCGCCGGGCACTACCAGGACGCCAAACTGGCCGCCTTTGCCCGTGCTTATCAGGAGGGTACGGGCTTTCATAAACTGCATCCGAAGCTGAATTATTGAAAGCTGCGTAAGCCATGTCCGAGAGCGATTCATCGATGCGGCGAACGGTGTGCGGGTCTGGAGACCCGCACTACAGCCGGCCGGGAGACTGCTACGGTGATGCATGAGTCTTGGGGATGTTTCCGGCATAAAACAGAAGATGCCGCGCAAGGGCGGCATCTCTCTAGTCTGAGGGTCTGAGGGAGGGCTGCGCTCTTAAACGCCTACACCGAACTCGCTGGCCTGTGACTCACCGGCGTTGGCGTAAAAATCATAAGGAGTGCGTTTCTTGAATTTATAGCGGTTGCGCAGTTCGGCTCCTATGTAGATGCCGAGGGCGGCGACAGCCATGCCAATCGAAAACCAACCAATCACTATCAGGGCTTTCGAGTCCTTCTTTTCTTCGCACTGGACTTCTTCGGTAGGCACAAGGTTTTCCGATTCGCTGAACATGACGAGTGCAGCCTCCTGCACCACCATGATACCCCAGTTTGGCATTTGTCGGCCCACATGGCGAACCGCGCCGGCTGTGGAATTGTTTACCGAATTGAGTCGATTTTGGAAAGCCACGCAGCTTTGTCTGGATCGGGCAGAAAGCTGGCGCGAATCGAATTTGACGCGAGTTGGCGCAATTCGTCGCAGCTAAATGCCTGTTGCGTATGCGCCAGCAGGTATTCGTTGGCCAGGTCGGAGCCAAAGAAGGCCGGATCGTCGGAGTTCAGCGTGACCAGCAGACCGGCGTCGAAGTAGCGGCGCAGCGGATGCTCGGCAAACGAGGCGCAGACGCCCGTGCGTACATTCGAAGTAGGGTTCAGCTCCAGCGGCACTTCGCGTTCTTTCAGATCCTGAAGCAGGTAAAAATCGCGAACGGCCGACAGCGCGTGCCCAATGCGTTCCGAGCCGATCGAGAGCGCCTCCCGGATGGCCTCGGGCCCTGTGGTTTCACCGGCATGGTTGGTGAGCCGCAGTCCGGCGTCGCGCGCCTCCGCATAGAGCGCGCGAAATGGCTCGGAGCCGCTTAGGCGCTCGTCTCCGCCGAGACCGATACCGATGATCGAAGAATAATCGCGCCGCATCTCAGCGGCCTTGCGGAAGACGCGCTCCGCCTCCTCGACCGTGAAGTGGCGTACGGCGTCGAAGATCCAGTAGATGGAGAGGCCGAGTTCGCGTGCTGCCCGCTCCCTGGCGCGTTCCAGACCGGCAAAAATCGGCTCGAAAGCCCGCGGGTCGAAGTTGCGCCACATGTAGATCACGCCCACGGAGATGAAGACCTCGGCATGGACAATGCCTTGCTTGGCCAAATGCTGCATCATGCGCCAGGCAACGAGTTCGTAGTCCTCGGGATCGATGAGCCGCCGCGTGACGGCCTTGAAAGCCTCGATGAAGCCAGTGAAATTGTCGAAGAGGTAGTACGCCTTGGCCTCGCGAAGAGTCAGTGGCCGCGCATCGTGGCGGGCGCTCAAGTCCTTGAGCGTAGCGGGCGTGATGGTGCCTTCGAGATGCAGATGCAACTCCGCCTTAGGGAGGCGGCGAATGAAGGATTCAGTCTCCGTCATGACTCAAGTTTACTGCTGTGGCGCCAATCTATCGTTGCGGCGCAAACTCCGACCGGTGGCGGCTATAGAAGAAATAGATGAGCAGTCCCATAATGAGCCACGCAAAGAAGGCCGCCCAGGTCATCACTTCCAGCCCCATCATCAACACAATGCAGAAGATGATGCTGAGTATCGGAAACAGCGGCCCCAGCGGAGCGCGAAAACCGCGCGGCCGTTCCGGCTCGCGGTAGCGCAAAATGAGCACCGCGATCGAAACCAGGACAAATGCAAACAGCGTGCCAATGTTCGACAGATTCGATACAGTGCCGATGTCGAGCAGCCCCGCCGGAAGCCCGACCACAAAACCAGCAACCCAGGTGGCGAAGGCCGGGGTGCGGAACTGCGGGTGAATGCGGCTGAAGATCGTGGGCAGCAGCCCGTCGCGCGACATGGCAAACCACACCCGCGCCTGACCCAGTTGAAACACCAGGATCGACGAAATCATGCCCATCAGGGCGCCAACCAAAACGAAAAGCCGCACCCAGTGCAATCCGCCGCCGCCAGGCAGCAGCGAAAGCCGCTTGAGCGCGTTTACCACCGGCGCCGCATCGCCCATCACCGACTGCCAGGGCACAATGCCGCTTAAAACGATGGCCACGCCGCCATAGAGAATCGTGCATGCCACCAGCGTGGCCAGGATGCCGATGGGCATGTCGCGCTGCGGATTCTTGCACTCCTCGGCGGCAGTAGAAACCGAGTCGAAGCCAATGTAGGTGAAGAAAATGATGGATCCGCCGGTCAGCACGCCCGTCCAGCCGTTGGGCATGAAGGGATGCCAGTAATGCGGCTTGATGAAGCTGGCCCCGGCAAACACAAACACCAGAATGGCGGCAATCTTCACCAGCACCATCACGTTGTTGGCGCGCGCCGACTCACGAATGCCGCGTACCAGGATCACGGTGAGAATCATCACCACCAGAAACGCCGGAATGTTGAAGCCGAAGTGCCAGCCGGCCTTGTAGAGATCGTTGCCGGCCAGATCCTGCAAGCCCGTTGGCAAGTACGCCGGCGAGATCCACATCAGCGGCGGATGCAGGTTGAACCAGTCCAGCAGGTCGACAATGTGCGCGGCAAACCCCACGCTCACGCTCATGTTGCTGAAGGCGTATTCAAGAATCAAATCCCAGCCGATGATCCACGCGACCAGCTCGCCCAGCGTGGCATACGTGTAGGTGTAGGCCGATCCGGCGATGGGAATCATGGACGACAGCTCGGCGTAGCAAAGGCCTGTGAAGGCGCAAACAATCGCCACCAGCACCAGCGAGAGCGCGAGAGCCGGACCAGCACCCGGCCGCCCGGCCATTGCGGAGTGGGTGATCATCCAGTGAATCAGCGGCGTGGCGCCGATTGAAGGCGCATCGAACTTTTGCCCCGCCATGGCCGTGCCGATGACCGTAAAAATTCCCGAGCCGATCACGGCGCCGATGCCGAGCGCGGTCAGCGACCACGGCCCGAGGCTTTTCTTCAGCGAGCGCCCTGGCTCTTCCGATTCCCGGATGAGCTTGTCGATCGATTTGCGGGCAAGCAGTTGGCTGGGCAGTTCAGTTCTCCTCACGTCCCAGGGCAAGAGCTTCGCCCGCGGGATTTTGTCACAGAATACAAGTCCATCTGGAAGGGGGAGGAGCAGTGGGTAAGACAGCTTCCAGTTTCTAGCTACTAGCCTTTAGCTCTTCTCGATCCCGCTTTGGCAGTTGCCTCAGTAGGAATTGCCGGGGGCTAGCAGCCAGTAGCTGCTTTTAGCGCTTCGACTGTCCGCGCGCGAGCTTCTTGACCTTCTTCTTGGCAGATCCGCGCGGTTCTGTCCGCTTTGCCTTGGGGGCGGCCTTCTTGCGCGCCGCGCGCTTCAGCTTCTTCCGTTCCAGCTTGTCTTCTACCTTGGTGGTGTCGGCCACGTATAACCTCTTTCCCTCGAATCTTTTCAGTGCTTCCCGTAGGTCGGGCGGTGTGACCTTTAGGATAGCAGGGAATCTTTGGGGGCGAAAGCGGCGCGCATGGGTTCCATTTGGGCCTCAACATCATTATGAAAGCAGCTTCATCCGTTTCCGGCGTACAATTGATAAAGAACAGCATTTTTCCCCAGCCTCGCTCGGCTCCTGCCTTTACTTGTCGCTTTTGGCGAGCTCAGTTTCTCCACGCAACAATCACCTTGTTCGCCGGAGTTCGTCATGCGTTCCAACCAAATCCATAAGGCCCTCGCGCAGGGAATGAACCGCTTTGAAGTCTGCCAGCTCGTTTCCAAAGGCGTAAAGGCCACCCACAAAACCGGGTCCCGCTTCGAGGATTCAATCAACGACGTGCTGCAATACCTTGGCACTCACGATAAGCCCAAGGAAGGTATTCACCCCGCCATTCCCCAGGTGAGCGTAAAAAGCCTCAAGCCCGCAGCGTGAAGGCGGCGATTAGCGATTAGTGGTTTGTTTCCGGGCTGCAGGCGCCATCGGAAGACCAAGACCGGTTGTTTTGAGTTTGGTGGTTGCCCTGATCCCGCAATAACTAAAGCCGCATGAGACGCAAAAAGAGGGACGGCAGATTTGCCGTCCCTCTTCCTTTGAATCTCGAACCGGTTGTACGGGGTTAGCCCTTAGACAACCTGAACGTTCTCTGCCTGCCAGCCCTTTGGACCCTTGGTCACGTTGAACTGGACACGCTGGCCCTCTTGCAGCGAACGGAAACCGTTCGACTGGATGGCGGTGTGATGAACGAAGACGTCCTCTCCGTTTTCACGGCTAAGAAATCCAAAACCCTTGGCATCATTGAACCACTTGACTGTGCCTTGTTCCATTTTTGTTGCTCCTCTTGTACTGATTTACCGCGAACGCAATGTGGAAGTGTTGCGTGCAGGCGGTAACCGGAACAGGCAAGAACTTCAGATCGAATTCTACAGTTGGATAGAGTGTAGCACGGAATTGGCAATTCGCGGCTAAATCATTTGCGTTCAAAGGGAAAAAGGTGGATACGGGAATCCGTCTGAACTGTGATGGCCACCCCTGCAGGCCGGTCTGGCCTCGGCGTAAACTCGATTTCGCTGTGAGGTAAGTTTTGACGCACCAGAATGCAACCGCCGGCCCGGCGCAGCGCCTGCGCAGCCAGGTGCTGGCCATCAATCCCGGCTCGACCTCGACCAAATTCGGCCTCTACACGCGCCAGGGGGCCGAGTGGGTACGGACCATCCGCCACGGCGACGAGGAGCTTTCGCGCTTCGGCGGCCGACCCATGATCGCCCGCCTTGCGTATCGTACCGAGATGATTGCAGAGGCTCTGGAGCACTCCGGCTATCGGCCCGAAGAGGTCGCAGCGGTCGCCGGCCGCGGAGGCCTCTTGCCGCCCGTTACTTGCGGCACCTACCTGGTCGACGAGGCCATGGTGGAGGAACTTCGCCTGGCGCGGCGCGGGGAGCACGCGTCCAACCTCGGTGCTTTGCTGGCGCTGAAGTTTGCGCAGGCCGCCGGGGTCAACGCCTATATTGTCGATCCAGTTACGGCGGACGAGTGGCAGCCTTGCGCGCGCCTTTCCGGCACGCCGCTTATCGAGCGCTCGCCCATCGGCCACGTGCTGAACACCAGGGCCGTGGCGCGGCGCTATGCAAAGGAGCAGAGCCGGCCTTACGAAACAATGCGCTTGATCGTCGCGCACATGGGCAGCGGCATCACCGTTTCGGCGCATCGCGAAGGACGCCAGATCGACAGCAACACCATTGAAGAGGGACCCTTCGGCCCCGACCGGACTGGAGGGTTGCCGGTCCGCGCGCTGATCAAGCTCTGCTACGGCGACCGGTTCGCGCAGAAGGAGATCGATCACAAGGTTTTTGGCGATGGCGGTCTCTACGCCTATCTCGGCACGCGTGACCTGGAAGAAGTAGAGCGGCGCATCGGTGCGGGCGACCAACAGGCGGCTCTCGTCTTCGACGCCATGGTTTACCAGATCGCCAAAGAGGCCGGAGCCATGGCCGCGGTGCTCGAGGGCAAGGTGGACGCCGTGCTGCTCACCGGCGGCATGGCACACTCCGAGCGGGTGGTCCAGCGTCTCCGCGCGCATCTCGAATGGATCGCGCCCATCCGCGTCTATCCCGGCGAGGACGAATTGCAGGCACTGGCCGAAGGCGTCTTCCGCGTGCTCGATGGCGAGGAAGAAGCCAAGCGCCTGTGGGAAGAAGGCCGCGGTCCCGCCAAATCCGCCACGCCACGCGCGCCCCTGGTTCTTGGAATTGAGTGAGGGCCGGCTCGGATTCGAAGGCTCCGGGGATTCGCGAGGTTTTATCGAACGATAGTGAATGATTGGCGACGCTTCGGACCGAAGCGAAATACGGCAAAGTGGTTGTCCAGAGAGGCAGCTCGATCAATACCTAAGCGGTTCATGACCGCGAAGCTGGTGCGATCGACGATCGAAAAATCCTGATCGCTCCAGGAAACCCCAATCGACCACGCAGCCTCCAGATCGGCCAGGCAAACGGGCTCGATCATCGCTACCCCGCTTCGCAAACCGTCCCAGAATCGCTCGGCCGCGCTGCGTTGGATTCTGTAGCGGAGCAGTGTCCACGTTTCAATTAGGACGTGATCGGTGGTGACCAGGGTATCTCCGGAGCTGAGGATCGCTTTTGCGCGCGCATTGCTCAGATCCGACGAATCCGCGGCGGCGTACCAGATCGATGTGTCTACGAACAGGCTCATGGCGGACAAAAGGATTCAGTTTCTCCATGGCTTGCTGCGCGCTGAAGCAAAGGCCTCGGCGATCATGGAATCCTTTTCCGTTGCGATGTCGGAGCCTGCGGAAACTCCAAGGTCGAAGACGCAGGCCAGGTCGGCTTTGGACTCCGGACGGACTAGGTCGCGGGCCACCAGACGGCGGACATACTCGGCAAACGAGACGCCAATTTCGTTGGCGCGCTTGCGCGCCTGCCGCTGTAACTCGTTTTCAAGCGTGATTTGTGTTCGTGACATCATGATGGCACCATCATACCATCATTTCTGATTTCTCGCCTACTGCCCAGCTTTGGAGACCTGGAAATCTGCATTTACTATCGATCCATGCCGTTGGTTGAGGTCAACTCGGTTTGGAAGACATATCCATGCCGCGCCGGTCTGCGCACTGAACAGCAAACCGTAGTCGAAGACGTGTCGCTTTTTATAGAAGCAGGCGAAACGCTTGGCCTTGTAGGCGAGTCCGGTTCCGGCAAAACCACCCTGGCGCGCATGATTCTCGGCCTCGTCAAGCCCAGCCGGGGCACGGTCCTGGTGGACGGCATCGACATCGCTCGCGCCTCAGCCGCCGAGCTGCATCGCATCCGCCGCCAGATGCAGCCCGTCTTTCAGGACCCCTACGCCGCCCTCAATCCTCGCATGAATGTGCTCGAGATTGTTACCGAGCCGCTGATTATTCACAGCCGCGATGCTGGGCTCGCAATCGGTACAGGTTTCCGCCACCGCCGCGCAGCTCTGCGTTCGAAAGCCGTTGAGTTGCTCGCCGAAGTCGGCATGGACGAGTCGGCCCTGGCGCGTCATCCCCACGAGTTCTCTGGCGGCCAGCGCCAGCGCATCAACATTGCCCGCGCGCTCGCCCTTCGCCCCCGGCTTCTTATCCTGGATGAGCCGGTCTCGGCTCTCGATGTGAGCGTCGGCGCACAGATTGTCAACCTGCTGCGCGGTCTGCAGCGCGAGTACGCACTGACCTATCTTTTCATCTCCCACTCCATGCCGTTGGTGCGGTACCTAAGCACCCGCATCGCCGTCATGGAGCGCGGACGCCTGGTCGAAACCGGTGAAGCGGTTGCGCTCTGCGCCAGTCCCCAGGAAGGTTACACCCGCCAGTTGATCGCGGCCACGCCGGAGCTGCCCGCCGGCGCGGCCTGATCGGTCGCAATCAACGCAGCTCTACTTCGGCTGCGTTGGAGCGGGAGTCGCGGGCGGCGCCGGAGCATTCGCGGGTGCAGTGGCTGCGGGAGGAGCCGGAGGATTCGCGGGCGCGGTGGCCGCGGGAGGAGTTGGGGGACTCGCCGGTGCAGTGGCTGCGGGATGCGGTAGCATCGGATGCCCTGCCGGCATCCCACCCATTCCTGGATGGTTCGGTGGCATCTGCATCTCCGTCGCATCCAGCAGTTCCACGTCAAAGATCAAACCTGACTTGGGAGGAATCCCTGGATGTTGCGCATCCGGTCCCGGTCGCCCGTGTGCTCCGTACGCCAGTTGCCAGGGGATGAAAATCCGCCGCTTTCCGCCGATCTTCATGCCCGCAACGCCTTGATCGAACCCCGGGATCAGCCGCCCATAGCCCTGCGGAAAACTGAGGGGTTGCGGATCGCCCAGCTTCGGCTTGCCGTCGTCGCCGAGCTCCGGCTTGCCGTCTTTGCCCATCACGGGTGTGCGATGGTCGTAGGAAGAGTCGAATTTGCGCCCATCGGCCGCCAGCCAGCCTGTGTAGTGGACCTTGTAGATCTGCCCAGGCGTAGCTTCAGCGCCGGTACCTACCTTGATGTCCTGGTAGCGAAGCGAGAAAGCCGTCTGCACAATGCCTCTCGCCGGCGGCACGCCGGGCGGCAGCTTGACGCCGGATGATGCGCCGGCAGGTCTTTTGGCGGCTGTAGCGGCGGTTGCCGCAGGGGTGGAAGGTTTCGCGGCAGTCTGAGCGCTCATGACGCCCGCGCCGGCAGCCAACAACAGAATCAGGAATGCTCGTTTCATGTTTGTCATTATCTCAAGCCTGCTTAGTCGATCTTCGTCCACCCGCACCAGACTGCGCAACGCTAACGTCATTTCGCCAGCAACCCAGCCAGCAGCGCCGTTCGCAGCGCCAGGTGCTCCACAACAACCGATTCGTGCCGCGCATGGGCGCCTTCACCCACCGCGCCCAGGCCGTCCAGCGTTGGGATTCCCAGCGCCGCGGTAAAGTTTCCGTCAGAAGCTCCGCCGGTCGAGGCTTCCTCCAGCGTGAAGCCAAGCTCCGCGGCCATCGCTCGCGCTCTCTGGTAGAGCCGCACCGTCCCGCGCCCGCGCTCCATGGGAGGCCGGTTGATGCCTCCCGTGACCGTCAGCGAGCAGCGTTTGTCCACTGCTTTCAGGCCCGCAAACTTGCGCTCCATGCGCGGCCCATCCGCCTTGCGCGCAATCCGCACGTCCACCTCAGCCCAAGCCTCCGCGGGAATCACGTTCAGCTTCGTCCCCCCGCCCGCCACGCCAACGCTCACCGTCAGGCCCCGCTTCAGGTCCGTCCACCCGCTCACCGTCTCGACCGCGCGCGCCAGTTCCACCAGGGCGTTGGCCCCTTTTTCGAAATCGACGCCGGCATGTGCCGCCACGCCCTTGACGTCGATTCTCCAGTTCCCCGTTCCCTTGCGCGCCGTCTTGCAGGCCAGCCCCTGCGCCGGTTCCAGCACATAGACCGCGCCGCACTCGGCCGCCAGCTTTTCAGTGATCGGCCGCGAAACCGGGCTGCCGATCTCCTCATCGCTATTGAGCAGAAGCACAATTTCTTTCCCAAGCAAATCCGCCTCGGTCAGCATCTCCAACGCGGTCAGCGCCATGGCCACGCCCGCCTTCATGTCCAGCGTTCCCGGTCCCCACAGCCGCCCGTCACTCAACCGGCAGGGCATCGTCTTGAGCGTTCCCAGCGGCCACACCGTATCCAGATGACCCAGCAAAAGCACCCGCCCCGCCGAAGCTTCACTGGATTTCGCACTGGATTTCGCTCCGAACCGCGCCTCCAGCACGTCGCCAAATGCGCGCTGCCGGTGCAGCTTTACCCGTCCGCCCAGGCCCCTGGCGTGGGCCGCGACCAGCCCCACGCAACCATCCACACCGGCCTTTTCATCCGAAGGCGACTCAGCCGTCACCAATTGCTGCGTCAATTTGAGCAGCGCCTGCTGCTTCTGCCGCGCCCCGGCCAGCAGCGCGCGCATCGGAATGGCCGGATCGGAGTTGTTCGGCATTTCTTTGCCTTCCTGATAACCAGTCAGCTCGCAATACTGACGACGCTCTGATTCTACGATGGTTAAATAGCCCGTTCGAGCGCAATTCAGGCCGGAAAAGTGGCCTACCGTCCTCATAGTGTTGCAAAAATGCCACAGTACAGACTTCGCTTCTCAGGTCTAGTCTAACGGAGCATTTGTTTTTCCACAGGCTGCTCAGTTTTATTGGAGAATTGATTCTTGGCTCATCCCGCACACCTGGAACAGACCGTTGCCGCGCAAATTGAGTTCACGGGCGTAGGGCTCCATTCCGGTGCGCCGGTTACCATGCGGCTGTTGCCTGCTGCTGCCGGATCGGGCATTGTTTTCCGCCGCACCGACCTCGACAACTTTGAGATTCCGGCCACCGGCCGCAACGTCGCCAAGGTCAGCTACGCCACCAGCCTCATGCGCCAGGGTGTGCTCATCTCCACCACCGAACACCTGCTTTCGGCCCTCATCGGCATGGGCATCGACAATGTCATCGTCGAACTCGATAACCTCGAACTCCCCATCCTCGATGGCAGTTCCTTGCCGTACGTCGAAGCCATTCTCCACGCCGGCATCCGCACCCAGCGCCGCCGCCGCGAAACCATTCGCGTTTTGCACCCGGTTGAGGTGCGCGAGGGCAACAAATTTATCGGTGTTTATCCCGGCTCCGGCTACCGCATCGAATACACCATCGATTTTCCCGCTCCCATCGGCCGCCAGAAAGCCTGTGTAGACCTGGCCTCGGAGACCTATGGCAGCGCCATTGCCGCCGCCCGAACCTTTGGCTACAAGGCCGACGAGCAGCGCCTCCGCGACATGGGCCTGATTCGCGGCGCCAGTCCTGAAAACGCCATCCTCCTGACGGCGCGCGGCCCTGAGAACGGCCCTCTGCGCTTTACCGATGAGTACGTGCGTCACAAGGTTCTCGACCTGATCGGCGATCTGGCTCTGGTCGGCCGCCGCATCGAGGGGCACGTCGTGGCCGAGCGCGCCGGACACGCCATGCACACCGCCCTGGTGTCACGCCTGCTCAAAGACCGGTCGGCCTGGGAACTGGCCCACGTGCCTGTGGAATCGGCTTCAGCAGAAGAGTCGGCGGTGGAGAGCGTGCTTCATGCAAATCTGTCAGGCGCCACCATCGGCGCACATGCCCTGGCGGGAATCTAGCAAATCTAGGTAAACAGAATCCGCATCGGCGTTTCCGCGGCGCAGTTCCTGCACTCCTCCGCCAATACGCCTGTCTCCGGATTGCGCGCGAACACGCTGATCAGGTTCGAGTCCTGGTTGGCAACCAGCATCCACTTTTCCGATGGATCCAGCACAAAACTCCGCGGCGTCTTGCCTCCGCAGTTCGATCGCTTTATCGGGGTCAGGCTGCCGGTCTTCCAGTCGGACTTGAACGAGTAGAGAAAATTGTTGTCGCGGTTGACGAAGTAAACGAAGCGCCCATCCTGCGAGATGACCGTATCGCAGCCGCGCGTGGGGCCGGTGTAGCCCTCCGGTAGCAGGTCAATGCGCTTTACGAGAGCCAGGCTTCCGTCGGTTTTGCTCCACTCAAGGACGTCGACCGTGGAGACAAGTTCGTTCATGCAGTACGCGGTGTGCCCATTGGGATGAAAGTGCAGCGTACGCGGTCCTGAGCCCGGCACGCTCACGTACTTGCCAGAAGGCGTCATTCCGGCCGTCGCCGTGTCTGGCCTGTAGATGTGGATACAGTCTCCGCCCAGGTCGTTGATATAGGCAAAGCGGTTGTCCAGCGAGAAAGAAGCAAAGTGCGCGTGCGCCGTCGTCTGCCGGTCGGCGTTGGGTCCGTGATACGTGTAGGTCTCGGTCCACACGGCATTGCTCAGCTTGCCGTTGTTGATCTTGAAGCTGGCCGCGCTGCCGCCCACATAATCGGCGGCGATCAGCATCTTGCCGGTGTTGTCGACGGCTACGTGGCACGTCCCTACCCCCGCCGAATTCTCCGCCGACAGCGGATGCAACTCTCCTCCCTCAACTCGAAAGCTCGCCACCTCGCCCGTGGGTTTCCCATTGAACATCTCCAGTTCAGACGCGGAGTAGACATATTGGTGCTCGTGCGATGACGCGAGCCACGCAACCTTCGGCACCTTGGCGGCCACCCCGGCAACCGTCAGTTCGCCGGCCACCGGATCCCAATCGTAGGCCAGTATTCCGTTCTCCCCGCCCGAACCGACGAACATGCGTCTATGCCGGGTTCCCTCAGCGCTGGTTGTGGCAGAAGGCCGCGAACCGGCAGCGGTGACAAGCGTGGCAGCGGAGGCGGTAAAGAGAAAATTGCGGCGATTGAGTTTTTTCATGGCACGAGAATTGTCGCCGATGACAGGTTGAAAGCGCCAGCCCCCCACCAGGCGCACGCATTCATCTAAAGCGCCCGCGTCTTTAATTCTTGCGATGTTTGGCTGTCGCAAGGGTGAAAAAGCACAGAAATCATCTCGTCACAGACCCACCCGCCCGCTCTCTTCTACACTCTTGACGGAGCGCCCCTTGTCTCACTTCATCAGTTTCGTTCGCATTCCCGCACTCGCCATCCGTCAGCACATCCGCCCGCTTCCCCGGCTCGGCGTACTCGAGGAAGACTGCCTTCACATGCGCGTCTGGCCCACCGACATCGATATCAACCTCCACATGAACAACGCCCGCTACCTGAGCATCATGGACTACGCGCGGACTCACTTCCTGGCCCGCACGCGCCTGCTCGAGCACATTCTGCGTTCTCGCTGGCAGCCGCTGGTGGGGGCGGTCTGGGTTACTTACCGCCGCTCCCTGCCATTGTTTTCGGTCTTCTCGCTCACTTCCCGGCTGGTCTGTTGGGACGAACGCTGGTTCTACATCGAACAGACCTTCACCGGCCGCGACGGGTTGGCCGCGGTCGGCTGGATCAAGGGCGCGCTGCGCAACGCCAAGGGCGTAGTCGATCCGCATCAGGTGATTGAAGCGGTTGCCCCCGGCTCGCTCAGCCCGCCCATTCCGGAAGCCATGGACACATGGAACGACCTTACCCGCGAAAAGCTGCAAGCCGGAAGTTGATCGAGCGGAGGGGAATCCGTCTTCCGCTCACTCCATTCGGCACCACTGTGCTGGTGTAGACACCGCGGCCTCACAAACTGTTCCCAGGTCGAGCAGGAAGTGCATCGGCTGCGTTAAACTCCGAATCGACAACAACGTTTTCGTCGGAGTTCCAATGAAATTGTTTCGCTTTTCTGCTTTCACGCTCGCTGCAACACTTGCCGCAGCGGCGCACTCGGCAACGCTCCGCGCGCAACAACCTGTGGCAGTTTCCGATCCGAACGCTACCCTCGGCTACATTCACTCAGCCTGGGACTCGCTCACCCGCTCCGTGACCGGCTGCAATTCGCTCGCCGACGTAAAGGTCGAAAACGCCTCCGACGCGGGTCCCGTCCTCTATCTTCCCGCAGAACTGCCGGCGCCTCCAAAGGTGAAAGCCCTCGAACAAACCTGCCACTTCAAAGCGATCTCCTTGCCGCGCCGCATCGAAAAGATCGGGGACGTACTCCCCGAAGAGCTGCACACCCCCGGCCTGCTCTATCTGCCCAATCCCTACATCGTTCCCGGCGGCCGCTTCAACGAGATGTACGGCTGGGACAGTTACTTCATCCTGCTTGGATTGGAGGCTGACCACAAAGAAGCATTGGCCAAAGGCATCGTCGATAACTTTCTTTTCGAGATCGAGCACTACGGCGGAGTCCTGAACGCCAATCGCACTTACTACCTCACGCGCTCGCAGCCGCCATTTCTCACTTCGATGATTCGCGCGGTCTACGAAGATCCAGCCAGCTTTCCTGCCACGTTCGCCGGACGCAAGCTGGCCCGAGCATGGCTCGAGCACGCCTACACGCTCGCGGAAAAAGACCACTCCACATGGGAGAGGCCCGAGCACAAGGCGGGCTCAACCGGCCTCTCCCACTACTTCGACTATGGAGTCGGCCCTGTGCCGGAGATGGCCGACGACAGCACCTACTACATCGATGTTCTCCGCTGGCTGGTCGCGCATCCTCATCATGGAGGCGAAACATACCTGGTCAAAGGTTCCGAGCATCCTGACGCGGCCGAGGCCGTTCGTCTCAAAACGGCCAGTTGCGATGTTCATGCCAGCGCCGTCTGCGCGCGAGCATGGTTCGCAGGCTACCGCCTCAGCCGCGACTTCTACATAGGCGATCGCGCCATGCGCGAATCTGGCTTCGATAGCTCCAATCGCTTTGGTCCCTTCTCAGGAGACACGCATCACTACGCGCCGGTCTGCCTCAACAGCCTGCTCTATCGCTACGAGCGTGACCTTGAACATTTGGCTCTTCTGCTAGGCAATGTGAAAGACGCCGCGCATTGGGACCGCCAGTCTCAGCAGCGCGCGACAGCCATCCAGCGTTATCTTTGGCGCCCAAAAGATGGCGTCTTTGCCGACTTTGACTTTGTCCACGCGCGGACATCGAGTTATGCCTACATCACCTCGCTCTATCCCTTGTGGGCCGGCTTCGCCACGCGCGAACAGGCTACAAAGATAGAAGCAAAGCTCGATCTCTTCGAACGTCCCGGCGGCTTTTCAACCAGCAACACCAACACTGGCCTGCAATGGGACAATCCCTTCGGATGGGCGCCCACAAATTGGATCGCTGTCGCCGGCCTCAACGCCTACGGCTTCCGCGCCGACGCCGCCCGCATCGCGCAACACTTCAACGCGACAGTTGACGCGGGCTTTGCCGCCGACGGAACCATCCGCGAGAAATACAACGTGGTAATCGGAACTTCCGACGTGAAAGTGAGTGCCGGTTACATCTCCAATGAAATCGGCTTCGGCTGGACCAACGCCGTCTATCTCAAAATGAATGAAGTTATGCAAGAGAAAACGATAACTCGGGCTAACTAATATAGGTTCGTAGATGAAAGGGGCGCTTTCACAAAGTGAGAGCGCCCCAATCCGATTGAACTGACTGGTAACTTACTCCGGCAGCGTCATTGTGCCCTTCACGTTTACACTTCCCGTCATAACCGGCGCGCCCGTGCCTGGTTGTCCGCCGCCCACGAATACGGTGTAGGCGCCCTCGGCCACAACTGGCTCTCCGGCTTCCGTCACCATGCTCATGTCCCGCGGCTTCAGTTCAAACCGTAGCTTCTGCGAAGCTCCAGCCTCCAGATGAACTCGTTGGAATCCTCGCAGCGCCTTTAGTGGCGCACCCGGAATCTTCGGGAACTCCAGATAAAGCTGCGCTACCTCATCGCCCGCCTTGCTGCCGGTATTAGTCACGGTAACTTCCGCGGTCAACGAGTTACCCGCCTCCAGCGACGACGGAACACTAAGTCCGCTATAACTGAAGGTCGTATAACTCAACCCATAGCCGAACGGATAAAGCGGCGTCCCTTCAAAGTACCGGTAAGTCCGACCCTTCATTGCGTAATCGTCGAAAGGAGGCAACTGGTCCACGCCGGTATAGAAAGTTACCGGCAAGCGGCCCGCGGGATTGTTGCGCCCCGAGAGCGTCTGGGCCACAGCCGTCCCGCCCTCTTCGCCCGGATACCACGCATCGAGAATTGCATTGGCGTGCTCCTTCGGCCACTTCACGGCGAGCGCGCTTCCATTGGTGAGCACTACAACGATCGGCTTACCTACCGCAGCCACCGCTTTGAGAAGATTCTCTTCCGGCGCGGGCAGATCGAGGCTGGTGCGGTCGCCACCGTTGAAGCCCGGCTCGGTCACCACCATCTCTTCACCTTCAAGCTCGCTGGTAATGCCCACGACCGCGACCACTACATCGGCATTTTTCGCCGCGGCTTCGGCTGCCGGATCGATGTTGCGGTCGATCCTGCCCCACACCAGACGCATATGCGAAGGCCCGCTGCCGGTGCGGCCAAACTCCAACTTCAAATGGTAAGGCTTGCCGGCTTCAAGGTGCACGCGCCCGGTCAGCGTTTCAAGTCCATGCGGATAATTCGCTTCGGTCACGCTTTTGCCATCGAGCCACAAGCGAATGAATCCATCGGTTTCAACGCCAAGATTGTAGTCGCCTGTCTCCTTCGGCGTGAGTGTCGCGTTCCAGCGCACCGTGAGCGGCTGCACAGCCGCAACCTCCGCAGGCATGGGTTGCGCTTCAATATCCACCGTAGGTTCCGTGCGCGTGGCCAGTTCGGTAGCGGCCGGCTCGTTCTCCACTGCGATTTCGGAAGACACCACGTCCTGCTTCAAATAAGTGACTTTCGCGCCCAGCTTGCCGTCTGTGGTGAGCAGCTCGGCAGGCACGGGCCGGGTTTCCTTGCTGAGGAACCCGGTGCCGGGAACGTAGTCGATCGTTGCGTCCGGAAACTCCTTCTTCAGCCCTTCCAGGATGGAAACGGTGTGCGTCGGAATTCCGTTGTAGTTGCCCAGCAGAACGCGGGTCTGATCGGCCAGAGGGCCAACGACAGCAATCTTGATGCCCTTTGATTTCAGCGGCAACACGCCGTCGTTCTTCAACAACACCATCGATTCATTGGCCAGCTTCAGCGCGAGCGCGCGATGCTCGGCGCCATCCAGCAGTTTCTCGTCGATTTTCGTATAGGGCACCATCGCCGGCGGGTCGAACATGCCCAGCTTCATGCGCGCCGTAAACAACCGCACCAGCGCCGTATCGATCTCGCTCTCCTTCAAGTAGCCCAGCCTCACCGCATCGAGATAAGGCTTGTAGTCGTGGTCATCGGTCACCTTTTCCCTGAAGTCGATGCACTCGTTGTCCATGCCCCGCTGCAGGCCGATCGCCGACCCCTCTGCCTGTGTTGCCTTGTAGTGGTGCCCATCCACAATATTGCGCACCGCTCCGCAGTCAGAGACCACGTAGCCATTGAATCCCCACTTGCCGCGCAACTGATTCTGAAGCAGGAATTCATTTGCGCAGGCCGGCTGCCCGTTGATGCTGTTATACGCGCACATTACGGAGCCGGCCTTGGCTTCGGTTACCGCGGCGCGAAACGCCGGCAGATAGGTGTCCAGCTCATCGTGCTTGCTCACCGTCACGTCGGCCTGGTGGCGCGTCGACTCCGGCCCGCTGTGCACCGCAAAGTGCTTGGGCGTTGAAATTACGCGGTAATAATGCGGATCGTCGCCCTGCATGCCGGTCACAAACGCAACGCCCATGCGCGCCGTCAGGAAAGGATCTTCGCCGTACGTCTCCTGCCCGCGGCCCCAGCGCGGATCACGAAAGATGTTGACGTTCGGCGCCCAGAAGTCCAACCCCTCAAAGATATCGCTATGCCCTGCGCGCACCGCCTGCGCATGCTTGATGCGTCCCTCGGCGCCAATGGCAACGGCCATGGTGTGAATCGCGGGAACGTCGAAGCTGGCCGCTAACCCCACGGGCTCGGGGAATTCGGTGGTCCCGTTCACTGCGACGCCATGCAGCGACTCGCTCCACCAGTCGTAGGCCGGCACGTTGAGCCGCGGAATGGCGCGTGCCTGATTCACAAGCTGCGTCGCCTTCTCCTCAAGCGTCATCCTGTGCACCAGGTCCGCCGCGCGCTGTTCCGCCGGCAGGCTGGGATTCAGGTACGCGGGCTTTTGGGCGTCCTGCGCCCCGGCCAGGCATGCCGCTGCCAAAAACGCCAACCCCATAGCCGCCAATCGCAAACCAAGACTCTTCATCGTATTCCTCGCATTCGGCTCGGCGTGTTCCAGGGGCGCAGTCCGCCACAAAGATGCAACGCGGCCTTCGCGCCTAACTCTACTGCGCGCCGGAAACCCAGGTCAAGCGAGTCGCCCTCTGGAAAATCGCCTTACTGCATTTTCTCATTGCTCCCTGGGCTGAACGCAACGGCCATTGCCACGCTTTGTGGACCGCATTGCATCGGGTCAAACCCATTTGCGTGTAACCTTTGTTCGTCCTCTCTCGTAAGAATGGTTAGAAAGGGGAAGGGCGAATGAGCAGTTGGCCGAGCGGCGTGCTGGTTCCCGTGGCCGATCCCCTTGACAGGTTCCGCCAGGGTGACGTGGACGCCTTTGAAGAGCTCTTCCGGCTCCATCAACGCGCTGTCTACGGCTGGATTCTGCGCATTGTCCGCAATCCCACGGTCGCCGAAGACCTGACGGTTGAAGCCTTCTGGCGCATCTACAAGGCCCGCGCCCGCTTTGAGCCTGCGCGTGGATTCGAGCCCTGGGCGCGCTGCATCGCCACGCGCGCGGCACTCGACTGGCTCCGCGCCCGCCGCCCAGAGAGTGAGCTGACCGAAGAAACGATGGCGATGCAGACAACGGGGGCCCCTGCCGATCCCGGCGTCACGGCGGAGATCCGTTCGAAGACCGCGCAGGCCTTTGCGCGGCTGCCGCCCCGGCTGCGGGTTGCGGCTGTCCTTTCAGTTGTCGAGGACCGGCCGCACAAGGAAGTGGCAGAAGCGCTGGGAATTTCAGTGACCGCTGTAAAGTTGCGCGTTTTTCGCGCCCTGAGGTTGCTAAGAAAAGATCTTGAAAGGCAGGGAATCAAACCATGAGTGCCCACGATGAGGAAAGAATCAAGGATCTGCTTCGACAGGCGTTGCCGCCCATCGAACCCGAACCGACTGCGGGCCTTGAGCCGAGAGTCGACCTGTGGCCGGCAGTGTTGAGACGGCTGGATTCCAGGCCCGCGGCAATGCCCTGGTTTGACTGGACGTTAGCGGCCGGGCTCATTGCTTTCTTCGCCGTCTTTCCGGCCTCGATTCCCCTGCTTCTTTACTACCTGTGAGCACTAGAGTTCACAGGTCGGAGTTCGCAGTTCACCGCTGTCCAAACCGTGAACTGCGAACTACGAACCACGAAAGGAGAACTCAATGAACACGCATCCGTATCTTCGCGCTTACCTGGCTGGAGTCTTCGTCCCGACGCTGGTGCTCCCGTTGATCCTTATCGGATTTATCACCGTGCGGCTGATGTATCAGGCGCCCGTACCGGTGGAGCAGATGCTTATCTTTCCCATGGCCGCCGTGCCCCTCCTGTGGGGCCTCTGGAACATGCTTTGGCTGTGGTCGGCCCCGCGCACCCACATTCCCATCGGCCTGCATGGGGCAGTGCTGCCCCTGCTGCTGATGCCCATGGGAGCTACGCTGGCCAGTTGCCTGGGGGTGCTGGCGATCGGCTCTCACGGCGTCGTCTGGTTCAGGCTCTGTTTCTTGCCCTACACGCTCATTGCGCCCATGTTTCTGGCTGCCCTGGCGGGCTATTACCTGGCGTGGAAGTATCTTGTGGGTTTCTTGAATCGGGTAATGGGAATCGCGTAGAGCAGCTTCTAGCTTCTAGCTCCTAGCTAAAAGCCCGGAAATCATTTGCGAGCCGTTATGGAATTGCGTTTGCGCGAAAGAGGACACCGCAGGGTGAGGAAGTTCGACTCGCGCGAACAGGCTGAAAGCTAAGGGCTAGAAGCTAGAAGCTGCTTCTATGCGCCGGCTTTGAAGAAATCGTCCAGTCCGGCGCGATGAGCGTGGGCGGCCATGGCAGCTTCGATCTCCAGCGCCAGCGCCAGCGCATCCCGGCCCTGGCGGGCAGTGACGCGCGGGCCGCGGCGCGTTCGCACTGAATCGAGGAACGACTGAATTTCCAGCTTCAGCGGTTCGCCGGGCGTGACCTCGGGCTTGACGAAAGACAGCCCTGGAGCGGGTCCCGAAGCGGGTCGTGCAGCGAGTCCTGGTCCCGAGAGGCCGAGCTTGGCTAAAATCGCCGGATCGACCAGGCCCGTAGCGGCGACTTTGGCGCTACCCTCGGCGTCTATCTTTCCGGCCGCGATGGCAGCGACAACGTCCTTCGGAAGCGCGGCAGCCAGTGCGGCCAGCTTGCCGGGATCCAATCCCGCGGCAATCGCCTTTTGAACGAGCGAGGCGACTCCGGCAGGTTGCGCGCCGCCTGCATCCGCGTCCATGCGAATCACAAGCAGATCCTGGCGGGCATAGTCGATGGAGACGTACTGGCGCGGCTCGAAGAACCGCAACTTGCGCACCCTCTCGGTGGAAACGCGCGAAGCCGTAAAGTTCGCCACGCAGCCCGACTCCAACTCCACACGCACATTTGCAATATCGACCTTGGGCGACAGGATCGGCAGTCCCACTGCCCGCACCTCGCGCACCGGCGAGCGCGCAAAGGTGAGCACGATATCCAGATCGTGGATCATCAGGTCCAGCACCACGTCCACGTCCAGGGCACGCGGCGTAAAGATCGAAAGCCGGTGCGACTCGAAAAACATGGGCCGGCGCAGCTTCGGCTCCACGGCCAGCACCGCTGGATTGAAGCGCTCCAGGTGCCCCGGCTGAAGAATGCGCTTTCCCTTGTCTGCCAGCGCAATCAGATCGTCGGCCTCCACCAGGCTGGCCGCCAGCGGCTTCTCCACCAGCAGGTCCAGGCCCGCGTCCAGCAGCGCCGACGCCACCTCATGATGATGCACGGTCGGCACCGCAACCGTTGCCGCATCGAGCTTGAGATCGGCGGACAGCAGCTTGTCGACTGAAGGGAAGACAGGAATTCCATACTTGGCCGCGGCGTCAGCGGCGCGCGCCGCGTCCGGCTCAACGGCGGCAACCAGAGCCACGTCCAGTCCCGCCGCCTCAAGCTCGCGATATACGCGCAGATGGTTGCGTCCGAACGCCCCGGCCCCGGCCACGGCAACCCGCAAAATAGTTTCGCTTGCTATCCTGTAACTCCTGTTTCCGGCGTCTTGCCCTCCACTGCCTTCAGGCAGCGGCTGTAGAGCTCCAGCAGTTGCGTCACGTGTTCCTCGGGCTTCGGCGCGGCGGTGCCGGTGAACCCTGTCGAAGGCGAGGCGGGTTTGCCCACCCCCGCCGTCGCTGCCACAAACTTCAGCAGATCCAGTGCGATATCTTCATTGCGCCGGGCCCCAAGACCCGCATTATTCCATCCATCCATCCTGTAAATTCTCCAACAAGGATGCTAGCAGATTCGGGTTTGCCTCTCCTCGTCCCGCCATTCACTCCGGAGCACTTCGCGGTACCCTGAAGCTGTATGCGCACCGCCTACATCGGAATGGGCGCCAACCTGCCCAGCCCCGCCGGCCCGCCCGAAGCTACGCTGGCCGCGGCATCCGTGCGCCTCGAATCCCTGGGCCGCGTGCTTGCCCGCTCCTCGCTTTATTCCACCACGCCGGTCGGATTCGCCGACCAGCCTCGCTTTCTTAACGCCGTGGCCGCCCTCGAAACCAGCCTGACTCCCATCGAACTGCTCGGCGCCGTGCTCCTCATTGAAAAGGACTTTGGCCGCAACCGCGCCTACAGTCTCGCCAACGGGCCGCGTACCCTGGACCTCGACATCCTGCTCTACGGGGATTTTGTGATCGGCGGATCGAGTCTCGTCATCCCGCACCAGCGCCTCGCCAAGCGCGCCTTCGTTCTTGTCCCGCTCAACGAGATCGCTCCGCAAGCGATCGATCCCCGCACTCAAAACACCGTGGCACAATTGCTGAAGAGCCATTTCCCTGGCCCCGGCAATGACACCAACGCCGTCGTACCCCTTCCAAGCGAACTCTGGCGCCCTGGCGCCGATTCCGGTTCCGATCCAAATTGACAAGGCAGATGAAATTTTCGGGTGCGCGTTCGCGGATATAAACAAAATTGTTTATAATAGATAAGTGAAGAGCAGCGAGTTCAAACGGTGGCTTGAGAAGCAAGGCGCGACATTCACGAGCGGAAGGGGATCGCACCTGCACGTCGAACTGAATGGCAAGTTCTCCGTCATGCCGATGCACAAGAGTAAGGAAATCGGAAGCGGACTCGTTGCGAAGATCAAGAAAGACTTAGGTCTCAAATAGGAGAAAACATGTTGGCATATCCCGTTGAACTCACGCCGGATGGAAAGTTCTTGATGGTCACTTTCCCTGATATTCCCGAAGCCAACTCGCAGGGCGATAGCGTCGAGGACGCCTTGAAGATGGCAGCGGACGCGCTGGAAACGGCGCTCGATTTTTACTTCGACGCAGGCCGTCCGGTCCCGGCCCCATCGAAACCAAAGCGCGGGCAGGCGGTTGTCGAGCTGCCTCCAAGTGTTACCGCAAAAGTACTCCTGTTGAATGAAATGCTGCGCCAAAAGGTGCGCCCCGCGGAGCTGGCTCGTCGCATCGGCACCACGCCCCAGGAAGTTAACCGGCTCACCAATATTCGACACACCACTCGAATTGACCGCGTGGATACTGCACTCCGCGCGCTGGGCAAACGTCTCATCATCCGCGTCGCCTGAGTCACGAAGCTCGCAGCGAAGGTCGCCATAGCAGCAGGCTCGCGGCTTCCCGCCAGACCCTTCCCATTAAAATCAAAAAGTGAGTTCACCCTTCGAAATCCTTGCGGAAACAGAAGCCGGAGGCCGTCGCGCCCAGCTTCATCTCCCCCACCGCACCGTTCAAACCCCCGTCTTCATGCCCGTCGGCACCGCCGGCACCGTCAAAGCCGTCCCCCAGGACACACTCGAATCCCTCGGCGCCGAAATCATCCTCGGCAACACATATCACCTCTACCTGCGCCCCGGCCACGAGACCATTCGTCGCCTCGGCGGCCTGCATCGCTTTATCAGTTGGCCGCGCGCCATGCTCACCGACTCCGGCGGCTTCCAAGTCTTCTCCCTCAGCGCCCTGCGCAAGGTCAGTGACGAAGGCGTCCGCTTTCGTTCGCACCTGGACGGCAGCAGCCACTTTTTCACGCCCGAGCACTCGATGGACGTGCAGATCGCTCTCGGCGCCGACATCGCCATGGCCTTCGACGAGTGCACTGAATACCCCGCCGACCGCGGCCGTGCCGAAGAGAGCCTGCGCCTCACCATGGCCTGGGGCCGCCGCTCGCTTTCGCACTTCCGCGCCCACCGCGACGAAGTCGTATGGCGTGACGAATTCGGCGGTCACGCGCAAAATCTATTCGGAATCGTCCAGGGCGGCATGTACATCGATCTCCGCCGCCAATGCGCCGAGCGCCTCGTTGAAATGGACTTCGACGGCTATGCCATTGGCGGCCTCAGCGTTGGCGAGCCCCGTGCGCTTACCCTCGAGATGATCGCCGAGGTGCTGCCACTGCTGCCCAAAGACAAGCCGCGTTACGTCATGGGCGTCGGCTATCCAGACGAGATCGAGCAATACGCCCGCATGGGGGTCGACATGATGGATTGCGTGCTGCCCACCCGCGCCGCCCGCCACGGCCTGCTGTTCACCAGCGAAGGCCGCCTCAACATCAAGGCCAAACGCTACGCCGAAGACCAATCACCGCCCGACCCCGCCTGCAATTGCCCGGTCTGCCGCCGTTACACCCGCGCCTATCTCCGCCATCTCATGCAGGCCGGCGAAGCCCTCTCCGCAATCCTCAACACCATCCACAACCTCGCCTATTACCTGGGAATCATGGAACGCGTCCGCCAGAGCCTCATCCCGCAGCGATCTGACAGCTGACAACTGTCACATCGCTCCACCGAGCAACTGTTTCAGCGCCTGTACGTACTCCGTTAGAGCCGCCCGGCCGGCTTCGGTCATGCGATAAAGCGTCTGCGGCTTGCGCTGCACAAACCGCTTCTCCACCATCACGTATCCCGCCTCTTCCAGCTTCTGCAGTTGCGCCCCCAGGTTGCCATCCGTCGAGCCCGTTTTGGCCCGCAGCCACGTAAACTCCGCCTCTTCCACTCCTACCAGCAGCGACAGCAGCGCCAGGCGCAGCTTCCCGTGAATTACAGGATTCAGCTCCGGCAGCTCAGGCATGCGCCGCCCCCTGATTCCCGAATTGCAGCCTCCGTCTGCGCGACTCGCAGATCATGGCGTAGATCCCGAAGACAATCTGGCAGAAGAAAAGCGCCGCCAGAAACACAACCGTGCATTGCTGCTGCGAGCCGAAACATGCCGCCACAGACGCCGCCCACCATACCAGCGCGCAAGCAAACTGCATCCTCCATTTGAGGATCATGCTGGATGCCCCATTGGCGACGCCAAGCATGGCGCCAACAATGGCCACAAAGTTGTGCTGGTCGACTCTGCCTGAGATGCCCAAAGCAGGGAAGAGCAACAGCATTGCGATGCCCACCGAAATCCAGATGGAGACGATGGCGCGGCCAATCGTGGTTTCCGGATGCCCGTTGCCCTTTCCGAACCCGATCACCGAGGTCAGCACAGCCGCGGCGATCATTGTCACCGGCCACGCCAGAGCGCTCGCGCCCCAGATGGACAACCTCTGGCCCCAAGTGGACCAGGCAATGGCGATGTAATAGGCCACCCCCCACAGCACAAAAGTCCATCCCCAGCTTTCCGTCGTCCGCCGCCCCTGGGCAATCATGCTTTCGATCAGGCTCAGCCTGTCGCTTAACTCCTGCCGCTCAAAATTCTCCGCCATCGTCACCCTCCAGATACGTTTCTCAGAATCGCTGCCTTACGGCAGAGCAATCCTTAATAAAGAGCACTCTATCAAATAGAGTAATAGTAGTCAAGCAATTTTTCAAAACCTCTCCCGCCCCCTCACGCTTGAGGCAGCATTGACTTATGATCCGCATTTAAATGATTGATAAATCTGTTAGTTGTCATCCTGGGCCGGCAGCCTTCCAACTCCCCAACCACCCGCTCCACCAGCCCTGCCCAGTCTCCTGGCGTCCTCTGCCGCAGCAACCGCGCCGAGGGATACCAGGGCGTCGTCTCCCGCTCCTGCATCCATCGCCAGTCTCCCAGGTGCGGTAGCAGAATCCATACCAGCTTGCCCATTGCCCCGGCCAAATGCGCGATGCACGTGTCAGTCGTAATCACCAGATCTAGCGTAGCCACCAGCGCCGCTGTCTCGGCAAGGTCCCGGTCCCCGCTCGAAGCATCCCGCACAAACACATCGTCCGGCAACCCCGCCAGTTGATTAACTGCCTCGCCCTTCTGCAGCGAAATCCACGTGAATCCTGGAGTCCGCAGCAGCGGGAGCAGGACATCCACCCTCACCGACCGCAGCCTGTCCCCCTTGTAGCGAGGATTGCCGGCCCACGCCAGCCCCACCCGCATCCCAGCGTCCATGCTGGGAAACTGCCTCAGCTTCTCCGCAGCAGCCCCCGGTTCGGCGCCCAGGTAAGCGCCGGTCCACGGAACCGTCTCCACCGTCGTCCCAAACACCGCCGGCAGGCTCATCAGCGGACAATCAAGATCAAACTCCAAATCGTGCCCCGCCGCAGCCCCCAGCCGCGCCGTCTCAACCAGCCCTGCGCGCACCGCCGCCAGTGAGCCCATCAGCCGCTCTACCGGCTCCTGCACCTCTAGAATCGCCGTCCCGCCCCGCGCCACCACCAGCGTCGCATAGCGGCAGAACTGGATCGTGTCGCCCAAGCCCTGCTCGGCGTGCAGCAGCACCCGCCGGCCCGCAAGCGCCTCGCCCCGCCACCGCGGCTGCTTGAAAACCCTGGGCACGCGATGCACCTCCTTGAAACGCCATCGCGCCTCGTAATCCTGCCAACCCTGCTCCCACCTGGCGCACCGCAGCCGTGTCAAAGCCAGGTTGTACCGCGCCCCCGGATGCAACGGATCGCTCTCCACCGCCGCCTCATGCGCCTTCAATGCCTCATCCATTCTTCCCAAATCCAGCAGCGAATTCCCCCGGTTCGATCGAGCCGCCGCGCTGCCCAGCGCCTCAGCCCCAAGAAAAACCTCTACCGCTTCCCCAAAACGGCCTTCTTTATGCAGCAGAATCCCCCACATGTTTACGGCCTCTGAGTTATCGGCGTCGCGCATCAGCGCCCAGCGTAGCCACGCCCACGCGCCAGCCAGGTCCTGCTCCGCCGCGCGAAACTGGCACCACGCCACCAGCGTTTCCAACTGCGCCGGATTCAGCGCGAACGCCCGGCGCAGGTGCGCCTCTGCTTCCGCCGGCCGCTTCAGTTCCCGCTCCAACAGAGCCAGGTTGATCCACCCAGCAATCAGGTCCGGCCGCAGCTCCACCGACCGCTTCAGAGCCGCCTCCGCATACACGTCGCGCCCCTGCTCCCGCAGCAGGCAGCCAAGACTCACCCAGACCGCGGCAAAGTCCGGACGAATCGTCAACGCCCGCCGGTAGCGCAACTCGGCCTCATTCGCTCGTCCCAGCCGAGCCAGCGCAAACCCTGCCGCGTATTCGCCTTCCGGCATCCGCGGATGCAACGCCAGGGCCTGATCGTACCGCGCCAACGCCTCCTCGTTGCGCCCCGCGAGCGCCGACGCATTGCCCAGGCCCAGCTGTGCCGCCGCAAGCGAGGGCTTTCGCCGCAGAGCCAGTTCAAACTCCCGCGCTGCCTCCTCCCCGCGCCCCGCCGCAATCCGCAACTCTCCCAGCCCCAGCCGCGCCAGCGCATCCATCCCGTCGCGCCGGATCGCCTGTTCGTAGGCCCGCTCCGCCTCTTCGCTCCTCCCCTCGGCCTTCAGCGCCTGACCCAATGCCACCCACGCCGGCCCCATCTCCGGACACACAGCCACCGCCGCCGCGGCCATCTTTACAGCAGCCTCCGTCTGCCGGCTCGCCAGCGCCACCAGGCTCATTCCTACCAGTGCCTCCGGATCGCGCGGATCCCCGGCCAGCACCCGCTGGTACCCCAGGGCCACCTCCATCAGCCGCCCCGTCAACCGGCCTTCAGTGCGTCCCAGCACGGCCGACGATCGCTCGCCCTGCCTCAGACCCCGCTCCCCGCGTTTCTCCCGAATCTCTGCAACGTTCAATGGCGCCGCTCAGTCCCGCCGTCAATAAGCTCGAAGGCGCACACGCACATGCTGCAAACAAAGCCCCGCCCTCCCGCGTTCCTTCTGAGAATGTCTTAAATCGATAACTCTCGAGGAGAGTCCTCCCACCTTCAGTCAAGCGACAGTCCCGAAGCAGTCCAGCGCCTCGCCGCTAACTCCGCTGCCCGGACTATCATTAACCTGTGTCCCACGCCGCAAACCTGGACGTCTATCACCTGGGCGACATCCTCGCCAACGCCATTACCCACGGCATCGGCGCGGCGCTGGCCATCGCCGGCGCAGTCTATCTCATCGTCGCCTCCACCCGCGGTTCGGCCTGGGACATCGTCAGTTGCTCCATCTTCGGCGCCACGCTGATCCTGGTTTATCTCTGCTCCACGCTCTACCACTCGCTGGTCCGCACCCGCGCCCGCCCTGTCTTCCACATCCTCGACCACTCCTCGATCTACCTGCTCATCGCCGGTACCTACACGCCCTTCACGCTGGTCTCTCTGCGTGGGCCTCTGGGCTGGTCGGTTTTCGGAGTGGAGTGGTCGCTGGCGATTGCTGGCGTTCTCTCAAAGAGCCTGGCCATGGAGCACTTCAAAAAAGGGCGCCTCGCCGTTCTCTCCGCGGTGGTCTATCTCTTGCAGGGATGGTTCATTGTCTTTGCGGTCCGTCCGCTGGTCCATGCCATGGGCTGGCACGGCGTTGCCTGGTTAGGCGCAGGCGGTCTCGCATACACGCTGGGCATCGTTTTCTTTGCTCTCGACAGCCGCCGCTACTTCCACGCCACCTGGCACATCTTCGTCCTCGCCGGCAGCATCGCCCACTACTTCGGCATTTTGTTCTATGTAGTTCCTGCAGGATAGTGGGCAGTGGACAGTGGACAGTGCACAGTGGACAGTGGACAGTGAACAGTGGACAGTGAACAGTGAACAGTGGACAGTGCACAGTGGACAGTGGACAGTGCACAGTGGACAGTGGACAGTGGACAGTGAACAGTGGACAGTGGACAGTGGACAGTGCACAGTGGACAGTGGACAGTGGACAGTG
>Ga0181529_10001588_pt1 | contig 28742 bp, 22 predicted proteins | sample PEATcosm2014_Bin_36_FD_119763 | JGI IMG/M metagenome (GOLD analysis project Ga0181529, IMG submission 119763) | Peatland microbial communities from MTU Mesocosm Facility, Houghton, MI, USA - PEATcosm2014_Bin10_30_metaG | ecosystem: Environmental > Terrestrial > Soil > Wetlands > Peat | place... | reverse complement strand
TCACGTAAACACTTGATAAATAATGAAATTGTCATCCTGAGCGAACGGGGCCCCAAGCGCTTTTCAGCTTGGGGGTGGTGAGTCGAAGGATCTGCTTCTGTTTTTCAATCAACTTCGAAGACAGGACACTAGGACACGTCGCTCCTTATTGCTGCTGTCAGCCTGAGCAAAGCGTAGCGTAGCCGAGGGATCTGCGGTTGCTTTTCGGAAAAGGTTCGCCCAGCAAAACCTTCAACGAGCGTGTCTTTCTGTCCACTGTCCACTGTCCACTGTCCACTGTCCACTGTCCACTGTCCACTGTTCACTGTCCACTGTTCACACCAGCCGCATCAGCCCCTCCGGCTTCAAATCCGCCTCAAGGAACGTCCGCGTCTCGCCCTCCGTCAAACAAACCGCCTCTGCCGCCAGATGTCCCGACCGCGCCGCACTCTCCATCGTCGACGGCCATCCAGTCGCCGTCCAGTCCCCGGCCAGAAAACAGTTCGGCCACGGAGAAACGGCAGTCGGCCGCGCAGCATCGATCCCCGGCGGCACGCCGAAGGTAGCCCGCACCTCTTTCACCAGCGCAACCTTCTCGAGTTTCGCCTCTTTCACGCGCGGAAAAAACTCCGCCAACTCCGCCAGCGCCTGGCGAATCGCTTCTTCCCTCGGAAGTGCCGCAAACGCCCGCGTCGCGCTCACAACCAACTCGATGTAATGCCCGCCGCGCCCCGCCTGCAACCGCGACTGGTTATACATCCAGTGAATCTCGCGATCCAGCAGCACCGCATGATCCAGCTCGGTAATTTCGCGGTCAAACCAAAGATGCACACTGCAAATCGGCCAATGCTCGTGCCTTTCAATCTTGCCGGCAAGAGCATCCGCGCCCTCCGCCGCAGGCATGTGCGGAATCAGTTTTCGAGTGGCTTCAAACGGCAACGCAATAACAAGAAAATCCGAAACCAGCGGACCGTTCCGCGTGGCGAGTGTCCATTGCGAAGTCTTCTCATCCCACTCGGCCCTTTCGATGTTGGTATTGAGAAGAACCTCCGAACCGCGCCGGCGAAGAAACTCCGCCGCACCGCCATAAAGTTCGCTCAGCGGCACGGTACTCATCCCCATGCTGCCCGCAAACGCCGAGTTCATGAACAGCTCGCGAATCACCTTGGCCGCGTAAGGCAGCGCAATCGAATCGATGTCGGCATTCAGCGCACTCGCAATCACCAGCCGCCAGAACCGCTCAGTCGCCCCCTGTGTCTGCCCGTGCCGCCTCAGCCACGCGCCCAGCGACTCGCAGGAATCGGCAGCCACCGGCCGCATCAACGCAGCGAACGCCCGCGCCAGCGCAAATTTGTCGGCAAAAGAAAACGCATGAGCGGACAAGAGCTTCGGCAGTCCATGCAACGGCGCGGGCAATCCCCATGAACCGAGTTTCGACGGTCCCAGCCTCGACCGCCGTCCCCCCGGCTCAATCATCGTCATCTCGCTCGTCCAGTGGATCCGCTCCGCAACCCCAATCCGCTGATAAAACCCAACCAGATTCGTGCAGCACCCAAACAGCACATGCTGGCAGTTATCGATCACCTCATTCACGCCCGGATGCACATACGAACTCGCCCGCCCGCCCAGGTACCCGCGCCGTTCCACAAGCTGCACCCGCAGCCCAGCCTCCGCCAGCGCGCAAGCCGCGCTCATCCCGGCCACGCCGCCGCCAATCACAGTGACAGTCTTCTGCCCAGTGTTTGGCAATTGGATCAAAGCGAGCCTCTCTGGCCAGATGGGTCTGGTTTCGGCTGAAGGGTACAGGCTTCAGGCTGAAGGGTACGGGCTTCAGGCTGAAGGGTACGGGCTTCAGGCTGAAGGGTACGGGCTTCAGGCTGAAGGGTACAGGCTTCAGGCTGAAGGGTACGGGCTTCAGCCCGTACATCTGCGGCCTCAAAATCGCTGGGCTTTAGCCCCTGAGGGAAGATGCGCTGAGGGAACCCTATGAACTCATACTCAGCACCATCTGAAACCAATCTTGCATCGATGGGATTCGTGCGAATGTAATCCAAATGCCTTGCCCAATCTTCCTCATCCCGAATTCTGTGGTCAGTAAATCCGGTCTGCCAAATTTCTCCAGACCATTCCAACTCCTGCTTGGACCTAAACGAAAATCCGCCCTTGATCAGTTGAACCGACTTCTCAATCGTGTCGAATGGCGAAATGAGCAGATGCAGATGGTCCGGCATCACCACATAGGCATGAAGTCTGTATCCCGTTCCGTCATAGTGGTTCAGTATGGAAAGCATTAACCTTGCCCATCGCTCGTGTCGAAAGAAAGGCTTGCGGCCCTGGGTCTGCGTGGAGACAAAGTATGCGTATTCGTTACCTCGAATTGCTTCTCGTTTGGGACGCACCCTATTCCCTCAGGGGCTAAAGCCCACAGTCTTTTTGTTGCTTTCGTACGGGCTTAAGCCCGTACCCTTCAGCTTAAGCCCGCACCCTTCAGCTTAAGCGGTCGTCCATTACTTCCTGCTCAACTGACCAGCCGCGCCCAAGTCATGCGCGTCAGCCCCACTGCCAGAATAGCGAGCTTTCGCCGCAGCGGCACCGCGGCGCGACGCGAGAAAACATCGTAGTCCGCCCGCTCAATGCGCTTCAGCAACGCATGGTAGACGGCCACCAGCACCTTGAGCGCAGGCCGGCTCTCGCGGTCGATAAACGGAAGCAGCGCCTCCGCCGAGCGGTAATAGTACTCCGCGCGCTGGGCAATTGTTTCCAGCAGCGCGCGCTCATTCGCAGTCGGCGGCGCGCCCGCTGCTCGATCGAGAAGCGACTCCACCGAAACGCCGTGCGCCGCCAGATCTTCCAGCGGAAGATACACCCGATTCCGCTCCGCATCCTCGGCCACATCGCGCAGAATATTGGTCAACTGAAAAGCTATCCCCGTCTCCTCCGCAAACCTCTCGGCGCGCTCATCCTTGTACCCGAAGATGCGGATGCAGACCAGCCCCACCACCGAAGCCACCAGGTAGCAGTACCGGTACAGATCGGCGAAGGTCGCATAGGTGTCCGGCGCGCCTGTATCACCCCGATCCAGATCCATCGTGACCCCCGCCACCAATTCATCGAGCAGACTTAGCGGAATGGCAAACCGCTCGGTAGCGTCGCGCACCGCCAGAAAAACCGGGTCCTGGGTCGCCGCCCCTTCGCACGCCGCACGCCATTTGCCCAGCCACTCGTTCAGGTGCACCCGGCGCTCGGCCACAGAGAAACTCTCGTCGTCAGCCAGGTCGTCGGCGCGGCGCATGAACGCATAGACCGCGCACATGGCATTGCGCCGCGCCGTGGGCAATGCAATAAAGGCGTAGTAGAAATTCTTCGCCTCGCGCCGCGCGATCGACCGGCAAACAGCATATGCCTTGTTAATCGCCACTCCGTCGGATGTAGATTCCCGAGTCAAGCCGCCTTCTCTCAAGAGCCCGCACCGAGGCGGAGAAATGGAAGCGCCTTCCCACTCAGCGCCCGCAGCGCCAGCCCAAGCTTCGTTCGCTTCGAAATTGCCGGACGCGCGCTCAGCACGTCGTAGTCACGGTGCTCAATGGCGCGCAATATCTCCAGCCCGCCGCGGCTGAACAAATCCAGATCGAGCGCCAGGTCGCGATTTACCTTCCCAATCAACGGCAACCCCTGTTCAAACAGCGCACGCGCATAATCCACCTCAAACCGCATCAGCGCGCGAAACTCCGGCGTGGCCACTCCCGCCGCAATCGTCTCATCGCTCACGCCGAATCGCCGCATATCGTCCTGCGGCAGATAAACTCGCCCCTTTGTAAAATCCACCCGCACATCCTGCCAGAAGTTGGCCAGTTGCAGCGCGGAACAAGTCGCATCCGAAAGCCGGAAGTTGGCGTCCTTCGTTTCGGGACTCACCTCGCCGCACACATACAGCACCAGCCGCCCCACCGGATTCGCCGAATAGCGGCAATACCCCAGCACCTCATTCATCGAGGCGTACCGGGTCACCGTCTGATCCTGGCGAAAGGCCGTCAGCAGATCCGCAAACGGCTCCTTGGGAATCGAGCACGCGCGAATCGTCTCGCTCAGTGCCACAAACACCGGATGACGCGCGCGCCCTTCGAAGCAGGCATCGAGTTCGTGCCCCCACAATTCAAGCAGCGCCAAGGCCTGCGCCGTCGAACCCACCTCGTCTCCTAAATCATCTGACACGCGGCAGTACGCATAAATCGAGTGAAAGTGCGGCCGCAATGCCTGGGGCAGAAACCACGACGCAACATGGAAGTTCTCGTAATGCGACTCGGCCAGCCGCTTGCACCACGCCCGGGCTTCGTCCAGCGTCGGCGCCACCTCAGGAATGCGATACGAAGCCGGCAACGCGGCCCAGCCCCGCGCGAGCAGATCGTCCTCGCTGCCCTGCAGCAGAGCTTCCTTTTCCAGAGCGTCTTTGTCCGGTTGCATGGTGGCCGCGGTCATCGGTTCGCCTCAGGGCACAATCGCGGTCTTGATTTCGCTGCTGCGATTCATCAGCTTCTCAAAAACGCGGTTCAGTTCGTAAAGGTGTGCATGGCCGGTAATAAACGCGCCCGCCTGGAAGCGCCCGCCCGCAATCAGCGCCAGTGCCTCGCGGCAAATGGCCGGAGTGTGATGGAAGGTGGCGCGCAACGTGATGTCGCTGTAGTGAATGATATTGGTATCGAGCGTCACCCGCGTATCCGCGGCGCAGCCGCCGAAGAAGTTCACCGTGCCGCCCTTGCGAACCAGCTCAACCGCTTCCTGCCAGGCCTCAGGCACTCCCACCGCCTCAATCGCGATATCCACTCCGCGATTCTTCGGAGTCAGTGCCCGCGTCTCGAGAATCGCCTTACGAATGATCGAGGTCTGCACCACGTGGGCCGCGCCCAACTGCTTTGCCGCTTCCACCTGCCCGTCGTGCTTCACCAGCGCAATCACTTCGTAGCCTGCCAGCGCGGCCACGTGCAAAATCATTAGCCCCAGCGGGCCGCCGCCAATTACCGCCACGGTGTCGCCGGCCCGTGGCCGGGAATCCATGAACCCATGCACCGCGCACGCCAGCGGCTCGGTCAGCGCCGCGTGTTCCAGGGGCACGTGGTCCGGCACATGAAGCGTGTTCTTGGCGACGATGCGGGCCGGGATGCGGATGAACTCGGCATAGGCCCCGTTATTGAAAATCAGATCGTCGCAGAGGTTTTCCTGACCGCGTTCGCAAAAATAGCACTGCCCGCAGGGGGCGGAATTAAGTGCCACCACGCGGCCGCCGGGCGCGAAATTTTCCACTCCCTCGCCTGCCTCCACCACCGTTCCCGCCAGTTCGTGCCCAAACAGGGCCGGCGGCACGATCATCCGCGCGTGATAGCCGCGACGGAAAACCTTGAGGTCGGTACCGCAGGTGAGCGCAGCGCCAACCCGCACGATGAGCTCGCCGGCGGCGGCCTTGGGAACGGGCACCAACTCGATGCGGACATCTTCGCGGCCGTGCAGAACGGCGGCCTGCATGGTGCCGCGCCCGTGCAGCAGCGCATGCTCGACGGTTTTGCGGCCCAGGCTGACGGCGGATTCAACCCTGCGCCGGCCTTTCACGACCACCGTCTCCACCGTATTCAAGCCGGCTTCGACGACCGTCTCGACTGTGTTCAGGCCGCCTTCCACGACCGTCTCGACAGTCTTGCGGCCCCCTTCAACGACGTTTTCGACCGTTTTGCGGCCGCGGAGGATCGCGTCTGTCACCGCGTTCGCCATCAACTGCCCCCTACTTTGCTCCCCCGCCAAGTACAGGTTCAATCATAATCTTCATCGAGCTGCCCTGCGGATGAGATGCGATTTCGATAGCCTCAACCGCCTCTTCCATCTGAAAACGGTGCGAAATCAGTTGCGTCAAATCGAATCCCTTGCGGTACTCGCCCAGCACGATGCCCGTCACTTCATCCAGAATCGGGAACGAGGATGAGTATGAGCCGAGCAGCGTCTTCTCGTCCACGCAAACCGCCGCCGGATCGATCGTAGCCTCGCCATGCTGGGTCTGGGCAAACAGCATCACCTTGCCGCCGGGCCGCACCGCATCCATCGCCGTCTTGATCAGCGCGTTGCCGCCCACGGCCAGAATCACCGCATCCGCGCCCCGTCCCTCGGTCGCGGCAAACACCCGCTCCACCACATTCTCCGTTCCTGCGTCAATCGGCTCCTTCAGCCCAAATCGCGCCGCAATGGCGTGGCGCTCGGGGAATAAATCCGAAGTCAGCACCCGTGCACCCGTACGCCGGGCCAGCGCGGCATGCATCAGGCCAATCGGTCCCTGGCCGATCACCAGCACCGTATCGTCCGCGGCAAGATTCAGCAGCTTCACGCCCTTCAGCACCGTGTTCAGCGGCTCGATAAACACTGCCTGCTCGAAAGGAACATCGTCGGGAATATGCACCACTCCGCGATTGGCCACCACAAAATCCATCACCCGAATGTACTCGGCAAACCCCCCGCCGGAGGGCGCAAACCCCGCCGTGACGCCGGTCTTCAAATAGAGCGGGCACTGCGCCGGCGTCCGCTTCCGGCAGTAGTAGCACTCTCCGCAAGGCACATGGTGAAATGTCATCACCCGCTCGCCAACGGAGTACTTGGTGACCCCCGCGCCCACCTGGACGATAGTCCCGGCCATCTCGTGGCCGAAGATACGCGGCGCCGCGTGCGAGCCCATGTGAATCTTTTTCAGATCCGTTCCGCAAATGCCGCAAGTGGCGACTTTAATCAGCAGCTCTCCCGGACCGATCGCCGGCACCGGCACTGTCTCCACGCGCATGTCGTTGATGCCGCGGTAGACAACGGCACGCATCGTCGAAGGGATCTTGAGGGAAGCAATCTTTTCAGGGTTTGATATTTGGGTAGCCATTCCGTTTCCTGATGTGACCTCGTTCATCGAGAAAGTCGAACACACACTCCGCCAAGCTTTGGGAAGCCTGTTTACTATTCTCGCCCATCCGGATGAGTGCGGGCCAGTGCCATGGCCGGGGGAGTACAAAAAACAGCAACCGAGCCGTCTGGAACTGTCCGTTCGGCGTAATAAACCGATTGAAATCGGGCAAATCTTCGCTAAAAGCGTCGCTCACGCCCTTGAAGCAATAAAACGGAATCCCGCGCATCCCCGCAAGCCGCGCAACCGCCGCCGCCTCCATGTCCACCAGCCCCGCCCCATAGGCAGCAGCCAAGCGCTTCTTCTCCGCCGCATCCGCAACCTTGGGATTGGTCACCAGCAGACACTCGCCCCCGATTGGGTGCCCCAGGTCTCGCTTCTGAGACCTGGGAAAGGTCGCAGCAGTATCCCCGACCGGGTGCCCCATCCTCGCGACGTCTTTGTTTTTGTCGCTAGGGTGGGCCTCGATCATCCCTTCGCTTTCGGATGCCACAACTCCCGCTGTCTCAAAACGCTCTCCCGTCTGCGAGTCGACAACACCCGTAATACGATATGCACGACCTGGCCTGTAATCCTCGCTCAGCGCCCCCACCCAGCCCGCAGAAATGACAGAGGTAATCGCCCCATCCTTCTCAACCTCGGCAAACGCCCGAGTGGCCGCTAGCTGCCCTGCCCCTGCGCAGGTCGCCACCCACTCCCCTTCATCGAAGCGCCACCGCCACACATCTACACCATCGCGGCGCTCGTGTTCCCAGCCGCGCACCAGCGGCTTCAGCTCCCCCGCCATCGCGGCAATGATAGCCACGCGCGTCATGAGGCCGGCGGCGCATACCCATGCGCGCGAAACCACTCAATCGCCGACCGCATCGCCGGATAAACCGGAGCAATCCGGAACCCAAGCTCCTGCTGAGCCCGCGCGGAAGAAGCAAACATCTTCTTCCGCCCCATGCGCACCTCTTCAAGCGTAGCCCGCGGCTCCTTGCCCCTGATCCGCCCCGTGATCCACTCCTCAAAGAACGCATAAGTCGCCGCAACCACAAAAGGAATCTTCACCGTCGGCGAAGGAATCCCCGTAATCGCCGCCATCTTGTCCAGAATCTGCTTGAGCGTCAGGTTCTCGCCACCAAGAATATAGCGCCGTCCCGCCTGCCCCTTGGTAAGCGCGGCCACGTGCGCCTGCGCAACCTCGGCCACATCCACCAAATTGAGCCCCGTATCCATATACGCCGGAAACTTGCCGTTGAGAAAATCGAGAATGATGCGCCCAGTAGGCGTGGGCTTACTGTCGTTTGTGCCGATCGGGCTGGTCGGATTCAGAATCATTACCTGCTGCCCAGCTTGCGCGGCCGCAATCGCTTCCTGCTCGGCCAGAAACTTCGACCGCTTGTAGTGCCCCACCATATCGGCAAGCGAAACCGGCGTGTCCTCGTTGATGACGATCCCATCCGTGCGAAAGTGCATCGTGGCCACGCTCGACGTATAAACCACGCGCGGAACTTGAGCCTCGCGCGCCATCCGCAGCAGCTCTCGCGTTCCATCCACATTCGCGCGGTACATAGCCGCAGGATCGGGAATCCAGAGCCGGTAATCGGCGGCCACATGCACAACCGCATCGCACCCGGCGAGCGCAGGCTTCAGCGTTTCCGGCTGGCTGAGATCGCCCACATGCGTATCGCCGGCGATCCCCTCAAGATTGGCAAGATTGCTGCTCTTGCGCACCAGCAGCCGCAGTTGAGCGCCCTCAGCGGCCAATGCCCGGGCCACATGATGGCCCACAAAACCGGTCGCGCCTGTAAGGAAAACTTTCATGAATGAGCAGAGTAGCCGAAGCAAGCGTCCCGAGCCATCCAAGCGGCGCTAGCTGAATTCTTAAGGTAGGGCATTCCAGATGATTCTAACTCCGCCAACACGCGCGAAGCGCGGCTAACCCGCCGCGGCGGGCTAACTCCGCTAGAAACTAATCCAGCACGTCCGGCAGCAGCCCGATGTTCTTCTCCCCGGCCGCCTTCTTTTCGTTAAATTTCTTTACCCAGTCTTCCCAGTGCTTGCCCGCCGCGCGATCCTTGCCCGTGAACTCCAGCCGCGCAATCTCCGCGTAGCTCACCTTGCGCTTCTCCGGCGCATTGGGCGCAAAATAGTGCACCCACGAGTCACCCAGAGTCGCTCCCGTCCGCCGGTCGAAGATGAAGGCCTCGATCCGTTCGCCGTTCTTCAGCGTCAGCGTCACGTCGCCGCGATAACCAAACGCCTTTTCCAAAGCCTGGCGCAGTTCCGCTTCGTCAGCCAGTTCCGGAATCCAGCCTTCCAACTGCTCGGATTCCGTCCCCGGCGCAATCTCCAGCGCCTCAACCTGCTCGCGAGTGTACTTCAGAACTTCAGCCGTCATGCGCGCGTCTCCTCGAGTTCGTGGCTGGGATCCTCAATCTGCACCAGGGAAGACGGACCGTGCGGAGCAGCCTCATCGAGGAGTTTGAGCGCATGTGCATCCGGATAGCGGCTGAAGGTTCCGCGCACCATGCCCAGAAAGCCCTTCAACGTACCAAACCCGTCGATGACCGCGGGCGCCTCGTAGCCGCAACTGACCATGCAGTTGGCGCACTTGGGATTGCCGCTGGGCACGCCGTACTCTTCCCACTTGGTTTCTTCAAGCAGTTCCTTGTAACTGTTGGCGTAGCCTTCCTGGAGAAGGTAGCAGGGCCGCTGCCAGCCGAAGATGTTGTAGGCGGGCATGCCCCAGGGAATGCAATCGTAGTTGCGGTCGCCCATCAGGAACTCCAGAAACAATGGCGACATGTTGAACTTCCGCTCCGGCTTGCGATTGGAGAGAATGGCGCGGAACAACCGCCGCACCCGTGCTCGGCCCATAAAGCGATTCTGGTCGGGAGCCTTTTCGTAGCTGTAGCCGGGCGAAAGAACAATGCCTTCAACGCCCATCGCCATCACTTCGTCAAAGAAGGCGCGCACGCTGTTCGGTTCCGTCCCGTCAAAAAAGGTGGCGTTGGTGGTCACGCGGAAGCCGCGCTTGACGGCCTCCTTGATTCCCTCGACAGCGATGTCGTAACCGCCCTCGCGACAAACTGAAAAATCGTGATGCTCGCGCTGCCCGTCTAGATGAACCGAGAAGGTCAGATACTTCGACGGCGTAAACTCCGGCAGGCGGCGCTTGAGCTCCAGCGCATTGGTGCACAGGTAGATGTACTTCTTGCGCGCGATCAGGCCGTTGACGATCTCCACAATCTGCGGATGCAGCAGCGGCTCGCCGCCGGGCAATGAGACCATGGGCGCCCCGCACTCATCCACAGCGGCAAAGCACTCCTCGGGAGTGAGCTGCTTTTTCAAGATGTGGGGCGGATACTGCACCTTGCCGCAACCGGCGCAGGCCAGGTTACAGCGGAAGAGCGGCTCCAGCATCAGCACCAGCGGATAGCGCTTGTTGCCGGAGAGCTTCTTCTTCAGTACATAGGTGGACACCGTCCACATCTGGGAGATAGGAATAGCCATCTTTGCGTTATCCTCCCGCGCCGATTGCGCGCGTCCAGTTCAGTAAGTGCATTTGTAGCTACTTAATAAGTGCATTCGTAGCCGCCGGCTTTCGGCTCATAGCGCCGTGCAATAAAACAAGTCCCGTCGAAATCGCCCGATCGGCCAGTCACTAGCTAGAAGCTAAAAGCTGCTTTATCCATCGCCCGCCGGTAAGTGGTCAAAGCCAGCAACGGGAAATATTGACGGTACATGTCATAGGACAGGTAGAAGACCCTGGGGAAACCTGTCCCGGTAATAATGTTCTGCCGCGTCGGTCCATCCCCCATCGACTCGTCCCAGCTTCCATCCGCAAGCTGCCGCGTCAGCAGCCAGCGCACGCCCTTGGCAATCGAGTCCGACCGGTCGTCTCCCGCGGCCAGCAATCCCAGCAGCGCCCACGCTGTCTGCGATGGCGTGCTGATGCCGATGCCGCGCGTATTCTCGTCGTCGTAGCTGCCGCACGTCTCGCCCCATCCGCCATCGGGATTCTGCACCATCCGTATCCATTCCGCCGCCTGCTGCACCTGCGGCTCCAGATGATCCACGCCGATTGCATCCAGGCCCCGCAGCACCAGAAAAGTGCCGTAAATGTAATTCACGCCCCAGCGCCCAAACCAGCTTCCATCCGGCTCTTGCTCTTTGAAGATGAACTTGATGGCCTTCTCTACGCGCTTGTCCCCGCGCGTGTAGCCGTAGCTGGCCAGCATCTCCAGAATTCTTCCCGTAATGTCCACCGTCGGCGGATCCAGCATCGCGTTGTGATCCGCAAATGGAATGTACTGGAAGATCATCTTGGTGTTGTCTTTGTCGAAGCTGCCCCAGCCGCCGCTGCGGCACTGCATGGCAAACTCCCACTCGATGGCCCGCTCGGCGACCTGGTGTTGATACCGCTCACGCGGATTGTCCACCTTGTTCAGCGCCAGCAGCACCTGCGCCGTGTCGTCGGTGTCGGGATAAAACTCGTTATTGAACTCGAAATACCAGCCTCCGGGGTCGGTCTTGGGAACCTTCACCGCCCAATCGCCCTTGTGCCGGACTTCCTTCGATAGCAGCCAGTCGGCCGCCTTCATCAGCCGCGGATCGTTGCGCGGCACGCCGGCCTCGCCCAAAGCAAACACGGCCTGAGCCGTATCCCAAACCGGCGAAACGCACGGCTGCATGCGGAAGGTCGGCTCCGGCATCCCCGCGTTCGGCGCCTGCTCGATGCCCAGCTTCTCAAACTCGTCGCGCGCCCGAATCACCTGCGGATCGTCCTCCGAGTAGCCCAGGCAGCGCAGCGCAATAATCGCATTCAGCATGGCCGGATAAATAGCGCCGAGTCCATCCGTCATCTCCAGCCGTTCCAGCAGCCACTTCTCCGCCTTGCGCAGTGCGATCGTCCGCACCGGGCGCAGATGAACCGCCTCGGCCCAATGCATCAGCCGGTCAAGAACGATGAAAAAATTACGCCACGAGAACAGCCGCTTTCGATCCCTGCGCAGCCGCAATATCGAGTTGGCCCGCCCGCCAACAAACAACTCGCCGATTCCCTGCTCGGGCGGAATTTTCTTGTAAGGCTTCTTGGCATAGATAATCGCCAGCGGCACAAGAATCGAACGCGACCATGCCGAGATCTCGTAAATATTGAAGTAAAACCAATTCGGAAAAAGTACAATCTCCGGAGGAATCGCCGGCACCGCATCGTAGTCGTACTGGCCCAGCCCGCAAAGGTACATCTTGGTGAAGGTGTTGCATGCCACCACGCCACCGTGGGCCAGAACCCACTCCCGGCACTTCGCCAGGCGCGGATCGTCTGCGCCCACGCCCATCAGCTTCGCGGAAAAATAGCACTTCACCGAAAGCGAGATATTGCCCGGCCCGCCCGGATAGATGCTCCAGCTCCCATCCTCGTTCTGGTAACGCATCATTTCCGTCAGCGCGCGCTTCAAACGCTCCGGATCGCCGCTTTCCAATTGCGTGTGCAGATAAATATAGTCGGCCTCGAGCATCGAATCGGCTTCGAGTTCCCCGCACCAGTAACCGTCGGGATGTTGGCGCGAGAATAGAAAATCCCGCGACCTTGCCACCGCGGACTCAACGTCTCCAAGATCGGCGTCAAGCCTGCCAAATCTGGGCGTCATCGATTGTGTCTTCACTTGTTTTAGACTCATGCCGTTCCAAACGCCTCAGTTCAAACACCAAAACCAGAATCCAACTCAGCGAACCGGAACCGCCTCTGCCCCACTCGCGCTGCCAATGGCCTGCACAATCTCCGGCGGCAGGCCAAAGCGCACGTTTTCAGGCATTACCTCTACTTCTTCGACGCTCGTAAAGCCGTTTTGACGCAAATAATTAACTACGTCCTCCACCAGCACCTCGGGGGCTGAAGCGCCTGCCGTCACCGCAACTGTCTTCACATCCACAAGCCACTCCGGGTTGATTGCCTGCGAGTTATCGATCAGGTACCCGATCGTGCCTAGGTTCCGAGACACCTCCACCAGCCGATTGGAGTTTGAACTGTTCGTCGAACCCACCACCAGCACCAGCCCCGCATCGTGCGCCACATTGCGCACCGCCACCTGGCGGTTTTCCGTCGCGTAGCAAATGTCCTGCGAATGCGGCCCAACAATATTCGGAAACTTCACCTTCAACGCATGAATAATGTCCCGCGCCTCATCCAGCGACAGCGTGGTTTGCGTCAAATAAGCCACCCGTTCGGGGTTAGGCACCTTGAGCGCACCCACCTCGGCCACATTTGAAACCACCTGGGTCACCGCGGGAGCTTCCCCCAATGTTCCCTCGATCTCGTCGTGGTCCCGGTGCCCGATCAGCACCAGCGAATAGCCCTGCTTGGCAAACTTGACCGCCTCGATGTGCACCTTGGTCACCAGCGGGCAGGTCGCGTCAATCACCTTAAGATTCCGACCCCTGCTGATCTCGCGAACGGCGGGCGACACGCCATGGGCCGAATAGATCACCCGCTGCCCATCCGGCACGTCGTCGATCTCATGCACAAAGATCGCGCCCTTCTCTGCTAACTCATTCACAACATAGCGGTTGTGGACAATCTCGCGGCGCACGTAGATGGGCGCCCCAAAGGTCTCCAGGGCGATCCTCACCACGTCGATCGCGCGCACCACTCCGGCGCAAAAGCCTCGCGGCTTCAGCAGCAACACCCTCTTCTGGCTGGGGGAAGTCCCATTTGGGATGGATTCGAGGACGGTTATAGTCACATCCACCAGTATACCAATCGGCAGGATGAAGCAACAGCAGAGAAACTAGAGGAGCAACAACCCCGCAGGATCCCCACCCAGGCCGCCAACTTGCCAACTCGCCATCCCCGCGTCAGCGGGGGCTAAATCGCCGCGTCCTTCCTAACCCCTCGCCAACTAACCGACTCACCGAAATTCATCCAACAGCCGCCCCTTGACCGGTTTCTGACCAGTTTATTGAGAACACGCACCTGCTGGTCACAATAGCTCTGTAATTCGATTTGCCGCGCGGGATACTTAATTATGAAAAAGATCCTGCTAGGCCTCGTACTCCTCTTCTGCTTCGCAATACCTTATGCGGCGCAAGCGCAGGTGGTGATTGTAGTTCACCACCACCACCACCATCATCACCACCCTTACCAACGTCTCCAACTCGCCAAGTAACCCGTCGAAGATCCCCTTGTCCCACCCTTGCCGCGATTGTCTTCTCCAAGATCGACGTCAGGGATGGGGCGCCCGGACCATTCTTTGAATCTGTCCCCAAGACACTCCTATTTCCATGAAGGCTACGGGCTTCACAGGTTGCTAAAAAACTCCTATGGGCAGGAATAAGTGTCAGGGCACGACTTTAGTCGTGCCGTAAGTTGCTCAAAATAGATCCGGGCTTTAGCCCCTGAGAGATTTTTCCCACCTCCGACACCTTTTCAGAGTTTCTGGACAGATCCAAACACGCCAGCCCTTGGCCCACAGAAAAATCCCCCGCTCCCTCGTCGGCCCAAACTGGAAAGCCATAGTGTCATTCATCGTTTCTTATTGACTTTGCTTGTGCCCAATGGTATTACTTTTTTAAAAAAGTAAGGGAGGCGCATGGAATCCGCACTGAGCATCAAGGGGCAGGCGACCATTCCCAAGACGATTCGTGAACATCTGCATCTAAAACCGGGGGACCGGGTCAAGTTCTTCGTGCATCCGGACGGCAGCGTAGTCATTCTGCCCAAGCTGCCTACATCGGCATTGCGGGGCATCGTCTCATCGCGGCGCCGGCGGCCAGCGACCCTCAACGAAATGCGCCACGCGGCTGTGGCCGGCGCAGTCAAGGGGTTCAAGCGCGGGAAGCTCCGGTAAAAGGCCGATGAACGCACTCGATACTAATATCCTGATCCGCTACCTCACGCAGGACGACCCGTTCCAATCGCGAAAGGCTATCGAACTCATCGAGCGCCGCTTCACGCCCCAGCGCCCCGGCTTCATCAGCTTGATAACCATGGCTGAAACCGTGTGGGTTCTTGGCAGCGTCTATGAGCTATCCGGCCGGGAAATCGCCGATACCGTCGAGCGCCTGCTTCAAGCCGATACCCTGGCGGTCCAAAACGAACAGCAGGTATTCACTGCGATGGTGGCGATGCGACAGGGAGCGGGCGCGTTTGCCGATGCGCTCATCGGAGCCCTGGGCGCGTGGGCCGGCTGCGATAGCACTCTCACTTTCGACAAAAAAGCCCTCCGCCTTGCGGGATTCGAGCTTCTCTGACGGCTCTGCAATCATCATCAGGCAGCCACTTTAGCGCGCGTCCTGAGAGCGCGCACGCTCACCTTCACTTCAACCCGCGAGCCCAAACGGTTAATGGTCGAAACCAGTCGGTCGAGTGTGAACCGGCTGAGATCCGCATTGCGTATGCGGGAGAAGTCGGCAGCGGCAATGCCTGTCCGCGCATGCGCGGCTCGAACGGTCAACTTCTCACGATCAAGCATCTTGATGATTTCCGCCGCCAGGATGGCTTTCAACTGCTCAACGTCGGCGTTTTCATAGCCGAAGTCGCGGAAAACATTACCGCTGCCGTGCACAACCTCGATCTTTTCGCGTTTCATCCGAGTAACTCCCTCAGGTTCTTGAGCCGGTTCTTGATCAGGTCGATTTCGTGTTGCGGAGTCTTGATGCCTTGAGTCGATTTCTTCTGGAAGGCATGAAGAATCCAGATATCGTCGCCAATTTGCACAGCGTAGAGCACGCGAAAAGCACTTCCGCGAAGCGGCAAAGCTATCTCGAAGACCCCCGAGCCCAACCCCTTGAACGGCTTGGCGATATCGGCCTTTCCACCCTCCGCCGCAATGGTCAGGGCAGTAAGGCAAATAGTCTGCGCCTCTTCGGGGAACTTCTCGAAATCCTTGCGGGCAGCCTTGATCCACGAGATGGGCCGCATCTGTCGAGTCATCAGCTTGCTTCCCGAATCACACTAGGAGTGTAGTCATATTTGACAACGGACGTCAAGATGAATGACATCAGCTTGGTTAGATTCAAGGCCTTACGAAACCGCAATTCCGTACCTATGCGCCCAACGTCCAGAATCCGTTTGGTGGCTCGGTCAACTTGCTACCTACCGCTGCCCCAGCGTTTCGGCTTCGAGTGATTCCTCGCACTGTTTCTGCGGGCCCCGTCCGACTTGGGCTTCTTTTCGGTCATCGGTTTCTTCTTCATGGTCATAATGATCCCACGAAATGCAATGCCTTTCTACCTGAATCGGCAGTACGGATGAATTGGCTCTTTTCCTCACCCGACCGAGATTTCAACCGCTGACAGGAAAAGTCAGACAGCACACCCGACCGCTAAAATCAGTTTAGCCATGCCCGAATTCACCCACCTTCATCTCCATACCGAATACTCCCTCCTCGACGGAGCCTGCGACGTCAAGAAACTAGTCGGCCGCGTCGCCGCCATCGGCCAAAAATCCGTCGCCATGACCGATCACGGCAACATCTACGGCGCCGTCCACTTCTTCGAGGCCGCCAAGGAAAAAGGCGTCAAGCCCATCCTCGGCTGCGAGCTCTACATCTCAAAAAATGAAGACCATCGCGCCCCCGGCGAAGGCGACGACAACAACCACCTCCTCGTCCTCGCCACCAACGAAGAAGGCTATCGCAATCTGATCCGCATCACCTCCGAGGCCTCCCTCCACGGCTTCTACCGCAAGCCCCGCGTCAGCAAGCGCTACCTCGCCGAGCACGCCGAAGGCCTCATCGGCTTCTCCGGCTGCCTCAGCGGCGAACTCTGCGAGCACCTCGTCGCCGGCCAATACGAGAAAGCCCGCGCCTCCGCCGCACAATTTCAAGACATCTTCGGCCGCGGCAACTTCTATCTCGAAATTCAGGACCAGGGCCTCGTGCAGGAAAAGAAAATTCACGAGGCGCTCTTCCGCCTCGAGCGTGAGCTCGACATCCCCCTCGTCGCCACCAACGACTCCCACTACCTCTGCGGCGAAGACTCAAAAGCCCACGACGTCATGCTCTGCGTACAGACCGGCTCCAAAGTTCACGACGCCGAGCGCTTCCGCTTCGACAGCGACCAGTTCTTCGTCAAGAGCGCTGACGAAATGAGTCTCCTCTTCAAGGACTCGCCCTCCGTCCTCGAGCGCACCATGGAGATCGCCGAGCGCTGCAACCTCAAGCTCAACAAGGTCGAAAATCCCTTCCCGGAATTCGCCGTTCCCCCTGGCCACACCATCGACAGCTACTTCGAAGATGTCTGCCGCGCGGGCCTCAAAAAGCGCCTCGAAACCTCAGTCCGCCAACTCGAATTGCGCGGAATTCGCCGCGCCACGCCGGAAGCCTACCAAGCGCGCCTCAACTTCGAAATCGGCATCATCAAGCAGATGACCTACTCCGGCTACTTCCTCATCGTGTGGGACTTCATCAAGTACGCGCGCGATCACGGCATCCCCGTCGGCCCCGGCAGAGGTTCCGCAACTGGCTCTCTCGTTGCCTATGCCATGGAGATCACCAACATCGATCCGCTCCAGAACTCGCTCCTCTTCGAGCGCTTCCTGAACCCCGAGCGCGTGTCCATGCCCGATATCGACGTCGACTTCTGCATGAACCGCCGCGGCGAAGTCATCGAATACGTCACCCGCAAGTACGGCCGCGAGCAGGTAGCGCAGATCATCACCTTCAACACCATGGCCGCCAAGGCCTCCATCAAGGATTGCGGCCGCGCCCTCGACATGCCCTACGGCGACGTCGACCGCATCGCCAAGCTCATTCCCGCAACCGTTGGCATCACCATCGACGAGGCCCTTGAAGAAGTCCCAGACCTGCGCAAGGCCTACGACACCGACGCGCAAATTCGCGAACTCATCGACACCGCCAAAAAGCTCGAAGGCCTTGTCCGCGGCTCCGGCGTTCACGCATCGGCAGTCGTCATCGCCCCGCGTCCGCTCACCGAACTGGTCCCCGTCGCCAAAACCAAGAACGACGAAATCGTCACCGCCTACGACATGAAGTCCGTCGAAAAAATGGGCCTGCTCAAGATGGACTTCCTCGGCCTCACCACCCTCACCGTCATCGACGACTGCCTCAAGCTCATCCAGCAAAGCCGTGGCGAAAAGATCGACATCGACGCCATCCCCGTCGACGACGAAGAGACTTACAAAAAGGTCTTCCACACCGCGCTTACCTCCGGCATCTTCCAGTTTGAGTCCAGCGGCATGCGCGACATTTTGCGCCGCTATAAGCCCGATTCCGTTGAAGAGCTCACCGCCCTCAACGCCCTCTATCGTCCCGGCCCCATGAGCATGATCGACGACTTCATCGAACGCAAATGGGGGCGCCGCAAGGTTGAATACCTGCTCCCCGAGCTCGAAGGCATTCTCAAGGACTCGCTCGGCGTCATCGTCTATCAGGAGCAGGTCATGCAGATCGCCAACCTGCTCGCCAGCTACTCCCTCGGCGAGGCCGATCTGCTCCGCCGCGCCATGGGAAAGAAGAACGCCGAAGCCATGGCCGAGCAGCGTGACCGCTTCCAGAGCGGAGCCGCCGCGCTCGGCCATCCCAAGGGCCCGGTCGCCGAAATCTTCGACCAGATGGACAAGTTCTCCGGCTACGGCTTCAACAAATCTCATTCCGCCGCCTACGCCCTCGTCGCCTATCAGACCGCTTACCTCAAGACGCACTACCCCGTCGAATTCATGGCCGCGCTGCTCACCTCGGAAACTTCAAAACCCGAGAGCGTCGTCAAGTACATCGGCGAGTGTCGCGACATCGGCATCAGCGTCGAGCCCCCCGACGTGCAAATTTCAGGCGCGCAATTCACGCCGCACGTTACTTCCGAGGGGCAAGCAATTCGCTTCGGTCTCGCAGCCGTAAAGAACGTCGGCGGCAACGCCATCGAGTCCATCATCAAAGCCCGCGAAGAAGCCGGCGGACGCTTCAAGAGCCTCTGGGAGTTTTGCGAAAAAGTCGACCTGCGCGTCATGAACAAGCGCGTCATCGAGTCGCTCATCAAGGCCGGCGCGCTCGACTCACTCGGCACGCGCGGCCAGCTCATGGCCGCCGTCGATAAGGCGATGGAGCGCGCCCAGAAAGCGCAGAAGGACGCGGCTCAGGGACAGAGCGGCCTCTTCGGTCTCTTCAACGAGGCGCCCGCCCCCGGCCGCAGCGCAGACGATCTGCCCCGCGTACCCGACTGGGAAGAAGGCGTCCGTCTCGCCAATGAAAAAGAGGTCCTCGGCTTCTTCGTCTCCGGTCACCCGCTCGACAAATACGCCGAGAAGCTGCGCAATCTCACCGGCGTCATCACCACTGCCGAAGCCCTCGAACGCAAACCGCCCGAGCGCAGCTGGGGCAGGCAGCCCGACCCCGCCGACGAGATCCAGGTCGCCGGAATGATCCTTGGCCTGCGCGTTCAAAAAAGCAAGCGCGATCAAAAACTCTATGCCCAGGCCGCCCTCGAAGACGCCACCGGAAAAATCGACCTCATCTGCTTTTCGCGCGATTACGAGCGCCTCCAAGGCCAGTTGAAAATCGAAGCGCCCGTCCTGGTGCGCGGCGTCCTCATGGGCGACGACGACGCAGCCTCGAAGATTTCCGTAAGCTCCATCCAGGCGCTGGAAGATGTTGAAGTCAAGCTGCCCTCCGGCGTCCGCATTCGCATCAACCTCGACCGCGCCTCTGAAGAAATGTTTGCCGGCCTCAAAAGCGCTGCCGACGCCGCGCCCGGCCCCGGCAAAGTAATGCTGCAACTCGAAAGGAAAGGCGAATACGCAGTCATCCTCGAGCCCGACGGAATGAACGTCGCCGCCGATCGCACCTGGGTCGCGCGCATCGAAGAGCTAGTCGGCAAAGGATGCGTCCAGGCCCTCGGCTAAAGGGCACAGCCTTCAATTGAAGAGTATCGGCTTCAGTTGAAGGGTGCGGGCTTCAGTTGAAGGGTGCGGGCTTCAGTTGAAGGGTACGGGCTTCAGTTGAAGGGTACGGGCTTCAGTTGAAGGGTACGGGCTTCAGTTGAAGGGTACGGGCTTCAGTTGAAGGGTACGGGCTTCAGTTGAAGGGTACGGGCTTCAGCCCGTACATCAATCTGCCCCATAAAATCGATGGGGCTTTAGCCCCCGAGGGATACCTTCCATCATCCGCACGCCGCCGCGTAGCCTACCGCAGGCAAAGCTCCCGCGCCCACGCCCGCACCGCCTCGGGCCTGATCGGCTCTCCGCCCGACTCGCTCGATGCCAACTGCACCGCCAGGCTTCCAATCGTCGTACTTTCCGTCTCCCCAATCTCCACAGGCAATCCGGTTCGTTCTTCCGTCAGCCGCACCAGCAGCTTGTTCCGATTCGCCCCGCCCAGCATGTGGATCGCGGTGAGCTTCCGCCCCAGCATTTTCTCCAGGCTGGCCAGCGCGGCCGCGTAGCGTATCGATAAGCTCTCGAAAATCACGCGCGCAAAAATCGGCTCATTCCCCGCCACATCTGGAATCGCATCGAACCCCAGCCGCGTCAGTTCCTTATTGATCCGCTGCGGCATCTCGGTGTCCAGCATCAGCGTCTCGGCATCCATATCCAGCAACCCCGTAGACTTGCTATGTTCGCCGGCCTGCCGAATGATATCTTCAATTTTCCACGGCCGCCCCTGCGCCGCCCACGCGTCCATGCACTGCTTCAGCACCCACATACTGTTGATCAGGTTGTGAAACATCAGATCGCCCGTCGCCGCCCCTAGATTTGTGTATCCGGAATCGAAAGCAGCGCGCGTCGTCACGGGTACTCCGGTCAGCGTGCCCACCAGCGACCATGTGCCCGAGCTGATGTAAGCAGTCGAGCTCAAGCTGGTAGGAATGCCGGCAATGGCGGAAGCCGTATCGTGGCACGCGGGAACAATCAGCTCGGTCTCTTTGAAGGCATCGAGCGACGCCAGCGGCCCCTTCACGCGGCCAACAACCGTACCCGCGCGAACGATGGCCGGCGCCGCATCCATGGGAAGATTCAGCCGCCGAAATACTTCTTCACACCAGTCGCCGGTCTTCAAATCCACCAGCCCCGTGTGCGAGGCCTGCGTGTACTCTGAAACCCGCCGCGCGCCCAGCCAGTAAAGAACAAACTCCGGCATCATGATCCACGGCGCATGAGCATCGATTCCAGCCGCGGGATCGGCCAGCAACTGATAAACGCTGTTGAGGCGCAATGGAAACGCGCCGGTGATCTGGTAAAGCTCGAACGGCGCAATCGTCCCGTCCGCGGCCTCTTTCGCAGCCACCGTTCGCTCATCGCGATAACAGAAAGGCTCCCGCAGCGGCTGCCCATCGGCCCCCAGCCGCACGTAGTCCACGCCCCAACTATCCACGCCGATCGAGGCAATGCCCTCCGGCGCCGCCACCGCCGCCTTGCGCAGCCCGTCTTCAAGACCGGCGAGAATCGTATCGAGTGGCCAGTGCAGCGAACCGCCTCGATGCACCGGCCCATTTCCAATGCGGTGAATGACCTCAATCCTGGGTTTGCCGCTCTCCCAGCGGAGCAATGACACGCGGCAGCTTTCAGCGCCTAAATCAATGGCAATACGAGCACGTTCTTGCATGGCTGCTTATAAATCTCCATTTCATTTCCAGGACAATCGCATTTGGATTTTGAGCGAAAAATGAACGGTACACCCTTCCGCCTGAAGGGTACGGGCTTCAGTTGAAGGGTACGGGCTTCAGCCCGTACATAGACTCAGCAAAATCAGTTGGGCTTTAGCCCCTGAGGGACGGGCCCGGTGTAAACTTGTCCTCGATTTCGGCGTGCGCCTGGTTCCGATTCCATCAAAACCGCAAGCTCACGCTCGTAATGTCTCTCCCCTCAGGGGCTAAAGCCCCCCTTCTTTTCACTGTATTGACGTACGGGCTGAAGCCCGTACCCTTCAACGTTTCAAATGCGATCGCCCTGTTTTCATTTCATCTTAAAAACGATTCGGCAAGACCTCCGTCCACGGGAATCAGGTGGCCGGTCGTGCAGCGGGAACGGGGACTGGCCAAATACAGAATCGCCTCCGCGCAATCGACCGTTTCAATCGCCTTCTGCGTCAGCGTGCGCTCCGCATAAAATGAGGCCAGCCGCCCCCGCAGCTCCTCCGTGCTGAACGACTCCTGAAACGGAATATCGTACTTGATCAGCGACGCAATCACGCGCTCGCGCGGGAACATGTTCGACCCCTTCACCACCGTGGCCGGACTGATGCCGTTCACTCGCACATCCGGCGCAAGCTTCACGGCCAGTTCGCGAATCAGGTGCGAAAGCGCGGCCTTGCTTACGTCGTAGGCCTCGCTGCCCTGCTTTGCCACCACCGCGTTCGCCGAACTGGTAAACACAACCGTCCCATGCAGTCCCTGCTCGGCAAACAGCTTGGCCGTTTCTCCCGCGAGCAGGTAGTTGGCCGTCACGTTCACGTCCAGCGTAGTGGCCCACATGCTGTCGGGAATCGTGCCGTCCGGCGTCGAGGGATAGAGCGCCGCCGTATTGATCAGGATATCCACGCCGCCATAAGCCGCGACCGTCGCCTTAAGCGCCTTGGCAATCGCCGCGCGGCTGGTAACATCCACCCCCGTGCTGGCCACCGACTCTGCCGAGCCAAAAGCCTTCAGTTCTTCGGCAACTTGCGCGGCGCCGGCCTCATCCCGGTCGGCAACCATCACGTGCGCCCCGCGCGCAACGGCCATCTGGGCCACTTCGCGCCCAATTCCACTGGCTCCGCCCATCACCAGCGCAATCCGCCGGCTGAACTCCTTTTCAGCGGGCTGGCGGCGAATCTTGGCCTCTTCCAGAGCCCAGTATTCAATCCGGAATGCCTCCGCCGCCGGCAGCGCGACGTAGTTGGTAAACACCTTGAAGCTTTCCGGATCCATCCCCTCCGGGCACTGCGGAACCGTCCCCTTCACTTCCTTTTCCGCCAGCAGGCTCGCGCCCTCCATCACGTGAATGGCATTGGTATAGAACTCGCCGACGATCCGCGCCTCGGTCTTGTTCTTGCCGAAGCTGAACATGCCCATCCCCGGTATCAGCACCACCGTCGGGCTGGCGTCGCGCACCGCCGGCGAATCCGCCGTGGCAAATGCCTTGTAGTAGGCACGGTACTGCTTGCGGTATTTGGCCAGCGCAATCGTAATCTGCTCTCTTAACGAGGTCAGATCCGCGCCTGTCTCCCAGGGCACAAACAGCGGCCGGATCTTGGTGCGGATAAAGTGATCCGGGCAGCTCGTTCCCAGGAAAGCAAGCTCTTTGGCGTGGACCGAGTTCACAAACTGCAGCACGTCCGGCGCGTCCGTGAAGCTCGCAATCCATCGCCGCTGCGCGCTGATCCGCCCGCGTAGAAACGGCGCGATCTCGACCGCCAGATCCCTGCGGTCCGGGCGCGCCGGTATCGATTCGCCGCCGAACCGAACCGTCCCTTTTCGCATTCCATGCCGCTCGATAAACTGCCCGATCTGGTCGATTACGGTCAGCGTATTCAGATAGCACTCGCGCTGCGTCTGCCCCCAGGTAAACAGTCCATGGCCGCCCAGCACAATCCCATCGCAGCCGGGATTCTGCTCGGCCGCCCGCTTCATCATCATCGCCAGCTCAAAGCCCGGCCGCTGCCACGGCAGCCACACCAGCGAGTGACCGAACTCGCGGTTGAACTCCTCCATCTTCACCTTGCCGTTGGCCGAGGCGGCCAGCGCGATCCCCCAGTCCGGATGAAGGTGGTCTACATGCGGAAACGGCAAAAATCCGTGAAGCGGCGTGTCGATCGAAGCCGCCACTGGATTGCCGCGGAAGGCGCACAGCGGGTAAAGGTCCGCCATCTCATCTTCCCGCTCCGCGCCCTTGTAGCTCCGTTCGAGAGCCAGCAGCTTTTGCTGGTAGAGCGTGGCAAACCCGGTCCGCTTGATGCTCCCCAGGTCGCCGCCCGAGCCTTTCACCCACAACACCTCCACCGGCTCGCCGGTCAGTGGGTCCATTTCTGCGATCTTCGAGCTTGTGTTGCCGCCGGCAAAATTCGTGATGCGCAAATCCGAGCCCAGCAGGTTCGAGCGATAGCGCAGCAATTCCGGTTCGTCTAGAGTTTTAGCTACCTTGGGATCCCAGCGATCCTCAAGAAAGGTCAGTGCAGGGGAAGAGACAACTGCCTTGTTCATAATCACCAGTTTACGGGCTTTCCCCCGGTCATGACCACGTACCGTGAAGGGTACGGGCTTCAGCCCGCCCATAAACCCAACAAGAGACGTTGGGCTTTACAGGCTGCGGAAAAACGGCCGAGTTTGAACAGAGAGCCCGAAAAGCTTTCCTCAGGGGCTAAAGCCCTCACTACTTTTGCGGCATTTGGCACGACTGAAGTCGTGCCCTGACGCTTATTCCAACTCCGGGAGAGTTTTTCCGCAGCCTGTTTAGCCCCTGAGGAATCTTCCTTAATCCCATTTGCGAAGTCTCTTCAGAGTTTCTGGACTGATACTTAACCCCTCGCAGCCTTCTGCGCCCCGCCCTTTTCCGCCGCCAGCGTCTCCGGCGTCACCGCCCGGTGGCGAACATAGTTGTACGGCGGAACGATGTTTCCCCGCAAAAGAGCAATCCCCAATTGGATCAGGCGCGGCCCGTAAGTTTCCACCTCGTGCGAAATGGACCCAATCAGCGCGCTCTTCCCCGACCTCATCTCTTCAAGCGCCTCGGGAATGCAGTCCTGACCGGCGATGGCAAAGTCCTGCTCGCAGCCCAGCGCGCGCGCGGCATCCAGAACCCCCAGGGCGCTCGAATCGGTGGCCGTGGCCACCAGCACCCGCTCGCCGGCCCTGTGCCCCCGCAGCACGCCTTCCATGGCTTTGCGGCTGGCTTCCCTCATGCCCCGCCCTTCGATCTGCAAGAGTCGGTCCCCAGTTAATTCCGGAAGCCGTTCCCGAATCCCGTCGAACGCGCCCGTAATGCGGCTCTGCACAAAGCTCCCCGCCTCCTTGAAACCCACCCCAATCGCGCGATCGGCCTTTCCCTTCCACTTCACCTGGGCGTGCTCGGCCAGCAGGGCCCCGGCCTCATAGCCCGCCTCAAAGTTATCCACGCCGAAGTAAGTAGAGTTCGGGTGCGGCACATCGATGGCAATCAGCGGAATTTCGGCTCTTCTCAAAATGTGAGCAATGCGCGGAGCAACCGCTTCCTCCACCTGGAACTCCAGCACCAGGTCCACCCGTTTGGCCACAAACTCCTCGGCATTCTGCACCGCGATGTCCGCATCAAAGCCGTTGTCGAGAATCAGCAGTTCCACCCCGGAGGCTGCCGCGGCCGCCGTCACGCTCTGCGCTACGGCCACTGAAAACGGCATCTCCGCGCTCTGGACGGCAAAGCCAAAGCGCAAACGCCGTGGCCGCGACACCAGCCGGTACAGTCCGTTCTGCGACTGGGCAAGGTAGCCCCGGTGCGCCAGCGTTTTCAGTATCCGGTAAACGCTGGTCTTCGAGATGTGCGTCTTCTGGTAAACGTCTTCCAGCGCCAGCGGCGCATGGTGCTGCTCCAGCAACTCGATCACATCGAGCGCCTTGGAAAGAATCGGAATCAGGTACAACCGTTTGATCTTTGCCTTGGCCAAACGCTTATCTCCCCGTCCAAAATGAGCCCGCAAAAACTCCGCAACTAATCATAGATCGTCAATCACGCGTAACTGCTCACGGCCGACGACCGGCTGCCCCGCTCCTGCCCGGTGCGCTCCACATAGCCGCTCTTGCGCAGCTCCGCCAGCGGATCGGCAGCCAATCCCCGCGCCTCGCGCCAGGCCGCCGCCAGAGGCCGCACATCCTCCCAGAATGTGCCCCTGAAAAGCTCCTCGGCGGCCACCAGGTCGCACGATTGCTGCAACTCCGACAACTGCTCGCGATCCACAAGCGCGGCCTTCAGGTAAAGCTCCTGCGCGGCCATCACCGTCTGCACCATCGCTTCCATCTTGCCCTTCAGGTTATGGCTCTGATCGATCATGTAAGCGATATCCAACTCCAATCCATCCCCGGCCGCGGAATGAATCTCATGGAAGATGCGGAAGATCTGGTAGGGATCGATCGACCCCAGCGTAAGGTCGTCGTCCGCATAGCGGCGATCGTTGAAGTGGAACCCGCCCAGCATTCCCGTATGCAGCAGCCACGCCACAATCTGCTCGATATTCTGCGCGGAATAATGATGCCCCGTATCCACCAGCACGCAAGCCTGCGGCCCGGCCTCCCGCGCGAAATGCGCCGACATGCCCCAGTCCGCAATATCGGTGTGATAGAACGCCGGCTCGAACGGCTTGTACTCCACCAGCAAACGCTGCTTCGGCCCCAGGTGGCCGTGGGAGACGCGCAATGCCTCTTCAAGCCAACCGATCCGCTTGCGAATGCTTTGCGTCCCCGGATAGTTCGACCCATCCGCCATCCAAAGAGAAATGTCCCGCGAGCCCAGCGCCTTGCCAATCTCGATCGAGTCCAGCATGTGCGCCAATGCATGTTCGCGAATGGCCGCCGAAGGGTTGCACAGCGAGCCGTACTTGTACTCCTGATCCTGAAACAGGTTGGGATTGATGGAGCCCGAGCGAATGCGGAACTGGCGCTCCAGCGCCTGCACCGCCGGCACGTCGGCCAGCCCGTTGGGCAGATCCCACAGTACGTGCAGCGCCATCGTCGGCGTCGCGCCCGTCAGCCGGTTCACCTCGGCCGCATCGGCAAACTTCTCCTCGATCGTCGAAGCCGCCGCCGCCTGCACAAACTTGCCAAACCGTGTGCCCGTGTTGGCAAATCCCCAAGAAGGAATCTCAATCCGAAAAGAGTCCAGCGCTTTAAAAGCCTTATCGTGTGCCGCTGAATCGAAACGCATAATTATCGCTCCTTACCGCATCCATCACTGCCCACTGTCCACTGTTCACTGCCCGCTGTCTCGCACCAGAACCACATGCAAGAACCGAGGCCCATGAACACCCTTGATCCGTGTCATTTCAATGTCCGCCGTTGCGCTTGGCCCCGAAATATATGTGGCCAATCCCGGCGTCTGCCCGCAGCGGTCAAAATACTCCGGCAATGTCTCCACCACCTGGCTTGCATAAACAACGCACAAGTGCCAATCGGGCAACAGCGTAATCACGCGCCGCCCTTCAGTGGCGGAATGGTGCAACACGATCGTTCCCGAATCGGCGACCCCGCAAAACGCCGCCGTCACCACCCCTTCGGCCTTCTCAATCTCCGCCGCGCTCAACCCGCCGTCCAGCTTCCACTCGAAGCCCTCGGCCTGCCACGCCGCCGGCAATCCAGCCGGCGCAACAAACGTATGCTTCCCGCTCCCCGCCAACTGCGCCGCAATGGTGGCCGGCAATTCCTCTTCCGTGGTTTCAACCACTTCGGCATCGTATTCGCGCAGCCGCTCGATGAACCGCTCGTGGCAAGCCGTGACCGTCATGCCGCCGCGGCGAATATAGTCGCGGGGTATCGATGCACAAGCAGCCGCAAGCTCCGCCGGCGGCAAGGCCACCGTCTTCGTCGCCGCGCGAACCCGCTCCAGAATGTTCTCTCGGGATTTCGAAGGCGCGCTCATTTCGCCTCCCCGCTCGGCTTCGCGGCGCGTGCCGCCCACCAGCCGTGGAATGTCTGCTTCGGCAATCCCCGCAGGTCGCGCGTCTGCGTCCACTTGCCGCCCACGCTCGGCAGCGAGTGAATCCACCCATCCTTACGCGTAAACACGCCCAATCCAATGCGCCCCAAAAACTGCGCCGTATGAAAAATCCACGCCCGCGAGAAAATCAGATTGGCAATGCGCAACCCAAGGTACATCGGGTCGAACAACCGGCCCGCTTCCCGCCGCTCCTGGTTCACAACCTGCGAGCGCAGCTCCAGCAGCACCTCGGGAATGTTGATCTTCACCGGGCAAACCTCGTAGCACGCCCCGCACAGCGATGAGGCAAATGGCAGCGTCTGCGCATGGTGCATCTGCATCAGTTGCGGCGTAAGAATCGCCCCGATCGGGCCCGGATAAACCGACCCATACGCATGTCCGCCCGTCTGCCGGTAAACCGGGCAAGCATTCATGCAGGCCGCGCAGCGAATGCACTTGAGCGTCTGCCGCTCGGTCTTCTTCGCCAGTATCGACGAGCGCCCGTTATCCAGCAGCACCACGTGAAACTTTTGCGGCCCATCGCCGGGAGTGACGCCTGTCCAAATCGACGTATACGGATTCATCCGCTCGCCCGTCGCCGAGCGCGCCAGCACCTGCAGCATCACCTCGAGATCCTGGAACCGCGGCAGAACCTTCTCAATGCCGGCCAGCGTAATCATGGTGCGCGGCAGCGTCAGGCACATCCGCCCGTTGCCCTCCGACTCCACCACCACCACCGACCCCGTCTCGGCGACCAGGAAGTTGGCCCCGCTGATCGCCGTCGGAATATCCAGAAACTTCCGCCGCAGATAATTCCGGGCCGCGTTCGTCAGCTCCTTCGGGTCGTCCGACAAATCCTTCAGCCCCATCCGCCGCGCAAATATCTCCCGCACTTGGGCTCGGTTCACATGCAGCGCCGGCACCACAATATGCGATGGCTCATCCTCCCCGAGCTGCAAAATGATCTCCGCCAAATCCGTCTCGTAAGTCCGCACGCCCGCGGCCTCAAGAAACGGATTCAACTGAATCTCCGCCGAAGTCATCGTCTTGATCTTGATAACTTCCGAAGCATTCTCCTCGCGCAGCAAATTCAAAATAATCTGCCGCGCCTCGGCGGCATCGGCGGCCCAGTGAACCACTCCGCCCGCGGCCGTGCACCGCTCTTCAAACTGCGTGAGGTATGCGCCCAGGTTCTCCAGCGCATGAGTCCGAATCGCCGCCCCCGCTGTCCGCAGCGCCTGCCAGTCGGTCTTCTCCACAACC
>Ga0181529_10001586_pt1 | contig 28763 bp, 23 predicted proteins | sample PEATcosm2014_Bin_36_FD_119763 | JGI IMG/M metagenome (GOLD analysis project Ga0181529, IMG submission 119763) | Peatland microbial communities from MTU Mesocosm Facility, Houghton, MI, USA - PEATcosm2014_Bin10_30_metaG | ecosystem: Environmental > Terrestrial > Soil > Wetlands > Peat | place... | reverse complement strand
CCGCCCAACTGGAAAAGGAAGCCCACGACACGGCGCCGCCCAAGTTTGTCGATACGCCTCCGATGACCCTCGACGACCAACTGGATTTCCAAACCACCAAATTGGCCGGCAGCGTCCCCATGGTGATCTCGCGGTTCGAGAGCATGACCAGCGCCACCGCCGGCATCGCGCTTCGCCTGGACGGTCTCGCCGAAGACCGCCTGGTGTTCGTCTCCGCGCTGCCGCAACTCCTCACCCGCGTGGGAGTCATCGAAGACGGTAAGCCGGTTTCCTTCGAGCGAATGACCGAGCGGCTGCGCCAGGAGATCCTCAGCCTCGACGCCTCCTTCAACGTCAATGGCACGACCGACCGGTACGAACTGGTCGTGAGCGGATCGGGCAATACGCTGGGAGAATCCCGGCGCGCCCTCGCGTGGATGAAGCTGGCGATGTTCCATCCCGATTGGCGCCTGGAGAATCTGCCGCGCATCCGCGACCTGGTGGACCAGTCGCTGGCCTCGCTGCGCAACACCACGCAAGGGTCCGAAGAGGGTTGGGTGAGAGGCGTGGCCCTGGCGTATCTGAAACAGGACAATCCGCTGTATCTCGCCACGTCGTCTTTCATGACCCGCGCCCACAATCTGCACCGCCTGCGCTGGATGCTGAAGGCCGGCGGCGATGACGCGTTGTACGCATTCCTCAACGAACTGGGAAAGACCGCCGGTACGCGGCAGGAACGCCAGGCGCTGCTGGCTTCCATCAGAGAAGATAAGTACGCGGGACTGCGCAAGCTCACCGCTACCGAACGTTCGCTGGCGGTCGATGCCGCCCGCGACCTGGATGCGCTGCTTGCCGACCTGCCCGATTCCAGCCTCGCCGCCGATTGGAGCTACCTTTGCAACCAGATGGCGCACGACCTCCGCATGGGGCCGCAGTGGGCCTTGGGCATGCTGCAGGAAGTGCGCGAGGCGGTGGTGCAAGCTAGCGGGGCGCGGATGTTCTTCATCGGATCGGGCGCTTCCGCACGGGCGCTCGATGCAGGGCTGCGCGACGTCGCCGAGAGCTTGGGCGGCGTGCAGGTGTCGAAAGCGGCATATGGGCCCGGGAGGCGTATCGACGCACGCCTGAAGGGACGCGAGAGCGGCGCCGATCATCCGGTCTTCTTGGGATTGCTGAACGTCAATTCGCAGGGAGGCGTGTTCCTCAATTCGGCACCGCTTGCCGAGTTCCACGACACCGATCGCGACAAACTGCTCGACTATCTGGCGTCTAATCTTTATGCCGGGGGCGGCGCGCACAGCATTTTCTCGAAGACCATTGCCGCCGGTCTGGCTTACAGCAACGGCCTCAGCGCGAGCCTGTCCGCGGGGCGGATGCAGTATTACGCCGAACGTACGCCGGAACTGCCACAGACCCTGCAATTCGTCATCGGCGAGCTGAAGAAGGCGAAGCCCGACGCCTCGCTGACGGAGTATGCCATCGCGGGCGCATTCAAAGGCACGCGGTCGGCGGGGTCGTACGAATCGCGCGGGGAAGCTATGGCCGACGACTTGGCGGACGGATTGACACCCGACGTGGTGCGCCGCTTCCATCAGGCCATCCTCGACTTGCGGAAGACGCCGGAACTCGGTGCGGAGCTATCGCGGCGGATGAACGCCGTGTACGCGAAAGTCCTGCCGGGCCTGGGTGCGTCGGTGGAAACTGTGGCCAACGGCGTCTACATGGTGATCGGCCCCGAGAAGCAATTGGCCGCCTACGAGGCGTACGTGAAGCAGCACGTCTGGCGTCTCTACCCGCGCGACTTCTGGCTCCTATTCCGGTGACCGCGGCACCGGAACTACATTTCGCGGCGGCCTTCCATAGCCTTCGATATGGTGACTTCGTCGGCGAATTCGATATCGCTGCCCACCGGGATGCCCATCGCGATGCGCGAGACCTTTACGCCCAGCGGCTTCAATAGACGCGCCAGATAGACCGCCGTGGCCTCACCCTCTACTGTGGGGTTGGTCGCGATTATCAGTTCCTTGATTTCGCCCTGGCCGATGCGCTCTACCAGTCCCTTGATCTTCAGCGACTCGGGCCCGATACCGCGCAACGGGGACAATGCGCCGTGCAGCACGTGGTAGCGGCCCTGAAACATGCGCGTGGTCTCGATGCCGACAATATTGTGCGGCTCCTCCACTACGCACACCACGGTGGAGTCGCGGTTGGGATCGCGGCAGAACTGGCAGAGTTCGCTGTCGGCGATGTTGTTGCACACACTGCACAGGCCCAGCTTGTCCTTAACGTCGAGAATCGATTGCGCCAGGCGTTCAGCATCTTCGCGCGGTGTACGCAGCACGTGAAAGGCGATACGTTGCGCGGATTTCTGGCCGATGCCGGGCAGGCGTTTGAACTCGGCGATCAGACGGGCGAGCGGTTCGGCGAAGTCGGGCATTGTGTCGGAACGGACTAGAACAGGCCGGGGGGCAGTCCCATGCCGCCCAGCATGCCGCCCATCTTCTGCTTGACTTCGTCCTCGATGCGCTTCAGGGCTTCGCTATGCGCGGCCAGCACCATGTCCTGAAGCATTTCGACGTCGCCCGCGACTTCCGGGTCGATCTTCACCGAGAGCAGGTTTTTCTCGCCGTCCATCTGCATCGTGACCATGCCGCCGCCGGCGGACGCTTCCACGCGGATGGCGGAAATCTCCTGCTTCATCTTGGCCTGCATCTGCTGGGCCTGCTGCATGATCTGATTCATGTTGCCGGGTAGTTTCACGGTGGCTACTCCTTAAGGTTGCGAACGGTGCGAATTTCCCCGCCGAAGACTTCGCGGAAACGTTGGACCTCGGGGTTTTCCAGGGCACGGCTGGCGGCGTCGCCGGTGGCAGCCGTCTTTTCGGAGGACGCCGCGGGGGAAACGGCCAGCGCGATGGGTGTGGTGGCGTCCGCCTCGCCGATGATCACCTTGACCGTCATAGGCCGGCCGCCAACCTGGCGGATGGCCTTCTCCAGGTCCTGCGGGCTGAGGGCCAGTGAGTACGCTTTGGACGTGGTGATGCGCAGTTCGTTGTTGACTTGCACCACCTGGGAGGCCTCGATGGCGTCGGCGGTAAAGGCCATGCCGAGTTCCATCAGAGCGGCATGCAGGCGCTGACGCCAGTCTCCGGCCGCCATCGGTTCGGGACTGCGATCGGCCTGCGGTTCGGACTGGCGCTCAGGCTGCCGCGCGGGGGCCTTCTTCGCGCGGTCGAGTTCGAAGGGCGATGGACCGGTGCGCGGTGCAGGGGCTGAGGCGCGGGCCGGCGCAGATGGCGGTGTGGACCGAGGCAAGGCCGCGCGCGGACCTGCGCCTTCACCGAGATTGGCCAGCGCCTGTTCGATGGGCAGCAACCGGCCGGCCTGCACCAGGCGCACCAGTCCCAGTTCCAGGTGGAAACGGGGCTGCAGCGAGAATTGCAGGTCGCGGAAAAGATCGAGAGACAACTGCAGATAGCGGGTGAGATCTTCCTCGGAAAATGCGGCGGCGGACGCGGCCAGGCGGTCCCGCTCGGAGGCCGATGCGGCGATCAGGCGGGCCGAATCGGCGCCGCCGGCACTGGCGATGCGGGCGACGAGCAGGTTGCGGAAGTAGCGCGATAGCTCGCGGCTGAAATGCTGAAGGTTGTGGCCGTTGCGCTCCAGTTCGTCCACCACTTCCAGCATGCGGCGGGAGTCGCCGGCGGCCAGGGCCTGCGAGACGGATTCCAGCGAATCCAGCGAAAACGCGCCCAGCAGGCTGCGGACGCTGGCGGCGTCCAGGTGCGCGCCGCAACAGGCGATGGCCTGGTCGAGCGCGGAAAGCGAATCGCGAACGCTGCCTTCGCCGGCATGCGCCAGCACGGCCAGAGCTTCAGGATCGGCCTGGATGCCTTCCTGCTCGCAGATCCACGCCATGCGCGCCGTGAGCGCCTCGAAATCCACCGACCGGAAGCTGAAGTGCTGGCAGCGCGAGGCGATGGTGGCGGGGATCTTGTGGGCCTCGGTAGTGCAGAGCACAAAGACCACCCACTCGGGCGGCTCCTCGATGGTCTTGAGGAGGGCGTTAAATGCCTCATTGGTGATCTGGTGGGCCTCATCGACGATGAAGACTTTGTAGCGGTCGCGGGCCGGCTGGTAGCGGACGTTCTCGCGCAACTCGCGCATCTCATTGATGCCGCGGTTGGAGGCGGCGTCGATTTCGATAACGTCTACCGCGCCTCCGGCGGAAATCTCGCGGCAACTGGCGCATTCGCCGCAGGGCGTGGCCGTGGGTCCGTTGACGCAGTTCAGGCAGCGCGCCAGGATACGCGCGATGGTGGTCTTCCCGGTGCCGCGTTGGCCCGAGAAAATGTAGCCGTGGGCGATGCGTCCCTGGGTGATGGCGTTCTCGAGGGTGGCGCGGACATGTTCCTGGCTAACCACGTCCTGGAACGTCTGAGGCCGATATTTTCGGGCGATGACCTGGTACATGCGGCGGGTTTACTGCCAGGCCCCGGGGAATCCGCGGCACACGAACCGCACCGCTACCGTTGCTTCCTTCCGGACCTGGCGGGGTTTGCGGCCGCCCGTTGCACGGAGCCCGAGACCTGACAAGTACCTATCGTATCATGAGGCCGCCGGAGCGCCCCGTTTTGGGTGGGTTGCCGTGCCGGGCCCCGTGGCGTGCGCACTCGTGCGCGCCGCATCCCGACTCGTCGGGATGCCCGGCGGACACCCGCAGTTTCAGGGGTTCACAGCCGGGCATCGCCACGAGTGGCGACGCGGCGCGCACGAGTGCGCACGCCACGGGGCCCGTTCCCAGGTCCGCGCCCTACCGACCGGCAAACTGGGGAACTGCGGCGATTTTCTCTCGCGTTCGGGCCGTTCGCTGACGCTCACGGTTCCGGGCGGGCGCGCGGAACCGCTTGCGTCCGTCTGGCAGGCTGCGCCACACTGAAGGTGGCCCTCGCGGGTCATACATGCCCGAAACCTGCACCTGCGGATCGCAATTACCGCCCGACGCCGTCTTCTGCCACAAGTGCGGAAAGCCGCAGCGGGAGATCGTGGTGGTAGAGCCCGAAGCTCCGACGCCGCCTCCGCTTCCGCCGCCGACCCCGGTAATACTCGCGCCGATGGAGTCCGCGCCGGTGAACTTCCGCAATATGGACGCGGTGAAAACCTCCCTGATGGCGGCGGTGTTGGCCACGTTACTGTCCTTTCTTCCGATCGTGAACTGCATTCTGGCCGGGTACTTCGCGGTCCTCTTCTACCGGCGGCGCATTCGGCAATCTGTCGATGTCATTTCGGGCGCGCGGATCGGGTGGCTGACCGGGCTGATGGCTTTCCCGATGCTGTCGGCCGTGGTGGCTTTGGAACTGCATTCGCCCAGCGTTTTGGAAACGATGACGGCGACGCAGAAGGCCAGTTATCAGCAGGTGCTGAGCGTCATGCAGAACGGCCCGCAACTGGCCGCAGTGTTGGCCATGGCACTCGTGTTTGTCACTATCCTCAGTACGATTGGCGGATTGCTGGGAGCGGTATTGACTGGCCGCGTCAGTCCACGGCCGCGGGGCGGGAATACCGTTTGACCAGGGCCACGCTCAAGAAAATCACTATCATCGATGCCGTTTCGCGTACGCCGAAGGGCTCGCGATAGAAGAGCCATCCGAGCGCTACGGCCACCACCGAATTGACGTAGTTATACAGCGATGTGATGGCCACGGGCAGCCGATCCATGGCGTAGACATAGGCGCTGTAGCCCACCAGCGACCCGAAAATCACCAGGTACCAGATGGCGCCGACGCCGCGCACGGACCATTGGATAGCATCGTGCGGCATGAAGATCGCAAACGGGGCGATGATCAGTCCGGCGGCCAGTTGCTGCACGCCGCCGGCGATCACCGGATGGGCCTTACCGGATTGGCGGCGCTGATAGATCGACCCGAAAGACCAGCCGGCCATGCCGATTTGCAGAAGCAGGAATCCATAGACCAGGTTGTGGTTGAACGCGTGCTGGCCGGGGTCGGGAGTGAACAGCAGGCCCACGCCCACCAGGCCCACCAGCATGGCGCCGATGGTGGGTGCGTGGAGACGTTCGCCGCCAGGCAAAAGGGCTTCCGCGCCGACCATCCAGAACGGCGTTAGGGAGATTATCAGCCCGGCGATCCCGCTAGGAATGGCGGTTTCGGCGAACGTCAGGGCGCCGTTGCCGACGCCTAATACCACCAAGCCAGTGAAGCAAGCCGCTGCCAATTCGCGTCCACGGGGCACATGCAGTCCGCGCGCCCGGGCGAACGCCAGCGTGATGGCGCCCGAAATGACGTACCGTGAGCTGACCAGAACGAGCGGCGGAAAAGACTCCAGCGCCACGCGGATGCCGAGGTAGGTAGTGCCCCAGAAGAAGCACACCGCGGCCAGCGCGAGATAGGGCTTGAAAAGAGGATGTCGCCGCAAGGTTTTAGCGTAACATCGGGCGGCAACAGGCCGCGCTCAACCCATCTCTCGCCACGATTACACAATTGTGATCTGCTTGTCATCGCCAATGGACACAGCCGATCTATCCTCAGAGGTCCTATAGGCGTTGTTTCCGCGCCCGTGAAAGAGGGTACTCCGTTGCGAAGATCGATCGTTCTCAGTATCTGCATGTCCGTTTATGCCGGCGCTGCCATGGCCCAGGCGACCGCCGGAATGGGTTCGCTTTCCGGATCGGTGACCGATCCGTCGGGAGCCGCCGTGGCCGACGCCAAAGTGGTGGTTTCGAATCCTCAGAAGGGCATCTCGCGCGCCCTGCTCACTACCGCGGCCGGTCTCTTCTCGGCGCCCGCCCTGGTGCCTTCGGGCGGATATAAAGTTACCGTGGAAAGGCCCGGCTTTGCGCCGTACGAAGCCACGGACTTGACGTTGCAGGTGGGCGACAATCTCGACTTGCACATACAACTGCAAGTGGGCGGTGTACGGGAAACGGTGGAAGTCAGCGCTACGGCGATGATTCTGGACGACACCAAGACCGAGGTTTCGCAGGTGGTCGATAATCAGCAGATTCAGGATCTGCCCATCAATGGACGCCGCACGGATTCCTTCGTCCTGCTCACTCCGGCGGTCACCAGCGACGCCACCTTCGGATTGCTGACGTTCCGTGGAATGGCGGGCGGCAACGCCTTCCTCACCGACGGAAACGACACCACGGACCAGTTCTACAACGAGAATGCCGGCCGCACGCGCCTGGCCACGCAAATCTCCGGAGATGCCGTGCAGGAGTTCCAGGTACTCACATCCTCATACTCCTCGGAGTTCGGAAAAGCCAACGGCGGGACCGTCAATACCATCACCAAGAGCGGCGGCAACGACGTGCATGGCACGGCCTTCTGGTTCTTCCGCAATGGGGATATGGACGCGCGCGACCGCTTCGCTACCATCAATCCGCCCGAACATCGTAACCAGGCCGGCGGTACGGTCGGCGGGCCCATCCAGAAGGACAAGCTGTTTTTCTTTGTCTCCGCCGAGTTTCAGCGGCGCAACTTCCCGCTGGTCAGTTCCATTCTGGGAAACGCCAACGTCAACTCCACATCCGAGACCTGGATCGGCTGCGGCGCGCCCGCAACCACCGCGCAGTGCAATGCCATCAACTCCCTGCTGCCGCCCTTTTTCGGGCTGGTGCCCCGACTGGGCAACGAGAATCTCTACTTCGCCAAGCTCGACTATCACGTGACGCAGCGAAATACCCTCAGCCTGAGCTTCAATTACCTGGACTGGGCGTCGCAGGATGGGATTCAGACCAACGCCGTTCTCACCGGCAGCACCGCCGTGGGACACAACGGCGACGATTCGGTCATGGACCGCTGGGGCCGCATCTCCTGGATTTACGTTCCGACCAACACGGTTGTCAACGAGTTTCGTTTCGGCTGGTTCAAAGACCGCCAGGCGGCCAACTACGACCCCTACCTGGAAACTCTCTACGCCCTTAAGGGAACCGACACGGCACTATCGGTGGGGAGCGTATCCTTGAGCGGCTACACCATCCTGCCATACGTCCAGCCCAGCGAAAATCGCTTCCAGTTCATCGACAACCTTTCCTGGACCAAGGGCCGCCACTCCTTCAAGTTCGGCTTCGACATCGCCCGCACGGAGGATTACTCGAACACGTTGAGCAGCCAGTTCGGATCCTACAATTACTCCTCCGTCAGCAATTTCGCCCTGGATTACGCCAGCCTGGGCGCCGTCCCCAGTCATTACAGCAGTTACTCCCAGACCTTCGGAAATCCGATCACCGACACCACTTTGACGGATATGGGTTTCTATGCCCAGGACGCCTGGAAAGTAACCTCGAAGTTCACCGCCAACCTGGGCCTGCGCTATGAATACACGGTGATCCCGCAGCCCACCATCGTGAACCAGGCGTATCCGCAGACCGGCAAGATTCCCTCCGCCTCCAAAAACTTCGGCCCGCGCATCGGCCTGGCTTATGCGCTCGACAGTAAGACGGTGCTGCGGATTGGGTACGGCCTCTTCTACGCGCGCTACCAAACCACCTTGATCCAGAACCTGTTCATCAACAATAACCTCTACACGCAGTCGCTCTCCTTCAACAGCCCCACGCAGACCGGCGCGCCGGTTTTTCCGAACCAGTTGACCAGCCCCGCCGGAACCGCCGGAGCGGCTAGCATTCAGTTCGCGGCTCCCAATATGCGCAATCCGTACACCGAGCAGGGCGACATCGCCATCGAGCGGACGCTCGGCAAGAGTGCCACTTTGACCACGTCCTACGTGTGGAATCGCGGCAAGCGCCTCTGGACGGCGCGCGATCTCAATGTCGGCCCGCTCAGTAGCACGGTGTACAACTTCACCGTCCTGGACGCCACTTATCAGCCTACCGGCCGGGTCTACAGCACGGCGATTTACCTGCTCTCGAATCGCGTGGACCCCAACTACACCCGCGTCGTGCAAGTGGAAAACGACGGCAAGCAGTGGTACGACGCCCTGGTGGTGCAGTTACACAAGAAGTTCGGCCATGGATTCCTGGGAACGGTCATCTACACCTGGGCGCACGAGTTGGATGAAGACCAGGGGCAGGGCTCCGGCGCGCTGTCCTTCAGTTCGCCATCCAGCATGTACAACGGGAACTACAGCTACGACAAAGGAACCGGCGCGCTCGACCAGCGCCATCGCCTGGTGAGCACTTTCTCGGCCCAGCCGCGGTTTCTCAAGGGCGACGGCAAACTCGCCCGATACGTCGTCAATAACTGGGAGTGGAGCGGCATCCTGACTCTGGGCAGCGGACGCCCAAGCTCCGAGACGGTTGGGTTCTCTTCCACCTCCAACCTGCCGCAGGCATCAAGCGGCTCTCTCGACGGTTTTGGCAGCAACAGCCGCGTGCCGTGGCTGCCCACCAATCCGCTGCTGACCGACCCGGTGACGCGATTCGATACGCGCCTGAGTAAGGTGATCCCCATCGGCGAGCGGATGAAGATCTATCTCAGTTTCGAGGTCTTCAATTTAACCAATACGCAAACCAATACCGGAGTCAATAGCGCGGGCTTCACGGCGGCTAACAAGGGAACCACGGCGGCGCCCAACTTTGTAATTGCGCCGTGCGCCTCGGCAACCGCAACCGTCTGCTCGCCGGAGACTCCCGGCTGGGGCAATAGTTCGGCGGGATGGCCCGACGGAACCAGTGCCCGCCGGGAACAGGTTGGCGCGCGTTTTGTGTTCTAGACCGGAGCCTACGATTTCCATGAAGATACCAGCCCGCAAGTTCGCCATCGTCGCGTTTCTCGGTACCGCCGTTCTGGCCGCGCTGCTGTTTGCCGCTACCCACGCCGCCCTGCCGGACCACCTGCTCACCGGCCGCAATGTCAACGGCGAGATCTTCACCGTTACCAACCAGCTTCTTCATCCCTCCGGACGGCAGGCGTTGATCCCGGGGCGTCCGGTAGATATAGCCATTGCCGCCGACGGCGCCAGGTTGGCGGTGCTCAACTCGAACCGCGTCGATATCTTCGACAGCCTGACCGGCCAACTGCTCGGCACCATGAATACCGGCTCGGCTACTTATGCCGGCGTCGCCTTTCGCCCGGCTTCGGGCGAACTCTGGGCGTCCGGTGGCGGGCGGGGAATGGGGGTACGGCCACCGGGCGCTGCGACGGGTTCAGTATCCGGAGCGTCCGAGGCCGGCCACGGACAGATGGAAACGCCGCCTGCTACTGCGCCGGGTTCGGAGGCCGGGGCGGCAGCGCGTGGGCGCGGAATGCGAGGGGGCGGCGGCACGGGCGACACCATTGCCGTCGCCACGGTGGACTCCCAAGGCCACCCCGGCGACGTCAGCCGCATCGCTCTGCCGGGCCGCGCAATTCCCGTGGGAATCGGCTTCACCTCCGATGGCTCGCGCGCCTACGTCGCGCTGAATCGCAATAACACGGTTGCGGTTATCGATGCCCAGGCCCACAAGCTCCTTCGCGAAATTCCCGTGGGCATGGCTCCGTTTGGCGTCGCGGTTGCGGAAAAGCGGGGGCGCGTGTTCGTCGCCAACCGCGGCGGCCGGCGTCCCAAGCCAGGGGAAAACACCTCCACCAGCAGTGGCGCGGCGATGCTGACGGACCCGGTCTCTGGAACTACCACCACCGGGACCGTCAGCGTGATCGGCCTCACGGACGATTCGGTGCGCGAAGTGACGGTCGGCCTGGCGCCGTCCATGCTGACGCTCAGCCCCGATGGCAAAACGGTTGCCGTGGCCAATTCCCACGGCGACTCGGTCAGCTTCATCGACAGCGAATCGCTGGCGGTCACCGAGGTGAAAATTCCCACATGGCCCGAGTCCACCGTGGGCAGCCAGCCGGTGGGCGTGGCTTTCTCGCCGGACGGTGGGCGTCTCTATGTGGCCTGTGCGGGCAATAACGCGCTGGCCGTGCTGGCGCTCGATCGCGGGCGGTGGCGCGTGGCGGGTGCGCTTCCCACGGGTTGGTTCCCATCGTCGGTGGTGGCGGACGAGCGCGGCGCCATCCACCTGGTCACCATTAAGGGCGCGGCGGACACCAACACGCCCCGGGGCTATCGCTCCACCAGTTACCAGGGCAGCCTGGAAACCATCTCCGCGCCCACGCTGGCGCAAGCCGCCGCCGGACAGCGGGAAGTGCAACGCTTGAACGAGCCCAAATTCGAAAGCTCTAGCGGGATCGCCAACCTGAGTTCGCTGGGGGTTCGCCATGTCATTCTGATCATCAAGGAGAACCGCACCTACGATCAGGTCCTGGGCGATATGCCCAAGGGCAATGGCGACACTCGCTATGTGGAGTTCGGCCGCGACGTTACCCCGAATACTCACGCGTTGGCCGAGCAGTTCGTCCTGCTTGACAACTTCTACACCACCGGAGCGATCAGCTTCGATGGCCACCAATGGCTGATGATGGCCTTTGTCAGCGACCACACCGAGCGCGCCCTGGGAAGCAGCCCGCGCGGCTACGCCTGGAATATGGCCGACTCCCTGGGGGTCGCCCCGACCGGCTTCTTCTGGCAAGGGGCGGCCAAACCGCTCAGCCTGCGCCTCTACGGCGAGTTCTGCGTGGCGCCGCAATCCGATACCCGGAAGGGCGAGATCGTCGAGAGCCAGGCGAACCCCCTGCCCGGCAACTGGGCGGAGAACCTGCGCCTGTGGCGCGACGGCAAACTGGAGCGTCGCGACTCCTGCGGGTCGGGAGTGCCCGCGCTGGAGCCGTACGTGGACCGTAAATTCCAGGCCGCCATCGGGATGACCGACCAGTTCAAAACCGACGAGTTTCTGACTGAATTCGCGGAATTCGAAAAGGCCGGGAACCTGCCCCAACTCAGCGTCGTGACTTTGAACAACGATCACACTCGCGGCACCAGTCCCGGCGCGGGCACTCCGCGCGCCATGGTGGCGGACAACGATCTCGCGGTAGGCCGGCTGGTCGAGCGGGTTTCCAAGAGCCCGTTCTGGGAGCATACCCTGATCCTGGTTACCGAAGACGACGCGCAGAACGGCTTGGACCACGTGGACGGACACCGGACTCTCTGTCTGGCGATCGGTCCGCACGTCAAGCACGGCGCCGTGGACTCGGCAAACTATAACCACCTCGGGATGATCCGGACCATCCAGGAGATTTTCAGCGTTCCTGCGCGCACCCGCTTCGCCCAGGCCGCCCGGCCGATGAGTTCGATCTTTACCAAGACACCGGACCTGAAACCGTTCACGCACCTCGAACCACACATAGATATCGCCGAGATGAATCCGCAGGTTCGGGCGCTCCAGGGCCGCGCCCGCCAGGCTGCCCAAGAATCCATGGCGATGGACTTCACCGACGTGGATCGCGCGCCGCGAGAGACTTTGAACCGCATCATCTGGTGGAGCGTCAAGGGATTCGATACGCCCTATCCAAACCGCTAGCGGCCCGGAATAGCCGTGACTGCTTCCCCTCGAAGCGGTCGGCCCCCGATTGCGCCGCTCACTCCGCGCGTATCGCCGTGGTGGGATCGACGCGCACCGCGCGAATCGCCGGCGCCAGGCTGCCGGCTAGCGTCATCACCATCGCCAAGGCGGCCGCGGCGGCGAACGTGGCGGCGTCGTGCGGTTTCACTCCGGCCAGCAGCGACTCCAGCAGTTGGCCCGCGCCATATGCCATCGCGATGCCCGCCGCAATCCCCGCCACGGCCAGTTCGAAGCCGTCGCGCACGGTCATCCCCAGGATGTCGCGCGACTGCGCGCCCAGCGCCATCCGCACGCCGATCTCCTGTGTGCGCTGCGATACCGCAAACGCCAGCACGCTGTGGATGCCCACCGCGGCCAGCAGGAATGCCACCGCGCCGAACGCCCCCAGCACCCCCAGTTGCACGCGCCGCGACTCGGTTTCGGCCGCCACCAGCTCGGCCATCGGCCGCATGTCGGAAATCGGCTGCTGCGGATCGGCCTCGCGGACGATGCGGCGGAGGGCCGGTCCGAGCGCCATGGGATCGCCGGACGTGCGCACCGCCAGGTCCTTGGGCGCGTACCATGGCGACACGTTGTCGGATTGCTGCCAGGAGACGTACACCTGCGGCTCGCTGGTTCGCTCCAGACCGCGCACCCGAACGTCCCCCACCACTCCGATAATCGTGCGCCAGTTGTTGCCGACGTTGACGCGGCGTCCCAACGGGCTCTGGCCTTCCCAGTAGCGCTTCATGAACGCCTCGCTGACCAGCGCCACGTACGGTGCGTTATGCGAGTCGCCTTCGCGCACGTCGCGGCCCATTCGCAGCGGAATCCCCATGGTTGCAAAATAGCCCGGCGTCACGAATCGCAGGCTGGCGGTCCGCTGATTTGCGACATCCTCCGGTCGCCCCTCCACCTCCACCGGCCAGATGCCGCCGGGCATCGCCATGGGCAGGAAACTGGTGTACGCCGCCGCCCTGACGCCTGGGAGCCGGCGCGCTTCGCTCAGCACGTGGCGATAGAACGGGTCGCGCGTCTGGGGCCGCTCGTATTTCGGCATGGGCAGCGAGGTGCGCAGCGTCAGGACATGCTCGGCGCGGAAGCCCGGGTCGATAGCCTGGATGCGCCACAGCGCGCGGGTCAGCAGCCCAAAGCTCACCAGCAGCACCACCGAGCCGGCAACCTCCACCATCACCAGTGCGGCGCGCAAACGCTGCCTTCGGCCTCCGATGCCGGAACGGCCGCCGTCGTGAAGCTCCAGCGCGATCGCGCGCCGCCGCCCCCGCAACGCCGGAATCAATCCGAATCCGGTTCCCGTGGCGCACACCAGAAACGTGGCCGCCAGTAGCACGCGCGGATCCAGGGCGGGAATCTCCGCCAGAGGCAGGGACACGGGAATCAGGCGGACCAGCAGCGGCAGCGTCGCGTACGCCAGCAGCCATCCCGTCCCGCCGCCCGCCAGCGACAGAATCAGACTCTCGGTGAGCATCTGCCTGACCAGCCGCTCCCGGCCCGCGCCCAGCGCCGTGCGCACAGCCAGTTCGCGGCGCCGCACCATGGCTCGCGCCAGCAGAAGATTCGCCAGGTTGGTGCATGCGATCAGCAGCACGCACAGCGCCGCGCCCATCAGCACTTTGAGAAGCAACACGGCCCGCTGCGAGATGCTGTCCCGTAGCCTCCGCGTCATCGCGCTGGTGTTGGCCAGTTCCTTGGGATATGCCCGCGCAATTTGGCCCGCGATACCGACCATCTCCGTCCTGGCCTGTTCCACGGAAACTCCCGGCTTGAGGCGGGCAATGGGGTAGATGTAGTCGTCGAGCCGGTCTTCGAACGCGTCCGGCCGCCAGCGCATGGTGGTCCAAAGTTCCGCGTCGCGACTGGGGAAATAGAAGTCCTTCGGCATCACCCCGACGATCGTGAAAGGGGCGTCGTCCAAATGCAAAGTTCGGCCCAGGACGCCCCGGTCGCCGCCGAATTCGGCCTGCCACATGCCATAGCTGAGGATAACGGTGGCGGGCGCGGAGTCGCGGTCATCCGGCGCGGCAAACAGGCGGCCGAGTGCCGGCTGCACCCCCAGCATCGAAAACATGCCGCCCGTGACCGACGCCCCATCCAGGCGCTGCGGCTCGCCCAAGCCGGACACGTCCACCGAGACGCCGCGGTATGCCTCCATGGCCGAGAACGAGTGGCTCATCTGCCGCCAGTCGCGGAAATTCGCCGGCGACAGCTCCCACTCGAGGCCGTGCGCCGTGTGGGTCTGATAGAGCGCTACCAGGCGATCCGGTTGCACGTAGGGAAAGGGGCGGATCATCACGTGGTCCACCATCGTGAAGGCGGCCGTGGTGGCGCCGATACCGACGGCGCCGATAGACACCGCGGCGATGGCGAATCCGGGCGAGCGGACCAGTGTTCGTGCGGCATAGCGCAGGTCCTGCCGCAGCACGTCCCACTGCACCGCCGCGGCGTTGGTGACCAGGTCGGGGAGCGTTTCCACCCACAGCGCGATGACGCCGAACACGCCGGACGCGTCCCGCCGCCGCGCCCCAAAGGCCGCGCGCATTTCCTCGCCGTACTCTGCGCGCCACGAAGCGGGGTAGAGGTATAGCAGCGCACGATAGAGAAGCGACCCGGTCCTCACGCTTTCCCCCGCGCGAATCCGCTGGCGCGCGCCATGCGGACCAGTTCCGTGAGCCGCCGGGCCTCGGCGCGGGCCACCGCTTCGCCGAACGGCGCGATGCGGTAGTAGCGGCGGCGCTCGTCGTCCAGTTCCGGAGCCGGGCGGTCGCCGCTTTCCTCGATCAGTCCCTGGCCCAGCATTCGTTCCAGCGACCGGTACAGCGTGCCGGCTCCCAGTACCAGCCGGTTGTCGGTGCGCGCGGCCACGTCCCGAATGATGGCGTACCCGTGACGGTCGCCGCCGGAGAGGGCCATTAGGATATGAAAGGTTACGGCGGGCAGCGGGAGCAACCGCTCGGCGTCCGGAAAGCGCATATCGTCCATGACCTTTATTATATTCCTCATGAATATAGTTGCAAGGGCTATATTCCCTGAGGTAATAGACGGGTATGCAGTCCCCCCTGAACCGCGCATTCACACTTGCGGTTCCGGGGCGAGGCCGCAGTGCCCGCCGCCGCCCGCCCCCAAACGACGCCCCGCTTGTCAATTGGCGAGCCTGCGGCCAGAATAGAAGGCAGTGATCCACCCGAACCGTATCTCCACCCTGGTCCGTACGCTCGCCGTCCTGGCAGCGATGGTCCCCCCGGCAGCCCCAGCCGACGTGAAACTCTCGACCGCATCGGGGCGCACCGAGGTTGAATTCCAGTTCCCCGGCGCCGCTGGAAAGCCCGACTCGCTTGCACTCGACCGCTTTCTTCTCAACGGCAAGCCCCTGACGGCGGACAACCGGCTCGCCGTCAAGTCGCTGGCCCCCGGCGTCAACGAGATCGCGGCCGCCGCCAGTACGCCCGGCGAGTGGGAATTCGACCTGGCCGATAACGGCAGTTTCTACGGTTTCGGCGAGCGCTTCGACCGCCTCGACCATGCCCATACCATCGTCCGCAACAGTTCCATGGATTCCGACTCGTCCAAGGGTGGCAACACCTACCAGCCCATGCCGTTCTTCATGAGCCTGCGCGGCTACGGCTTGTGGCTGGACACCTACGGCGAAGCCACCTTCGACCTGAATGTGACCGAGCGCTACCGCGTCCGCATCAAGGTGGTCGCCGACCGCCTGCGCGTGGTGCTCTTCGAAGGTCCGAAATTCCCCCTGATTCTCGACCGTTTCACCGCCCTGGTGGGACGCCAGCAATTGCCGCCGTATTGGGCCTTCGCGCCCTGGAAAGCGCGCGACTACCATCGCAACCGGGCGGAGGTGGATGAAGACGTGGACCGCTATCGCGAACTGGGACTGCCGGCGTCCGTGATCCTCATCGACAGCCCCTGGGCCACCAATTACAACACCTACGAATTCAATCCCAAGCAGTTCGACGATTCCGCAAAGATGATCGCGCACCTGCACGACGAAGGCTACAAAATGGTCCTGTGGCACACGTCGTGGATCGACAATGTCACCAATCCCCCGGGCGAGGATGGATTCGCCGGTAAGATCCCGCCCCTGGCCACTAACTTCGCCGAAGCCGAACGCAACGGCTACTTCCTCCACCGGCCGGACGGCGCCACGTACCTGGGGGAATGGTGGAAAGGCAAGGGCTCGCTGATCGATTTCACCAATCCCGCCGCCAAAAAGTGGTGGCAGGGACAGGTGGGGAAGGCCATCGCGGCGGGCGCCGACGGCTTCAAGGACGACGATGCCGAGGGTAACTTCGTCGGCGACGTGAGTTACTTCAGCCATGAGGACCAGCGCCTCATCCGCAATCGTTATGCGGTGGATTACAACCGCGCCGTGGCCCAGGCGCTCACCGAGCGCAAAGGTAAGGACTGGGTGCTCTTTCAGCGCTGCGGCACGGTCGGCTCGCACACTCAGCCGTTCTTCTGGGGAGGCGACAACGACGCCACGTTTTCCCCCGCGAACGGTCTGCCCACCGTAGTTACGGCCGGGCTCAACGCCGGTATGAGCGGTTTCTCGCTATGGATGGGCGACCTGGGCGGATACAACAAGAAGGCGCGCTACGACGGCGACAACGTGCTCTTCGCGCGCTGGACCGAGTACGCCGCCATGTCGCCCGGCATGGAAGTCATGAGCATGATGAACCTCGGGCCGTGGGACTACGGCTTCGAGGCGCTACGCATCTTCCGCCTCTACTCGGTGCTGCACATGAGCCTGTTTCCGTATCGCTACGCCGCCGCCCAGGAGAGTGCCCGCAACGGCTTGCCGATGATGCGCGCCCTGGCGTTGATGCACCAGGAAGATCCCGAGGCGCGCGCCGCCGAGACGGAATATTACTTCGGACCGGACATTTTGGTGGCGCCGGTTCTCAGTCCGGTCACAGAGCGCGCCGTGTATCTTCCGGAAGGCGCGTGGATCGACTACTGGTCCGGCAAGCGTCTGGCGGGCCGCCGTACCATCGCCGCCGCCGCCCCGCTCGACCGCATTCCGCTGTACGTTCGCGAGGGCGCTATCCTGCCGAAAATCCCCGACGACATAATGACCCTGGTGCCGAAAGCCGAGGTGAAAGACCCGGCGGTGAAGTCGCTCGACGATCGCCGCGTCTACGAGATCTATCCCGGCGTGGGCCTGCGGGCCATCACCGATTTCGAGGGCCGCGCGGTAACGCCCGGCGCCGATTCGAAGAGCCTGTCCATCGCCGGCAAACCCGCGCACGTGACCGTCCGTTGGCGCTTTGGCGGTCCCCAGTCCGTGGCCTGCAACGGACAAAAACTCGCCGTCGAGAGCGCCGCCGATGGCAGCGTTTCGGTGGAGTTCGATCACCAGGAGACCAGCCGGCTCACCTGGGAGTGAGCGGTTCGACCGCGCTGAGTGCCGCCGCCCCGGCAGTCGCCATTTCTTGCGGCCCGCTGAACTGAAATACCGTTTGCAATTGAATTTATATCCAACTGTGCGCAAAAGATAGCGTTAGAATAGTAGCGCTGCCCCCGGCGGTGCGATCCATCGCCGGAATTCCGGCAGCGAGACATCCCGATGCGAACTCTGTTGGTCGATGACAGCTCAGTGGTTCTACTGTGCTTAAGGAGCTTTGTCGGCAAGTACGGCGAGTGCGACTTGGCCCGCGACGGCCATCAAGGGATAGACGCCTTCACGCGCAGCGTGGAGGAGCAAAGGCCATATGATTTGATCTGTTTGGACCTGCAGATCCCGGGACTCGACGGATGGACCTTGCTGCGGCTCATCCGCGCGCGGGAACAGGAGTTCCAGCTCCCCACCCGCAGCAAGATTCTGGTGATTACGGGGACCGCCGATGCCGACGCGGTCGTAAACATCAAGAAGGAAGGCGCCGACGGTTATCTTCTCAAGCCCGTTTCGGGAGAGAAGCTTCTGGACCAATTGGTGCGGCTCGGATTGGTAACGCTCTCTTCCGGGGCCAGAGCGGAAAGGCTGGCCGCGGAAGTCGCCGCCCTGACCGATTCGGACGCCATCCCATCCGTCTTGCTCGCCCGCATGATCCGGCGAATGGCAATTTCTCTGGAACGCCAAGCGTTACGGGATGCCGCAGCGATCGCCCGCGCCGAATCCACGACCGCGCACGAAGCGGACAAGCCGGCGGATGACTTCAAGAGTGCGTCGGCATCATCCGCAACTTCATAAGTCCTGCCGCCTCCGGCACCAGTACTGCCATATCCGAAGCACGTGGCGGCGTGGTAACCAAATCGCACCTTGAGAACGAGTCGATCCTGATATAGGATTCCGGGAGTGGATCAAGCTTCTGGCTGGTCCTCAAAGGACAGACAACTATGGACATACTCTCGATTATGGGCGCCACTGCATGTTTGGAGTGCGCGATTCTCCTGATCGCCGGAGTTTTGCTACTCGACATCCGCAGAAGCCAGCGCCAGCGCCGCTTGTTGCGGAGCGTGCAGTCCACGCTGGAGGCCGCCAGCCGGCCGGCCGTACAGGAAGAGCCGCAGCCCAAGGCTGCGTAGACGCACCTCGTGTGGTGGACGGGAGAATCATGCGGATGAGTTGCCGCGAAAGAGACCGGATCATTCTGGCGTTTGCACTCGCCATGAACAACACCAACAACGGGTACGACAGTCTGGAACTGGCGGTGGACGAAGACCAGCGTAGCGAGGCGTTACAGACCATCGAAACCTCGCAGGACCACTGTTTCCAGCTTCGCGCGCTGGTCCTCCGCCACTGCGAAATGCACGGCTGTTGAGCCGGTGCCTTCCGACTTCCGCGCGCGGCCCCGGCGAGCCCACTGCCGCGAGAAAACAGGGTTTGGCCTTTTCGGCGCCGGTCCCCATCCGAAAGACTGAAGAGCATACCGGATTCAGGCGGCCGACACAAATTCCCCGGTCCGATTCCGCATGTGCCAGTTGAGATGCCCGAGCCTTCGTAACGATGGAGAGACATCAAGCGGACATTCGCGGCTCCGACCCCGTTGCCGCCCGATGAGAAAAAGGCGTATCTCGACCGGATGAGCGCCGACGATCTGGAGATGCGCCGCGGCGAGCGCCGAATCGACGGCTCAGGCCGATCCGCGCACCGTGCGCGTTGGATGCTATGCGCCGGTTCCACGATAGACACCACCGGGAGACCGCCATCGATCCCTCCGAAGCCGGTTTAGAATGGCTCGAGGATCTTGCCGGACGGATTGGCCCCGCCGCTCTCCTGCGATCGACACGCTAGAGTCGAGGATGAGCCTCACTAGAGCGGATTCAACGGCTTGCGACTGAGGACGATCTCTGCCGCGTCGGTCGCGAAGTCCGGTTTGGGGAAGCTTGCATGCCGCTTCCGCCAATGCCGAATTCGTGAGTGCGTGCCGGACTGCCGGTGTGAAGGGCCATGGCCCTGCCGAATTTGTTGGTGCCAGCTATCCTCTGAGCCGCCCCGACTCTACGTTCGCGCACACCAACTTCCGGATAGCGTTATCCAGGACTGAGTCCTCGGGCCTATTTGGTTGGGCGAGAGCCGGTGATGAGGATGTCCACCAGTCTCTTGGCGCTTTGCTGCCAGTCGGGGCTGGATGCCACATGGGCGACCCCGATAAGCGCCCGAAGCAGATCGAATGGGTCGAGATCTCTACGGATATCGCCGCACTTGATGGCGCGCTTTACCAGCGTGTCAATCGCTCCCTGGATTAGACCGCGGGAACCCTCATACAGCCTCGAGGGGCCTCCTACCAGCGAATTCAGCGCAGGGGCGATGATCTGCTTGGCCGCGATGTGATCGACGAACAGCAGCATCCAGGCGCGCAACGCTTCCAGCGGAGGCATGACTTCGGCGAATTTCGGCGCTGCTGCCGCCAACTTCTCCACCTCAGCCCGGTAGACCGCCTCGACCAGTGCATCCCGTGTAGGGAAGTGGCGATACAGAGTTCCGGGTCCAACCCCCGCGTGTCTGGCGATGTCGTCCAGACTGGCGTTCGCGCCCAGGCGGGTAAACGCCTCCTTCGCAACTTCCAAGATGCGCGCGCGATTCCGCTGCGCATCCGTGCGCGGTTTTCGCGCCGCGGATTGTGTACGTTTCGTCGCCATCGGCAAAATGCTTGCAACCGGAGACATTCTCCGGTAACCTATTTATGCGGAGACTATCTCCGTTTTTATCAGAAACGCGATGATCCGTCAAGGTCGGTTGCCGGCAGGCAACTCGAACCGGACGTCACAAGGAGGAAAAGAACATGCGTGTCTTCGTCACCGGCGCCACAGGCTTCATCGGCTCTGCGATTGTGGAAGAGCTCGTTCATTCGGGCCACCAGGTGCTCGGTCTTGCCCGCTCGGACGCGGGCGCGGGATCGCTGATCGCCGCAGGCGCGGAGGTACACCGCGGCGATCTCGAAAACCTGGAGAGTTTGCGCAGCGGATCAGCCAATGCGGACGCTGTCATCCACACCGCCTTCAATCACGACTTCTCGAAGTACCAGGCGAACTGCGAATTAGATCGGCACGTTATCGAGGCGTTGGGCGACGCTCTTGCAGGCTCCGGCAAACTCCTGATTGTCACTTCCGGGACCGGGATGGCGAACTCGGGGCCAGGCAGTTTCGCCACCGAAGACCAACCGCCGGCCAGTTCGAAAGTACTTCCTCGCGCCGCTTCGGAAGAGGCCGCCGCTTCGGTCGCGGCTCGTGGCGTCCGCGTTGCCGTCGTGCGGCTTCCCCAAGTCCACGATACGGTTAAGCAAGGCCTGGTTACATATGTAATCCACGTTGCCCGCGAAAAGGGTGTTGCGGCGTTCGTCGGCGATGGGCTCAACCGCTGGCCTGCCGCTCATCGCTTCGACACTGCCCGGCTGTACCGCCTGGCCCTCGAGAAAGCCGAACCAGGCGCCACATATCACGCGGTCGCGGAAGAGGGCGTGCCCGCCCGGGACATCGCCCAGGCCATCGGCAGAGGCCTGAAAGTGCCCGTCGTCTCATTAAAACCGGAAGAGTCCGCCGAGCACTTTGGCTGGCTTGCGGCGTTCGTTGCATGGGATGTCCCGGCCTCCAGCGCGCAAACGCGGGAAAAGCTGGGATGGAACCCTACAGGGCCCGGACTCATCTCAGATCTCGAGAACATGCGCTACTTCCCGGAGTCGAAATAGGAGCGGAAGATATGATCGTCGTCACCACTCCAACAGGACAGATCGGATCGCAGGTTGTCGCCAACCTTCTTGCCGCCAACAAGCCTGTGCGCGTGATTGTGCGCGAGCCAGACAGGCTCGCCGCCCAGGTCCGGGCCAAGGTGGAAATCGTACAGGGTTCGAGCGATGACGAGAGCGTACTCATGCGCGCTCTCGAAGGCGCGGAAAGCTTATTCCTGGTCGTGCCGCCTTCGTTTAGCACCAACGATGTCAGGGAGTATTATCTCCGGTTCACCCGACCCGTCTGCCGCGCCATCGAGAGTAAGCGAGTGAAACGCGTCGTTACGGTTTCCGGTCTGGGCCGGCGAATCGCCGTCAATGCCGGTCCGGTCACCGCCGCTTTTGCGAAGGACGCGGAGATCGAGCGCACGGGCGTGGATCTCCGCGCTCTATGGTGCCCCGGTTTCATGGAGAATATGTTGAGACAGGTCGATGCGCTCAAGCATCAGGGCGCTTTCTTCTCCCCAAGTCTCCCGGATTTGAGGGCTCCTTTCGTGGCGACACGGGACATTGCCGCCAGCGGCGCCAAACTCCTTCTCGACACATCGTGGAGCGGCCAGGACGGGGTTGCGGTGCTCGGCCCGGAGGACCTCTCCTGCAACGACATGGCGAGGATTATGACGGACGTGCTCGGCAAACCGATCCGCTTCCACTCTGTGCCGGGCGACGAGTACAAGGCCCAACTGATCCGGTTCGGCGCGACCGAAGCGTTCGCCCAGAGCCTAATGGACATGTATGCCGCCAAGGACAACGGCCTCGACAAAGCAGAACCACGAACGCCGGAGAACACCACTCCGACGACTTTCCGGCAATGGTGCGAGGAAATCTTGAAACCTGCATTTCTGAGCTAGATGGGTAACTTGTAGTTCGCTTTGCACCGGCTGGCGCGCACTTCGGCGCCGTCGAACGAAAAGAAGGGAGTACTTTCCATGGCAATCCAAACAGATGGAACGATGGCGAACAAGATCGCTATCATCACGGGTGGAAGCCGCGGTCTCGGCCGCAATACGGCGATCCATCTCGCTCGGCGAGGGGTCGATCTCATTTTCACCTACCATTCGAATCGGACGGAAGCCACGTCCCTCATCCGCGAAATCGAAGCGATGGGACGGAAAGGGGCGGCATTTCGTCTCGACACCGGCGATGTAGGTTCATTCGACGTATTCGTCGGCGAGGTCCGCGATGCTTTGGAGGCCTGGGCGCGGGAACGGTTTGATTACCTTGTGAACAATGCCGGCAATTCTCTGCACGCCGATTTTGCGGCAACCACCGAAGCCCAATTCGATGAAATCGTCAATGTCCACTTCAAAGGAGTTTTCTTCCTGACGCAGAAGCTCCTACCTCTCATAAACGATGGCGGCCGCATCGTGAATATTTCGTCGGGATTGGCGCGATTCGCTTTTCCCGGCAGCTCTGCGTATGGAGCCGCGAAAGGAGCGGTCGAGGTCCTGACCCGTTACCTGGCCAAGGAACTCGGCCCGCGCCGGATAACGGCAAATGTAGTTGCGCCCGGCGCGATCCAAACCGACTTTAGCGGCGGCATGGTGCGGGACAATCCCGAGATCAACAAGAGTGTGGCGGAAAGGACTGCTCTGGGGCGTGCCGGTCTGCCAGACGATATCGGACCGATGATCGCCGCCCTTCTCTCTGAAGAGAACCGCTGGGTCAATGGTCAGAGAATTGAAGTGTCGGGCGGCATGGCGCTATGACGGTTGAGCGAACTGACGCGGCCACGGCGCAGTTCCATCTTGGCTAGCGCCTCAGGTCCCCTCAAGGGGAAGCCGGAAGACGGACAGAACTACGCGCCGATTCTGGCCGCATGGCCGGGCGACCGGAAGTCGGCGTGGGCGGCGCTTCGGTGGCGCGACGCGATTCCCTTCGCGAAACCCTCTTCGCACCAGTATGCGCCCGCGAAATCCGGATCGGGCACTGAGGCCAGACCGGTTGCCCGCTCGTGGGCTTCCGCCAACGCGATGCACTCGGAGTTGGTGCGGCGCACCGGTTCCGCCGGGCGGATGACAGCCGCCGGACGCGCGTCGCGCTCGATGACGACCTCGCCTCCCATCTCGACCTGTCGTAGGATCGACCGGATATCCTCGGCTAAGTCGCCTTCGCCGATGTGCCGCGGCTCCATACCTGGAATCATGCCGTTTCCGTCCCCGCGCTGTCCTCGCCAAGCCGCGATCCGGTAAGCTGGTAGAGCGTGGCAATCCTCAGGCGAATCCTCACTATTTTGGCGCTGGGCGTCATCCTGCTGTATGCCGGCGATTACCTGTCGGTGCGCTACGGCTTTCCGGGACACCGCCAGACGTTCGGCTCCGTTCGGGTCCACCCCTACTACGCCATACCGCAAAAGGACGGGAAGACCGAGATCGTACTCCTCGACCCGGATACACGAACCTGCGTGCAGTCGCTATTTCCGCACCTGGGCGCCAACCCGTGCTGGTACGTCAGACGGCACGTCCGGGAACGCATCGACATGTGAGCGGGTGCCGCTGCGAGACTACTTCTTCTTTTCCAGCTTCAGGTTGATGACGATATCCTTGCGCGTGTTGAACGCGCTGAGCGTTCGCGTGGGGCTGACTGCATCTTCCAGCCGGGCACTGACCTTGTAGTCCACGTCCGGGCTCAACTCGTGAAAGAAATACGAGCCGTCCGGCTGCGCATAGAAGGAGATGATATTCTTCGTCTTGGTGTTTTCGAGCAGCACCACGGCCCGGGCCGCCGGCTTATCGTCGGGCATCGTGACCACTCCCATCAGAGTGCGAGGCTGAGGTTCTCCCTTCTTCGGTTTGGGATCCTGAGCGGCTGCCATCGACGCGCAAACGAGCGCTACCGCCAGGAGCGCCAGGAGCCTGCCGAATCGGGACATTGTGCTATCGCCAGTCTTCGTCGGATTCCTCCTCTTCCTCGTCCTCCAAAAAGTCATCGTCCTCTTCCTCTTCGTCTTCCAGCTCGTCGGCCGATTCCAGCTCCAGAGGATCCGTGCTCACGACTCTGAGGTCCGCGCCGCACTCGTCGCAACTGATCGTGTCGCCCTCATCGACGTCTTCTTCTTCCACATCGATCACGCCTTTGCAGGCTGGGCACTTTATCCCGTGATCGTCCGCCGCCATTCAAATTCCTCCCAAAATACTACTGATAGCCGATAGGTCGCTCGCTTGGCAAGTCCGGTTACAGGTCCCCGCCATCTTTTTTTATTTGCCGGCCTGTTTCGCCATCCGGCGGCGCGTCGTGGCCGGCACCAGACCCTTCATCCGAAGGTAGAAAAATAACTGGGCGCGGTGGGTAAGCTCGTGCTCCTTCAGCATCTGCAGCATCTCCAGCCGGGTGACTGTCAGCCCGTCCATCCGGGTGACCATTTGCGCGTAGAACTCCGCCGGACGGGCTGCCAGTTCGGCCGTCCTCCGGTCCAGGGAATCCCTCAAAACTGTGGCCAGTTGGGCCGGGCTGGCATCCGCCGGAATACCCGGCAGGTGCTGTGCCAGTTTGGCCCGGAAATCCGGGGTGGCGAAGGATTCCTCTCCACTCAAAAGCACGCCTGACAGCGCGTACGAAGAATTCGCGATATGGGTGGCGATCTCGCCAAAGGTCATCACGTCTGCGGTGGGCCGGAATCCGAACTCGCCGGCCGGAAACTCTTCGACGGCCGCGATCGTATCCTGGCGGATGGCTTTCCAGGTGTCGAGGACATGCTGCACTCTGACCATGCTTCCATTGTATCCGCAGATGGGTTCCCGGCTACTGCCCCGGTGGGGGCACGCCGCGCCGCTCTCCGCTACGCTCCATGTACAATTGAAAGATACATGCACCAGACACTGAGTGAGCGGTTTGTGGACCTCAATCCCCAGGAAACGGCGGAGTGGACGGAAGCGCTGGACCAGGTTCTCGAAGCGGAAGGGCCCGATCGGGCGGCATATCTCCTGGAGCAATTGACCGAAAAGGCGCGAGCCAACGGCGCCGAGTTGCCCATCCACCTGAACACCCCGTATATCAACACCATCCGGCCCGAGGACGAATTGCCGTATCCGGGCGATCGCGCCATGGAGCGCCGCATCAAGAGTTTGATCCGGTGGAACGCCATGGCCATGGTGGTGCGCCAGAACAAATACGATGCAGGCATCGGCGGCCACATCTCGACGTATGCTTCGCTGGCCACTCTGCTGGAAGTCGGATTCAACCACTTTTTCCATGCCAGTTACGGCGATCTGCCCGGCGACCTGATCTATTTTCAGGGACACGCCTCGCCGGGGGTTTACGGGCGCGCGTTTCTGGAAGGGCGCCTCAGCGAAGAGCGCCTCAAGAACTTCCGCCACGAACTGCGCGAGAAGCCCGGGCTGTCCTCCTACCCGCACCCCTGGCTGATGCCCGATTTCTGGAGCTTCCCCACGGTCTCCATGGGCTTGGGGCCGCTCAACGCCATCTACCAGGCGCGCTTCATGCGCTACCTGGAAAACCGCGGCGTGATCGAGCGGTCTCCGCGCAAAGTCTGGGCCTTCCTGGGCGATGGCGAAATGGACGAGCCGGAATCCATGGGCTCGCTCACCTTGGCGTCGCGCGAAAAACTGGACAATCTGGTCTTCGTCATCAACTGCAATCTGCAGCGGCTGGACGGGCCGGTGCGCGGCAATGGCAAGATTATCCAGGAACTCGAAGCGGCTTTCCGCGGCGCCGGCTGGAACGTCGTCAAACTCATTTGGGGCGGCGATTGGGATGCCCTGCTGTCCCGCGACCATACCGGGTTGCTGCAGCGCCGCATGACCGAAGTGGTGGATGGCGAGTTTCAGACTTACGTCACCAAGGACGGCGCCTACATCCGCCAGCACTTCTTCGGCAAGTATCCGCAGCTTCTGGAGCTGGTTTCGCACCTCTCCGACGACGAGTTGTTCCGTCTGCGGCGCGGCGGCCACGACCCCGGTAAGGTCTATAACGCCTACAAAAAGGCCGTCGAAACCACCGGCCAGCCCACCCTCATCCTGGCCCACACCATCAAGGGCTACGGATTGGGCGAGGCGGGCGAGGGCCGCAACATCACCCACCAGCAGAAGAAGCTGAACGAACAGGAGATCGCGCACTTTCGCTCGCGTTTCGATATCCCCATTCCGGAGGAAGCCGCGCACGACGCTTCGTTCTACCGGCCGCCCTCGGATAGCCCGGAAATGGCCTACCTGCACGAGCGGCGCCGCCAGTTGGGCGGATATATGCCCAGCCGCAAAGTGCCGCCCAGCCGCATCGAAGCGCCTCCGCTCGACTATCTGAAGGAATCGCTGGAAGGCTCGGCGGGCCGCGAAGTTTCCAGCACCATGGCGTTCGTTCGCGTGCTGACGCTGCTCATGAAGCACCCGCAACTTGGGCCGCACATCGTGCCTATCATCCCCGACGAGGCCCGCACATTCGGCATGGAGTCGCTCTTCCGGCAGTTCGGCATCTATGCCAGCCAGGGGCAGCTTTATAAACCGCACGACGCCGAAATGTTCCTGTACTACAAGGAATCGAAGGACGGCCAGATTCTGGAAGAGGGCATTACCGAAGCCGGTTCCATGGCGTCGTTCGGCGCCGCCGGCACGGCTTATACGAACTACGGGGTGGAGATGATTCCGTTCTTCATCTACTACTCCATGTTCGGATTCCAGCGCGTGGGCGACCTCATCTGGGCGTTCGGCGATGCGCGCGGCAAGGGCTTCCTGTGCGGCGGCACGGCCGGACGCACCACGCTCGCCGGCGAAGGCTTGCAGCATCAGGACGGGCACAGCGTGGTGCTTTCGAGCACCGTGCCCACCTGCGTCACCTACGATCCGGCGTTCGCCTACGAGATCGCCATCATCGTACAGGACGGTATCCGCCGCATGTACCAGATGGGCGAAGACCGCTTCTACTACCTGACGCTTTACAACGAGAACTACCCCATGCCGCCCATGCCCGCGGATTTCAATCCCGAAGGCGTGCTGCACGGCATCTACCGCTTCCGCGTGGCGGAGGGCGGCAAGGCGGTGGTGCAACTTTTCGGCAGCGGCCCTATCCTCAACGAAGCGCTCAAGGCCCAGCAAATCCTCGCAGAAAAGTATAATGTGCCGGCCGATGTGTGGAGCGTGACCAGCTACAACGAACTGCGGCGCGAAGCGCTGGACGCGGAACGCTGGAACCGCCTGCATCCCGACCAGCCGGAGCGCACACCGTACCTGGTGGATGCGATCCGCGGCGCCGACGGACCGATTGTCGCCGCTTCGGACTATATGAAGGTGGTGGCCGACCAGATCGCTCCCTGGCTTTCGGGCCGCATGGAGGCCCTGGGAACCGACGGTTTCGGCCGCAGCGACAACCGCGAGCATCTGAGAAAGCATTTCGAAATCGACGCTGCATCGATCGCCGCCGCGGCGCTTTCGCGGTTGGCCCGCGACGGAAAATTCGACGCACAGAAAGCCAAAGCGGCGTTCGCCGAGTTGGGCGTAGGGACGGAAGGCCGCGACCCGGCTCGCGCCTGACGCTACGCATGTCGCCAGGACAACGGGTTGCGGTGCTGGGGATGGCGGTCAGCGGCGCGCTGGCCATCGTCAAGGTGGTCGCCGGATTGGCGGGCCATTCCACCGCCGTGGTAGCCGACGGTATGGAGTCGGCGGGCGATGTGTTTTCTTCCGGCTTCGTGCTGCTCGGCCTGACGCTGGCGGCCCGGCCACCCGATGAGAACCACCCGTACGGCCACGGGCGCATCGAAATCCTGGTGGGCCTGCTGATCGGGTTGATCCTGACCGCCGGAGGGGCGCTCATTTGTTTCGGCTCTATCGAGCGCTTGGGCCGTCCGCACCAAGCGGTAGCCGCGTTCGTGGTATGGCCGCTGGCCGCCTCGCTGCTGGCCAAGACCGGTCTTTCCTCGGCCAAGTTTCATTACGGCCGCAAGCTGAAGAGCGCGGCCCTGATCGCCGATGCCTGGAACGACGCCATGGACACCTTGTCGGCGACCGCCGCGCTGATCGCCGTTGGGCTGACCTTGTTGAACCCCGGCCGCTTCGTCAATGCGGACCGGTACGGCGGATTCCTGGTCGGCCTATTCGTGGTCTTCACCGGCATGCGCGTGGCCTACGAAACCGCCATGCAGCTCATGGACACCATGCCGGATGAAGCGCTGATGAAGCAGATCCGCGCCGCCGCACTGTCCGAAGCCGGGGTGCGCGGGGTGGAGAAATGTTT
>Ga0181529_10001585_pt1 | contig 28777 bp, 33 predicted proteins | sample PEATcosm2014_Bin_36_FD_119763 | JGI IMG/M metagenome (GOLD analysis project Ga0181529, IMG submission 119763) | Peatland microbial communities from MTU Mesocosm Facility, Houghton, MI, USA - PEATcosm2014_Bin10_30_metaG | ecosystem: Environmental > Terrestrial > Soil > Wetlands > Peat | place... | reverse complement strand
CCTGGCGCTTGACCGGCAGCCCACGCGGCGAAGACGATCTCGTGCGATCCCGCACCAATTCAAAAACCGACGATGCACTGCAACTCATTTGCGAAGCGAAGACTTGGTGAGAAATCCGGGCTAGGCGAACCAGAAAGGACCATAACAGCTAACCTCCTGGTAAGAAATCTGAGGTTCGGCTGTCGTTCGCTTCCGGATTCGGGGTTCGAAGTGCCCGACAATCCAAGGATAGAAGAAGACGGCCCGATTGTCAAAGGGGAAGAGGCGCGTTACGCGGAAAAACTGGCTCAGCTTGCCTGAGCCCGAACCACACGTAGGAAGCGCTTGATGTCTCGGAAACGGTCACTCCGACTCCGCGCCGCAGCGTGGCTGATCAGGTAGTCAAGATTCCGATCTCCAGTCCCTGGTCGAATGATGTGCTCGTCGTCCAAATCCGCAGAGTACGCCGCCTCACCCATCAGGCAATACGCTAGTAGAGCGCCCAATGAATAAATGTCGTGTCGACAATCCGGCGGTTCGTGTTCGGAGGGCTGACGGATCTCCGGTGCCACAAAGCTGTCGCCGAATGGTCCCAACGAGACTGCCTGGGAGGTATCCTCGCGATTCAAACGAGGGTTCGTGAACCCGTGAAGCTTATGATCTTGGCCCCGGTGCATCTCTAACTTGCGCGCGAGCAGAACGTTCTCCGGACGGATGTCGAGGTGCAATATCGGCTGCGGACGGAGATGCAACCGAGAGACTGTCTCAGCAATATGCAAAATGACCGAGAGCGCCAGCGAACGCGGGAGGCCGGTGGGATACTCTCTTAGAACGTCCCTAAGCGGCAAACCATCGAAGATCTCATACGAGACCATGTAGCCTTCCATCCATTCGTGATGGTCCTTGACTCGGATCACGCACGCGTCGTTTGCTTCTTCGAGAGCATGCAACCGCCTCTTCATCCGCATGAGAAACCGGCGGCTGGCCTGATCCAGCTGGTTTAGGTCGTAAATTCTGGTTTCAATACGCTTTCGGTAGATTTCGTGGCGACCTTCATAGCAGAATACCGGGATAGTACAGCCGATTTCCTGGAATCCGTCCCTCTTCCTCATAAGTCTCGAATCGTGGATGATTGTGCCGGGCCCGATCTCCGTAGGCAACGCTTCCAATTTCTTGAAGAGCGACTCCAGATCTGCCGCTGAGTACGCTGCACCGGTGTATTCCCGACAATCCTGTTTGATGAGATCGACGAGGGTGCTGACTTGGCACCAGCGTCCACCAATACCGCTATCGTTCGGGCTGGCAACGACCTCCGTAGCATCGGAAAATACTACGATTCCTTGCACGGGGTACCGGGCGAGCGCTCGATTTGCACCCTGAATGAAGGAAAGCAGAACAGTCCCTTTGTGCCAAGCTGTCCATCGGGCGTTCCGACGGCCGTTGGGGTCCCGGTGCCAACCTCCTTGTCTGCCGCCGAGCAACCATCTGGCTCTCATCCATTCATCTGGATTATTCCCTTCGAGTTTCAGCTTCTCTATACCATCGGTTCGCTTCGATTCGATGCTGTAGGCACCCCATGGGACCAAAAGCACAATATCGTGCTCGTTAGGCATCTTTGGACAGTCCTTGTCGGGCATCAGGATGTTTTGGGCGAGAAAACCGTCCGTCGACAATCCCTTCAGCAGAGCGACGATTTGTCGTTCTTGTGGGCAGTAACTAGTTCCATAATTCACTACGATCGGCATGGAATCCTCACGGCCGGACGACAACCAGCGTCAAATCATCGCCTTCTCCCATTCGGGCGATTTCGGCCAGCGCCCCTTCTACCGCGTCCTGGATTTCGTCGGCCCTTTCCAGTTTCGCCAAGGCCGAGAATACAATCCTCTGCTTGGCCAGACCGATATGTTTGACGGGCGCTGCTGAACGTTCTACAGTGACCCCGTCAGTGCATAGCAAAATCTTAGTGCCAGCACTGTAGGGCTTCGAATTCGCCCGGCGGCGGCCCCAGCTCTGCGGATTCGCTCCGATCGATGTCTTAAGGCCGCCACTGTCGATTCTTCCATCCTTCTGCCGCTGATCGTCGAGATCCATTTGGTCGATGATAGGCATGAGGTGCCCGGACGGTCCGCTCTTCACCTCATAAATCCGACTGTCTCCGCATATGGCCCAGGCGTAACCACGCTGGTGGTCGCCACGCTTGCCGATGGCCATCGCAAGCGTTGCATCAGCACCCTCGTGTTCTTTTCTGCTGTCCCTCCGAGCCCGCACGAATTGGCTGTGCAGCCAGTCAATCCACTCGGTAATCACTTCCCTGGGTTCGATCTGAAATCTCTCTACGACTTCTCTCTCGAATCGTTCCAGCGATTGCCAAAGAAGCTCCATACACATGCCGCTGGCCCACCATCCATACTTGCTTCCGCTGACCCCATCGGAAACTGCAGCAAGCCAATATTCCTCGCCGGCAAAAGTCGTAACCAGGAAGGAATCATCATTGACGGACTTGCCGGCGATCGTCCCCTTGCGCGTCGAGCCGGCGAGAAGCAGCGGGGGGCGAAGTGTGTCAGTTGAAGAATCAACGGGCTCAACGCGCAAGGCAAACCATCTGCCCAGGTTTCTGTCCTCAGCAATCGTACACACAACACCGCCATCACCTCTGGGTGTTCCGACGAGTACGCTTGCACGATATACAATCGTCTCCCCACCTTCCCCGAGGATTCGACCGTCTTCGAAGTCGCTGTTGGAGCGGACCAGGACTTTCCCGCCAACTCGACGAAACGCCGAGGCGCTTGGCGATACCGGCTCTACATTCTTGCAAACGAGCTTCTTAGGCTCGTATGGATGAGGAGCGATCTGGCACCGGACTAAGGTCTTTTCTAGCTGCCTATTCGGCACACCGACCCTATAATCGGCGGCCTGGAACGGCAGGCCCAGACCGTTCTGGAGTAGAATCATTCCGTACCTACGCTCTTCGAACCACTTCACGACAACGCCATGAAGCTGTGGTGTGCTCATCTCTCGTGTCCTCTCACTCGGTGTCCAGGACCAGCGAGCTGAAATCGGCTGCGAGGTCATCCCAGTTGCGATAACGCTGGTTCACATTGACCTTCACCATCTTCGCGAGGATGCTGCGGAACTGTTCAGGTCCATCCGCTGGAGGAATATAGAGACTCTGCATCGCCTCGAAATCTCTCTCCTTGGCCGATCTGAACTGTTTGTAAACCTCCTCAGGGTACGGATGGCGGCCACCTTCGCTCCTCGCATCTGCCTGGCGCAGCAAATAGTGCAGCACGACCCCCAGTGAGAAGATATCACCGGCAGTCCCGCCTTCGGCCCATAACGGGTCACGAAACACCATCTCCGGGTTCGCTTCATCCGTTAGCCAGGAGATCACGCCTTTCTCAAGCCGAGCGAGTCCAAAATCTAGTAACTTTGCATCGATTTGGGAGGGTGTGTCCGAGAGCATCACATTGGCCGAGTGAATGTCACGGTGGGCAAAGTCGCGGTCTGGACTATAGTGGTCCCTTGCGACCTTGCAGGCGTGTTGCATGGCGCCGGTCAGTTGTCGCGCAATCAGGGCGACCTCACGCCAATTGCGGACAACCTTATCACGGATCATATCGTCGATGGTGCGGCCTTCAATCCATTCAAGAACCAGTGCGGGAGGATATTCTTGGTAGCTCACAAAAGCAGCGATGTTCGGATGAAGCAGGTTTCGCTGAAACGCAGCCTCAGCGCGAAGGGCCTCGACGTGCCGCGACGCCTTTTGCTGGTCTAGGGCTTCGAAGTAGCCCTTCAGTACCTTGACGGCCACCATTCGCCCGTCTTCCGTCTTCGCTTTGTACACCCACCCGAAACCACCGCGACCGACCGTGTCTTCGACAACCTGATACCGCCCGCCAATCCAGTCTCCTATCCGGTAACGCGGTTGTCTTCGGGTATCGGAATGCCACTCCCAGCCAGGCTGGAACGCTGCACCGGCAATCTGGTCGGCCCTCTGGCACTCTGCCTTGCACTTGTCAAGGACGTCAGTCAGTCGCAGCGACTCGGTTACCTTGAGCTTTTCGAAGTGGAACTGCGCGCCCAAAACCACGAGCTCAGGACCCAATGCAAGGGATGAGCGCGACAGAAAGTCAATAACAGCCTGTGCCAGCGAATGAATCTTCTCTGCGAGCCCAAATAGTCCTCTGCTGAGTGCGCTGCTGAACACCTCGTGAAATGCTTGGCAGCACCACCACGAATGCGGTTCAATCAAAAGCGCCAGGATCGCAGCGTTCGCCGCGGTTGGCCAGTCTTCTTCAACACCGGTCTTCGCCACACAGACAAGCTTCGGCCACTCATGATGCCGTATTCGCGCCCTGCCGATTACGTCGGTGACCGAGAGGGCCTCGCCAGCAGCACTATCGCACAAACGAACGGCGGTCGCCAAACCGTGCCAACCTTGCTCATCAAAACGCTCGGCCAACTTTCGCGAATCGATTTCCGACAGTTCGCGCCAGCAGGCGAGCATCGATTCGAAGAAAATTCGATTCAAGGCACTACGGGTTGACGGGCTGATGTCTTGATCCCGCTTGGCGGCCGATGCGGAATACGAAGCGATGTATCTCCGTAATAATTTCTCTTGCGGATACAGTTCAGCCAGAACCCAGAAACAGGCCAGCGCGCAGAAAGGGCCGCTATTTGTCAATCTGCGTTGAAGCTCCTCTATCTGGCTCGCATCCGGCGCGCGAGTTAGGACCTCTCGGGCCAGGTCGTCTGTGACGAAGGCTTCAATTCGAGTACGGCCGGCCGAAGGGGCCGCCTCTCCCTCGAACTCCGGAAACTCCTCTGCGCGGCATTCTACATTCGCGTAGAAGAGGTCGGGAGCGGTTATATCGCCAGCTGCTTGTCGGCACACCCGTAGCAGCGATTCTTTTGCGACACGGTCCAGCCGAAAGGCGTCCTTCTCCAGGATCACCCTCTTTAGGACATGGGCGCCGACCTCTTCATCCTTCATGTACGGCAAGAGTATGTCCAGCTGAAAACGACTCTCCAAAATAGATTCGTAAACCTGCCTCCAGAGCCTTTCCGCCAAGTCCGACGAGCTTGGTGCTGGCACTCCAGGCCGCTCCATCCGCTTCAGCTGCTGGCGAGATCGTTCGAGCAGCAACTGCGCCGACGGCTCGTTGGGCTTGCTATAGAGCGCCAAGCTTGCGTGATTCTCTACCTCCTTCCAGTTGCCGGCTTCTTCGGCGGATCGCGCCAGCAGAACATGTAGCCGGTATCTTTGGTCTGCCGGAATCCGAGTTTCAAATTGCGGAGTAAACCTCTCAATCTGCTCGAAGGAGGTTGGCGTCAACCGGAGAGTGTCGAACAGCGCCTCGAGTGTGGCCTGCCAGTTAACCACGTTGTCCTGAAGCGCGTGCTGACACAACAAATTCAGGGCTTCACCCGGCTTTCGCAGCCGCAGCAACCGCGCGTGCAGCAAACAGAGCTCCCCGCGCGCCAAGCCCTGTGCGACGGTGCGCCAACTTCGGTACAGGCGCTCCGCCAGCGGCGGAGTCGCATCGGGCCCTTCATAGAAACTCCGGAAGAAGCGGATCTGCTCGAGCGCGTCGGCGGGCGGTGATGACCAGTCGACCGCAGGTGAAGGAACATCGCTGATCACTCGCTTTTCGGGGAACGCTTCTCTAATCTGCTTTTGCAGATCCGAGGCCTCACTAAGCCGCGGGTTTAGAATCCTCGCGTTGTCAGCGTGTTTGAGCGCCCTGCGGAAGAAATCGCCAGCCTCACTCCTTTCAGAGGCAGCCAGCGCATCGAGCATCTGTTCATGAGCGACTCGGGCCAGAATCACTTCCAAGCGGAAGTGCGGCGTGGGGCCGAGATTCTCCTGAAGCCTGCGGAACAAATCGTAGACACTCTCCCATCCGAGAATCCCGTTTCCTGCGGCAGCCCGAAGCACCTCTTCACGAAGGCAACTAAAGAGGTCGTGGCAATAAACATCAACGTTCCCTCTCCACCAGTCCTGCTGCCTAGTGACCAAAGGCTCAAGGATGCTTCCAGGCCTCGCATCCTGACCGGCCACCCGGAACTGCGAAGGGACGAACACGGCACGGAGCCAGGAGGCATTCGGGTTGCCTCGGGCTGACTGAGCCTCGATGAAACGCACAACTTCTTCATCAAGACCTTCGTCGTCGATCTGCCTTCGCAACTCTCGGACAACTCGAACGGTCGCCGGAACTTGGGGATCAAGACTTAGGAGGAGAGGTTCACTCAACTGAGTTTCCCCTATCTCAACAACAGGGGAAGGAGGGGGAACCGGCAGCGAGGTTGAGGGAGCGAACGCAATTCTCCCGAGGATCTTCGCCCTCCTCTCTCCAACGACAACCGGGGCAATAGTCTCCAATACCTCGGCCACTCCCTTGTCGCCCAGCCGGCGTTGCCGAAACCGGACCAAGGTCCCGATATCGGGCACGAGACCTTCGGCCGTCAATCGGCAGGCGCCTTGAAGCTCAGAGATGACCATCCTATAAGCACCCACGCGGGCAATCACACCGATATCATCGTCTACCTGTCCAACAAGGTGCTCAAGAACGTGTCGGACTTCTTCTCTTCTATCATCGGAGCATTTGCGCAGGCGCGTGGCTTCTGGTTGGTCGTATCCTTTGTTCGCCTTGTCTGCAAGGATCTCAACGAGGTCACCGACTTCCAAGGACCAAATATCCCCCTCGTATGCGGTCTTACGGAAATACAGGTCCCCCTTTGCATTCAGCGTCGCCGAATGAAAAGGAGTGACGTACCCAGCGTAGTGGTATCCGGCCAAACGCTTGACGATGCCAAAGCAATGTTCACCTGGTTGCAGTAATGGGAGCGACGGTTCGGGTGTCTCTTCTGCAGGGGCGAGCACCCGTGGTACAACCTCCGGCGATTGCTGGTCAGGGGAGTGGGCCACAACCTCTGTCTTTGTTTCCGAAGGAGCCGCGGCAGGTTCCGGTGGAGTGTCTAGATGGACAGAAGGCTGCGATGGGAACAGGTGCCGGATGGCATCGCGTCGGCCTGACCAATGCTCGCACAGCTCACGGACTGCTTCATCACTGTGGGCCGAGAGTTCCTCATCCGTTGGAATGCCGCGTGAGAGTGTTCTGAGTTCAACTATGAGATCGATAAGATTGTCAGGATTGCCTGCTTCGGCAGCGGCTCGCTTCAGTGCCTCAAGGTGCTCGTTGATGCTATGGCTTAAATCGTGAGCGGTCGCGCGCCGTCTTAACACATTACGATCAGGAGCACTAAGCTTCTCTCCGAGTTCGATAAGATGTTTGAATGCAAGTTGGAATTCCTCTTGCTGAATCTCAGCTTCGATTTCCGCGGCCAATTGGACTTCATCAGTGGTCAGTTCCGTCTTGGCCCGTTGATCCGCCAGTTCGCCGAGAAGAAGTTTCGCAATGTCGGCCACTTCGTGCTCAAACTCGAAGCGATCCTCCTTCGTCAAATCCGGCAGATTGGCAAGAATCTGCCGCCCTAAGTCGGCCTCCATGTTCCGCACTAGAGCAACCGCTCCATCGTACGGGTTGTCGAACCCAATATCTTCGTCGAGAGCGAGAGAGTATTCTTCTATCGAGCATTTCGCGTCACGCCATGCTTGAACGCTGTGGCAGAATAACCAGGCACCGGGAGGCAGCAAGTCGGTATTCCCAGGTATCGGCACTGGGGGCGGCGTCCTTTCCACAAGGAATGCACGAAGGACCTTCGCTGCTTCACTGGCCATCCAACCCAGCTCTGCTACTGCATCGAGTTCGGCCGCAACATCCTCCCGCCCTGAGATCCTCCCTTCGGTTGCAAGATATTCCCGCTTCACTGTCAAATACTCCTCGACTGCCTTCAACATCTCTCGACAATCACGATGGAAGTTCGGGCGCGGAAAGTGCTGAGTGTGAGCGTACTGGTCCAAACGCTGATCGAGGTCGCGCTCGAGGTCCTCCATTAGCGATGCAATTTCGTTCAACAATTCGGTGCAGTCTTCTTCATCGACAGCAGTTAGGGCTTGCTGCTGCATCGGATGGGCCTTCTCCCGCAAGAACCACGCTCCGACTTGCTCAAAACTCTTTATGTTCCGATACTTACGGGGATGAATGGCGCTACGCATCTGCGTTTCAAGCAGGGAGAGTCGCCCCCGACGAGCGTCGATTCCGCTCGAGAGAGGAACATCGGGTGACGTCAGGCGCTGGTCCGCAATCCGAGCTAGCCGCTCGCATAGCTTGGGGTACCGATTCCGCCCGGCCGACACCGCGCGCCATATGCTCTGGAATTCTGCCGGTCCACTGCTCTGCGCCAGAAGCTCAAGCGCGGCAAACATAAACCAGGCACCCAAATCGAGATCACCCGGCTTTCGAATAGCGGCAAGGGGGAAAGCCAATTCCCAACGGATCTCTTCTGTGCCGGGCTTGCAGTACAGGGTGCGAATCAGCGTCTCAGTTAGCGGCTCATCACTTTTCGCGAGCCAGCCGGCAAAAAGCCAAGCGCCGAACGGTCCGAGATCAAGCAGTTCACTCCAAGGTTGTAGCGCATCCCTACCCTTGCCGTCATGGTCGCAGTGCTTTTCGATATGGAGCCTGTTGGCGAGGGGTATCTCAGCTGGCTCCTCCGACGCAACCTGCGCAATCAGCTCTATTTCAGCCCTAAACGTCCCTGCCGTGATGATCGATTCAGGTAGCCGCCAGAGGGGGCTGCGAACGGTCCGACGGATGACCGGCTTCAATGCACCTTTTTGTCCTTCGCTCAGAAGCTGGCCAGCCCAGTTGAGCGCGGGAAGGAAACTGACGCTCGTGCCACATCTCTCTGCTAGCGATCCAACAGTCGCGACTTCGGCCTCCGTCAGGCAGACAGCAGTCTCAGGGAACCTCCGCTCAGCCAAGGCTGACAATCCGCGGAGGACTTCATCCGGTGGAGTAGACAACATCCGCAAATCCAGCAGGTGCATCTCAATCGCCAAGGCAAAATCTATCGCGGGTGAGGGCCAGGACAAATCCGACAACGGGGGGAGTTGTTCGGCAGGGCTGACGCCGAACCTTGTTCGTATCGACTCGTCCAACCAGGCTCGAGCGGAACTCAGGCGAATCGCAAGGTTCTCCTCCTGCCTAAACAGCGAACGCAGATCCTCCGAGAGCAAGAACCCGTAGCGCCCGGCAATCTCCGACAAAGCCAGATCAAGATCCTGCCATATTGCCGTAAATGGCGCGAGTTTCTCTCGGACTTCCGCCGCCGAGAGTCCTTCTCGCAGTCCTTGTTCTACCTGCTCGCGGGTCCTTTGCCACGACTCCGCGAACCCACCAAACCAGCGAGATCGCATCGTGACTTCGATGTCTTCCAACTCTGCCCGAAGCTCGGCCCGTTCCTTATGGGTGAATTCGGCTGTTCTGAGCTCATCTTCGAATGCAGTAAACCCGTCCAGCCAGCGACTGACGGCCTTGTTGAATGTAGCGAAGGTGACAGCGTCGTCAGTGTCACATTGCTGGCATACTGCGCGAAGCTCGTCCGCCACCTGCTGATAGCGTTGGCCGAGCCCGAAGGCGGAGGCGCGCGCTTCGAAATCCGGTGCTAGCAGTCGTCCCAGTTCGTTGGTTTGGCGTTGAATCTCGCTGAGATCCTGAGCAGCCCTTCGGAGTAGCGCGATAGGTGCCTGGTCGAGCGGATGCGCCGTCAGTTCTTGGAGCCGAGCCGAGCAGTGTTCCAGCAGGGCCAAATGCCCGGCCAAATTCGACGGCGCTCCGTCCCCGGACGGCGCGGGGCCGGTAGCAGTGAGAGGCGCAAGCTCTTCCATTTTGTCGACCTGTTGACCAACCTCCTCAAATTACTACGCTTATGTCCGCTGAGCAACCCCTTCGTCGGCCGGCTGCCGGCTTAGCCGGCTCCGATGGGAGCACGGTAAGTAGGCATCGTGTCGGCTTGCTGGCACGGATCGATCAAATCACCATCGTGTCCGTTGAATACGACGAGCGGCTCGCGTTGCCCGCGCTAACTTGCGCTGCAAACCGCGAGCGTGTTGGGTCGAATGCCCCTCTGGCCGCCCGCATAGACTGGCTTACGCGGTTCTTCAGGTTCCGAATCCTGTTTCGTAGGCGCCGAGGTACCTGCATGTATTGCCTCCTTCACAAACAGCCGAAGTCGTTGTAACGCCTCTTAATTCAATTTGACTGAGCCTGTTCTGGGCTTGGGTCGCCGAGACGGGGATTCGCGTCCCCGCCGCCAAAGAGAAACGCTACCTCAACCTCTCTTGCATGCGATGGATCACGGCCAGGGGGTTCGACATCCCGTGCCTCTATGGAGAGCTTTTCCACCCGTCGCTTTAGAGTGTGAATGCGCCCTTCGGGCAACGATTTCTTCGCCGGCGGCCTGCAGTGCGGCGATAGCGATGGCCTCCTGCTGCAATTCCGCCGGTTCATTTTCCCAGCCGTCCCGGCGGCGGCTTCCCAGCCGCCGCCGGAACTCCCGCCTACGCCACAGCGTCCAGCAGACTGCGGATCGCGCCGAGGCGCGCGGTGATGTCGCGGTCGATGCCCTCGATCGCCATCTGCTCCACCCGCTGCTCGAGCTGGCGCAGTCGCTCTTCGGCTTCTTCCTCCTCGCCGCCGTCCATCAGGCTGAGCACCGCCAATGCCTCCTGCTGCGCAGCGCCGCGGTCCTCCACCGCGATGGCCGGGACTCCCTCTAGGCGCTGCAGCTCGCACAAGAGGTGCGAGAAGCTCCGCTCCATCCCTTCGCGGTGACGGCGGCGGATCTCAGGCGCCAGCTGCTGCGCCATGCGAATCCCGCCTTCCAGCCGCGCCGACGTCTCAATGAAGTCGAGCCGCTCGGCGTCGCTGGTCCGCTTCCGCGACATCCGCTGCGCCAGTTCGTCGGCGCCGCGCTGCATCTCCTCCCAGGACTGCCCCGCATAGAATCGCATCTGCTTGGCAGTCAGCTTCGTGTTCGTGTCCTGCATCGGTGTTGCCTCCTGAAACTGAATGGCGCCGCACCAGGCCGCCGTCTCACGTTTTCCACTATGCCGCCAGGCGCCCTCGGAGCCGCTGCCCCGCATCGACCCCACCGAGCCGGCAAAGTCGGATCGCGGTGCACAGAAAGCGCGCCGCCTCCAGGCGACGACCCCGTCGCACACGGTCTCCTGCCATGTCGAGCAGCCGGTCGGTGGCTCCGTTCAGTCCGCCATGGAGGGACAGGATCGTCTCCAGCGCGGCTTTAGCCTGCTGCATGAGAACCGGGTCATTGGCGCCGCTCAGCCGGATTAGAAAACGGACAGCATCGAGCCGGCCGGAGCGACCGAGCCGGAAGAACGCTGCGCGCCGGGTGGGACCGTCGGCTGCGTACCGGCAGACCTTCATCAGAACCGGCAGCGTCAAGGAGACGATCCTCATGTCCGCAAGGCAGCGCAGCGCCCGCTCCTGCTCCTCGGGTGGCGCCGCTGGATTCTGGATGCGTCCGGCCAGCCAGCGCACCCCTTCCTGTGGCGCCGTCGCGGCGATGCACTCCGCCACCGCCCGCTGCACCTCCCGGTTGCCCCCTCCCCGCACGATGAACTCGCACAGCGGCGTGACATTGAACACGTCCTTCCTCTTCTGCAGCGTGCGCGCAATCCCGATCTGCGTCGACCAGCGGGGCTCCTGCGCTAGCGCGGCCATCAGCGTTGTGGTGGAAAGATACGTCATATTCGCCTCCGTTATTTAATGGCCGGGAAACCGAGGGCGTCTCAAACGCAACCTGAAGCCGGGAGACTCGCCGCCTCCCGGCCCCTTATGCCCGGCCTCACGGCGGTCAGGTCACCCCCGGCTCTCCAGCCGAATCCCCGCGTCGCGGCACAGCGTTGTGACCCGCTCCGTGACACGCTGGCAGCGATGTTCCAGGTCCGCATTGGCTGCCGCTGTCCGGGACCGCCATACCCTCACGCCGATCGCGAGCAGTAGCGCCGCCGCTGCCGGCCACACGAACCTCCTGTCGGGCGCCAGCGCTGGCGAAGCGCCCGGACTCGGCGGTTCGAAAGCTTCCAAGAAGGCTACCTGACGCTCCAGGTAGTCGAGGTCCGTGACGAAGCGCAGCGGATCGCCAAGGATCCGGCGGCAGGTTTCGACTGCCTTCCGGCTGCCCGGCTGCGCGGCGGCTGCCGGCGGCAGGGCCGCCAACCTCCGCTCGATTTGTAGGCGCCGGTCGCCAAGTTCAGCCAAACGGCGCTCTGTTTCCGGCATGAGGCGCGCGCTGTCCGGAATCCGCACGACTTGCCCAGCCGCGACCAGATCCGGGCTCGTCACCTCTTGTCCGGCGCGGACGAACACCACCTGGTTACAGTGCCAGACCCTGTTCCAGTCGCCCCCGAACAATGCGCCAAGGGTGTCGCCGGGACGTAGCTTCAGGGCCAGCCTGCCGTCGCACCCGGCGGCTTCGCTGCATCTGCCGATCCCAGCGGCGCAGACCCCCAGCACTAGTGTCGCAATGAGAAGTCGCTTTTCCATGCTAGTTCTCCTTCCTCAGTGAATGGTTTCTACCCGCCCGCCCGTCGCCAAGTCGAACAGCCCTGCCGTTTCCAGCATCAGTCCCTTCGCCCCCTGGCGCAGACAAACCACCGCCATCGCCTCGCGGTCCATCCGGGCGATCTCTCGGATCAACAGCGCCAGCGCCGGAAAAATACCATCGCGCAACTCCGCTTCGATCACCAGGTACATCGCGCGGCTGACAGCGCGCGTCCGGCGCAGCGTCGCCAGTACCGCCATCATCTTCTCCCGGTCGTGCGCCCGCGCTGTGATCTGAATGCCCACGGCCGGAAGCTCCGGGTGCGCGTTGTCGCGCACCACGCAATCCAACTTCTGCAAGAAGTCCAAGTCGGCGGACGCGATCACCCGGAACTCGTCCGCCAAGCCGCGTTTGAGCCGTTCTTCGAGCCGGATTCCGTACGGCGCGCGCCCGGCGCCGTCGCGTCGTGCCGCGCTCCAGGCCGCTCCCGTAAAGAGCCTCTGCCGGCAGAGCGGGACGGTCATACATGGCCTCCTGTCCGACCGCGCAGAGTCCGCAGCCGCTGCTGCGCTCCCAGATTCGCCGGCTCCCGCCGCAGCACCTGCAGGTACATCCGGCAGGCCTGGCCCATGCGGTGGTTCCGCTCGTGCTCCAGCGCCTTCTCTAGCAGTTCCACGACATCCGATTCCGGCGCCGCAACCCGCACAGCCGGAACCAGGCGCAGCGCCCCGCGCCCCGCCTCGAGGCCGCGCTTGACTTCTGCCGCGAAGCCCTCCGCACCCGCGAAATCCTTGCCGTGATAGGCTTCCTCTGCCGCTCTCAGAGCCTCGTGCAGAGCCTCGTGCGCGGCCGCCGGCCCGGCGCAGCGGAGCGTCTCCGTCGCCGCCTGCAGAGCATCGAGCGCCGTGTCCCGCGCGTGCTCGAACCTCTCCTTTGCCAGTTCGCGCGCCAGCCGCCACAACTGTTCCACCGAGGCCAGGTGCGTCCGGGCGAGTTCCTTTTCCTCCGCGCTGCCAGCCACCTCCGCGCGCCGCTGCGCGGCTGTCGCCGCCACTACAAGGTCGTCGTACCCCGCCGGGTTGTACCGCCGGAAGTCGCCGTCTGTGAATTCGGCTTTTGCCGTCTGCAGTCCGTACATCACTTCTCCCCTTTCCGGTGCCATCTGGCGCCTCTATGAGATGCTCCACGCCGCCGCCGTTGTCTCATCTGCGCCGGCGCGCTATGCTGCCCGTACGTCGCGTCCCTGCACGCCGCGCGGTGTCGCCACCAGCAGAGCGCTCAGCCGCACCCCCGGTTTCAGCTTCACGTCCCCTGCCACCCACTTGCGGTGAATGAAGACGTTATTGACCGTCGGAAGCCCCACCGCCCGGGCGAAGACGTAGTCGAGATTGCCGCTCTGCGTTACCTCGATCAGACGCCGATCCCGGCTGCCCACGAAGAAGCTGCCCGCCTGGCGGCCCCCGGTGATCTTGCGGGCGTGCTCGGATTCATAGCTGCTGCCCGGGGTTCGCTGCAGTGCCGGTGCGTCTCCCCAACGCATCGCGAGCAGATGCCGGTAGCCGGCCATGCCGCCGTTCTGGTTCACGATGAGCCGGTGCCCACTGACTTTGGTCCGGTCGATCATCGGCAACTCCACCCCGGCGCCGGAATCCAGTACCCGGCCCCCGCACTGTCGGTCAAAGTCGACGCGGAACGCGAACAGCACTTGCCCGAGCGCATCCGTTAGTTCCAACGTCAGCCCGCGCAAGTCCTGGAAATGGCGCATCACTTCGAGATCGTGCGTCCAGTTGCGCAGTGACTCGCGGTCCGGCCACACCTGAAGCGCATATGCGCGATCGATGAATTCCACCTGTGCTAATGCCTTGGAGACTTCCAGACGCGTCGCGCTGGAAATCGCTGCCTGATTCTCCTCCATCGGATTGCCTCCTCTCTTTCGTTTCTTTCGCAAAGAATGGGCGGGGCGATGCTCCTCCCCGCCCAGCCGCGCTTTAGGCGGCCCTCACGTCGAAGGCCGCCAGCCCTCGGCCGTTGTCTGCCGCCACAAACGACACGCGCGCTCCCGCCTGCCGGGGGAACCCCAAGCGCATCTGCGTGACGTGGACAAAGACCTCGCGGCCGTCCTGATCCCGGGTGATCTTCCCCCAGGTGCCCTGAAAATAGATCACCGTCCCCGTGTCCCGGCCTGCCACTTGGCGGCTGTTCACGCACCAAGCGTTCCCGGATTCGTGCCCGGCGGGCCCAAACACGATTTGTCCGATCAGTAGCCGGCCGCCCACCCGCGGCAGCCCACCCCCGTTCAGCGCCGCATGCGGCACACGGATCTTGCCCAGCGCCGGGTTTCCGGGCACCTGGACCACCGAGTACGCCGGACCGGTGGTCAGGACGGTGGCCGCGAAAAACTCCAGCAATTCCTGGCGGATTCCGTCCAGGTACACCACGCTGCCCGTTGCGCGCCCCTTGCCCGAGTAAGTGATCGACCTGCCCCGGTAAGGGAGCGTCCGGGGTGCCTCGTTCGTTTCGCTGTGCATTACTTCACCTCCGTCTATGATTGGCTCTGCCGCCCACTTCTGTCTCACCGGCCCAGCAGCCGCGCTAGCTTCTCCCAGAATCCGGTCTGGCGTGGGGCGCAGCCCTTCAGCGGCGGCCGCAGCAGCCGGACTCGGCTGGTGAACCTCGCGTAGCATGCGCCGCACATCGCCTGGTGATTCCAATAGTGGACGCGACCTCGAATTCGACCGCGATGAACCGAACAGTACATGTGTTGCTCCTTTCCTCAGTAGCGACGACGAGTTGTGTGGCTACGGATCGTGTTGCGTTTCCCATCCCAGTGGAGCCATGCGCCGCGAGGGACTCGGTTCCAGAAGCAATACCACTCCTCCCTCACATTGCCGATCATGTCCGACAGGGAAACCCATGACGAGTCTGGATTGCGGCGATTCGTCAGGATTCGCCTTAGAACAGACGGTTTACTCCTTCGGCGCCGCGATCTTCGTCGCCGTCCATGACTGGACATTTAGGTCGAAGCTCCTTTCACTCGCGAATGGCATCATCACCGAGCACCGTCTCACCTCGGTGAAACGGCTGAAGCGAATTGCGATGCGGCCCGGCTTCGCAATGAGCCGTTGACAGGAGCGCGGAGGACCGAGCTTACGGTCGGGCACGCGATCTTTTGGCGCGCTCTCGTTCGACGACATTACAATCTGCCGCTATCGCAGGCTCGCTGCGCAGGCGCTGCAACTGGCTCCTGCCGCACCCTTCTGAACCAGGCAACCGCACGCGAGGTGATCGAGTTCGGTACTCTCGGACAACCTGCTCCCGACCATCAGGGCACCCTTACCGTGGCAGTCCGGGCAAGAGGGGTCCACTTCCGAGCTGCCGGCTTGCCAAATGCTATCGAACGCGAACACCCGTTCACCATGGCCGAACACGTCCCCGAAGATGTCGGCGCCGCCGAGCGTGTAATCGGGATCCATTCTCACCTGGACGAAGTTGCGCTGGTCCAGTCGCTCGATCCAGCGGGCGTAGGGGTTGTGACTGGCACCACGGCAGTAATGCAACAGGGCGACGGCTAAGTGACCGACCACGGCGTCCACTATCTGGGCGGCGAAGGGCAATGAACCGGTCGCATCCCCCGTGCCTCCGCTACGCCTCCGCGCTACATACTCGTAGCGACTCTTGGTTATGCAGCGGTAGCACGAGGCGGTCCGACCGGGAACCGTGAACACAATCTCCCCCGCTCGGCCGCGCCGGTACAAGGAAGCGAGGATTACAGGCACATCGCACACGAGCCCAGCCAGCGCGCCACGAGCCTGCGCGGGATGGTGGTCAGTCGCCATCAGGAGGAGCGTCGTAGTCCCGAGGAGTTGCTTCATCGTGACATCTGGGATGGCACAGAAATCCGCCTGGATCGGGACGACCTCTGCGTCGGGATCGATCTGCAAGCACTCCTCACGCAGAGCTTCAACCTTCGGGCGATTGGAGAGCGCATCGGCGTAACTGTACCCCTGTGAAGTAACGTTGCGTGCATCAACGGTATCGGGATCGATGACGGTGAGTTTTCCGATTCCCATGCGAACAAGAGTTCTGGCCAGCGCGGATGCGCTGCCGATGCCGACGAGGGTGATATGGCTAGCCCGGACAACGTCCCAGTCAATGGCTCCTTGTTGGCGTGAATAGTCAAGCTTCAACATGCATCGCCTCCTTCGATGATTTCGTAGTTCGCCGGATGCACCTTCAGATCCTCACGTGTCATTACAAAAGCGTGGATATCGAACGAGCCGGTGGCGGCGGCGCTTTCGATGATGGGAATGAATAATGCCTGTAGATGAGCGTTATCGGCTGCCAGGAGATTGTTGCGGGCGGCCTTGACGTCGCCCCAATTCTCGTCTCCGGAGGGGCGCCACATGCCCGGCGGGTGGCTGTGCGCCAACCCGACGAAGTAGCGGCCATGCGGCTCGTGATCCCGGGCGAGAACACCATTGAGGTACTTCGTATTCGGATAATACACAGCACCATCGGGATTACTCGTGCGATCGAAGATGAAGTCCTCGATAAGGAATGGATTGGTTCCTACGAAAATCCCCCCGCGCTCCGGGGGACGGCTCCCTACCGTACGGCGCAGCTTCTCGAAAGCTGCGCGTCGAACACAGACGTGAAGACGGGGTTCGCCCGCTGAGTGGCGGCCCGGCTCAATGGTCTTGAATCTTACCCTGCGAGGCAACACTGCTGGCGCCGCCGGCCGGCGGCTCACAAGCGGAGCAGATTCGTCGCGCACGTCCTCGTTGAGGTGGATTGTCAGGCGATCGCGGTGAGTCGTACCGGCAACCGGGATCGTCACCAGTGCCACCAATTCCCATTCCTCGGGCCCGAAGGGATTGGGTGGCAGAACAGCGGTACGGGTTGTATCCCCCGTCCCGTCGACAGCGACGTCCCGCGCTCCCGCGGATACGTTGCCGGATGTGACCCCGGACTCATCGTCATTCACGGCAGGTTTCTCAAGGGACTCGGTCTGGACATTGAGGAAGCCGTCGGTCCCCTCCGTTGCCGTGTCGCGACGGGGGGCAGCCGACGCGTCTTCCGTTGGCATCATTCCGCCCGGTGACTCTCCCGGTGTTGCGGCATGTTTGGAGGACGGCGAAGGTGCAGTCGCGTCTGGGGAGATCCTGCCGATCTCTTCGTCATTGCATTTCATGGTTATCGCCTCTCAGAGTTGGTGCGCCCGAGCCAGACGCAGGGCATCTGGCCCGAGCAGCAAATCAGCGGAATTCCCCAGTGCGGATATAGTTCTCGGTGGCATCCGCCCAACGATGCGCAAGAGCCTGTGCCTGCTCGAAGGTGTCGGGCAGGTAGGCGGCTTTGATGCAAATGTGGGGTGGCGCGCCCTCGCCGGAGAAGAGCCGGTGTGTGGCGTGGCTGTTGGTAAGCCGCCCACGATAATCCGGCTGATGTTCGATATAGACTCGCACCTTGCCGGGATTGGTCACATCTTGGCAATAGCGAAAGGTGAAGTTTCGGTACTGCTCGACCCCGTGCCAGGGATCAGGTTCAACCCCGTGCCAAGGGTCAGGTTCGACCCCGTGCCACGGGTCGGGTTCAACGCCGTGCCACGGGTCAGGTTCGACGCCGTGCCAAGGCGTGGCCATCACTTTGCCGCCACCGCAAGCGGAAGTAGTTGTCTTGAGCGTTGAGGGGTTGTCCTTCATATTCGGACCTCCGGTCTTGAATGGCCTATTTGCCAATCCCGTCTCATCGGTGCCCTTGAAAAAGCCCTGCGGATCGTCGGGTCACGTCAGAGTGTTTGGAGAAAACGTGCCGACGTAGACGAGCTGAGAGCTTCGTTGCTATCGTTGCTACGACCTGCTTCTCCTCGATCTGAATCTGCGATATGCTTATGCCGGTTGTCGTTTGGTCTTTGACAACTGAACCACAGCGAGAGTCTTCCTTGCGGTCGTCTCGAACCGTGCGGCGTTTTGACTAGCCCGTTTTGAGCCAATCATTTTACTCGTGTCTCCAAGCCGCAAAGTGCCCTTTGTTTCTTTTGGGGAGGCACTCAATTAACAAACAGACACCGCGTCGCGCGGCACGCCGAAATTCTCTGTTTTCTTTATGAAGAGGGTTCCTCTTGGGGAGCCACTTCTTTTCGTAAGCGTCTCGCAAACCGCGGCCGGGGGCGGTACTGAATGTGTGGTATCGGCCGACTGCTTAAGCGTGGGCAGGGGAAGTCGCCGGTCGCCAGTTGTGGGGAAGCAATTCGCTCACCCGGGTGATGGCGTGCGCCGGGATGCGCTAGAGCACGTCGTGGAACCAGGCAAACGGCTCGACGCCACACCGCTTGCAGGAGGCGATGAAGCTTCGCAACACTGCCGCCGTCTTGCCGCCGCCGTCGCTGCCAAGGAATGTGCAGTTGCCGCGGCCCAGCGCGATGTCGCGATTGGCCCGTCCTGTGGCGCCGTTGTCAATCTCCAGCTCGCCGTCTTGCAGAAAGGGCGTTAGCGCCTCCCACTGATTCAGCGCATATCGGGTCGAGATTCACCACGAGGGTGCCCCATCTGGTCCGGTATTACGGCGATGAACGGCCGAAGCGCGCGCATGTCATTATTCGTCGCGCGCAGCTCGACAGCGCTTCAAATGACATCGGTTTCGCGCGGGGGACCGGACGCTCGCTTCCGGGCCATCCTGAGCGAATACGACCGGAGCATCGGGTACTGCGACCAGTGGCTGGGCAAATTGCACCAGCATTACAAAGAGCAGCAAACGGTGGCCGTGGTGCAGGCAAAGGGCTATGTATTTCGGGGGAAAGAGGTCATTCAAACTCCCAATGGCCCGCAGATCCGCCTGCAGTTCGCTGCGCGCTAGGGGTGACATTGCGCGCGTCTGGTGCCTTGCCCTAACGGAACATCCGCGAGTCAAATTCAAACGGCTCCGGATCCCGAAATTCGATCTTGGAGAACTCGGCGTGAGCGGGGTTCAGCAGCACATTCCTTTCCCCGCGAATCGCCGCGGATGGGACAAGCAGGGTGGCGCTCCGTCCATCCAGAATCCACTCATCCCCGAATCGATGTAAAGACTCGTCTCTGGTTTCGTACCAGCGCGCCGGGAGAGCTTTCACGTCGAGTGTAACGGTCTGGATCGCCTCGGGCACGACACCTTCGATTGACACGAGGTCCGCCGGTCTTAGATTGGGTTCCAGGTTGACGAACGTCTCAACCGCGGCGAGCGACAGGGAGGTTGAGGCGTAGACCATGCGCACTCCTCGACTGTTCCATCGGCCACCATATCGGCGAGCACCCTCGCCGGTCGCGGCCTCTGCGGCATAGCGGCGGCGGCATATTCGCCAAAACTGCATTAGCTGTAGACGCCATAGGCAATGCGACCCAGGATGTCTTCCACGATGCGCGCTCCCGTGTCGGTGTCGAGCTGATCCATTGGCCTTTCACCACCCAACGCGCGGTTCGGAGTGCCAAGCCATTCTATGGCTTTGTCCCGGTTGCCGATCATTTCAATGGCATTCGCATAAACGCGCGCCATGCGAACGGTCCGATCTGATTCGGCGGCAGTCAGCAGTGATCCGTGGCTGAGCCTGCGGGTCAGCGTTCGCTGCGGAATGCCTAGTTTCCGTGACAGAACTCCGTTGCCCAGGTGGAGCCTTTCAGCAAGCGCCGAAACAGAACCTGCCGGCAGGCCGGTACGGACAAGTTGTGCCAGATCGTCAGGGTTCTTGATGGCCTTGCCTAGCACCTTCCGCCCGCCCAGAATCTCGGCAATAGCTTCTGTTTCCATACTGGCCCTCTGGCTACTCATGATACGCCATTTGGCCGACGTTTGCAAAGTGGGTCGCCGGCTGGGCCTACCGGACGGCTGCGTCCGACTGTACCGGTGCTGTACCGATGTGGGTATTTCGTGTCCTTTTGGGCGATCTCAGCCTTTTTAGAATCTGCAAGTTGCACATTCCACAAGACTTATGGTAATCGTGGTTCGAATCCATGCCGGGGAGCCAATTCGCATTTCGACCGTTTTCGCCCGCCTTCGCCGACTCCGAGGTTTGGCTCTGACCGTTCGCAACCGCAAGCATATCAAACGGTTGCCGGAATTCTGGCGTCAGGGCACCGCCCTTCCATGAGCAGTTCGATACCACGAAATCGAGCAGACGGCGCTTTTTTTCGGCGGGTTGCTTTGCGAACAGCCTGTGCATGTTTCGCGAGAGTTCGAGAATGCGAATCCCCGCCTCCATGTACGATTCGTTTGCGGCCTGGTGGCCTTCGATTTCCCTGAGGATGCGGGACTGCTCGTCGCGCCACTCTCGGGACTTGCGGTCGAAGAAGGCGAGATCCACGCGCCCGTCCAGGCGGTCTTCGTATATGGCTTCAAGCCGACTTTGCAGACGCGCGTGTTCGCTGTTCAGCTTGGCGACGGCCTCATCGCGAAAGCGCTTCTCATCGGTGTGGCTCTGGCGAAGCGCTGAGGCGACCCAATCCACCACCGCTTCGTCCATGACGATCAGGCGAAGCACGTTCTCGAATTCGCTCTCAATGGCCTCTTGGCGCGCGTAGGGTTCGGGGCACTTCCCTTTCGCGCCGGAGCAGTGGTAGTAGACGTAGCGCCCTTTCTTGATTTCGCCCACCAGGGCGCATCCACAGTGCCCACACGTCAGGAGGCCGGAGAAAGGGAACGAGTGGTCGGTCTTCTTCGCGCGCTTCGCCAACCGCCCGTCAAGCGCGCTTTGCGCCTGTTTCCACAGATCGGCGGGCACGATGGGTTCGTGGGTTCCGTGGTAGCGGTTGCCGTTCCACTCGAAATCGCCACAGTAAACGCGATTGCGGAGGATCTTGTGAACTGTAGACGTCGGCATGGGACGGTCGCCGCGCCCCGTGAGCCGTTCCGCGCGCACCAGAGCACCCAATTCCTTGATCGAATACCGCCCCGTGGCGCATAGTTCGAACAGACGGCGAACCATCGGTGCCAAGGCTTCATCGGGGACAATCACGCGCTTCCCATTCGGCCCATCGACGTTTTTGTAGCCGAGTGGCGCGAACGATGGCCAGATTCCTTGAGCCGCCTTTTCGCTCATGCCCTTCCTGGTTTCCTCGGAAAGGTTGTCAATGTAGTTTTTCGCCATCAGGACTTTGATGCCGTGGATGAACTTCTCAGAAGATCGAGAGTCGCGGGAAATCACCGTGCCCTCTTTGACGAAGTGGATTTCCAACCCTTCGATTTCGTCGAGGGTGACGTAATCCCGGAAGTTCCGGTACAGGCGGTCGGTCTTCTCCACGATCAGTACGCGGCATTTCGGATTCTTGCGAAGCAGGGCCACCATTTCCGCGAAGCCGGTGCGGCCCGCGCGCTTCGCCGTCTCCACATCGACGTACTGCGCTTCCAGGCGAAAGCCGTTCTCGCGGGCGTAGCCTTCGAGCAACTTCTGTTGTGCGGGAATCGAGAAGCCTTCTTTCTCCTGTTCCTTCCAAGAAACGCGCGCATACAGCACGGCGCGATTCTCGATTCGCTCATTCGTCTTCGCCATTGCCGTCCGAATCTACGATCTTACCAGCCGTCATTTCCTTGCGCTCACTCTCTTCCCAATCGAGCAGCACGCGGAAGAATCCCGTCATGTTGTGCGCAATCTGGCGCGCGTCGCAATCCCTGAGGCGGCGCGATGATCGCGGTTGCCAGAAGGCCAGCACGTCGCCAGAATTGGAGTCAGCGCGGCGCATGGTCAGAGCGGGGATTCTGCCGCCATTTGCAGAGACAGTTTTCGGCTGAAGTAGATCAGGTCAACATCGGTGCCGAGAGTCTTGAGGCAGTATAGAATCCCTTCCGGCCCTGGTGTGTAACGCTGTAGCAGCGGTTCATCAGGATTCCTGATGTCATTCAGTTCTCGCCATTCGAGGCCCAGATCTTCGAGCCGGATGGATTGGAGGTTGTAGAGCAGAGCGTGCCCGTGTAGCCTGCCAGTCGCCGCTCGCTTGGGGTTGGAGCCGTATTCCAACGCGAGGATGTACTCCAGTTTCCTGAAGCGCCGGGACGGGCAGAAACCTGAGGGGTGGAGTTTAGCGGAACGGATTCGCCACGCTTCCACGCGGCGGCGGAATTCGGTGGTGTCCAGGCGGTCGGGCGTGTACAGCACCGCCGTTGCCTCAGGCCGAAGACTCTCGTCGATGTAGTTCGCGAGAGCGGTTTGTGCCGTCGTGTTTCGGAGAAGGGCCGAATAGTCTGGTCCCCAAGAATCCCGCGACGCCTTTACCTGACGCTTTGCGAACTCCCAAGAATCTCCAGAGGACTGAGCATGGCGGATGTAGGAAAGGCGGGTCTGGTTCGTCACGTTGGCTTCAATTAGGTGTGCAGGCTTCATATCGACTCCCTGGTGGTTACCCGCACCTCCGGCGACACTGAGGGCCTGGAAATCATCGCGACCGGACCTCGCGTCCAACGGTCGCCAACCCCTATTCATTCCAAGGGCGGGTAAGTGCCCTGATTCTCCGGAACAGAGATTCCGCTGTGCTCCGCAACGGACGAACAGCAGCTTCGATATCGGCATCGTTCGCGCACAGATAATATCCGGCGTTAGGCAGTTCGCGCGAAGCGCCGATCCGCATTCCGTGCGCAACGATCAATTCTTCGACGATTAGCTTGACAGTCCGTTCGTTCATCGCAGCAAGTGCCACAAGACTCCTAAGGGGGATGGGATTCGCCCGAAGATGTGACGAGATCAAGTCCGCGATCCTCCTTTCCTCGCTCGTCAGGGGTATCCGGTTATCCTGCGAAACTTCGGACGAACCTATCGTGCTCACTCGTGCTGAATCGACGACTGCGAGGTCCGACTTAATGAACAGATCGGACTGTAGGCATGTTCCGGTTTGCCATCGGGAACGCTTGGGACTGCGCGTTTTTTCCCCGAACACCGGTCGCGCGGAGGGTTTGTCTCGCCTTTTCGATATCGCCGGTTTTCGCCGCGTCGCCATCGATAACAAGCTTCCACCGAAAGCTGGCGAAGGGAAACCCCGCTTTGGTGAATGATTGGTGTGATTGGTGTCGTTTTGGTGGCGCGGGGCTATTCTGTTTTCGAGTTGCGGTGTATGTAGTCCCGAATGTCCTTTGCCGTCTCGGGGTGCGGCTTCCGCTTCCCCGTCTCCCATTCACTTATGGACTTGTGGTCATATCCCATCTTCTCGGCTGCTTGACGCTGCGAGTGCCCCGCACGCAAGCGCGCTGCACGAAGTTCCCTGCCGAGTCGTGTCGGTCGCTGACGTGGCTCACCTTGCGACTTTGCGGTGGCGTGGCGCTTCGGCTCCGCGTCAGGAGTACGGCATCGTTGCAGAATCTCAATAATGGTTCCTAGATCTTGAACCGCTGTGTCGGGACGATGCAGTAGGGTTTCCGCTGTTACTGTCGCGAGGGCGAGTTGATTGAAGGCGTCTAAGAAAACGTTGGCGCGAGGGGAGAGCGTCGATTGGAGGAGCATGAAACGGCGAATCTTGGGTACGAGCTTGAGCACAGTCTGATTCACGCGGGAGAGGTCCGCCCCGATACGCCTGGTGCGGGTTCCCGACGCCTCAATGCTTCGCCAATACTCTGTGAGGCCCGACCTGTCGAACTTCGGCAGAGTAACCGGCGGGTGAATCCCTGCGATCACTTTTCCCTCGTTCTCAAGCTGCTGTCGGAGACGGGAGTATTCGTTGTGAACGGTTTTCGCGACCGCCAGAAGGTCGGTATGTTCGCTTGCAGAATTCCGATGCTTCGACACCGCCGCCGCTTCCCTTCGGCGTGCAATTCCCAACCGGACTCAAGGGTCGGCAAGCGGTGGGAATGTCCGCGGTTCGCTGATCGGGCTAGCCGACCCTCGGCTTTTCTTACGGTACCAATTGGCCCTGACGAAGCCAACAGCCCTGAGCGTCCTCCACCAGATCGGCGACTACCTCAAACCAAGATTGCGGGTCGGCGCGCGCCAATGCTCATTCCCGTCAAAGCTGACCGGCTTCCTTGATGACGGCGTCTATTCCTCTTCTCAGGAACTTCCGCATAAGAGACTCGGTCCGTTCGAAGACCAACCGATCAGCCCTGAATGACTCCATGTCCTTCGATTCCGTTTTGGCTTGTTCGACCGCCTTTCCGACCTCTTCCGAGGAAAGGGATTTGCGTGTCGAGAGTTCCATACCCACCAACTCCACCGCCCGCCAGACTACAGGATCTGACAGTAGCCGCATGGTATTCGCGAGCAGGTAGTTCAGATGCGCAACGAGTTCAAAGCTCGACTTCCCCTCTCTTTCGTGTTGGGCCATGAACAATGCAAGACGGAAGTCTGAGCCGCCGTGCTTCGGGTCACTCCTGCCCGCCTTGATGGCTGTTGCGACCGGGCCAGCGAGAAGGATTACCGCTTCTCGCTCGACAACAAGCGAAACAACCGAGAATGGATCGAACTGGCTTTTGAACCCGACCAACCTGCCATTGTCGTCTTCTCGGGGTTCCGTGTAGACCTCGACTGAATCAAACGGGTATGCGAATAGGTGGGCCACTACCGCATGGCCCGCTTCATGGAACGCTGTCAGAGCGCGTTCGCGAAGCGAACGACGAGGCTTGGGTATAGACAGGACGGGCTCCGACGCTTCCATGCTATTCAGTTGGGCGAAGTCTCCCACCAATTCCCGTTGCCGGTCCACAGGTAGTTTCTCCAATTCCGTCTTCAGTTCGCCTACCTTCTGCTCGAACCATGCCCGATTTTTCCCTGGTGCCGCCTTCTTCTTCGCCTTCCCCGTTCGTTTTGTCATGTAACCGTCCCGTTGAATGACAACCGCAAGCGGCCACGCTCCAATCCCGCCGCCTGCCTATGCTGCCCTGAGGGCTTCCGACACATACTAAAAACGCCATGCGGTACCCCGCCGGGTGGTGAATCCCCGCCGGTTTAGTTCGTCAGCAATCTGCCGGGTGGTGTAGCCCGCTGTCTTCAGTTCCCGGATGCGTGCCAGGATGCCTTGCTCTGCGGGGTCCGCTTCGAGGTGCGAACCGTCCGCTGCCACACGATAGCCGAGAGGCACCGTTCCGACGCGCTCACCGTTGGCGCGTTTGTGGTGCATGGCGTCCCGCGTTCGCTCCCCGATGGCTTCCCTCTCCCACTGTGACACGCTCACCATGATATTCAACACCAACCTGCCCGCCGCGCTCCGCGTGTCCAGGGAATCGGCCACGCTCACCAGGGACACGCCGCGCCGCTCGAACCGTTTCAGCAGTTCGGCAAGATCGGCCACTGAACGGGTGAGCCGGTCCAGTTTCGCAATGATAACCGTATCGACCGCGCCAGTGTCTACCAGGGCGAGAAGGTGAGCCATGCCAGGGCGGTGGAGCGACTTGGCGGATTCGCCCGCATCCACGATGATTTCCGCCAGTGCCGCGCCCTGAACGACTGCCATGGCTCGGACTTTCTCCGATTGTGCTTCGAGTGAAACGCCGAAGTCCGCTTGCTTTTCTGTGCTCACTCGAACGTACCCAATGGATCTCATGCTATGATTATGCCACTTTGTTATATAACGAAGCAAGGTTTTTGCTATATAATTAAAGCGTGCTAGAGAAGACGCTGAAACGCATTGGCCGTCCGCCGGAAGGACGGGGGGAAGGCGGCGAACCCGGCAAGATCCGCGACTATCCGAAACTACTCATCACCATTCGCCCGACGGTGAAAGCCACACTGAAGGCGATTGCCGAGTTTGAACAACGCCCTGCTTGGCGAGTGGTGGAGGATGCCATCACGCAATACCTGGAGGGTATGCCGACGAAGGCTCGCCGCGTTATCGCGAATAGAGCCTGTTCATCGACATCTAAAAGAGCCTGAAGTTGACCTCAACTGTTACACGAGCTGGAATGGCCTTACCGTCCCGCACTTCCGGCTCGTACCGCCACTTGGAGACACACTCTATTGCCCGTTCGTCCAGACCGAGTCCAGCGCCGACCACGATTCTGATGTCGCGTGGGACCCCGTCCGCACCAATCACGGCTGAGAGAAGGACGGTGGCTTGATACTTGGCTTTGCGAGCTTCCGCAGAGTATTCCGGTTCGACCTTCGATATCAGCTTGGGTGGGTGGGGGTTCAAGTCGCGCAGGGCCGGTTGGTTTGCCGGCAGTTCGGTTTCCGCCCCTTCAGGGCGGTCGGGCGGGCCCCCTGCCTCCATCGTGGTGCGCTTCAAACCTGCGGTTGGCGACCAAGTGCCGATTCTCGAAGTTTCGGCCGAGTAAGCTCGCGGTACCTCGTTTCTTGATTCCACTTCGTAGTACAACGACGCTGCTGCAACTGTCATAGAAGTGATTCTCCCGTTCCAGTCAGGGAGTTTGCGCTCAAGCGCATAAGCGTGTTCCAGGTTCAGTTTGATCGCCACGCACCATTCTTTGGTTGTCCGCTCTTCCTTGAAATTTGTCGCCAGACGCGCACCTAAGGTGAGTTGTTCCGTCGTTGGCTTCGACGGGAAGGCCAGCACGTAGTCGTGGGGCACGCCGTAAAGGTCACACCCTGCTTTGCATACTTCCGCAGCTTCGGCGAAGTCTTTCAATATAGTTGCCATTGAGCCAGGCTTGTCGATTTCGGCGTAGAGGCTTCGAAGGCGTTCCGTGGGGTGGAGTCGCGACGTCGTCGTATCAGGCAACCACCCTACCCTGATAAGGTACTCATTAGTGGCGGTCTTCCGAGCATAGACGTCTTCGACCGTCGGCCCGTACACCTTCAGAGCGGCCAGGTACTCGTCAAGCGAACTCAAGAAAAGCCTCCCTTCGGGGACGTACCACCTCTGTGGAGCCCCAACAACTTTTTGAGCTTCGTCACGAGTGGATCCAAACGTGAAGAAGGCACTCTCCGTCGCGGGTGGCTGACTCCGAGCAACGGTCGCAAAGATAACAAGAACGGCGACGGTCATGAATGCTCGCATAACGCACTCCATTTTGGCGCTGCAATCCATTATCCCATTTTGGACTAGTCCGTTCTCGAATTTCACACTGAACGTGACAGTTGAAGAATATCGGTCCGCCCAGCGTGCCCAAATCCGCGTTCACAAACCGCTATCGAAACTTCCGGTTGAAACTGGTCGAATACCGGAAACGCGCGGATGTGACGCAAATTGATTTGGCTGCACGGCTGAAACGCACGCAGTCGTTCGTTTCAAAGTTCGAACGTGGCGAACGGCGCCTGGATGTGATCGAGTTCTTCGATTTGGCGCGCGCCATCGGATTTGACCCGGTGGAGTTTTTCCAGGAAATTGGCGAAATCCGACCGCCAAGGAAGGGCTCGCGCCGCTTGTGACTGCGGGCCTTCATGCTCACGCCTTCGGCTTGCGCGGCCTCTGGATCAGGCTTGCGAGTATGGCGCTAACAGGCCCGCCGGAAGATTCGCCCGTGCGATCCTGAGGGGCGGCAGGCCGCGCAAGCTGACTGCTGGAGACGATCATGGACATTAGCCTCTTGATCTCGACAGAGGTCGCCTGATCGAGTCCCTTACCGCTTGCCCGCTCTTCCTGAAGTGCTTTGAACACCCTTGCCCGTTGCGCTTCAATCAGGCTCGCCGTCAATTCATGAAGATCGAGATCGGCATTCACGGTAGCCGGGTCAGGCTGGCCCGCCGCACCACCATCGACAACCCTCAGCGCTTCGCCCATGCCCGATGTTACCGCGACCTCAGTCCTGAGAAAATCCGCGCCCGAAAATATTTCCCCGCCTGGTCAACATGTCCGTTGCCAGGCTTCGAAGCGTTCTGGAGTTTTAAAGGTGGGGGCTGTCGTCAAGGACGGTCCGACGCGCGCCTGTTGCGGTGGTCGGAAAAAGAAACATTCACGGCGAGTGTGTAACCAGCGTGAGTGTGTGCTTCCGGCCCACTCGCATTCGCGGAGGCAGGGTTGTATCGAAAACGCTTCGTGCCTTCCATGTACTTGCTGCAAACGGGGATGCTTAAGCCGGGTAGTGGATTTACAAAACCTGTGGAGCGCTGAGGCCGGAAGGCGTTTCAGGCAGAATGCACGGCCATTTGTGCGACGTACGCGCCTGAGGAATGGCCACCAGCGGGGCGGAAACGGCCCTGAGAGCCCGTCAATCCGGTACCAAAGGCAACCATTTGGCAGCGGCAGAATGGCGGCGTCGGGGCGTCCTCACGCGCTCATCGGCAGGCTTGCCAGTTGGTCCAGAACGCGCCTTCCGTCCGCGCCGGGATTCCTCAGGAAAGTTCGGTAAGCATCCACGAAGGGGAGCCAAAACAAGTCCTTTAGTCCCAACACAACCATTTGACGACACGCCGTTTGCACGACTTGCACGGAGACACCCCCTTCATCGCGAATTACCCATCCTTACTCAAATTTCCTCTTCCATG
>Ga0181529_10001583_pt1 | contig 28787 bp, 27 predicted proteins | sample PEATcosm2014_Bin_36_FD_119763 | JGI IMG/M metagenome (GOLD analysis project Ga0181529, IMG submission 119763) | Peatland microbial communities from MTU Mesocosm Facility, Houghton, MI, USA - PEATcosm2014_Bin10_30_metaG | ecosystem: Environmental > Terrestrial > Soil > Wetlands > Peat | place... | reverse complement strand
GCTCGGGGAAGTGGTCAAGCCGGAAATGCACCAGTCGGTGGTGGAGATCGGCACCGGTATTTGCGCCAACATCCAGGAAGCCAAGGCCGAGATCCGCGACATCCGGCAACAGATTGTGAAGCTGGCGCGGGCCAATGGACTGCGGCTCGCGGCCGGCGGCACCCACCCCTTCGCACATTGGGCCAACCAGGAGATTTACCCCGACGACCGCTACCGCATCATCGTGGAAGACATGAAGATGGTGGCGCGCGCCAATTTGATTTTCGGACTGCACGTGCACATCGGCGTCGAAGATCGCGAAACCGCCATCCAGATCATGAACGGCGCGCGCTATTTCCTGCCGCACATTCTGGCGCTCTCCACCAATTCCCCCTTCTGGATGGGCATGGATAGCGGACTGCGCTCCTACCGCTGCAAAGTCTTCGACAAGTTTCCGCGCACCAACATCCCCGATCTGTACGCCAGCTGGTCGGAGTTCGAAGACTACGTGGACCTGCTGATCCGCACCAAATGCATCGACAACGCCAAGAAGATCTGGTGGGACATCCGTCCGCACCCGCATTTCCCGACGCTGGAATTCCGCATCTGCGACATGCCCATGCGCCTGGAAGAGACTATCGCCATCGCGGCCCTGTGCCAGGCCGTGATCGCCAAGCTGTACAAGCTGCACGAGCGCAATTTGAGTTTCCGCCACTACAGCCGCGCCCTCATCATGGAGAACAAGTGGCGCGCGGCCCGCTATGGACTGGACGGCAAGCTGATCGATTTCGGCAAGCAGCAGGAAGTCCCGGTGCGGCAGTTAATCGCCGAGATTCAGGAGTTCGTGAGCGACGTGTCGGAAGAACTGGGCAGCCAGCGCGAGCTGGCGTACATCGATCGCATCCTGGAAGAAGGTAGTGGGGCCGACCGCCAGTTGCGCGTGTTCCATGAAACCAACGATTTCAAGCAGGTGGTGGACTACATGATTTCGGAAACCGAGCGCGGCCTCTTCGAGGGAGCGGCGCAGTGAGCGGGCGCGAACAACTGCTGGCATTGCCTGTCGACGAGGCGTTGGCGCCGGGCGCGCGCAACGCCGTGATTTCCTGCCTGCGCATTCGTCCTGAAGAGAAGGTCACGCTCATCACCGACCGCGCCTGTCAGGCCATCGCCGCGGCGCTGGCGCGGGAACTGGAAGCGCTTCCCGCGGCCTACCACGCGTGGATCCTGGAAGATCTTGCCCCGCGCCCGCTCACCGATATGCCGCGTGCCGTGCTGGACGACATGGAGACCAGCCAGGTGAGCCTCTTCGCGGTGCGCGCTCAGGCCAACGAGCTGCGCACGCGCATGCAGATGACCGACGTGGTGAATCGCCGCCAGATGCGCCACGCCCACATGGTGAATATCGACCGGCGGATTATGCTGGAGGGCATGCGCGCCGATTTCGGCGAGGTGGACCGCATCAGCACGCAGGTCTGGCGCATGGCCAGCGCGGCGCGCGAAATCCGCGCCACCAATCCCGCAGGCACCCACCTGGTGGCCCAGTTTTCGCCCCGCCTGAAGTGGCTCAAGACCAGCGGCATCATTAGCCCGCACAAGTGGGGCAACCTGCCGGGGGGCGAGACCTTCACTACGCCCGAGCGCGTGGACGGCACCTTCGTCATCGATGGCGTGGTGGGCGATTACCTCTGCGAAAAATACGGCGACCTGGCGCCCACTCCCTTGACCATCCGCGTGGAAGACAGCCGGCTGCGGGAAGCGCATTGCGCCAACCAGGCTCTGGAAAGCGAGTTCTGGAACTACTGCCACACCGATGAATTCAGCGACCGCGTCGGCGAGTTCGCCATCGGCACCAACATCGGGGTGCGCGACGTCATCGGCAACATTTTGCAGGACGAGAAGATCCCCGGCATCCACATCGCTTTCGGCAATCCGTACGGCGCCCACACCGGCGCCGACTGGTATTCGGCCACCCATATCGACGTGGTGGGGCGCCAGTTCGACATCTGGATCGACGGCCGGCAGATTATGCGCGGCGGAGCGTTTCTCTTTGATACCCTGGCTTCGGCAGAAGTTTAACCGCGAGTTCACGCCCGCCCGGTACCAGCGTTTCCTGGCGCTGCTCGAAGAACGCAGCGGCGTCGCGCCGCAATTTCGCCACAGTGAGACGCCCTGTTTCCTGCCCGCGCCGCTGGTAGACAAAATGGCGCGCTACGGCCGCGAACTGGTGGAGCAACTGCTCGCCGACCCAACCTACCTGCGCGATTCCGAAGCCGCCATTCCGGCTCGCTATCGCGCACCCCGCGAGGCCGCGGTCCCGCTGTTCGTGCAGGCCGATTTCGGACTCGACGCCAATCTCGAGCCCCAGTTGGTGGAGATCCAGGGCTTTCCCTCGCTCTATGCGTATCAGCCGGTGATGGCCGATTGTTACCGCGAAGCCTACGGCATCGACGAAGGGTTGTCGGCGCTGCCGGGTGGCTTGCCGCTGGACGAATACCACGCCCTGCTGCGCCGCGCCATCGTAGGCGAGCGCGATCCGGCCCACGTGATCCTCCTCGAAATCGATCCCGGCCGGCAGAAGACGCGCTGCGATTTCCTGGTGACCGAGCGGCTATACGGAGTCCGCGCCGTGGATGTGCGCGCCGTGCGCCAGGCGGGCAACCGCCTGTTCTACGAGCACGAGGGCCGGCTGCTTCCCGTGGAGCGCATTTACAACCGCGTCATCGTCGACGAGCTGGAACGCCGCGGCATCGCCCTGCCGTTCGATTTCCGCGACGATCTGCAAGTGGAATGGGCCGGACATCCCAACTGGTTCTTCCGCCTGAGCAAGTTTTCGCTACCCTACCTGCACCATCCGGCCGTGCCGCGGGCGCAGTTTCTCGATCGCGTGGACCGCGTCGACCATCCCGAGCGCTACGTGTTGAAACCGCTCTACTCGTTCGCCGGACTGGGCGTGATCGTGGGTCCCACGCATGGACAACTCGCCGCCGTGCCCGCCGCCAGGCGTAGCCAGTACCTGCTGCAGGAGCGCGTCGACTTCGTTCCGGTAGTCGATACGCCGGCGGGCGCAGCCAAAATCGAGGTGCGGATTATGTACATCTGGCTGGAGGAAATGCGCGCCGTCAACACCATCGTGCGCATGGGGCGCGGCGCGCAGATGGGCGTCGATCACAATAAAGGCTTCGAGTGGGTGGGAGCTGCCGCGGGGTTCCTCGCATCATGACCATTCTGTGTCTCGCCAGTTATGAGAAGGGCCACGAATTCCTGCGCCAGGCGAAACGGCAAGGCTGCACGGTACTGCTCATCACCGCCGAAAGTATCCGCCACACGTCGGACTGGCCGATGGAGGCGATCGACGAGATCTTCTACCTGCCGGACGAGGGCGGCCAGTTCAACCCCGTCCACATGCGCAACGCCATCGCCTACCTGGCGCGCACGCACGTCTTCGACCGCATCGTGCCGCTCGACGATTTCGATGTCGAACTGGCTGCCCTGATCCGTGAGCACCTGCGGATTCCCGGCATGGGCGAGACCACCGCCCGCTATTTCCGCGACAAGCTGGCCATGCGCATGCGGGCCGCCGAAGCCGGCATCCCCGTGCCCGATTTCGTTCACGTGCTCAACCACGGACAGCTTGCCGCGTTTCTGGAGCGCGTACCCGCGCCGTGGGTCTTGAAGCCGCGTTCCATGGCCGGCGCCATCGGCATCCGCAAACTGCAGACCGCCGGCGAATTCTGGACGATAGTGGAACAGTTGGGCGACGAGCAGTCCGGCTACCTGCTGGAGCGGTTCATCCCCGGAGACATTTTTCACGTCGATTCCATCGTCTACGAACGCGAGATCCGCTTCGCCGCCGCCAGCGCCTACGGCACCCCTCCGCTCGAAGTGGCGCACGGCGGAGGGATTTTCACCACGCGGATTCTGGAGCGCGACTCGGACACCGCCCGCCGTCTGCTGGAGGAGAACCAGCGCGTGCTGGCCGCGCTCGGCCTGCTGCGCGGCGTGTCGCACACCGAGTACATCGTGGGACGCGACGACGGGCGCGTCTACTTCCTGGAGACCTCCGCGCGCGTTGGCGGCGCGCACATCGCCGAACTGGTGGAAGCGGCCACCGGCATCAACCTCTGGGCCGAGTGGGCCAAGATCGAAATTTCGGGTGGCCAGGCGCCGTACGAGCTTCCAGCGCCGCGCGAAGACTACGCCGGCCTCCTGGTCTCGCTAGCCCGACAGGAGCATCCCGATACCGGGCAGTTTGCCGACCCCGAGATCGTCTGGCGCATGGCGAAGCCGCACCACGTCGGTCTGATCGTGCGCTCGCCCATTCCGGCACGGGTCCGCGAGTTACTGGACGACTACTCCGCCCGTGTCGCGCGCGACTACCATGCGTCGGCGCCACCGCAAGCGAAACCGGGACACTGAGCTAAAATAACCAACAGGACGATGAATCCATGGCTGCCCTTCCAGACCTGATCACCGTGGAGCAATTCCGGCAACTGCCGGAAGGTGGCGAGCTGACTTATGAACTTCATCACGGCGAGGTGGTGGCGTTGACGCGGCCGAAGGCCCGTCACGAGAGGCTCCAGTTGCAGTTGAGACGGCTGCTAGAGCGGAACCTGAAATCGTTCGGCGAAGTAACCACCGAGATGGCCTATCGGGCTGTCGCCGAGTTCGATCTCCGCGCCGCCGACATAGCCGTGGTCTCCTGGGAACGGTGGAAGGCCGCCGATCTGGACGACAACCTTCGCGGCGCACCGGACCTGATGATCGAGGTTCTGTCGCCCTCCAACACCCGTCGCCAATTACAGGAATTGGTCACCCTCTGCCTGCTCAACGGCTCCGTCGAGTGCTGGCTCGTGGATCCGTGGAAACAGTCGGTCACGGTTTTCACTCGTGGAGCCGCATCCGCAGTCTACTCCTCCGGCGCCAGCGTCCCCCTCGCCCGTTTCGGCGCGGGCGATCTCGCCATCGACGAGATCTTCGCCTGACATCTTCACATAAACCAGGCGCAACGCGCTACAGTATCCGGCGGAGGAACCCCATGACTCCCAACAGGCTGATGCTTCCCTTCGCGATCGCGCTGCTGCTTCTCGCTCCCGCCTTCGCCGCCGATGTAGCGGGCAAATGGACCGCGGCCATCGACACGCAGATCGGGGTGCAGAACTACACCTACGACTTCAAAGTGGACGGCGGCAAGCTGACCGGAAAGGCCAAATCGCAGTTCGCCGAAACCGAAATCACCGAAGGCACGGTGAAGGGCGACGAGATCGCCTTCGTCGAGAATCTGGATTTCCAGGGACAGCCGCTGCGCATTGAGTACAAGGGCAAGATCTCTGGCGACGAGATCAAATTCCAGCGCAAAGTGGCCGACGTAGCCACTGAGGATTTCGTCGCCAAGCGCGCCAAGTGACCGCCGCGGCCCTGCGCAGACGCCCGACGTGGCGGACACCCTGCGCAAGGTCTCGCAGACCTATCGGGCAGCCACCGAGTACCGCCTGGCGGCCGATCTCACCCTGCTCCACGCCGGGACCAAGACCGGCGCGCCCGGCCACATGCTGTTCGCCTTTCGATCTCCCAACCGGTATCGCATGGAGACCACCGCGCCCGAGACCGCCGCAACATGAAATCGTCCATCATGGCCGGCCGCAAATCGCCCTCATCGCCGGGAGCGTCGCCGGTCAATTCGCTGGCGGGGTATGGACCTATCTGCGGGCGGCCAGCCAGCACCGCCGCCGATTCCATCGACGGCGCCAGAGTACTGCGCGAAGAGGCAGTCCGCCTGGCTGGCGCCATCGTGGATTGCTGGGTGGTGTCACTCCCGCAGAGGAAGAACGGAACGGCCTATACCTGGTGGGTGGATAAGCAACTCGGGCGGATTGTGCACGAGGACGACGCCGGCTCCAGCACGCGGTTCACCACCATCCAGCTCTCCGGAGCGCTGCCTGACGACCTCTTCCGTTTCGCGCCGCCCGCCGGCGCGCGCAAGCTGGACAAGCCGCGCTGACGGGCGCTACGCCGCCGTCATTTCCAGATTGAGCACTTCGAACGGCGCCAGGCGAAACACGTGCAGCGCGCCGGCATCCAGCGTCTCCGCCGGCTTGCCCGCATCGCTCTTCCAGGGACTCGCCGCCCGATACCGCCGCGGCGCATTCGGCGGCAATTCGAAAGCGGCCTCGATGTCGAGCGTCAGCGTCTGCTCCTGGTCGCTGGGATTTCGCAAACTCAGAATCCCCTTGGCCGCCGACCACGCCGCCCAGCCGTACACTTCGCCCCGCGCCGGATCGCCGCCTACCCAGTGCGTGTCCACCAGCGTAGCCGCATTGCCGCGCGACCAGCGCGCCGCCTCGGCCAGATCGTCCCAATTGTTCGACGACAGCAGGTTCGGCGAAATGTACATCTCCTGCAACTGCGTTCCGGTGGCGAAGTAGCTGTGGATCTCGCTGCGGAAATCGCCGGCCGGATCGGTGTCCAGATTCTTGGCGTGCTCCGCGAAAATCATGCCGTGCAGCATCAGCGAATTGATGGGATAGAGCGGACCGGCCCGCACCACGTGCCGATAGGTATCGGAATCGCGATAAGTGATCCACTTCTGCCGCCACGTGCCCGTGCCCGCGAAGCTGTGGTCCTCGCCGCCGCGCCAGATGGAATCGGCGTACCGTAGCCAGAAGGGCGATGGGTACGTGCCGGTGGTGAGGTTGACGTACAGGTCGGGCTTGGCCTTGCGCAAATCGGCGATCAGGTTGATGGCGGCATCGAAATCGCTGTCGAAGCGGCTGCCGGGAACCACTTTGTTGGCGTTTCCGGTGCCGTCGAACTTGAACTGGTTGATGCCGAAATCCGCGATCATCTTCAGGCAGACGTCATGGAATCGCTCGAAGTATTTCGGACCGGAAAGCGCGAATCCGCCGTCCTGGATTTCGAAACCCTGCTCGCCCGCCAGGCGCACGCGGTCCTGCTTGGGCTTGCCGTACCCGCCCCACGGCGAGAGCCACACGCCCATGGCGGCGTGAAACGACTTCGCCGCCTTGGCCAGGTTGGCGAATCCCTGCGGAAATCCGGAATGAAAGCCCCACAGGCTGGCCGGATCGTCCCATCCGTCGTCCAGCAGAAACGAATCGAGCACTACGCCGCGCTTTTCAGTGAGCTCGTTGCCGAATGACTGGACGCGCCCCAGCGCCGACTTGTCGTCGTACTTCGAAAAGTAGCCGATGTCGTACCAGGTGTTATAGTGCAGAAACGTACGATACGGATGGGCCCGCTGGTCCTCCACGTATTCCAGAAAGCCGCGCCGCAATTGTCCCGGCGCGGTGCGTCCGATCACTGCCGAGCACTGGAACGATTGCCCCGCGCGCACCGGCAACTGCCGGCCCAGCACCGAGCGCACACGCGCTCCCGTCACCACCGTGGTGGACAGCGGGTGTTCGAGCGCCAGGTACGTTTGCCCCGCCACCGCCGGCGAGCCTTTGACCGTTCCCATCACCTGCGCCCCGGCGATGTCGCAATCCCACAGCACGATCTCGCGGATCGGCAGATCCTGCGCGCCCGCCGCGATCTCCACTTCCTGCCGCAGATAGGCGGCGCCATCCAGCAGCAGCGCCCGCCATTTCACGGTGGCGCCGCTCGCCGCGTCGCGAAATGAGGCCGAGACCTGTGCTCCGCCCCGCTGCCCCGCGCGGCGGATGGACTTCGCGTCGCCCGCCACGCGTCCCGATTCCACGCGTCCCGCCAGCGTCATCTCGCTCGACCGCACCACGCGGCCGCCGGCCAACACCAGCGAAAACAGCTCTGGCCCGAGCGGAATTGCCGAAAAATCACGCGCGCGCAAGTGCCCGCCGCCGGCGGTCCAATGCATGGCAACCCGAGAATTGGAGAGCGTCACCGTCTCCCCGTTCACCTGGGATTGGGCGCGGCCGGCTTGCGCCCGCAACCCGGGGGTCCAGCCACACGCTGCGGTGAGGCCGGCCAGACATCGTGCCAGATCGCGACGGGTGAGCATCGGCAAACGGCTGCTGCTGGGCATTTTCTTATCATAAGCCTTCAGCTAACTGCCTTCAGCCGTCAGCCATCAGCCTGCAGCTTTTCCGTGCGGGGGACGGTACCGTGCTCGCTTCGCGGCGCGAAGCCGCGCTACAACCTCCGCGGCGCACGAAAAGAGCTGAAGGCTGTTGGCTGATGGCTGAAGGCTGTTAAGAACGTAAAGATCGCGAACCGGCCGTAACGACGGTCCCCGGCGCGGCGTAAGAAGCACAGGAATGGGAAACGCCGCCGCGGCCCGCCCCGTCACATTGGATAACGTGTCTCCCACGAATCGCCACACGACTTCGCGCATCCTCCTGATCGAAGATGAGCCGGGTCTGGTGGTCACGGTGTCCGATTTGCTGACCATGGATGGCTACCAGGTGGAGTTCGCCACCGACGGTGAGCAAGGGCTGGCGCGCGCCATCGCGGGCGGCTTCGACCTGCTCATCCTCGACGTCATGCTGCCCGGCAAACCGGGACTGGAGGTCTGCCGCGAAATCCGCCAGCGCGGCATGGACACGGCCATTCTGATGCTCACCGCCAAGGCGCAGGTGACCGATCTGGTGGTGGGTCTGAAACTCGGCGCCGACGACTACATGACCAAGCCGTTCAATCCCGAGGAATTGCTCGCCCGCGTGGAGGCGCTGCTGCGCCGCGTGAGGAAAGAGCCGGGAGTCCCGGTCAAGAGCTGCCAGTTCGGCGATGTGGAGGTCGATTTCGAACGGGCCGAGGCGCGCAAGGGCGGCCGGCCCATCGGCATGGCGGCCAAGGAGATGCAACTCCTCCGCTACCTGGTGGACAACCGCCGCCGAGTGGTCCCGCGCGACGAAATTCTGCAGAAAGTCTGGGAGTACCACAGCGAAGTCTCCTCGCGCACCATCGACGTCCACGTTGCCTGGCTGCGTCAGAAACTGGAAGACAATCCGCAGCACCCCAAACACATCGAGACCATTCGCGGCAAAGGCTATCGGTTTACTGGATAGCCATCAGCCATCAGCCTGCAGCCATCAGCTCACGCGGCGCGTCGGGGAAAGATCGGGGGGTGCTTCGCCCCGCGAAACAGGCATGAACCACGCGACGCGCCAGGTGAGCTGATGGCTGCAGGCTGATAGCTGATGGCTACCTGCTGACCTTCGCTTCCAACTCCGCCCAGCGCGCGTACAACTCCTCCACACGGCGTTGCGCGGCCTGATGTTTTTCGTACGCTTCGTTCAAACGGCGTGCGTCCCCGCCTGATTGCTGCAGTTCCTGCTGCCATTGGCCGGCCTCGAGTTCCGCATCCAGGATCTTCGCTTCCATCCCGTCCCACTCGCGCTGTTCCAGATACGAAAGCTTTTTCTTGGGGCCGTCCGCCACCGGTGACGACGCGGCGCGCTCCTCTTTCACTGGAGCCTTTTCCGCGATCGGCTCGCCCCGCCATGCCTCCCACTGCGAATAGTCGGCAAACACGCCGCCCTCGCCGCCATCCAGCCCGACCACCATCGTAGACACGCGATCCAGCATGTACCGGTCGTGACTCACCAGCACCATGGCGCCGGCGAACTCCAGCAGGCTCTCCTCCAGCACTTCGAGCGTGGGAATATCCAGATCGTTGGTCGGTTCGTCGAGCAGCAGCACGTCGGCGGTCTCCAACATCAGCCGCGCAATCATCACCCGCGCCCGCTCGCCGCCCGACAATTTCTCGACGGGCATCTCCAGTTGCTCTTCGCGGAACAAAAATCGCTTGGCCCAGCCCATCACATGCGTGATCCGTCCGCGATACAGCACCGAGTCGCCCTCGGGACACAGCGTCCTGCGCAGGCTGACCGCCGGATCCAGGTGCGCACCGCGATCCTGCGCGAAGCTCACGATGCGCAGTCCGTCGGCGCGCCGCACGCTGCCTTCGTCCGGCGGCAATTCGCCCTTGAGGATCTTCAACAGCGTCGTCTTGCCGCTCCCGTTGGCGCCCACCAGCCCGATGCGCACCCCCGGCGACAGCGTAAGATTCAGCCCGCCGAACAGCCGCCGCCCTCCCAGTGTCTTGCCGATCCGCTCCGCCTCGATCAGCCGCTTGGTCTTGCGATCGGACGCCGTGAAATCGATCTGCGCCGTCGACGTCCGGCCGCGCGCCGTCACCGCCGACAATTCGTCGATCAACCGACCCGCGGCATCGATACGCGCCTTCGATTTGGTGGTCCGCGCTTTGGGACCGCGCCGCAGCCATTCCACTTCGCGCTTCACCTGCGTGGCCAGCGCGGCTTCCAGTTTCTGCTGCGCCTCGAAGAACTGCTCGCGCTTCTCCAGAAACTCGCTGTAATTCCCTTTCACCTGGAAGGTGCACTGCGGATACGCCCGGTTCACTTCCACCATCTGCGTGGCCACGTTCTCCAGAAAATACCGGTCGTGCGTCACCACCAGGCAGGCGTTGGCGCTTTGTAGCGCGGTCTCCAGCCACAGAATGCCGTCCAGGTCCAGATGGTTGGTGGGCTCGTCGAGCAGCAGCACGTCGGGCGACATCACCAGCGCCGCCGCAATGGCCAGCCGCTTCTTCCAACCGCCGGAGAGCGACGCCGCCGGCGCATCGGGATTTTCGAACCCCGCGCGGCTCAGCATCATGCTGGTGCGCATCGCGACTTCTTCTTCATCGAGCGAGAGCTTGGCGAGCGCGGCGCGCAGCACCCGCGCGGGAGTATCGTCGGCGGCGAAGAGCGAATCCTGCGGCACGTACGCCAGCCGTGTCTGCCGCCGCTGCGCCAACTCTCCCGCGTCCGGCGTATCGCGGCCCGACAGGATTTCCAGCAGGGTCGTTTTGCCGCTGCCATTCGGTCCGATCAATCCCGTGCGATCGCCGTCCGAGAGGCTCAGCGACAGGTCTTCGAACAGCGGCCGCACGCCAAACTGTTTGCGCACACCGCTGCAACTCAACAAGACGGCCATGTTCTATCAGGATGGCACACAGGCCGCTGGGCCGTATGCGCTTAGTCCGCCGCGATCCGATCCGGCTTCGGCGGGCCCATCGCCCAGCCCAGCTCATCCAGCACGGCGCGCACGCGATGCCAGTGGGTTTTGGCGGTGGAGATCGCCAGCATCAGCAGGATCATGCCGCCGGCCGCAACCACCGTCTGCGGTACCGTCAGGTTGTTCTTCAGAAACCACAGTTCGCGGCCGTAGACCAGTTCGATGTGCACCCAGTACACCAGCAGCGAGGTGATGCCGAATTGCCGCACCCAACTCCAGCCGTCCCCAGCGCCGTAGCGCGTCCAGACGAACGCCACCGCAACCAGCAGCAGCAGCACTCCCAGCTTAATGAGCATCTGGGCCGGGCTGTTCAGCCAGAAATCCGATTTAGCGTAGAGCGAATACGGCTTGCCGGCAACGTATTGACCCGCCAGCACCAGGCCGCCGCCCGCCACCGCCGACCACTGCATCAGACGATGGCTGCCTTCCTCGCGGGCCAGGCGGATCAGGCTGCCCATGCTCAGGCCGAACGCCAGGTAACCGCCCCAGGGGAAGAAGCTGAACGATCCCAAGCCAGGCGCGATGTAATTCCGCAGCATCCACGGCACGTGCGTCCAGTTGAGCTGCGAAACCAGCGGCGCCGCAAACGCGATCGCCAGACCTGAGGCCCCGCAGACCCACGCCCGCTGGCGCGTACTCAGCAGGCTCATCAGCGCTAGCGCGGCCATAGAGAAACCCATGCAGTTGAGAACGTCGACGCGGAATAGTCCCTGCCAATCGGCGGGAAGTCCGAAAATAAACAACTGCAGCCGAAACGCGAACGCCAGCAGGAAGAGATAGCGGGAGCGGCCCAGGGCGGTCAGCACCCGTTCGCCCGCCGGAAGCCCCTTGCGGCTGGTGCTATCCATCAGGAAGGCATACGTGACGCCGGTCAGGAACAGGAACAGCGCGGGCGGCATGCCGCCCACGAATTGCGACATGGTGTACGCTTCGCCCGGCCGCAGGTCCGGCTTCAGAAACGAATCGAACACATGCCCTTGCAGCATGATGATGGCGCCCAGTCCGCGAACCCAGTCGAGATATTGCAGACGGTTGGAGCTGGCTCTGGTGGCTTGCATGGCGGTCAGCGCTTCTTCCCGATGGCCGGGTCTTTGTGCGCGTCCTTCGGAATCTTCAGCTTCAAATCCGCTTCCGTCACTCGTGTCAGCAAGTCGATATGCGTGAACACCGCCAGATTGTAATTCCTGCCGGGTTCGTAGAATTTCTGCTGCACCGCCAGACCGTTGGAATCGGCGATCCACAGTTCGATTTTTCGGAAATGCTTCAGAACCTCTTTGTCCTTGGGCGTCAGCTCAATGCGCTGCGCCGGCTCGCCCGCCGCAGTTTCCGGTCCGCCGTATTTCACCGTGTAGGCCGACTGCAAATCCTGCGAGGTGCCGCCGAATCCCACCAGCAGCAGTTGCTCCACCATGGGTTTGTTCTGTTTGCCGAACAGCACCGTATCGGTGGTATTGGATTTGGGATAGTAGATCTCGGCTTTGCTGTCGTCGATCAACACCTGCTTGGCGTCGGGCGGTTCAAAGTCGAAGCGGATCTTCAGTTCGTGCGGTTTCGGACGCAGCACCTGGATCTTGCCGGTCTCCGTGCTGCTTTCGTCGATTACCGCCGTGTATACCGTTTTCTGCACGTTGGCCGTCATCCACTTAAACGTGAGCGATGTGCGATCGATGCGAGCGTACACCGCCTGCAGTGGATCCTCAGCACTCAAAGCGCCAATCGGCGTTCCACAGAGAGCCGCCAGGGCGCCGGCCAGCAGCAGCACCGGCCGCAGATCCCGCATCGAATATCGCTCCTTTCTCACTTGACGTTGCGCAATGGGCACAAGGATACACCGGACGGAACGGAATTCCCCCAATCAGGGTCGGGTAAAGACCGTATATCCCAGCGGTTCGTCTTCGGAATCCAACACCCGCTCCACTTTGGTGACCATCAGGTGGTGGTCGCCCAAAGTTTGCAGCAACGGGGTAACGGTCACGGGGATCTGACTTTCCGAGACTCCCGCCACCAGCCCCGCCGGCACCCAGTACTTGGACTGTCCGTTCTCCTTCCGCAAGAAGAAGATGCTGTTGGCGTTGGGGATTCGCGGCTGATCGCGAAACCAGGCCCGGGGAGTGAAAAAGATAAACGCGACGATGATGCCGACCATCAGGTCGTATTGCCAGCTAGCGCGTGGGTAGTCCCACAAAACAAACCGCTTCCACATGGGTTCCAGCCAGTATTTTAGCAGGAAGCGCCAGCCGGCTCATCCTCGTTTGATCAGCCGGCAGCGCACAATGGCGGTGGTGAATTCGCGCGTCAGCCGATTGTGCAGCGGCCGCAGCTTGCGAATAGGCACAATCTCCAGTCTGGCGAACTGCAGCGGGCTGGCAGCCACCAATCGCTCGAACCGCGCAATGGTCATCTGGTTCAGGCCGCCGGCCACTTCGCTGAACCGCGTGGCCCCATCCGTCTTAAACGTGGACCGCCAGCGGATGAGTGCCTTCTCGGTAAAAATCAGATGGGCCCACGGAAAAACCGAAAAGAGATGTCCGCCCAATGGGTGATACCAGGTCGGCCCGAAGCTGAGGACCACTTCACCGGATGGCCGCAGCAGCCCTTCCATGACGCGCAGGATCGCGGCCGGATCGGCGAAATGTTCGAACGCGTCCACGGAAACGATGATGTCGGCCGGCTCCGGCGCCGTGAGTGTGAAGGTGCAGCGGTCGTCCACCCCGGCCGCCGCCGCCTTCTGCCTGGCCGTCTGCAGAATGTCCTCGCGGATGTCGATGCCGAACACGCGCGCGGCGCCGTTTTGCGCGATTTCTACCGCCGCCGATCCAGTTCCGCAGCCGAAATCGACCACCGTCTTCCCCACAATCCTGGAAAAGAACTCATCGCCCAGCAGGACCCGAAGCTTCGATTTGCCCTGGTACGCCGTCTCCGTGTCATCCGGAGCTCCCGGACAGATCATCTTGAGAATCCGGTATTCGATGGCGGTCAGCACTTTCCATCCAGCCTAACAGAAACGCCCGGTGGCTCAATACCCCAGGTGCTTGTCCACCACGTTGGCGAGCGGCTCGCCCTGGCGAAATCGCTCGAACTGGACGAGGAAAAATCGCATGGCGCGTTCCAGCCAGTCGGGTGTATGGTCCGCGGAATGCGGCGACAGCAGAACATTCTCCATCCCGTAGAACGGATGGCCGGCCGGCAGCGGCTCCTGCTCGAAAACATCCAGCGCCGCCCCGTGGATCAGCCCCTGCGACAGCGCCCGGATGAGCGCCGCCTCATTGACGATGGGGCCTCTTCCGATGTTCACCAGCACCGCCGCGCGCTTCATGGCGGCGAACTCCGCTTCCCCCATCATCCCCCGCGTCTCCGCCGTCAGCGGCGCCGCAATCACCACGAAATCGCACTGCGCCAGCATCTCGCATCGCTGTTCCGGACCGTACATCCCGTCCACCAGCGGATCCGCGGCGCCCGACGGCGCGGGGTGCCGCTTCAGCGCCAGAACCCGCATCCCCATCGCCCGCACTCGCTCGGCGACCGCGCGTCCGATATCGCCATAACCCACGATCCCTACTGTCTGCCCCTCCAGGGACGGGACGTCGAACTGCTCCCACACGCCCGCTTTCTGGTTGCGCAACAAGCGCGGGAAATCCTTGGCGAAATACAGAATCGCCCCCAGCGCGAATTCCCCCAGAGACGGGCTGAACACCCCGGTTCCATTGGTCAGAACCGCCGGGTGGGCCACCAGTTCGGGAGACATCAGATCGTCGAGGCCAGCCGCGCGCGTGTGCACCCAGCGCACCTCGGGCGCCATACCCAGCACCTCGCGCAGCAGCGCCCGCGACCCCGGCCAGCCAAAAATCACGTCCGCCTCGGCCGCCGACCAACGGAACGCCTCCACCGTGTCGCCGACTGTGATCTGGGTGTCCTCCGGCAGCGCCTCCAGCATCGCCAGCAGCCGGTCCGCGGGGTTCGCCAGCACCAGCACTCTGTTATTGTCCATGAGGAGAACGCTATCACATGTTTGACCTTTCGCTGGAAGTCCTCCGCGTCGTCGAAGAGGCCGCGATCGCCACGGCCCGCACCATGGGCAAGAGCGACCCCAATGAGAGCGACCAGGCTGGTACGCCGTGGCAATGATTGAGCCTCCGCGCCCCGCTCGTCGTCGACGCAATCTACGAAATACTCTGGTGCGTCGCGTCAAACGAAGCGTTGATGGGAGGCTCTCAGAAGGTTAAGAACGGAGGCTCTACACCAAGCCGTCCAGGCTGCGAAAGATCAGCTCCATGGGGTGATGAACTTCCTGGGCATAAGATAACGTGATACGTGTGCGCCGCGGGGTGCGCCTCCAGGCGTGTGCAGCGCTATCCTGTAGAGGTGATCCGCTCGATGGCAATCGGGGCGGCGCTGTTCGCCTCCGTCGCGTCGGGACAGTACAGCGGTCTGGCCCGGCCCGTCAAGAGGCCCGGCCGGCAGGGCGGGACCAGGGCGGTTTCGGCCCGGCTGGCGGGGTTGGTTTTCGAGCGTCAGGCAGGTTACGCCCTCCCCAAATGGGTGTGCTCTATAGCGGCCGGTAACTCGACCCCACTATTGTTCGCAGGAAGCAGGCGTCGGGTAGACTCTAATTACGTCCCATCTGCATCTGCACGGAGTGCATGGCACAGCCGGCGATGCATGACGTTCCGACAGTTCGGCGGGTTGAGCTGTGGTTCGGTTCCTCATACGACCAGCAGCCCGACAGAGAACGCGGGAAAGATGCTTCTGGTCCGCCGCCCTCGTATCCCGCAGAACGCTTCCGTCCCGTAGCTTTCCCGCATCCATTTGCTACGCGGCCTGTGTACCACTGGTGTACTTTTAGTGGAGCCTTGACCGCAAATCACTCCATTCATCGCTTCGCGAAGCCGTCAAACCACTGGTACCCTGGTATGGTTGCTTCAGGAGAGAAAGCTATCACATGTTTGACCTTTCGCTGGAAGTCCTCCGCGTCGTCGAAGAGGCCGCGATCGCCTCGGCCCGCACCATGGGCAAGGGCGACCCCAATGAGAGCGACCAGGCTGCCGTGGAATCCATGCGCCATTCGCTCGACACCCTGCCGATTGAAGGCACCATCGTAATCGGCGAGGGCGAGCGCGATGAAGCGCCCATGCTCTTCATCGGCGAGAAAGTCGGTACCCGCAACCATGACGACGTCATGACTGTGGACATTGCCGTCGACCCGCTGGAGGGAACCAATCTCTGCTCCACCGGCGGCGCCGGCGCCATCACCGTACTGGCGGCTTCCGAGGCCGGCGGTCTGCTGCATGCGCCGGATTGCTACATGGAGAAGATCGTGGTGGGACCGGCCGCCAAAGGCTGCGTCGACCTGGACGCTCCCGTCAAACAGAACCCGAAGGCCATCGCGCGCCGCCTGCAGCGCGGTGTGGACGACCTGGTGGTGGTGGTGCTCGACCGCACGCGCCACCAGAAACTCATTGCCGATATCCGCGAAGCCGGCGCGCGCATTCGCCTGATTTCCGATGGCGATCTCTCCGCCGGCATCGCCGCCGCGGTAGCCGGTACCGGTGTCCACGCCGTGATGGGTTCCGGCGGCGCTCCCGAAGGCGTGCTCACCGCCGCCGCCCTGCGCTGCCTCAACGGCGAAATCCTGGGACGCCTGCTGGTCAAGGACGACGCCCAGAAAGAGCGCATGCAAGCCATGGGCATTCACGACACCAATCGCATCTACACCACGCCCGAACTGGCTCCCGGCAAGCATCTGGTATTCGCCGCCTGCGGCGTCACCGACGGCAATCTGCTGCGCGGTGTCCGCTTCACTGGCGACGGCGCGCACACGCAGTCGATCGTCATGACGTCCGCCCCCGCGCGCGTGCGCTTCATCGAGACCACGCTATTGGAAAACCGCCCCGACGTTAAAGTGCGCTTCCGGTAGCTGGGGAATTCGCGCCGCGAAATTCCGCGATCCAACCCTCACTTGGTTGCCCGACGCACCGGCACTGCTATCGGCAAGCGCTTCGGCTCTTCTTCCGGCAAGCCGCGCAGCCACTCCTCAAACTCCGGCTCAGCGGGCTCGGCACTCAACCGGCGCCGGCGTGGAGGCCCTTGGAACCGCGACCGCAGGGAGCGGCCCGATCGACAGGGGAGATAGCCTCTGTTCTCGAATTGTTCCTGCGCATGAGCCTGTAACTCTTCGCCGGGCCGCTCCCTGAGGTCGCGGTTCCAAGGGCGGGAATGCGCCTCGGCGTAGCGCGCCGGAAGCTACAGCTTCATCCGGTCCAGCTTGCGATACAGCGTCTTCCGCTCGATCCCCAGAATCTGCGCCGCCTTGCTCTTATTCCCGCCGGTGGCTGTCAGGACTCGCCGGATTTGCTCTTCTTCGGCGTCCGCCAGCGTTTCCACCGGCTTGTCGCGCGATTCCATCACCGTCAGCGCCTTCCGCACGGCTTCGGCGTCGATGCGGTCGGCCAGAATGGTCAAGCGCTCCACCAGGTGCTGCAACTGACGGACGTTGCCGGGCCAGGTGTAATCCTGCAGCACTTTCAAACCGGAGTCCATCAGCTTCACGTCGCGGTTGTACTTGCCGTTGTATTTGTTGGCGAAGAAGTGCGTCAGCAGGGGGATATCGCCGCGCCGCTCGCACAAGGGCGGTATGGTGATGCGGACGGTGTTCAGCCGGTACCACAGATCCTCGCGGAATTTCTCTTCGTCCACCATGCGCTGCAGATCGCGATTGGTGGCGCAAATCACCCGCACGTCCACTTCCTTCGACCGCGACGACCCCACCGGCCGGATTTCCTTGCCCTCCAGGAATCGCAGCAGCGCCACCTGGAAATTGGCATCGATTTCGCCGATCTCGTCCAGAAACACCGTGCCCCGGTTGGCGGCTTCAAACACGCCCACGCGGTCGCGGTCGGCGCCGGTGAAGGCGCCGCGCATGGCGCCGAACAGTTCGCTCTCCAGCAGCGAAGGCGTGATGGATCCGCAGTCCACAATCTGCAAGGTCTGGTTGGCGCGCCGGCTGTTGCGCCAGATCATGCGCGCCACCAGCTCTTTTCCGGTTCCGGTTTCGCCTTCGATGATGACCGTGGCGTCGGTCGGCGCCACGCGCGCCACAATCTTGTAAATCTCCACCATGGCGGGCGAGTTGCCGATCATCTCGGTCTCCGGCAGTTCTTCCTCTTCCGCCTCCGCTTCGCCGCCGTTGCGCGCCGCCAGGGCCCGCGCCACGGCGCCCAGCATTACGTCCAGTTCGAACGGCTTGGCGATGTAATCGAACACCCCGCCGCGCGTCGCCGCCATTACGGTTTCCATGGTGCCGCGGCCGGTCATCAGGATAACGGCGCAATCCGGATCCTTGTGCTTGGCCGCTTCCAGCACGTCCAGCCCCGTCCGTTCGTCGATATAGATATCGGAAATGACGATCGCGTACGCCGTATCGGACAACCGGGCGATGGCTTCGCCCGTGGTGGACACCGCGTCCACCGCGTAACCCTGCGACTCCAGAGCCGTCAGGATGGTGAACTGCAGCCCCGGATCGTCTTCCACTAACAGTAGCTTCTGCATCAGGATCGTTCCGCAACTACCGCCGGCATCACCAGCGTGAAACAGGAGCCCACTCCCGGCTGGCTGACTACATCGACGCGCCCGCCGTGCTGCTCCACAATCTGTTGGACGATGGACAACCCGATTCCGGTGCCCGCTTCGCCCGATTCTTCAGCTTTCTTGGTGCGATAGAATTTCTGGAAGATCTGTTTGACTTCCTTCTGATCCATTCCAATGCCCTGATCTTGGATGGCGATCCGGACATATCCATCGCGGCACAAGCCCGAAACCGTAACTTCGGTCTCGCGGGGCGAATATTTTATGGCGTTAGTAAGAAGATTGTAGCAGGCATACTCCACCAGTTCCCGGTCGCCGGAGAGCCGCAGGTCATCCGCGATGGGCTGCAGGTGGAGGGCGATGTGCTTCCGCTCCGCCAGCGGCCGCGCCCGCTCCATACACAGCTCCACCACGGCTTTCCCCTCGATCATCTCCCGTTTCAGCTCCATCTGGCCCGCCGAGAGCCGCTCCACGTTCAGAAACACCTCCACCATGCGGGCCAACCGCTTCGACTCCGAATTGATGAGCAGCGCCACCTGCTTGCGCTTTTCCTCGGTCAGCGGAAACCGCGTAATCAGCTCGCTCGATCCCTGGATGGCGGAAAGCGGCGTCCGCATTTCGTGCGTCACGAATTGCATGGCCTGCTGGTAGCGCGCCCGCGACTCCCGTTCGATGTGCCAGTTGCGGCGCACCACCAGGTGATAATATGCGGCCGCGGTGATAAACGAAAACCACGCGACCGAGACGGGCGCGGAGAAGGGAAAGACGATGCGTTGCGTAAAAAACAGATACGGCGCGACAAACACCGCCGCCAGCACCGCCGTGCCCCCGCCATAGGCCCACCATCCCGGCAGGTAGCGAAACGCCAGCCCCATGGCGAGCGCCGCGGCCACACAGAACAGGAAGGCCATGTCGTCGCGCGCATCGATGAGGAATAGCCCCTGCGCCAGCGTTTCGAACGCCTCGGCGTGGATCTCGATGCCCGGCGTCTGCATGTCTGGCTGAACCGGAGTGGTCAGCCGGTCGTGCAGCTCGGTCACCGCGGTGACTCCTACAAACACGACCTTTCCGGTAAAGGCATTGGCCATCGCCGGATCGTCGATGAGGTCCTTTAGCGACACTTGTGGAATGCGCTCCGCATACCGCGGCAGGAACCGCACGCGCATCAGGCGGCCCGTCCCCGGAGGCACGCCCTTGGGGCGCATCATCCCCTCTTCGTAAGGGATCGGGACGGTCTGCCCTCCCACATCCAGGCCTGCGCCGTTCTCCGTCGATTCCACAATCCGCGCCCCGCGGCTGAGCCGGTACGCCTCCAGCGCCAGCGCCCAAAGGCGCACCCGTCCCTCATGCTTTTCCAACGGAATGGCGCGCGTCACCGAATCGTTCTCGTCGGGCGCCGCATGTACGTGTCCAACGGCCGCCGCGCATTGCCGAAACATCTCGAGCGGCATGTCCCAGCCGCTTGGAATCGCGTCGGCCGAAAGCACCAGGTTGGGCGTGGCGCAGAGCGCCTGGGCCAACCGGTCGTCCACGGCGGCATCGGCATGGTCCGCCAGGATCACGTCCACCACCACAACTTTGGGTGACGCGGCCGCTACCGTGGGCAGCGCCTGCGTCAGCGCCTCGCGCACGCCTCGAATGCCTCCGACCGCCGTCAAGGTCTTCTCGTCGATCGCCAGAATCGCCGATTGCGGAGTCCACGGCTTTGGCTGGTAGAGGCGAAACATGAAGTCGTAGGCCGACCGGTCAAGCGGCGCCCCGAACCAGGAGCCGCCGAAGTAGCCCACCACCAGCGCCCCGGCCAGCAGGCCGGCATACACCGCCGTGCTTCTCCAGCCAGCTTTGCCCGCCACTCCTCCAGTATAGTGTTGCGGGGTACAGTAGACTGTTAGGGACGCCGTGAAACGAACCGTGCCAGCGAATTGGTTGTGCGGGTGGCTGCCGGCCCTGGTCCTGCTTTCCGCCTGGCCCGCCGTGGCCGGCACCGCGGCCGACGTCGCCCGCGCCCTCCGCGAGAGCGAGTTCGACCGCGACGAGTGCTACCGCGTCCGCGACCTGACGGTGGTCAAGGAAGACGTCCGCATCTACCTCACCGACGGGTATCTGATCTTCAGCCGTCCCGTGGCCGGCCGTCCGATTGCCGCCGTCTTCAGCGCCGAACTCGAGGGCGGCGACGGCGAGGTCCTCCTGCTGCCGCCCGACCGCGCCGAACGCAAATCCCTGGCCACCTACACCCAAAGTCCCAATCTGGACGAGCATTTCCGCACCGTCCTCCTGCTGTTTACCGGAAACGAACACGAAACCCTGACCCGCCAGATGGCGCAGAATTCCACTATCCGCAAAATGCCGGACGTCGGCGCCATGATGGCCGAGCGCTGGAATCCCGTGCTCCACAATCTGGCCGAGAGCTTCCAGGTGCGCATCACGCTCGATCTGCTGGGCGGTCCGCGCCGCGGCAATCTGCTGGCCGCCCTCTTCAACAGTTCCCGCCTGGGCAATTTCGACGTGGTGTACGATCCCGACAATTCCGAGCAGATCCTGGCGGCGCAGATCGTCACCCGCAACAATCAGTCGTTTTACGATACCTGGACCAGCTTCCGCGCCAAGTCCGTCCGCGACAACCCGCAGCCGGCCAAGCTCGACGTGCTCACGTCCGCGTATCGCATCGATGCCACCGTGGATGCCGACCTCGGTCTTTCCGCCGTCACTCGCGTCAAGGTCAAGACAACGGTCGAAGGCACTATGGCCGTGCCGTTTGCCATCGCTACCGCCATGGCGGTGACCGAAGTCCGCGTGGACGGGCAACCCGCCGAAGTTCTACAGCGCGACTCGCTGCGCGAAAGCCTGGGAATCGGCGGTAACAGCGTCTTCCTGGTGGCGCCGCGCGAGCCGCTGCACGCCGGCCGCGACTACGAGTTCGAGTTTCACCACTCCGGTAAAGTGATTGTCGACGCCGGCGACCGCGTCCTCTTCGTGACCGCGCGCGGCAACTGGTATCCCGTCCACGGCCTGCAATTCGCCAACTACGATTTGCGTTTCCGCTTTCCCAGGGATCTGGAGGTGGTGGCCGCCGGCGACGTGGTGGAAGATCGCATCGAGGGCGACTGGCGTGTCACCCGCCGCCGCACGTCCTCCACCATCCGCATGGCCGGATTCAATCTCGGCAATTATGCGCACGCCCGCGTGGAGCGCGGCGCCTACGTGGTGGATGTGTGCGCCAACCGCGCTTTGGAAAAGGCGCTCCTGCCGCGGCCCGTGGAAACTATCGTCGTGCCGCCGCCGGGGAAGCCGCTGCACGGATCGCTCGATTCCATGACGACGATTCAGACACCGCCGCCGCCCGATCCCCTGGCGCGGCTTCACAGCCTGGCCGTCGACATCGCCGCCGCCATGGAATTCATGACGTCGAAATTCGGCCCGCCGGCGCTACCGCATCTCACGGTGTCGCCGATTCCCGGCTCCTTCGGCCAGGGCTTCCCCGGTTTGATCTATCTCTCCACTCTGGCCTATCTGAAACAGCTCCCCGACCCGCGCGGCGCCGTCACGCAATCGCAGGAGCTGTTTTTCGAGGACATCATCGAGGCCCACGAGACCGCCCATCAGTGGTGGGGCAACCGCGTCACCGCCGCCACCTACCGCGACAACTGGCTGATGGAGGCGCTGGCCAATTACTCGGCCTTGCTCTACCTGGAAAAAACCAAGGGACCGCACGCCCTGGACGTGATGCTCGATTCCTACCGCTCGCATCTGCTCGAGAAGAACGAAAGCGGAACCGTCGAATCAGCCGGCCCCATCGTGCTGGGCGGTCGTTTGTCCAGCTCCGTGCAGCCCGCCGGCTGGAATGCCATCACCTACGGGAAGGGTTCCTGGATCATGCAGATGCTGCGGCGGCGCATGGGCGACGCCAATTTTTTCGCCATGTTGGGCGCCATTCTGCAGCGCTACGACCACGCCGACATCACCACCGAGGAATTCCGTCTGCTGGCCGCCGGCTTTCAACCCAAGAGCGACGATCCCAAACTGGAAGCCTTCTTCGATCAATGGGTCTATGGCACCGGCATCCCCAGTCTGAAGCTGTCCTATAGCGTCAAAGGCGTGGCGCCAGCGCTGCGACTGACTGGAACCGTCACGCAAACCGACGCCGACGACAACGTCAGCGTCTCCGTACCGGTGGAGATTCAGGTGGCGCGCGGCGCCGTCATCACCGAGTGGGTGCGCACGGGCAGCGAGCCCTCGACCTTTTCCGTGCCGTTGAAGCAGGCTCCGCTGAAAGTGACGCTCGACCCCAACCACGCCGTGCTCAGGCGGTAGTTCCGCTCAGCGCACTGCAGTGGATCCCGTCGGCGTTCCCGATCGCTCAATTCGCCCCAGTGGGCCTTAACGCCGCCCCGCGCTCGTTCAGCGCACCGCAGTGGCAGCCCGTCGGCATTCCCGCTCGCTCAGCTCACCGTAGCAGAAGCCCGTCGGGGCCTGGAACCGCGAGCGTGAGCGAGCGGCCCGAGCGTGCGGAAGACCGACCCTACTTCTCGTTGATCTCGAACAACTGTCCGTCGATCTCTTCAATCTTGATGACGAACCGCTTGCGCCCCTGCAGCTTGCTCTCCGGCTGGTCGAATCGCGCCGCCACCATGCGGTCCAGCGTGCCGCGGGGGTCCACTTTGTCGTGGATGATGAGCGTCTTATTGTACTTCTCGCCGAGCACCGGAATGCCCTCGAAAATATGTTGCGCGTCGATCTCGGGAGCCGTAATGCCTTCCGTGCGGTTTCCGGAGCCGTCCTCGGCAATCACCGTCACGTTGCGCGGCACGAACGGATAGTCCCCCGGATTCGTCACCCGAAAATCGAGCACCACGATGGTGGAGTTTTCATCCAGCGGCGCGGTCCGCACCTTGAGCACCTGCCCGGTCACACCGACGCGAGCGCCCTTTTGCATATAGAGAATTCCCGCTACCGCGATGACGATGCAGACCAGACCAACACCGAGCGCAATCATGAAGTTCTTCGACATAGGAGACCTCCCGGCTTAACAGTGAATGATCTCATACTTTCACTTCTTGCGAACCCGCTGGTAGGTGAGTGCGATCAATCCTTTCGCGTAGGTGCGGTTCTCCACCAGCCGGAAGTCGCGCTGCGGAAATCCCGCGGGGAACAGCGGAATTCCCGCGCCCAACAGCACCGGCACGACTCCCAGCGACAACTCGTCCACCAGGTCGGCCTTCAGGAAAGCGCGCGCCAGTTCGCCGCCGCCCATCAGCCAGATATGCTTCCCGGCCGTGCGCCGCAGCCGCCCCACCAGCGCCGCCGGCGATTGTTTCACGAACACCACGCCATCCTGTTCTCCGGCCGCAACCGTTCGCGAGAAGACGTAATTCGTCATCCCGCCGCCGAACGTCCCGCCCATGCGGAGCGCCGCGGCGAACGTCTTGCGGCCCATGAGGGTGGTGTCGATCGCGGCCGCGAACTCCCCCATCGGGTAATCCTTGGGCATGAACAGGAAATCGATATCGCCGTTGGGACGTGCCAGGTATCCGTCCAGGCTGATCCCGACTCCCAGAATGACTTTGCGCATAACGGAGATTGTATATCGCGCCACGTCCGCTCCGGATACTGGACGTACATTATCCAACGGGGATTGCGCATCCGCCCCGTTTTGCTATGCTTCAGGAATGGTTAAAGAGGTCCTGTTAGCCTTGTTTTCTGCGGGAATCGGGTTACATGCCGGCGTCATCGTGATATCTCAAGGCGCCACGCCGGGGAGCTTCAGCCAGTCGCTCGCCGGCCCCGGCGCCGGCATTGACCGGGGGTACGCCGAAGTCGGATGGGAGAGCGCGACCACGGCGTATAACAACGTCACCATCAGCGTGATGGTGGAAGCTATCGACAGCGGCGGTGACACGTTCGATGCCTTTCTGTCGAACTCCATCGGCCCTGGCGCCACTGCCATCGATTCCGTCACCGATGTCGCGGTGGCCGCCGGCGGATATTCCACGATTCAGCTCTTTACCGGACTCAGCCTGGCCGCCAATACTCCCTACTACCTCACCCTCGCTCCGGATTCCGGGCAGGCCATCTACTGGGGAATCGACAACAACCCGCCCACGCTGGTCACCGACACCGGCGTCTCGTTTCTCACCCCGCCTGGATGGTGTAACGACGATGGCAACGTCTGCAGCGATCCTGCATACACCAGCGTCTTCGAAGACCTGGGAGCCATCCCCATCTTTTCCGTCACCAACCAGGACGGATCCGCCGTTCCCGAACCGGCCAGCGCGACCCTGTTGGCCGCGGGGTTAGCCGCTTTCGGACTGGCGGCCGCGAACCGCAAGCGTCGCGCCGCGTGCCGCTGAAACTCCGCCCCCAAAAATCTCCACTGCGTCGATTTCCGCCTTGACCTGTCTATAGGTTTAGGGTGGACTCTGAAATTCGAGGAGACAATCGGCAATGCATCACGGAATGGCAATTGCGGCAATCCTGCTGCCGGCGGCGGCGATGGCGCAGGTTCACCAGCGGACAGAGTTCCGCTTTACTTTGGACGTGGAATATCGGACGGCCGCGCCGCTGTTTGGCGCCTGGGCCGAACGGCAATGGGCGCCGGACTGGAAGCCGGAGTTTGTGTATCCCGTGCCGCCGAACGATGAGGAAGGCGCGGTCTTCCGCGTCGGCGCGGGGTCGGCGCACGACGCGGTCTGGATGCTCACGGTGTTCGATCTGGCGGGCGGCCACGTGCAGTATGCGCTGGTGCTCAACCAGGCGATCTTCACGCGCATCGACATCCGCCTGGCGCGCAACGGCGCGCAGAAGACCGACGTCACCGTGGCGTACGAGTGGACCGCGCTCCAACCCGAAGCGGAGCCGCATCTGAAGAGCCTGATGAAGAGCCATGCCGGCCAGGGAGCGGAGTGGAAAACCGCCATCGAGGCCGCGGTGCGGAAGACCAGAGAGGGAGCAAAGTGAGGTTCCTGAGCTTTCCGCCTGCCCGTTCCCAGTCCGCATCGTATATAACGATATGACGCTCCGCCTCGATCCACTGCTCCAGGACTTGCGCTTCGGCGTGCGATCCATCCGCAAGTCGCCCAGCTTCGCGCTGGTAGCGATCCTCACGCTGGCCCTGGGAATCGGCGTCAACACGGCGGTGTTCAGCGTGGTGTACTCCGTGCTGCTGCGGCCGCTGCCGTATCGACGTGGTCCGCAATCTGCACGATGGGTAAGGGAGGCGAAACGGCCGGGTGACTCCCGGCTATCGCACCACAAACGACGGCTGAAAGGTCAGCGTGCCGTGAGCGCCCCGGAGAGATATCTGAACTTGATGGACTCGGGGACGATGACCGGTGTAATTACTCCAGTAGCCGATCAAGTAATAGCTGTCGTAAGCCCGCTCCGCTCTCGCGATTTGCGCAGTCAAACTGAGACCGTCCGGAGGGACGGTTCCCCCGGTTTCCACGGCGAGCCGGGACAATATCCTGGAAGAAGAAGTGTTTGGGGCGGTCTTCGGCTGGTCGACCTCGATCGGATAAATCGTCATGTTGGCGCCATTCGCCCTATCGATGGTAACGATCAACTGCTGGTCCTCGTCTGCGAGCCAACGGTCGAGAAACACGAAATCCCGCGAAGTGACGAAGCAAACGAGCGATTTCCGCTGGCTGAAGCTGGCGAGTCGGTCTGCCACCGTCTCCAAACCGGCTAGTTCGCGGTCGGCATTAAAAACCGCAAATTCGTCGGGATCTTGGGCGAAATAGCTGCCGTCCGTTATTTCCTCGGTTGCGGCGGGATCGGGACGAGGCGGAATGTTGCGAATCGCGGACAGGAGCGTAGCCCGGTCGTCGGTGAAGTCCGCCAGCAGCTTAGGATCGCCCCCATCCTTCGCCATGATCGCGATGAAGTCCTGTTTGGCCATGCGCGTCTCGATGAACTCGCGTGCGGCCGTCTGAGCACGCTGTTGCTCCGCCGCCGACATCAAGGACAATTCGAAGTAGAGAACCAAGAGGCTCCGACCGTTATACAAAGCGGTCCCAGTTGGCGCAGTGCTCATCGGAGCGGGCGGCGTTCGCTGACGGATTGGCCGCGCAGGGTCCTGGAATTTGAAAAAGACGATGTCCTGAGGCACTCCGTCTTCGACCACTGCAAAATTCTTAACGGAAAGACGACGTAGCTGGCGGCCCTTGGAATCCACACCAGCGACAGCCCGCACGACAAATCTCTTTTCGCGAGCGCGCTGCGGCGCTGCGGCAGACTGCGCCGAGAGAAGAGGCAACAAGAAGAGCCACGCGATCAGATATCGCAGTCGCATTGTGTACTATCAGGGCGTTCCTAGGGCGAAGCAAGTTACTTGGCGCGCCACCCGCGTCGACGTGGTCCGCAATCTGCACGATGGGTAAAGGAGGGTTGGTTTCGGGCGCCGCCCCTCTCACGCCGCGCCGAGGAGGGCCTTTTCGACGGTCTTCGGGAAGCGGTCGATCACCGTAAGATAGGCACGGACGGCGCTGGGCGGTTGCACCCTGCCCAGCTCCCAGTCCTGCAACGTGCGGGTACTGAATCCGTAGCGCCGGGCAAACTGGGATTGCGACAGCCCGGATTTCGCGCGAATCGCCTTCACGTCAACTGGGCCGGGGACATCGTACTCGTAGGCGTGCAGAGAAATCTCCCTACGAACATGGGCAGCGGCTTCCTTTAGCCCACGAACCACGTCTTTCCCGACGCGGCTGAGCCTCTCCGGCGCACGCTTACTCGCCTGCTTGCTTTTTGGCATTCTCCAAACCCTCCACGAATTTCTTTGCAGCCTTGCGATCGGCCGCGGTCATGTCCCGTTGATCGTTCTTGGCGTAAATGGAAAGCAAGTACACTTCCGGATCGACCGGCTTCGCGATTTCACCGGCGGTTCGCCAATAGTAGTAGATGACCCGCACGCCGCCGCTCTTGCCTTTTCCCTGCCGCGCCCAGCGGACCTTCCGGACCCCACCCGTTCCAGGAACTATGGGGTGCGCCTCCGGATTGGCGGCAATTGCGAGTTGCATGGCCTCCTGCTCAGGTTCGTCAAGCAGACGCCGCACTTCCTTTTCATATCGGCTTGTGGCGAATAGCCGAACCCTCACGATCTAACTATACGGTATTTCCGTATAGTTATCAAAACGCGGCCCGCTAATACCCCAGCAGCCGTTCCATCTCGCCGGCCAGCGTCTCGGTCTGCGGCAGGATCGCGGCTTCCAGTTGCGGATGATACCCCACCCAGGTGTCCAGCGCGCCCACGCGGCGCACCGGCGCGTCCAGACTGCTGAACAGTTCGTCGGCGATGCGCGCGGCGATCTCCGCGCCGAATCCCCACGACAGGCAGTCTTCATGCGCCACCAGCACCCGGCTGGTTTTCTCCACCGACGACTGAATGGCGCTCCAATCGTACGGCGCCAGCGATCGCAGATCGATCACTTCAATGCTCGCCCGCGGATTGCGCTTCTCGATTGCCGTGGCCGCCAGCAGCGCCTTCTGCACCAGCGCTCCATAAGTGATCACGGTCAGGTTCTGCCCGGGCTTGACCAGCCGCGCGCGGCCGAACGGAATGGTGAAATCCTGGCCGGGATGCGGCGAGCGGTTGTACGGCTCGCGGTACAGCTTCTTGTGTTCCAGGAACAGCACCGGATCGTCGCTGCGCAGCGCGGTGCGCAACAGGCCGCAAGCGTCCACCGCGGTCGAGGGCATTACCACCCGCAAGCCGGGGATGTGCGTGAAGATCGATTCGCCGCACTGGCTGTGATAAATCGCGCCGCCGTTCAGGTATCCGCCGATGGGCACGCGGATCACCGCGGGACACGAGTAGGCGCCGTTGGAGCGCCAGCGCATGGTGGCCAGCTCGTCGCGGATCTGCATCATGGCCGGCCAGATGTAGTCGAAAAACTGGATCTCCGGGGCCGGTTTCAGGCCTCGCGTCGCCATGCCGATGGCGCGGCCCACAATGGCCGCTTCGGCGATGGGGCTGTTGAAGCTGCGCTTCGATCCGAACTCGATCTGCAGGCCGCCGGTCACTTTGAAGACGCCGCCCTTGCCCTTCACCTCGCGCAGGCTGGCTTCGCGGCTGCAATCGGCCACGTCCTCGCCGAATACCAGGATGTCGGGATTGCGGCGCATCTCCTCGCGCAGTGCGGCATTGATCAGGTCGACCATGGTCATCGGCGCGCCGCGGAACTGCGGCTCGATCGAGAACTCCTCCGACGTGGGGTCGACGGTTT
>Ga0181529_10001580_pt1 | contig 28798 bp, 23 predicted proteins | sample PEATcosm2014_Bin_36_FD_119763 | JGI IMG/M metagenome (GOLD analysis project Ga0181529, IMG submission 119763) | Peatland microbial communities from MTU Mesocosm Facility, Houghton, MI, USA - PEATcosm2014_Bin10_30_metaG | ecosystem: Environmental > Terrestrial > Soil > Wetlands > Peat | place... | reverse complement strand
GTTCTCGGCCGAGGGATTCAGCTCGATGAATGGCTCCAGATCGTTGAGCATACGGTGGTCGATGCGCTCGATCACCGGGCGCAGCACCTGCTTGAGCAGCTTGAAGTCCAGCAGCAGGCCGGCAGGGTCCAGCTCGGTCCCGGCCAGCGTGACGCGGATCTTGTAGTTGTGCCCGTGCGGGTTCTCGCACTTGCCCTTGTAGTTGCGGAGGTAGTGTCCGGAGGAGAAACCTGCCTCCACGGTAACTTCATACATGGCCGTCTGCTCGATTCTCTGCGGGGATGCGCCCCGCTTTCTATTCTAGTCTGCCGCCGCTTCAGCCGCTCTTCTCGCCGCGCCGCTTGCGCCGCCGCTCCTCTTCGCTGCGCCGCTCCACCTGCTCAAAGAGGTGGCTCAGCATGCCGATCAGCGCCGCTCCCAAGCCTGCCAGCAACAGCAATAGCGCCACCGTCCAGCCTAGAGACCCAATGGCCGGCAGCCCCGGCTGATAGCTCGAAGGCAGCAGCGCCATCGCCGCCAAGACCAGTGCGAGGAAGAGCAGCGTGCCCGCCAGAATGTAGTAATTGCGCGACATAATTCTCTTCAGCGACAATAATAACAGCGCCTGCTGCGATTCTGAAGCAGCCGGTTCGCGTTTGCGTGTTACGCCAGCAAGGAACCCGCTAACTTGCTATCACCGCGAAGCGGTGGCTAACTTGCTAAATTGTTAACCAGTTCTCGCGGGTTTTGGCGAGAGGATGGAGAAGACCAGCTACAGTTAGTTTTATTCATTAATAGCGCGCCGCTTGCTATACTGTTAGCAAGTCCATGCGCCGCGCCATCGCCATCTCGCTGATGATGCTCTTCAGTTGGACGCTGATTGCGCCGCTCACCGCCGTTGATGCCGACGCGAATCTGCCTGCCTGCTGCCGTGGAAAAGGCAAGTGCCACTGCCGGATATGCGAAAGGGGTGATTACAACAGCCATCAGAAGGGCTTTGCCGCCGTCGCCGCAAAGTGCCCCTGCTGTCCGGCCGGCGCCAGCGCGGTCTATTCTTCAACTTATAAGCCGGAAGCCGCCGGCGCATTCACTTCCGAGACTATCTTCCGTCCCGCGTGCGCGCCGCAGACTGAGACTCATTCTCGAATCTCGTTTCTCCGCAGCCATCCCAAGCGCGGCCCTCCCGCTCCTCATGCTTGAAGCATCGCGTGCATCTCGAATGGGACTGGCTTTGCTAATCCTGTTCTGACTCTTAGCGCTCTTTCAAACAATAGGAGAACCCATGAAAGCCAAGCTGCTGCTGGCCTTGTTGCCGGCCGTCTGCCTGTGCGGGCCGGCGCAATTGACTTATGCCCAACCAAACCCCAACGGGGCTGTAACTCCCGTTGCAACCGGCCGTATCGCTGGAGTCGTCAAAGATCCAACCGGTGCGGTCGTCCCCGGAGCAAATGTTGAAGTGCGAAATCTGGCCATGGGAGTTAGAAAGTCCCTTGTTACCAATCTCACTGGCCGCTTTGTTCTCGACGGGCTTCCCGCAGGCTTCTATGACGTTACCGCTGCTTTCAACGGCTTTGAAATTGCATTCCTTCATCATCTTGCCGTTGCCGCCGGCGCTGAAACGGACGTCAATATAACTCTGAAGGTTGCCCGCGCAAGAACCGTCGTCGAGGTCAGCGCGCCGGGAATGGAAACCGCCTCCGCAACTCGCCGCGCGGTGGGCGATGCCGAGCAGGCGCGCAGCCAAAATGCAGCTGAAATCGTGGCGGAGGCGTCCGGCGTCAGCCTGCGCGAGAATGGCCAGCTGGCCTCAGTACCGCTGCTGCATGGACTGGGCGACGAACGCGCCAAGTTGATAGTCAACGGAATGACAGTCTCCTCGGCCTGCCCCAACCACATGAATCCGCCGTTAAGTTATGTCGCTCCGGCGCAGGCAGGCCAGGTCACTGTGATGGCGGGCATTACTCCGGTCAGTTTGGGTGGAGATAGCCTGGGCGGAACAGTCTCGGTCGAATCGCGCGCGCCGGTCTTCGCGCAAGAGGGTGAGCGGCTGCATGAGGAAGGCGCATCCACGGGCGTCTATCGTAGCAACGGCCAGAACTACGGCGGTTCACTGACGGATTGGGTCGCCGGACACAATATGGGCTTGGGTTACGTCGGCTCGTGGGCCAGCAACGACGACTACACCGATGGCAGTGGCCACAAAGTTACTTCGACTTATGCGCAGACAACCGACCACTCGGTAACTCTGGCCGCGCAGGGCGCGCACAGTTTAGCCGTGCTTGAAGCCAGTCTGCACCACACGCCCTACGAGGGTTTCGTCAGCGCGCAGATGGATATGGTGCGCAACTATGCCGAATCTCTTAATCTGCAAATCCGCCATAACTTCTCACGCGGCGTCCTCGATTCTCACATTTATTGGCAGAACACCTGGCATTCGATGAATATCGGCAAAGATAAGTCAACTTTCCCGATGCCCATGTGGATGCCGATGAATACACATGGAAGGGACTTGGGTTACTCATGGAAGTTTGAATCACCGCTCTCCGTGCGGCACTTACTGCGGGTGGGCAACGAACTGCATCGCTTCGTTCTCGACGATCGCTGGCCGGCTGTCCCTGGCACAGCGCCAATGATGGGGCCGGATACTTTTGTCAGCATCAACAACGGCCGCCGCATGCGGCTGGGGAGCTTTGTTGAGTTATCCAGCAAGTGGAACCCACAATGGAGCACTCTCTTCGGCCTGCGTAACGACACGGTCTGGACGAATGCCGGGCCGGTGCAGGGTTACTCGGCGATGATGTACGGCGCCGACGCGGCCGCTTTTAACGCATCGAATCGCGCCCACTGCGATCCGGATATCGATGCCACCGCGCTCGCACGCTACGTGCCCAACGCGGCCAGCACTTATGAGTTAGGTTATGCGCGCAAGACTCGCGCGCCCAACCTCTACGAGCGCTATGCATGGTCCACGAACATGATGGCCAGCGGCATGATCGGCTGGTTCGGCGACGGCAACTACTACGTGGGCAACGTCAGCCTCAAGCCAGAGGTTGCCAATACGGTGAGCGGCACGGCCGCCTGGCATACCCCAACGCGCAAGGCGTGGGAGATCAAACTCACGCCGTATGAGACATCGATCCAGGACTATGTTGATGTGGATACGATGATGACTGTGACGTATGGCATGAGCACCTTTGCGCAGTTACAATTTGCCAACCACAATGCAAGGATTTACGGAGCCGATCTCTCCGCGAGCGGCGCTCTCTGGAAAAGCGATGACTTCGGGCAAGGGAAGGTCGCAGTTATTGACGGATGGCTGCATGGCAAGCGGCTCGACACTTCGACCCCGCTCTATCAGATGATGCCGGTGAATGTGCGCGTGAACCTCGACGAGGAGATAAAAGGACTCACGGCAGGCGTCGGCGCGCAGGCCGTGGATCGCAAGTCGCACGTCGATCCCAAACGCCTTGAACAAGTCACGCCGGGTTACGCGCTCTTCAATCTGCATGCGAGTTACCGGCGCGGCTATTTTCAAGTGAACGCCGCTGCCGACAATCTCCTCAACAAGAGTTATGAATTGCCCCTGGGCGGCGTGAACTTTGACGACTTTATGGCCAGCGGCTGGATGAGCCAGATCAAGCCGCTGACAGGCCGAGGAAGATCAGTCTCTTTCAGCCTAACCGCACGTTTCTAATTATTTACTTGTTTGGTTCTCGAAAAACTCTTCCACATCGGTAATCGTCGCCGTCATGCGATAGGGCGGCAAACTGGCGAGGAAGGTTTGGCCGTAGCGTTTGGTGCGCACGCGGGGGTCGAGCAAAACTAACAGACCGCGATCTTCGAGCGAGCGAATCAGGCGCCCAAAGCCCTGCTTGAGAGTTAGAACCGCCGTGGGAACCTGGTAGTCGAAGAAGGGTTTTCCGCCGTTCTCTTCGATAGCTTTCATGCGTGCCGAGACCACCGGGTCGCTGGGCACGGCGAAGGGCAGCCGGTCGATGATAACGCAGCTCAAGGCTTCGCCCTGCACGTCCACGCCCTGCCAGAAACTCGAGGTGCCGAAGAGAACCGCATTGGGCGTGGCACGAAACTCCTCCAGCAGCGCCTTGCGCGGCGCCGTGCCGTGCAGCAGGATGGGAAAATCCAGCACCGGCAGCAAGCGCTCGTATAAGTCGCGCATCTGCGCATAACTTGTAAAGAGGCAAAAAGCGCGTCCCTTGGAAATCTCCAGCACGCGCTGGATGCAGCGCGCCGCAGCTTCGGGAAATTCAGCGTCGCGCGGGTCGGGCATCTCCGGCGGCAGATAGAGTAGCGCCTGTTCGCCATACTTGAAATGAGACGGCACAACTAACTCGCGGGCCTCGTTCAACCCCAGCCGCTTGCGGATATGCTCGAAACCGCCCTGCACGGTGAGCGTGGCCGAGGTCAGCACCACAGTGGGTATCTGGTCGAAGACTAACTCAAAGAGCAGATCTGAAACGTCGATGGGCGTGGCCTGCAAGAAAGTCGCCCGCGACTGCGCGCGGAAAGCGCCGAGCGCGGCCGACCTTTCCGAAGAACCTCCGGCGGAGATGCGCCGCTCCATCCAGAAAACCATATTACTGGCGCTGGATTCGAGCAGAAACTCAAACTCGGAGCGCAAACGGGCGACGCGCTTCCTGAGCCCTGGCGCTTCGTCGGCTTTCATTCCACCTATCTCCGCTTCCAGGCGCACCAGCGTGGCGCGCACAGCCAGATATAAGTCGCCCTCCGCTTCGAGAAACTCCTCCCGCCCGGCGAAAGGCTGCCGTCCGTCGCCGGCCAAAGGCAATCCGGCAAAGAATATCCGTGCGCGGTCGCGCAACTGCTGAGTTATGGCGGGCAGGCTTTCCGCGCCTTCCTTGCCGCGCAGCAGCACGTCGGTATCGCGCGCAAGCTCCTCAAAGCGAATGTTACTGACCGAAAGCCCAAAGTAACTCGAAGCTACTTCCTCTAACTCATGCGCCTCGTCGAAGACCACCGCCGCGGCCTCGGGCAGAATGCCAGCATCGGGCGCGCCCGCGGCCTCGCGCTTGACGGCAACGTCGGCGAAAAATAAATGATGATTCACAATGATGATGTCCGATTCAAGCGCCCTGCGCCGCATCTCGGTGATAAAACAGCGGCGATAATCCGGGCACGTTGAGCCCAGGCAGGCCTCGGTGCGAGCGTCGAGCTTCTGCCACAAGGCGCTCGACTCCGGCATCCCCGATAACTCGGCCCGGTCGCCGGTTTCGGTTGTCTGCTCCCACTCGGAGATTTGGCGGTACTGGTCGATCTCTTCCAGTCCACTTAGAATCGGCTGGTTGCGCAGCGCCGTGAGCTTATGGCGGCAGAGATAGTTGGCGCGGCCTTTCATGTAGCAGACGCGCAACTCGCCGACCAGCGTTTCCAGAAAAGGCACGTCGCGGAAGAAGAGCTGATCTTGCAAAGCCTTGGTACCGGTGGAGATAATGATGCGCTGGCCGGTGCGCAGGGCGGGCAGCAGGTAAGCCAGCGTCTTGCCGGTGCCGGTGCCGGCCTCGACGATCAGGTGGCGGCGTTCGGCCAGCGCGCGCTCGACGGCCTTGGCCATCTCCAGTTGGCCAGGGCGGTACTCATAGGGCAGCGACGAGCGCGCCAAAATGCCGCCGGGCGCGAAGAACTCGTGCAGCGTGGGCAGGGTGCGGGTTGGGCTGTCGCTGGGCGGCATCGGGAGCGGGTGCTATTCCCATCATAGTGATGCGTAGTGGTCCGGCTGACAGCATGGCAGCATTTGCTTGGATTGTGCGGCGGCATAACAGTTGGTCGCGTTGACGCTAATGGCGTTCCCGTGAATGTTCATCGCTCCTGTCCGCGGTGCGGGAGGGCAATTTCAGCGCCGGGATTCTGCCGGAAAAATGAGAAGACGTTCATGGTGAAGCTGGAGCGTTACTGCACTTGACCGAGGTGAGATACTAAGCTATGACGTACACCACCTATGAGGCGCGGACTCATCTTTCGCGGCTGTTAAAAGAGACGGAGGCGGGGCAGGAAGTAATCATTCTGCGCGGCAAGCGGCCGGTGGCGAAGATTGTGCCGATCAGACCCCTCGCGCCGTTGAATCCTCCGGGGGCCGAGCCTGTGAAGAAATGACTCGCATGGGTTCAAGGGCCATCCTGCTTACATAGCCCCAGCGCAGTGATCGGTTTATCGATACGTGTAGCGTGAAGCGAATCTGGGATTGAGATAGACCGATTGCGCCGCCTGAACAGCGATTGGAGTTCGTTTTGTCGAAGTATCATAAGTCGGTCGTACCAACCAGGTCGCGCGCGGACGCATTACCGGGGTCCCCGCGGACAGGTCTCCGTCCGTGGGGTGGTCTGCCGCTGGTGGCTATAGTGGGCCGCCCCAATGTGGGCAAGTCCACGCTCTTCAACCGGCTTACCAAAAGCCGGCGCTCGATTGTGGGCGACGAGCCGGGTATCACCCGCGACCGCATCTATGGCGAGTATGAGTGGATGGGCCGCAACTTTCGCCTGGTGGACACCGGCGGCATGGTGCCCGACGACGCGGAGCTGATTCCCACTGAGATCTATGCCCAGGCGATGGTGGCGCTGGAGGAGGCCGACGCGCTGGTGCTGGTGGTGGACGCGCGCACCGAGCTGGCCAGCCCGGATTACGATCTGGTGCGCATGCTGATTCGCGGCGGCAAGCCCCTCTTTCTCGCAGTCAACAAGGTCGAGGGCGAGGCAATGGCGCTGGAGGCGGAGAACTTTCGCCAGTTGGGCATTCGCAACGTCTATCCCATCAGCTCTGAGCACGGGCTGGGCATCGGCGACCTGCTCGAAGCGATTGCCGAGGCGCTGCCCGCGCCGCCTGAAGCTGTGCCGACCGACGAAGAAATTCTGGCCACGGAAGAGGCCGAGGCAGCCAAAGAACCTGAAGAAGATGACTCGCCGGACGCCCATCCCCTCCATCGCACCCACGGCGAATATGAGCAGCACGAAACCTCGGTGGCCATCATCGGCCGCCCCAATGTCGGCAAATCGACGCTGCTGAATGCGCTGACCGGAACCTCCCGCGCCATTGTTTCGCCCATCGCCGGCACCACGCGCGACGCGGTGGATGAGGTGGTCGAGTTCGAGGGCCAGCAACTGCGCTTTGTGGATACGGCCGGCATCCGCCGCAAGGGCAAGACCCACCTGATGGCCGAAAAGATGAGCGTGGTGATGGCCCGGCGTCACCTGGAAGCCGCGGATGTGGCGCTACTGATCATCGACGCAGTCGATGGAGTGACGGCGGCCGACGCCACCATCGGTGGCTATGCCCACGAGAGCGGGCGCAGCGTGATTATCGTGGTGAACAAATGGGATCTGGTGACCACGAGCCGCACCGACGGCAAGCCCCCCGCCGACCGCGAGATCTTCGAGCAGCAACTGCGCACCGTGCTCAAGTACCTAAGCTATGCGCCGGTAATCTTTCTCTCCGCGCTCGAAGGAACAGGCCCCGACGGCAGGAAGATGCTGCGCGTACTGCACGAGGTCGTCTCCGTGGCCGCCGAGCGCCGCAAGCGCGTGACCACCGGGCAGATGAACCGCTTCCTCGACAAGATCGACTTCCAGCGCGCGCCGGTGCCGATGGCCAAGCGCCTGCGCATCTTCTACATGACCCAGGCCGCGGTGGCCCCGCCGACTTTTGTCCTGTTCACCGACCGCGACATCAAGCTGCACTTCAGCTTCGAGCGCTTCATGGAAAATCAAATCCGCGAGGCCTTCGGCTTCAAGGGAACGCCCATCTGGTTCAAGGTCCGCGCGCGCAACGCGGAGAAGAAGGAATAGCCCCAGCGGAAGCTCAGACACGCCAAAAGCCGTTCTCATGTCTTACCATGACGGGGAGGATTCTCCGCGATGAATTCCACTTTAAAGTTGCGTTTCACTCGTTTTGCCTGCCTGTTTATCTTTGCCTCCACGCTCTGTGCAAGCCGTCTCCTGGGCCAGAGCGCCGCTGAAGCCGCCAAGATTGTCGCCCCGCTGCCCGCCGACGCCCGCGCGGTCATCGACCGGCTCTCCATGCTGCGCGAGCTGCCCGATGGCGTATGGAAGACCCATCCAGGCGACGTGGCGCATGGCGAGGCCGTCGGCCTCGACGAGAGCGATTGGCAGCCGATCACGCTGAAGAGCAAAGCGCCCAAAGAGGCGGTCTGGTTTCGCCAGAGCTATCAGGTTCCGGCCACGCTCGGTGGCTACGACCTCACCGGCGCGCGCATCTGGTTCCAGTTCCAGGCCTATGCCAACGGGCCGATGCCGGAGATTCTCTACTTCAACGGCCGCCGCGTGGCGATGGGCGACGACCTGGAACCTGTTGTGCTCTTCGACAGCGCCAAGCCCGGCGACAAGGTCACGGTCGCCGTCAAGCTGCTGCATACAGTGGACCTGAAGACCTTTCAGGGCGCGACGCTGAAGATCGACTTCCCCGACGGCCGCCCCAACCCCGAAGACCTGCGCGAAGAGTTTCTCTCCGCCGCGCTGCTGGTTCCCGCGCTGACGCCCAATGACCCCGCGCAGACGGCCACGCTCAACGACGCCATCCGCGCGGTGGACCTGGCCGCGCTCGACGCACACGACCAGGCGAAGTTTGATGAAAGCCTGCGCGCGGCGCACGGAAAGCTCGAAGCTCTCACGCCGTTGCTGCATCAGGTCAACTATCATCTCACCGGCAACTCGCACATCGACGCGGCCTGGCTCTGGCCATGGACTGAGAGCGTGGATGTGGTCAAGCGGACCTTCGGGACGGCACTACAGTTGATGTACGAGTATCCCGAATACACTTACACGCAATCGGCGGCGGCCTATAACGAGTGGCTGGCGCAAAAGTATCCCGAGATGAACGCCGAGATCGCCCAGCGCATCAAGGAAGGCCGCTGGGAGATCGTGGGTGGAATGTGGGTCGAGCCTGACCTGAATATGCCCGACGGCGAGTCGCTGGTGCGCCAGTTGCTGGTCGGCAAGCGCTGGTACAAGCAGGCCTACGGCGTGGACGTGAGGGTCGGCTGGAACCCGGATTCCTTCGGCTACACCTGGCAGTTGCCGCAGATCTACAAGAAGAGCGGCGTGGATTACTTCGTAACACAGAAGATGGCCTGGAACGACACCAATCAGTTGCCCTTCAAGTTCTTCTGGTGGGAGTCGCCGGATGGCTCAAAGGTGCTCACTTACTTCCCCCACGACTACGCCAACGATAACCTGAACCCGGTGCGCCTGGCGCGCGACTTCACCATCGCGCAGAAGCAGGCCGCGGGCTTGACGGACTTGATGGACCTTTACGGCATCGGCGACCACGGCGGCGGACCGACGCGCGCGATTCTGGACGAGGGCAGACACTGGGCTTACCCTTCGCTTCCCGCATACGTGATGCCGAAGATCGAGTTCGGCACGGCGCTGCCCTACTTCACCGCGCTGGAAAAGCAGATCGCGCCCGACAGCCCGGTCTGGGATTATGCGTCGATTGCCAAAGGTTACACGCCTCCGCCGCCGGTCGCGGGCATGGTGAATATACCGACGTGGAAGAGCGAACTGTACTTCGAGTACCATCGCGGCGTGATGACCACTCAGGCCAACCACAAAAAGAATATGCGCGAGGCTGAGGAGCAGATGCTTGACGCGGAAAAGTGGGCTTCATTGGCCTGGCTCTATGGAAAGAGTTATCCCGCGGCGGAACTGACCGAAGACTGGAAGAAGGTGCTCTTTAACCAATTTCACGACTTAGCTGCCGGCTCCGGCATCGGCGTGATCTATAAGGACGCGCAGAAGGACTACGATGTGGTGCGCTGGTCTACGAATGAGATTGATGCTGCTGCGCTGGAAGCGGTCGCGGAGAAGATTGACACAGCAGGGAAAGATAAGAACGCAGTGGATCGTTCAATCGTAGTTTTCAATCCATTGGGTTGGGAGCGGAGCGGATCTATTTTAGTTCGAATCTCCGATTATCCACAAGGTTTTATTCTTGGCTACTCAGGGTTTAAATGGCCGAGTAGTGCATTTTCAAAAGAAAATCACGATGGCGAGGAAATCTATAGGATACCCGTCACGAACGTGCCCGCACTCGGTTACCAGATTCTGCACATCTCTCCCGCGCCTCAGGGCGCTAGGTATCTGCGGACTGATGGCCAGGTCGCCAAAGAAGTAGAAGGTGCATACCTTCTTGAGTCTAGTTTTGGCTTTGTAAGCGTAGTGATCGATAAACGGAGTGGTTGCATTACGAGCCTCATCAGGAATGACTTCGAGACTATTGCTCCCGGCGGATGCGGGAATCAGCTTCAGTTTTTCAAGGACATACCGAAGGACTATGACGCTTGGAACATCGATCCCGGAACGCTCGACATTCCCCCAGGTGTGATTGAGAAAGCAGACTCTGTCGAATTGGTCGGCGTGAAAACTCCGAATCCCGCAGTTCGCATCATCCGCCATTGGCAAAGCTCGAAGTTTGTGCAAACTATCAGCCTCAAAGACGGCCTGGTCGACATCGACAACGAGATCGACTGGCACGAAGACCATGTTTTGTTGAAGGCGGCCTTCCCGCTGGCGGCTTCGGGGCCATTCGCCACTTATGAGATTCCTTACGGCGCCATCGACCGGCCCACCACGCGCAACAACTCGTGGGAAAAGGCACAGTTTGAGGTGACCGCGCTGCGCTGGGCCGATCTCTCCGGTCCCGGCCCCGACGGCAAGATCCACGGTCTGAGCATTCTCAACCAGAACAAGTACGGCTACGACGCCGCGGGCAATGTGCTGCGGCTGACGCTGCTGCGCTCGCCCAAATGGCCCGACGCCGAGGCCGACATGGGCCATCACCACTTCCACTACGCGCTCTATCCTCACGCGGGAACGTGGAAGGAGGCGCTCACCGTGCGCCACGGCTACGAGTACAACTACCCGCTCACCGCCGTCGTCACCACGGCACACCCCGGCGCGCTGCCCCCGTCGCATTCTTTTGCCTCGGTCTCGCCGGAGAATGTTGTGCTGACCGCGGTGAAGAAGGCCGAAGACGCCAACGGCCTCATCTTCCGCGTCTACGAGTGGGCGGGCAAGGAGACGACAGCCGAGTTCCACGTGCCGCCGGGAGCAACCGGCGCAACCGTCACCAATCTGATGGAGACGCCCGAATGCAAACCGCTGCCCGTGACCGGCGACGTAGTGAAAGCGCCGATTCACCCCTACGAGATTCTGACCATCCGCGTCGACTACCCCAACGTCGGCCCGAAGCCATAAATAGTTGAAGCGCGGCAAAGGTTCTGGCTCTCTAACAGGTAAGGAGCAAGCGCCATGAACTTCACTTCCCCCTTCGCCGTCGTCTCCGTCATCGTCCTGGTCTTCATCGTGACGCTCTCCTTTGCAGCCAGCAGCAAGGAAGACGGTGGCTCGACGCACTGATCCGAATCTGGATTGAGAATTTGGATGGCCGGCTCGTCGAGGTGTGGCACCGCCCGCGGCAAGAAGTTGTTGCCGCGAACGGTGCGATTCCCGGAACCTTTCTCGCGATTCAGGCGTATAACGGGGCTAGAGGGCGATTGCCATGGTGAGGAACGGGATGCGGGAAGCGGCAGCTTTGGTTGCGGGCTTGGCGTTGGCCGCCGGGCTGGCCGGATGCATGATTCATACGGAAAAGGACGCCAACGGCAAGGAAAAGAACGTCCAGGTCGATACGCCTTTCGGCGGCATCCATGTGAATACCGATCAGACCACGGCCTCGGACCTGGGATTGCCGGTCTATCCGGGCGCAGTGCCGGTCAAGGACAAGGACAACAACAAGTCGGCCGACGTGCATCTGGGCTTTGGCGAGTGGCAGTTGCGGGTGAGGGCGGTCTCCTACGAGACGCCCGATTCCGAGGAGAAGGTCACCGCGTTTTACAAGAAGGCGCTGGGCCGCTACGGCGACGTGATTACCTGCAAGGATAACGTTCCAGTGGGCGCTCCGGCGGCCACGCACGAGGGGCTGACCTGCAGCGACGACAAGAACGCCAAGGTTAAGATCGACAGGGACGATTATGGCGTGACCAAGGAAAGCCTGGAGCTGAAGGCCGGCTCCAAGCGCCACCAACACATTCTGGGCTTTGAGAATGCCGTCGGCAGCAAGACCCGCTTTTCCCTGGTGGCGCTGGACCTGCCCGCCGAGGTGGTGGAATCCGACTCCGGAAAAAGCGATTAAATCACTCTCAATTTAGGCAAAAGGCACAACAAAACCCCGTCCGGCCTGGACGGGGTTTGTGTCACTGCTGAAGAATGCCCCTGAACTTCGGCTCCGCGCCCGGCCTGGGCCGACCTCAGCGGATTCCGCCCGGCGGTCTTACGCCTTGGCGATCTTGCCGTCCTTGATGCAGCCGGTGCACACCCTGATTCGCTTGGCGTGACCGTTCACCAGCGCCTTCACTGCCTGCAAATTCACGCTCCAGCGGCGGCGTGTGATGTTGTGGGCGTGAGAGATATTGTTGCCGAACTGCGGACCTTTCCCGCAGATGTCGCATACCTGTGCCATGACCTTACTCCAGACTTTGATCTTTCGCGCCGCCGGGACGAGCCGCCATAGAGCCGAAAAAACGCGCTCCATCCGGCCCTGTCCAACGGGGCGGCCAACGAGGTTAAAAGAGACACACTACCCCTCGGCTTGCCGAATCTTCATTATACCCGGAATCGCTCCCCAGGCCAACCCAAACTTCGGGCGCGATGGAATTCATAGGCGCGCTCCCTCCTGGGCCCTGCTTTGTTCACTTGCTTGCGCCTGGCGATGTGGCAGGCAACCCGAGGGCCGCGGCGCTGGGCAGATCCCTGCCGCTGTAGAAATCTTGAATGGCTTCTTCGAAGAGATCGCCGCGCCGCTGCCACACTTCGATTTGCAGATCGTAGCGCACGGTGACATTGTTCAGCCAATAGGGGCGGTTCTCGCCGAGCCAGACCTGGCTGTACTCGCCCTTGACGGCCGAGTAGGCGTCGCGCAGGTCCTGGCAGCGCCCGAACATGCTGCTGATCTCATCCAGCGTGTTTTGGGTCTCCGTGCTATGCGCCTTGTCGTGCTGGCGCTGGATCGCCTCCGCATACCCGTCAACGATCTCCTGAGCCAACTCGAATTTCATGCCAATCAGGTCCAGGCGGCGCGCGCCCAGGTCCATGGCGGTGAGGGCATCGGCTTCCTTCAGCGCTGGGTTCGCGCGGCGCGCCTCGGCCAGCAGCACGATAGCTCGCTCGGCATGGATGCGCAGCTCCGGCGCCAGTGGCATCAGCCTGGCTGAAACAGCCTGCCCCTGCCGGCTCCACGGATCAAGCCAGAAGATGGCGTCGCTTTCCATCCCAATTCCAGCCTTCCCCAGGGCCTCGTGCGCAGCCATCAGCTCCTTTTCGGCATCATTGACTTTGCCGCTCAGGTCGCCGTGAAAGATCTGTCCATAAGCCTCCTGGTATGCGGAGATTGAGCTCTCGCCCGGCTGCCAGGCTGCCACCGCTCCAAATAGCAGGCTGTACCAGTCTTCATTGAAGAGGCCCTCGCCGTCGTCATTCCAGACGGTGGTCAGCGCACCCGTGGAACCCAGCCGCTGGCCGTCGCGAATGAAGCCCTGGATGTTTCCGAAGGCCGTCTTCGCCACCGGGTAGACTTGCTTCCAGTTGGCGTCGCCGGGGGCCACCCAGGTCTCCATGCCGGCCTTGGCAAAGGGCTCAATCATTTTGTCGAAGCCCATGGTGTCCCAATAGTTCCAAGGCACGGCAATCATATCCTTGGGCAGGCCGGCCACCGCCGCCGGATCGGCCCCGCCAATATCTCCCCAAAACAGCAGGCGGCGATGTAGAGGCGCCAGCTCATCGTGAATCTGCTTGAGAAAATCCACGTAGACCGGCCCGTAGCCCTTGGCCATCACCTGCGGCCGGGTGCGGCCCACTCCCAGATCAAAGGTCTCGTCGGCCCCAATGTGGAGGAAGGGCGAGGGAAACTCCCGGGCGATCCCGGTAAACCAATCCTTGATCAGCGGCAGCGTTCCTGGCTGTCCGGGCGCCAGCACCTGGCCGTGCGGAGTTTCGGCCACATCCTGGTAGAGGTCGTACTTCAGCACCTGATGCAGATGGCCGAAGGCCTCCTGCTCCGGCACCACCGTGAGGTGAACTTGGCCGGCATAACGGACCAGTTCCTGCGCTTCTTCGGGAGTGAGCGCGCTGCCCGTAGGAGCGGCCATCGGCTGGTTGGGATAGAAGAGCGTGTGCTCAAAGTAGGGCGAATAGATGTTGATCTTGAAGGATGCAAAGACGCGCATCTGATGCTTCATGAATTCCAGCGTGGGAAACGGCCCGCGCGATAGGTCGTCGTGGATGCCGCGGTATTTCATCGCCGGCCAGTCGCGCACCGTGCCGATGGGCAGCGTCGGCCTGGCGCCCGCCGGCGGAAGCAACTGCTTCATGGTCTGCACGCCGTAGAAGACCCCCGCGCCGGTTGCCGCGATGACAAAAGCTTCGTGGGGCTCAATCGCCAGCAGATAGCCTTCAGCCTCCATCGGCGCATCGAAAGCCAGGCTGAGCTTTGCCCGCAGGGCTTTACCCTCCGCCGAGTGAGCGCGCAGCAGAACGATGCGGAAGCCGGCAGCTTCAGCCTTGGCGCGGGACGCTTGCTGGATCGCCTCTTTCAGGTCGCGTGCGGCAAACTCGTCCTCTACATCGTGGCCCGGCACGCTGACTGCCACTGTCTCCGGCAGGAGTGTCTCCCCGGTAAAATGCGCCTCGCGCGGAGCGGGAAGCAGAGGGATCTGGCCTGCGGAGAGAGCGGGAAGCGCAAACAGCAGGGCAGCTACGCAGCTCATCGCAGCGCGCGGCAAAAACTTGATGGAAGTATTTCCGATTGCGGATGTCGGCATTTTCTTGTCACCGTAAGTTCAGGACAGCGAGTCTTTCAATTCGATTTGCTCATTATAGACTTGGATTGCGCATTGCTAGCGCAAGGGGCCGCACCTGTGACGACGCAAACCGACCGCACCGAGAACCCGCCCGCCGATTACTCCTCCCAGCGCGGCTACAACTTCTTCCTTCTCGTCGTCGCGGGGCTGGGTGGCTTGCTGTACGGAATCGACGTAGGCATCATTGGCGGCGCGCTCCCCTACCTGGAAGCAACATCCAGGCTGACGGCCGCGCAGCTCTCCATCATCGTGGCGGCTGTCCTGCTGGGGAGCGTCCTCTCCACGCTCTTTGCCGGGGTGATTGCCGACGCCATCGGCCGCAAACCGCTGATGATCCTGAGCGGTGTGGTGTTCGTCCTCAGCATTCCGGTCATTGCCCTCTCGCAGGGGTATGCCCCGCTGTTTTTTGGCCGTTTCTTGCAAGGCATCAGCGGTGGGCTCATCGGCGTGGTGGTTCCGCTCTACCTGGCCGAGTGCCTGCCGGCTGCGACGCGGGGTAAGGGAACAGGAGTCTTCCAGTGGCTGCTCACGCTGGGCATCGTCGCCGCGGCCGTGGTGGGCATCTACTATAGCTATCGCGTCCAGGCCGTGGCCTTGACCTCTGACGCAGCAACCCTCTTAGGCTTCAAGGACCAGGCCTGGCGGCGCATCTTCTGGGCCTCGCTCCCGCCCGGCGTGCTGTTCATGCTGGGCAGCCTGCGGGTAACGGAGTCTCCACGCTGGCTTTTCCAGCGCGGAAAAAGGGAGCAGGCCAGGGAGGCCCTGCTTCACTCGCGGACACGGCAACAGGCCGATTTCGAGATGCGGGAGATGGAAGAGACGGCGCGCGCCGCCGATGCCAGGCGAGTCTCCGGAAGCAAGATCGGCGAATCCCTCCTGCAACGGAAATATGTGATTCCCTTCCTGCTGGCCTGCATCATTCTCTTCTGCAATACGGCCACGGGCATCAACTCGATCATCGGATACAACACCGCCATTCTGCTGCAAAGCGGTCTCTCCGATCTCGGCGCGCACTGGGGCTATGTCGCATTTACCTTCATCAATTTTCTGATGACCATCGTGGGCATGGCGCTGGTCGATCGCAAGGGCCGCAAGTTCCTGCTGATTCTCGGCTCTAGCGGCATCATCGTATCCCTGGTCAGCGTGGGCATGTTGTTTCTCAAGACGGAGAAGCTGAGTGTCGATGCTCGCGCCGCAATTCAAGTCATGGTGGCCCCGAATCAGGAGCTTGCGCTTCGCTTCGACCGGGCCGCGGCGGAGAGGCTTTTGGCGGGCGCGGGCTCCGCGGGCCGGCGGATTGCCAGCGACCGCGCCTCCTTGGCCATCATCTATTCGTATGGAGACTTCACGGCCTCAACCAGCTATGCGCGCTCCGGCGATTCCGCCGCCGCTCCCATTCAAATTACACGCGCCAGCTGCCTTCCCGCCAATAAGGTTGAAGCCTTCTTCAAGAACCCCATCGGCAATCTGGAGGTGGCCCGGACCGCGCCGCTGCGCATCGACAAGGCCTTGATCGGCCAGGTGCCCGGCCCGAGCCACGGCTGGCGAGTCGCCCTCTGCCTCTACGCATTCATGGCGTTCTTTGCGCTCGGGCCCGGTGTCTGTGTATGGCTCGCGCTCTCGGAACTGATGCCGACTCGCATTCGATCCAATGGCATGAGCATTGCGCTGGTCGTCAATCAATTGGTCTCGACCACGCTGGCCGGAATCTTCCTGCCCTTTGTCGGCAAACACGGCTATGCGTCGATGTTCTTTCTCTTCTCCGGCTTCACGGTGGTCTATTTTCTCGTTGCGGTCTTCCTGCTGCCCGAGACCAAAGGCAAGACCCTGGAGGAGATCGAAGCCCATTTCGCGCGGAGAGCTGCCCCCTCGTATCTCCTGTAAGTTATTGATATTTTGGCGTCCCCGACGGGATTTGAACCCGTGTTATCGCCGTGAAAGGGCGGTGTCCTGGGCCGGGCTAGACGACGGGGACGCGCATGAAGGCGAAGAATCGGCCGGGACTGGCCGGAGGCGCCTTTATGAAGGCTACCAACTCAGGAGAGCCCTGTCAAAGAGTGGATGCTGTGCCGGGAAACCATCGAGCTCCCAAAGTGAAGACCCCGACTGCTTGAAAAGCCCTGGAGGGAAGGCCGAGCAGGAAGAGTGGAGGGCTTTAACCTCAGAGTCAAGCTCGACGGAAAGCCGGGCAACCTGGCATTCCAGTCTGGGAAGACGGGCCGGAGAGAGTTTTTTGAGTCAATCCCGTGCTTCCAGGCGTCACAATACAGAAGGCGAAGCTGTGTGGATTCTCCGCGCCTGAAGTCGCCGGTGCGAACTGAGGTACTTTTCAGCAACGGCGATGCATTGGAGCGGCATCTAACTTTAGGAACATCGGGCGGAAGATTGTCGTAAAAAAGAACGAGCGAGGAAGATCGAGTTGAAACAGATTCTTGGGATAGGTTGTTTTGTGCTGCTTGGGTTGGTGGTTACGGGCTGCGAGAAGAAGCCGGCGGTCGCTGCCGGAGCCGGGATGCAGGCCATGCCGGTGCAGACGGTGACGGTAGCGCTCCAGCCGGTGCCGCAGTCGAGCGAGTATGTGGCCACCATCAAGTCGCGGCGTTCGGCCACGCTGCTGCCACAGGTGAGCGGCCTGGTGACGAAGATTCTGGTCCGCTCCGGCGACCACGTGAAGGCGGGCGCGCTGCTGATGGAGATCGATCCGCACTTGCAGATGGCCACGGTCGATTCAGCGCGCGCCACCGAGCGGCAGAAGAAGGCTCTCTACGATTACAACGCGGTGGAAGTCGAGCGGCAGCGCAAGCTCTTCGAGGCGGGCGTGACCAGCCGTGACGCCTATGACCAGGCGCAGCAGTCCTATGGCAATTCCAAGTCGGACTACGAGTCGGCGGTGGAGCTGCGCAAGGCGCAGGAGGAGCAACTGGCCTACTACAGCATCCGCGCGCCCTTTGACGGCGTGGTGGGCGACATTCCGGTGCATGTGGGCGACTTTGCCTCGCCGATGAACTCGCCGGCGACGGTGCTGACCACGGTGGATGAAGGCAAGGATCTAGAAGCCTACATCTACGTCCCCACGGAGCGTGCCGGGCAGGTGCGGCTGGGGCTGGATGTGGAGCTGATGGACGACGCCGGAAAGCTGCTGGACAAGACGAAGATCGATTTTCTTTCCCCGCAGGTGGAGAGCACGTTGCAGGGGATTCTGGTGAAGGCGCCGGTGCAGGCCTCGCCGGAGCTGCTGCGCCAGGCGCAGATGATCAAGGCGCGGGTGATCTGGAGCACGACGCCGATGGCGGTGATTCCGGTGCTGGCGGTGACGCGCCAGGGCGGACAGAGCTTCGTCTTTGTGGCGCAGGGGCAGGGCGGCCACTTTATGGCCCGCCAGGTCTCGGTTACCTTGGGCGATACGGTGGGCAACAGCTACTCCATCACCTCGGGGCTGAACGCGGGCGACCGGGTCATCGTCTCTAGCACACAATATCTGGTCAACGGCATGCCGGTGATGCCGCTGCCGGGAGCCTAGAGCACAGTTTGGCTATACGCCTCCGGCCATAACCGGAGGCAGGCACAGGACGCCGGTCACACCGCGCCCATTGCAGACGAAAAGGAAGGCAACATTTGTTCGTAGATTTCTTTATTCATCGGCCAGTCTTTGCCACGGTCTGCGCGCTGCTGATCATTCTCGCGGGCGCGGTGTGCATCCCCACTCTTCCTGTCGCCATGTATCCCACGCTGGCGCCTCCGGTGGTCTCGGTTAGTTGCAACTACGTCGGCGCCAACGCCGACACCGTCGAGAAGGCTGTCACCATTCCGCTGGAAGAGGCCATCAACGGTGTCGAGGGCATGCGCTACATCAGCTCGTCCAGCACCAACAGCGGTACCAGCTCGATCTCAACCACCTTCACGACGGGTTACGATCTGGACATCGCCGCCGTAGACGTGCAGAATCGCGTGGCCAGCGTCACCGGGCGTCTGCCCGCGGCCGTCAACGCCACCGGCATCAGCATTATCAAGCAGAGCTTCAACTTCGTTCTCGGCGCCGGCTTCTTCACCCGCGATGGACGCTACTCGCCCGAGTTCATCTCCAACTATCTGGACGTTTACGTGAAGGACGCCATCAAGCGCGTCCCCGGCGTCGGCGATGTGATGATCTTCGGCGAGCGCAAGTACGCGATGAGGGTATGGCTGGACCCGGAGCGCCTGGCCGCTCGCAATTTAACTGCCACCGACGTGGTGAATGCGCTGGTGGAGCAGAACGTCGAGATTCCCGCCGGCCAGCTTGGCCAGCCGCCCTCGGATGCGAAGCAGGCCTTTCAGATGCCGGTGCGCGTGGTGGGCCGGCTCACCTCGCCCGCCGAGTTCGACAAAATCATCGTCAAGAACTCCGCCAACGGCCTGGTGCTGCTCAAGGATGTGGGCCACTCGGAGGTGGGCGCTGAGGATTACAGCTCCGTGCTCAAATTCGCCGGGCGCGATGGGATGGGCATCGGCGTCATGCAGCTCTCCAACGCCAACTCGCTGGAAGTGGACAGCAAAGCCAAGGCCGTGCTTGCCGAGCTCTCGAAGAACTTTCCGCCAGGGCTGGAATACGCCATTGCCTTCGACTCGACTACGGTGGTCGGCGACTCGATCCGCGAGGTGCTCTTCACGCTGAGTATTGCCATCTTCATCGTCATCACCGTCATCTTCCTTTTCCTGCTGGACTGGCGCGCCACGATTATTCCCGCCGTCACCATTCCGGTCTCGCTGATCGGAACCTTCGCCTTCATCAAGGTCTTCGGCTTCTCCATCAATGCGCTCACTCTGTTCGGCATCACCCTCGCCACGGGTCTGGTCGTCGACGACGCCATCGTGGTTATCGAGAACGTGCAGCGCCACATCGCCATGGAGCACAGCAATCCGCATGAGGCCACGTCGCGGGCGATGGGCGAGGTGACCAGCGCGGTCATCGCCACTTCGCTGGTGCTGATTGCGGTCTTCGTGCCGGTTTCGTTCTTCCCTGGAACCATCGGGATTCTTTACCGGCAATTCTCGCTGACCATCGCCTTCGCCATCGCCATCTCGGCCTTCAACGCGCTCACGCTCTCGCCGGCTCTTTCGGCCATGTTCCTGCGCGGCGAAGAGGATCGCCCTAAGCAGCTCGACTTCCTGCACATCGCGCCGCTTTCGCGCCTCTTTTCCCGTTTCATTCACTCCACTGACAAGCAGATCAGCTGGATGTCGGCCACTTACGCCAAAGCGATTCATGGGGCGCTCAAGCTGCGCTTCGCATTGCTGGCGCTCTTCTTCGCCGGCATGGGCGCAACCGTATGGACCTACCAGCACGTTCCCACCGGCTTTATTCCCCAGGAAGACCAAAGCTTCCTCATGGTCATTGTGCAGGCCCCGCCGGGCTCCTCGCTGGCCTACACCGGCGCGCTGGCTGACCGCGCCCAGGCCATCATCGCCACCAACAAGGACATCGCCGGAGCATTTTCCGTGATGGGCTTCAGCCTTGCCGGCAGCGCATCCAACGCCGGCATGATGTTCATCTCCACCACGCCCTCCGATCAGCGCCGCGGCAAGGGCCACTCCACTGCCGACATCGTCGCCGATCTGAACCCCAAGCTCATGAGCCTGATGTTTGCTCCAAATGGCGGTATTGTAGCCATGTTCGAGCCTCCCGCGGTCAACGGCGTGGGCAGTTACGGCGGCTTCCAGTTCATGCTCCAGGATCAGGGAAACAACACGCTCACCGACCTCGACCGCGTCGCCCACCTGATCGTTGCCGGCAGCCGCCAGCGCAAGGACCTGACCGGCCTGCTGACCACCTTCTCGGCCAACGACCCGCAGGTGCTGGTCACCATCGACCGCGAGAAGGCCAAGGCGATGAATATTCCGCTCTCGCAGATCACCAGCACTCTCAGCGTCTTTATGGGCTCGGAGTACATCAACGACTTCGACTACAACAACCGCGCCTATCGCGTTTTTGTGCAGGCCGACAAGCCCTTCCGCATGAACGCCCGCGATCTGCACAGCTACTACGTCCGCTCCGACTCCGGCCAGATGATCCCGCTCGACAACCTGGTCTCGGTGACCGAGAGCTCCGGACCGCCGGTTATCACTCACTACAACCTCTTCCGCGCGGTCGAAATCGACGGCTCGCCGGCGCCCGGCTACAGCTCCGGCCAGGGACTAGCGGCCATGGAAGACCTCGCCAGAAAGACCATGATTCCCGGCATGAACTTCGAATGGACCGGCCTGACCCTCGACGAGATCGAATCGGGCGGCAAGGCGCTGCTGATCTTCGGCCTCGGCATTCTGGTCGTATATCTCACCCTCTCGGCGCTCTACGAGAGCTTCGCGCTGCCCTTCATCATTCTGCTGGCTGTGCCGATGGCGGTGCTGGGCGCGCTGGGCCTGGTCTCACTGCGCGGCCTTTCCAACGATGTGTATTGCCAAATCGGCCTGGTGATGCTGATTGGCCTCTCGGCGAAAAACTCGATCCTGATCGTCGAGTTTGCCGAGCAGCTCCGCAAAAAAGGCCGCTCCATCGTCGATGCCGCCGCCGAAGCCGGCGCGCTGCGTCTCCGGCCCATTCTGATGACTTCGTTCGCCTTCATCCTGGGCGTGCTGCCTCTGGTCTTCGCCACCGGCGCGGGCGCTCTGGGCCGCCGCTCCGTGGGAACCACCGTCGTCGGCGGGATGTTGCTCTCCACCGTGCTCAACCTCTTCTTCATTCCCGTGCTCTACGTGATTCTGAGCCGCCTGCTCAAGCGCGGAGATAAACCCGAGCCGGCCGAAGCTCCCGCGCCGGAGCCGGCCGAAGCGTAAGACGATTGTGGATGAGCAATATCTCTGGTTTCACAATGGAGATACTGTTTATCCACGATTTTTTTGTTGGCCAAAGAAAAACTGCATCAAAACGCTACATTGCACCGTAATTTCGTTCAGCGCACAATAACTATATGAGGACCACCATCACACTGGACGAGGATATCTATCAGTTTGCAAAGTTGTACGCCAAGGAGCGGGGCATCACGCCGAGCAAGGCTGTTTGCGAGCTGGTGCGTAAAGGCATGGAGGCGATGCAATCCACCAGCCCGTCCTTACGCCTGAAGCGAGCGCCCAATGGTCTGCTGATATTTGCCGGAGGAGATAAAGTCATTACCTCCGAGATGGTGAAGGCGGCTCTGGAAGAGGACGACTGAGGCCACCGTTTCACGCACAGGTGGCGTTCATTGTTCACTGTGCCTCGCGATGCGCGATCACAAAATCCTTGATCCGGTCGTAGACCTGGCTGGTCACGATGCCGTGTTCCAGCAGCTCCTGCTTGGTGCGGTAGGGCCGGAAGCGAAAAATGCGCGCGGCCCAGATGCGCGTCATGCCGGGAATCTTGAGCAGCTCATCGACGCTGGCGTGATTGATGTCGATACGCGCCTCCGGCGGCGGGGCCGTTGCCGAGGTTTTGGGCACGCCGCGCGTGTCGCGATCCTGGTTCTGCGCCATTCCGGCAAGGCACACAAACAGCGTCGCAACCGCCAAAGCCGCAAATCGCATTCGCGCTCGCACGCCTCCATTCTCCGCCCCGCCGCGCCCATCCGCAAGCAAAACATTTGACAAACTTCAGTACTTTCGTTAACGTCAGTATTAGATGCAGAGCCACCGCCATCACGGTCACCACCATCATCATGGAAACCCCATGCCGGCGGACTGTTATGGCCTGATGTAATCGGCCAGAGAGATCGAAGAAACCTGAAGCCCGCCGGCGACCACGCTGAGCGGGTTTTTTCATGCGTGAACACAAAACAAACAACCGGAAAATCCCCAAAACAAGGAAGAAAATGAGCAATCCGAATCCCGTAATCGACTTTGACAAGATGGACGGCCTCGTTCCCGGCATTGTCCAGGATGCGCGTACCGGCGAGGTGCTGATGCTGGGCTTTCTCAACGCCGTCAGCTACGCCAAAACCTTGGAATCCGGCTTCGTCACCTTCTGGAGCCGCACCCGCCAGAAGCTGTGGATGAAGGGCGAAACCAGCGGCAACCGCCTGCGCATCGTCTCCGCCGCAACCGACTGCGACAACGTCACCCTGCTCTTTCGTGTCGTCGTCGAGGGCGACGGACTCGTCTGCCACGAAGGCACGGTCAGTTGCTTCACCAAACCCATCGCCGTGGAAGAAACCGGCAACCAGAAAGAGGCAGCTCGTGGCTAACAAACTGAGACTCGGCATTCCCAAAGGCAGTTTGCAGGATGCGACTATTGCGCTCTTCAAGCGCGCCGGATGGAACATCTACGCCGACGGCCGCTCCTACTTTCCCTCCATCGACGACCCGGAGATCGAGTGCATGTTGATTCGCGCGCAGGAGATGGCCCGCTATGTCGATCACGGCGTCCTCGACGCCGGACTGACCGGCATCGACTGGGTCGTCGAAAGCGGTTTGGAAGTTATAAGCGTTACAACGCTTACCTATGCCAAACAAAGCCGCCGCAAGGTGCGCTGGGTGCTGGCCGTTCCCGAAGGCAGCGGCTTTGAAAAAGCCGAAGACCTGGAAGGCAAGATCGTGGCGACGGAGTTAGTCGAAGTCAGCAAGCGTTACTTCGCCGACAAGGGCGTCAACGTCAAGGTCGAGTTCAGTTGGGGCGCAACGGAAGTCAAGCCGCCCATGCTGGCCGACGCCATCGTCGAAGTGACCGAGACCGGCAGCTCGCTCAAGGCCAACCATCTCAAGATCATCGACACGATTATGGAGAGCGAGACGCATCTGATCGCCGGCCCAAAAACTCTCTCAGATCCGTGGAAGCGCGAAAAGCTCTCTCAGATCGCGCTCATGCTGCGCGGCGCAATCGATGCGCAGTCGCAGGTGGGACTCATGCTCAACGTCCAGCGCGGCGACCTCGATGCCGTCCTCGCCGTGCTGCCCGCGCTCAACTCGCCTACGATCTCGCAGCTCTCGAACTCCGACTGGGTCGCGGTCAACACCATCGTCGAAGAGCGCGTGGCCCGCGATGTGATTCCTCGGCTGAAAGCAGCCAGAGCAACGGGCATCGTCGAGTACCCGCTCAACAAGGTTGTGCTGTAAACCGGAGATCAACAATGAAACTGATCCGAACAACAGGGCGCGGTGCGCGGCAGACGGAAGAAACACTAGCCGCTCTCGAAGATCGTGGTGGCGCGGCGCTCGACGCCGTGCTGCCCGCCGTCAAGCGCATCGTTGCCGATGTGCGCAAACAAGGCGACCGCGCGTTGCTCCGCTATGCCGCGCAATTCGACGGCCTCGCCGGTGCGAGTACTCTGAGAGTTACGCCCGAGGAAATGGCCGCTGCATGGAACGTCCTAGCACCCGCGATGCGCAAAGCTCTCATCATCGCCGCCGATCGGATTCGCGCCTTTGCTGTTGCTCAACTGCCCGTCTCCTGGAGCGAATCTCCCATCGCAGGCCTCACTACCGGCCAGCTTGTTCGTCCGCTTGGCTCGGTGGGCTGTTATGTGCCCAGCGGCCGCCATCCGCTGCCTTCTACGCTTTTGATGACCGCCATTCCCGCGCAGGTGGCGGGCGTCGAGCGCATCGTGGTGGTCTCGCCCAAGCCCGCGCCGGAGACTCTCGCTGCCGCGCATCTGCTGGGCATCACGGAGTTCTATCGCCTCGGCGGCGCGCACGCCGTGGCCGCATTGGCTTACGGAACCTCAACCATCAAGCGCGTCGATAAGATCGTCGGGCCGGGCAATCTCTATGTCACTGCCGCAAAGCGGCTGGTCGCCTTTGACTGCGCCATCGATATGCTCGCCGGCCCCACGGAGATTGTTGTCACCAGCGAGCGCGGCAACGCGTATGAGATCGCCTCCGACCTGGTAGCGCAGGCCGAGCACGATCCCGAAGCGCTGGCCATCTTCATCACTACGCGCGTCGATCTTGCGAAAGAGGTCATCGCGGAAGCAAAGCTCCGCAGCCGCAACAACACTGTTGCGCGTGAGGCGCTCGATCGCAACGGCTTGGTCATCCTCGCATCGAGCGTCGACGAAGCGCGCGCGATTACCAATCGCCTTGCACCTGAGCATCTTACTGTTGATGCCACAAGCGATCTCGATTGGGTGCAAAATGCGGGCTCGGTCTTTGTGGGCCGTTGGAGCGCGCAGCCGATGGGTGACTACATCTCCGGCCCCAATCACACGCTGCCCACTGGCGGAATGGCGCGCGTGCGCGGCGGCCTGAGTGTCAACGATTTCGTCAAGCTCATCACCGTGCAGCAATACTCCGCGCCGGCTATGCGCAAACTGGGTCCGCCCGCTGCTTTATTGGCTGAAGCGGAAGGCCTCTTCGGCCACGCGGAAGCAATTCGCGCACGGCTCACAAAGAGCAGTTCAACGAGCCGCGGTAAGTAACGCAGTCATGAACTGCCGCTAACCTGCTAACTTGCGATTTCCGCGAAGCGGAAGCTAACTTGCTGATTTTGTCTACCAAACGATTCTCTTTGCAATGATGTTCTCTAGGAGGTTCCGTGGCTGAAGCCATCAAAGCAATCTTTCCCGCGCCGCGTGCCCGCGTGAAGGCGATGAAGGAGTATCACCCCCCTCTCGGCAACCGCGAGACGCTGCGCCTGGACTTCAACGAGAACACCGTGGCCTGCTCGCCCAAGGTGCGCGAAGTGCTGGGCCGCATCAGCGCGGGCAGCCTCACGCGCTATCCGGAGCGCGCGCCGGTCGAGGCCATCGTTGCCGTGCATCTTGGTCTCGCGCCATCACAGGTCGCGCTGACCAACGGCGTGGATGAGGCGATTCACGTTCTCTTTGAGGCCTTCCTCGACGAGGGCGATGAACTGCTGCTGCCCGTGCCCACCTATACGATGTACGAGATTTACGCGTCTGCGACGGATGCACGTGCCGTCGCGGTACAGGCTGCCGACGACTTGCAGTTTCCCTTCGAGCGCCTGCTTGCGGCCATCTCCCCGCGCACCAAGATCATCGCCATCGCCAATCCAAACAGCCCGTCCGGCTCCGCGGCCACACGCGCGCAGTTATTCGAAATCGCCGCGCGCGCGCCGCACGCGGTGGTGTTGATTGATGAAGCGTACTTTCATTTTCACGGCGAAACGGTTGTTGATTTGATCGGCGTGGTTCCCAATCTGATGATGGCGCGCACGTTTTCCAAAGCATACGGCCTTGCCGGTTTGCGTCTCGGATTGCTTGCCGGCCCCGTGGAACTGATGCGCTGGGTCAAGCACGTGCTCTCGCCGTACAGCGTGAACTCGCTGGCGCTTGCCTGCCTGCCGCCCGCGCTCGAAGATGCAGCCTATCTCGACTGGTACGTCGGCGAAGTGCTGGCCGCGCGCACGGAGTTCGAGGCCGCGCTTGAAGCCGCGGGAGTACGCCGCTGGCCCAGCCGCGCTAACTTTGTGCTGGTGGAAATCGGCGCGCTGCACAAGGAGTTCACGCGCCTGATGAGCGCCGCGGGCGTGCTGGTGCGCGACCGCTCCAGCGATCCCGGCTGCGATGGCTGCGTGCGCATCACCATCGGAACTCGCGAGCAGATGCGCCAGGCCGCAGTGGCTCTCAATGAAACTCTGGCCGCGCTCAACAATCAAGGAGGCGCTCTATGACGCCCAAGGAAAACGCGCAACCCAAAGCCCCGCGCACCGCCATCGTTCAACGCGATACAGCGGAAACGCGCATTGCGATCAAGCTGACGATCGAAGGCGGCGGCCATTACAAAATCTCCACCGGCATTCGCTTCTTCGATCACATGCTGGAGCTCTTCACGCGGCACGGCGCATTCGATCTCGATCTCAAATGCAACGGCGACCTCGACGTGGATCAGCACCACACCGTCGAGGACGTGGGCATTGCGCTGGGCGAGGCCTTCGACCGAGCGCTCGGCGATAAACGCGGCATTCTGCGCGCCGGTTACTTTTTGATGCCGATGGACGAGACGCTGGCGATTGCGGCAATCGACCTCAGCGGACGCGCGGCCTTCGCCGTCGAAACCAAGGTGCGCGTTCGGCTCGTCGGTGATTTGCAAACCGAGCTGGTGACGGATTTCTTTGAAGGCTTCGCACGAGGCGCTCGCGCCAATGTTCACGTGAAGACGATGTATGGCCGCTCCAATCACCACAAGATCGAAGCCATCTTCAAAGCCTTCGCGCGCGCGCTGCGCGTGGCCTGCTCGCGCGATAAACAACTCGGCGAGATGTTGCCTTCTACCAAAGGACTTTTGTGATGCGCGTAACGGTGATCGATTACAAGGCGGGCAATCTGACCTCGGTGCTGAAGGCGCTGCGCCACCTGGGTGCTGAGACGATTGTGACGGACGGCGATCTGTCGCTTGTGGAGTCTGCAGAGCGTATCGTGCTTCCCGGCGTGGGCCACTTTGCGGCCACCGAGCGACTCGACTCGACGGGTCTCACCTCCGCGATTCGCGCGGCCATTGCGCGCGGCGTTCCCTTTCTTGGCATTTGCGTTGGGATGCAGTGGCTCTATGCAGGATCAAGTGAAGCGCCCGCGCAGCCGGGGCTTGGACATTTTGCTGAATCTTGCGAACATTTTTCTGAAAGCCCGGGGAAAGTACCGCACGTCGGCTGGAATTCGTTGGAAGTTCGGATAGATTCGCATCTTCTTGCCGGCGTTGAGCCCGGCGAGTACGTCTACTTCACGCACTCCTACAAGGCTCCCGTTACCGCCGACACCGCGGCCACGACATATTACATTGAACCCTTCGCCTCAGCCGTCGAGCGCGGCAACGTGATGGGCGTACAATTTCATCCGGAAAAGTCCGGCGCTACCGGGCTGAAGATTCTCAGCAATTATCTCAGTTGGAAGGACGCTGAATGATAACCAAGCGCATTATCGCCTGCCTCGACGTGCACGACGGCCGCGTTGTGAAGGGCGTGCAGTTCGTCGATCTCATCGATGCGGGCGATCCGGCAACACAAGCTGCGCGTCATGCGCGCGAGGGCGCGGACGAAATTGTGCTGCTCGACATTACAGCAACGCACGAAGGCCGTCAGACTCTTCTCGACACGGTGCGCAGAACGGCGCGGGAACTGTTCGTTCCTTTTTGTGTTGGCGGCGGCATTCGCACCGCCGACGATGCGGCGCAAGTCTTCGAGGCAGGCGCGGACAAGGTGAGCGTGAATTCCGCCGCGCTCGCCGACCCCACATTGATCGACGCCATTGGCCGCAGCTTTGGCGCGCAGGCGGTCGTCGTCGCCATCGACGCACGGCGCGACCCCGCCGCCGCCGATCCAGTGCGCGATGCGCAGGTCTTTGTGCAGGGCGGGCGCAAGCTGGCCGGTCGCCGCGTCGTCGAGTGGGCGCGCGAAGCCGAGGATCGCGGCGCGGGAGAGATTTTGCTGACCTCGATGAACACCGACGGCATGAGAACCGGCTTCGATTGCGAACTGACCGCGGCGGTCAGCGAGGCGGTCGGCATTCCCGTGATTGCCTCAGGCGGCGCGGGAACCGTCGAGCATTTTGTCGATGTCTTCGGTCGCGGCAAGGCCGATGCGGCTCTCGCGGCAAGTATTTTTCACTTCGGCGTATCGAGCGCGCGTTCGCTCAAAGAAGAGCTGGCCAAGGCCGGCGTCTCGGTGAGGCTTCCATGCTGATTCCTTCGATTGATTTGCTGGGCGGACAGATTGTTCAGCTTGTGCAGGGTGAAAAACTGCGCCTGGCCTTTGATGATTTTGAATACTGGATTGAAAAGTTTTCGCGCTTTCCCTTAGTCCAACTGATCGACCTCGACGCGGCAATGCGCCGGGGCGATAACTCCGCGCTTGTCGCGCAGATCGCCAAGCGGCTACCGGTACAGGCGGGCGGCGGTATCCATTCCATCGAACGCGCGCACCAAGTGCTCGATGCAGGCGCAAAGCGCGTCATCATTGGCTCGGCGCTCTTCTCCGCTGACCCCGCGGTCAACACGGAGTTCGCCGCCGCTCTCGCCGCC
>Ga0181529_10001576_pt1 | contig 28847 bp, 22 predicted proteins | sample PEATcosm2014_Bin_36_FD_119763 | JGI IMG/M metagenome (GOLD analysis project Ga0181529, IMG submission 119763) | Peatland microbial communities from MTU Mesocosm Facility, Houghton, MI, USA - PEATcosm2014_Bin10_30_metaG | ecosystem: Environmental > Terrestrial > Soil > Wetlands > Peat | place... | reverse complement strand
GCAGGTTCACCGTAGTTTCTTAGGGGCGGGAGTCGGGGGGGCCCCCTGAACGAGCAAGGGCGAGGAAGAGCTCTGGGCAGCCAACCGGAAAGACACCTAAGCAAATTTTCCCAGGGGGGGGGGGGGGAGAATCTGTTCAATATTGCACCTGTTTTGGATTCTTTTTGGGATATTCGATCCCGCGCGCCCTGCTTGCGCCCAAGCAACGGACAGCGTGCCGGCAGGGGAAGCGGCTCTTGAATTGGGCGAGCAGGTGCAAGGATGGCAGCGTATTTGTTTAGCGAACTTTGGACTCGGGACTCTAGTTACAAAGGGTTTCCGCTGCTTCCGGATCGGGTAGGATGCGTCCGGGAAGCCGCAACATTTGGCTAATATCCTTTGCGGGTATAGGACGGGAGAAGAGATAACCCTGACCGTAACGGCAGCCCATTTGGCGCAGCAGGCGATACTGTTCGCGGGTTTCGATGCCCTCGGCCACCACATCCATGCCTAGCACGCGAGCCAGTTCGATGATGGTGCGCACGATTTGCAGCGGCTGATCTCCATCGGTCATGCGGCCCACAAAGGAGCGGTCGATCTTGAGCACATCGAAAGGGAAGGAGTGCAGGTAGCTGAGCGAGCTGTAGCCGGTGCCGAAGTCGTCCATGAGCAGGGAGACGCCCAGCTTGCGCAGGCTGCCGAGCACTTCCAGGGCGGTGCGCATGTTGGGAATGAGGCTGGACTCGGTCATCTCCAGGCCCAGCTGCCGGCTGGAGATGCCGAATTGCCGCAGCAACGCCTCGACGTGGTCGGCCAGCCCCTCGCGCGAGAACTGCCGGGCGGAGAGGTTGACGCAGACCCGCAGGGAGCTGTTCAGCGGATCTTCGGCACACCACTCCTGGATTTGCCGGCAGGATTCCGTGAGTCCCCAATCGCCGATGGGAAAGATCAACCCGCTTTCTTCGGCCAGGGGAATGAAATCCATCGGCGGGATAATCCCTCTCTCGGGATGGTTCCAGCGAATCAGCGCTTCGAGGCCAATCAGCTTGCGGGAGGCAAGATCCACTTCAGGCTGGTAGTAGAGGACAAACTCGCGCCTTTCCAGCGCACGATGCAAATCTTGCTGGCGCGGCCAGTCTCCGGCGGCGCTTTCGGCGGCGCGGGCTTGCTGCTGAGCCGGCCCGTTGAGGCCCCTGCGCAGGCGGCGGAGTTCCAACTGCGCGGCTACCATGTCTGCCAGGCTCTCCAGCATGCGCAGCTCGTCCAGGGCCATCTTGCGCCGGGCCTGACGCCCGAAGATGGTCAACGATCCCAGGATCTTCCCCCCGGAAGAGCGTACCGGGACGCTGGCGAAAGAGAGCACGTCGAGCCGCCTGAGGGTGAGCCTGCCATCGAAAAAGGGATGCTTCGAGATGTCGGGAACTATCACCGGACCATTCTCGGTGAGCACCATATCGAAGATCGATTTGTGACGCGGCAGTTCGCGGACGGCTTCGCCCCAGTGCGATTTGATCCAGACGCGGCTCTCGTCGGCAAAGCCGAGCAAGGCGGCATCGGCCTGAAAATATTCCGCGGCCAGCCGGGTGATGGTGTCGTAGGAGGCTTCAGGCTCGGTGTCGAGGATTTCTGTGGAGATGAGCGCGGCTAACCGGGCGTCTTCCGGCTGCTGGTCGATTCTGATGGTTTCCAACTCTCCTAGCGCCATCTTCACTCCAAGTCCGCCGTGTCAGGCAGCCTGCTCCTGCCGCAGAGGATTCAGCCCTGTGTGCACACAAGCACCCTACGTGGCAAAAATGCGCCCACTCAAGCCACTCCGCTCTCGATGCCAGCGGCGGCGGCCTGCCTAGGGGCACCCGTGAAGCGTGCCGGTTTCACTCCGCATCTCCTTTATCGGGAACTTGGCGCTCCGGCATCAGGTTACTTATGGGGGATACTCGCGGGTACCTGGCCGATTGAAAACAATTACCTTGCGGGGACTGGCTTTCCGGTTTCGGTCCACAGAAAGGTAATCTGATCGGCGTCGTCCTGAATCTGCTGGTCCACGCTCACTCCGGCCGAGTGGCCGCCGGCAAGACTGTAATGCAAGAGCACCGGCCGCCCGCTCCCCGAGGCCGCCTGCATCAGTGCGGTCATCTTGCGGGCGTGCAGCGGATCGACTCGCGTGTCGCTGTCTCCGGTGAAAAACATGATGGCAGGGTAGGCTATTCGGTTCTTTACCTCATGGTAAGGAGAGTACCGTAGCAGGTAAAGAAACTGCTTTTCATTCTCCGATGAGCCATATTCCGTGATCCAGTACGATCCCACCAGGAATTTCTGATAGCGCAGCATGTCCAGCAACGGGTAGCCGCACAAGATGGCCGAGAACAGCTCCGGACGCTGGGTCATCGAAGCGCCCATCAGCAAACCGCCGTTGGAACGGCCAGTGATGGCGAAGTGCTGGGGCGAGGTGAACTTGTTGGCGATCAGGTACTCGGCTGCGGCGAACCAGTCGTCGAAGACATTCTGCTTCTTCTCGAACATTCCCTGCTCGTGCCAGCTTTCTCCATATTCGCCGCCGCCGCGCAGGTTGGGCAGCGCGAACCAGCCGCCCTGCTCCAGCCACCACGCTACAGCGGGGCTCCAGTAGGGCGTCTCGCTCAGGTTGAAGCCGCCGTACCCGGTCATCAGCAGGCGCTCGCTCCCGTCCTGCTTCAAGCCCTTCTTTCCAGCGATGAACATTGGCACCTGGGTGCCGTCCTTGGAGTTGAAAAACACTTGTTTCAGCTCATACTGGCTCGAATCGAAGGGAATTCGGGGCCGGAAAAACACCTCGCGCTTGCCGGTTGCGGTATCCAGCCGGTAGGAGGTGGGCGGCACAATGAACGAGGAGAAGGAAAAGTAGCCGTAGCGGTCCGTGGTCCGCCCATAGAGTTCCGAGCCCGACCCGATGCCGTCGTAGTCGATGCGTCCGGCCGGTTTCCCCTCCAGCGTATACACGGTTGTCTCGGTTTTCACATCCTTGAGCCGGTTCACGTAGAGTTTTCCGCCAACGATGGACCAGCCCTCGATCACATCGGCGCCTTCCGGAACGATGGGTGTCCACGCCTCTGGCATGACGCCGGGGTCGGCCTTGAAGATCGCTCCCTTGGGCGCCTTGTAGTCGGTCTTCACGTACCATGCGCCTTTGGCATAGACCGCGCTGAAACGCGAATCCAGGCCCCAGACCAGCACATCGAAAGGCGAATCCGGCTTGGTCAGGTCGCGGAAGACGATATCCACGCGGCGGGCCGGCACGCCTCTCTCGATCTCGACGACCAGGTAGCGCCCGTCGTCGGTCACTTCGCCGGAGAAGAGGTCGTTGCGGCCTAGAGGCTCCCCGCGGAATTCATGCCCAAACAGCAGCGTGTCTTTCGAACTGCGCGAGCCCAGCAGGTGCTGGTAGAGGAGCGTGCCCTGCTTGTCGTTGCGGGCGTAATAGAAGCTGGCTCCGTCCGGGGCGAAGTTCAGGCCGGAGTAGCGGGCGGCGGGCAGCTCATCCTCCAGCGTCTTGCCGGTCTTCACGTTGAAGACGTGGATGCTGCTTTCATCGGCGCCGCCTTGCTGCACGCGGTAGAGCACCAGCCCTCCGTCGCGCGAGACGTCCGCCAGGCCGACCGAGGTGTTGGGGTCCCGGCTCAACGCCGCCGGGTCGATCAGCCTCTCGTCCTTGCCCGTCCAGCCACGGCGCACGTAGATGGAGAACTGCTGTTCCCCGGCCAGGCGCTTGGAGAAGAAATAGCTGTCCTGGCACTGGATGGGGATGCGGGTCTGCGAGACATTTTCCAGCTCGTCCAGGTCGTCCACCACCTGGGGGCGAATGCGGGCCTGTTTCAGGTAGCGCGCGGTGTAGGCGTTCTGCGCATCGATGAACGCCCTGGTTTCAGGGCTCTTCGAGTCTTCCAGCCAGCGGTAGCTGTCGGGGATTTTGGTCCCGAAGTAGTCGTCGGCCACGGGGATAGCCTCGGCAGCCGGTGGCGGCGGAAGCACGATGCCCTCGCGCCCGTGAATGGTCTGCCCCCATGCGGCTGTGCCTGCTGCCGCCAATAACACCAACCCGATTGCTAAAGTCCGTCGCACGCAGTGCCCCCCTGGGGACAGGATACTCGGAAAGCCGGCGCGCCCAGCCTTCAGTGCGGCTCCAAGGCTCCTCCGCGGCGCGAAGCGAATCCAATTCGACACCGCAGAAAACCGTCGTCCGCCCGCAACCCCGATAGAATCAACTCCAGTGTCACGATGGACCCCAACTCAGCCTTCCCCGCCGGAGCGGTCGCGGTGGACGCGCGGCCTGGGAATGCTGCGCCCCTCCCACGCACACTCGGCTTTCTCCGCCACCATCGTCCTGATGGTGTCCACCTTCCTCTCCAGAATCATAGGTTTAGTGCGGGTCAAGTACATCGTCTGGCTGTTTGGCCGGGGGATGGAAGCGGATGCACTGAACGGCGCGTTTGTGCTGCCGGACATGATCTCCTACTTTCTGGTCGGCGGCGCGGCCTCGATCACCTTTGTCACCATCCTCACGCGCTACCGCGAAACCGGGCAGGAAGCGGAGGGGCAGCGCTCGCTCTCGGTGATTCTGACCACCATGTACCTGGTTCTGGGCGCGGCCATTGTGCTGGCGGAGATCTTCGCCCCCTGGTGCATTCACTGGTGGTTCCATGGCTTCAATGCGGAGAAGGCGGCGCTGTGCGTGCGCCTGACCCGCATTCTGCTGCCCGCACAGTTGTTCTTCTTTGCCGGGGGGGTCTTTGGCGCAGTCCTGCTGGTGCGCAAGCAGTTCACGGTGCAGGCGGTGGCGCCGTTGATCTATGGCCTGGGCACCATCGTCGGCGGCCTGCTGCTGGTGCGCCGCATCGGCGTCTCCTCGCTGGCCATTGGCACCGTGGCCGGAGCGATTCTAGGGCCGTTCCTGTTGAACTGGTTCTTCGCGCGGCGGGCAGGCACGCGCTACCGGCCGATTCTGGACTGGCGGGACGAGGGGCTGCGCGAGTGGGTGCGCCTGTCGCTTCCCCTGATGGTGGGCGTTTCGCTGGTGACCGCGGATAGCTGGATCATCGCCCACTTTGCCTCGGCGACCAACGGCGCGGTCTCGCTGATGGCTTATGCCAAGCAGCTCTTCACCGCTCCGATGGCGGTGCTGGCGCAGGCCGCGGGGGCGGCGTCCATGCCCTTCTTCGCCAGCCTGTGGAGCAAGGAACGGCACTACGAGTTTGCCACCGGGGTGGCGGACTCGGTTTCCCGCGTGGCGTCGCTGGGGCTGCTGGCCGCCTCTGGAATGGTGGCCCTGGGCGCGCCCACGGTAGAGCTGTTCTTCCTCGGCGGGCGATTCTCCTCCGCGGATGCACGGGAGTGCGCGGCTTACTTTGCGGTCTTCTCCCTTTCGCTGTTTCTATGGTCGGCCCAGTCCATTTACGCGCGTGCCTTTTACGCCGCCGGGAACACCTTCATACCCATGGCGGCGGGGACTGCGGTCACGCTGGTCTCGCTGCCCATCTATGCCGCCCTCTACCACTGGCAGGGCGCCATGGGACTGGCGATCGCTTCCGACCTGGGCATCGCGCTGCAGACCGTCTCTGTTGCGGTGCTGCTGCATGAGAAGCGCATGGTCTCGCTTGCCAGCCTGGACTACGCGGAGATGGGCCGGTGTCTGACGGCTGCGCTGGCCAGTTGCGCCGCAGTCTGGCTGGCGGTTGCCGGGCTGAACGCAATGCTGGCCCGCTTTGGGGTCCAGTACTCGAATGCGCAAATCCGCTGGACCGATCTGGCGGTATTGGTCGGGGGAAGCGCGCTCTGGCTAGCGATTGCCAGCTGGGTACTGGAGAAGGCCGGATCGGCGTTGCCCAGGGTGATGATGAAGCGGCTGGGGATGAGCTAGCGCAATCTCAGGACAGAAATTTGAAGGTCTTGGCTTTGGGCATTGCCTTCATGCGCCGCAGGAATTCGCTTTCGTCGATCTCTTGCGGCCAGTCGAGGTTGATGGAGACCATGTCGGCGTCCAAGCTCGCATCGGACCAATGCGCTTGAATGGCCCCTATGGCCTCCAACTGTTCAAAATCGCGGGCAAGCGCGGCCATCGTGTTTTTCAAGGATGCGTAAAATGGCCTGACGCGGATATACAAATCGCGAAGTTGGATACTGTCTTCCGCGAGCAGTATCTTCAAAACTTCAACCTGCCGTTCTCCAATCACGCGCTTCCGCTTGGTTTCTAGCCGGTTGAAGAGGCTGTACATGGTGTCGCGGAAGAGGGCGCGCTGCATATGCTTGCGAATTTCCGCCGTCAGCCTCTCGCACTGGATGCGGACTCCTTGCAAGGCGAACACCAGGAAGGGAGTGAGATCGTGGCCGCCCTGCCGGACTTCGCCGAGGATGCGCAGGTAGGCTGGTTTTTCGTCGTAATAGTAGTTCGACATGGCCACAAAGGCTCTGTCCGTCAGCCCGGCGCGCCGCAGCACGAGAGCCTCCAGGGCACGGGCAGTGCGCCCGTTGCCGTCCAGGAAGGGGTGCATAGCGCCCAGATGGTAATGCAGGGCCATCGCTTGCACCAGCGGATCGTGATCGGGAAACTCTGTCTGGGCGGCCTGAAGAAGCCCGTTGAAAGCCTCCTCGCAGGGTGGTCCACCTTCCGCGCCCCGGTGTTGGGGAATGCCGAAGGTTACGTTGTAGTCCCGCCCGCGCAGTACTCCGGGAGGGCAACGGTCCTCATCGCACCCTGTCACCATGCGACGATGGACTTCGCGCACCAGATCGGCGGAGATGGGCCGGTCGGCTGGGAGCTCTCCAATCCAGCGGTACGTCTTCATTGCGGCATTGGCCTGCCGTTGCGACCGCGTCTTCAGCTCTTCCGGCGAGATGTTTGGACGGACAGCCTCATCAAGCTCCTTTTCGGTGAACTCTGCACCCTCAATTCGGCTGGTGCCCGCGACCTCGCGCTTTAACTGAAGTTCTTGCAGAGCTTCCACCCAGCTCTTCTGATAGGGCAAGGCCGTCAGCGACTGGACCGCCGATTTGGCGGCCACGAGAGCTGCCATGACAGCTCTCGCATCGTACAAAATCCACCGCTTTGGAAGCTCATAGCGAACCATTCTATTTCCGGCTCATTTCCAAGCTGGTCTCCATTCCATTTTCATTTCATATTTTGTTATCTATTGTATTGTCTGTCAATTGAGAACTTTTTTGAAAAGTCATATTCAAGTCCATTTCAAGATGATTTCTGCATCGGATTTGATCTCGTCTCCCACTTGAAGGCTCCTTGGAATTTGCTCTGACCGGCAGAGTTGTTCCCGCAAACAGACAAAAGCCCCCGCCGGAGCGGGGGCTTTGATGCGCGACCAGTGCGCGATATGGTGCTAGGAATTGACCAGTTTGGGCGCCGGCCTGGCCCAGGTCGCGGCCTGTTTGGCCTCGTCCTTGCGGATGTCGATGCCGCCCTTGAAGAAGGCGCCATCCTCAATGCTGATGCGGGGCGCGGACAGATCGCCGATGACTGCGCCTTCGGCGCGGATATCCACGCGATCCGTGGCGGTAATGTTGCCGCGGACCTTGCCCATGACCACAATCTCGCGAGCGGTGATGTGGGCGGCGGCATGTCCGTTACGACCGACGGTGACCCGGTTGTCGCCGAGGTGGATGGTACCCTCGACGCGGCCTTCAATCACCAGGGAATCCACGCCGGTAATCTCACCCTTGATGATCAGGCCCTTGCCGATCGTGGCAGGCTCGCCGGATGCATGCAAGGGAGCCGGGCCAGAATCGGCGACAGCTACGGGAGCAGGAGGGGTGAAGTGCGCGAGCTGCGGTCCAGGGTTGGGCGCGGAGGGCTCGAATTGGTCGGGATTCAACATAAGATCGGCTCTTTTCTTTCCTAGTCAACCGCAGAAACGGCGTACAGGCGACCACCATCCCAGCTAGTATCTGCATGAATCTCTGATTGGCCAGCTGTCCGGGACGTAACCTTGCAAGCCGTTTAGATGAGGCGCCGCGCTGCTTGGTTGCCAACCGAGCCCTGCCCTAATGGCACAAAGTTAACCCCGAACAGAGTGAAAGTAAATATACCATAAAATGGAGCCGCGGAGGAGAAAATTCTGGCCTCCTTGCGCGCCTCCCAAGTCATGGGAAATGCGCCAGATCGAAGGAGAATTGCACGTCGCCAGAAACATCCGATGTTTCTCGTCCAGGACACCACGACAGTTTCACAGCCGTCCTAACAGCGCGCCCAGCAAGAAGTCCTGGATTGCTTCCTCTTCCACCCCGGTCAGCAAGACCTGTGGCGGGGGTGGAAGGAGTCAGCTGGCTGTCACAGCCCGGATCGGCCATGAGCGTTCCCATGCCCTACGGCTGGACCCGCTTCGGTTCCTCGGTGATGGGCGAGGTTCGGGCGCCGGGAGCTTCCGTGCCGGGCTCCGACTTGCGGATATCGATTCCACCCTTGAAGAAGGCGCCATCCTCGATACTGATGCGGGCCGCCGTCACGTCGCCGGTGAGGGCACCTTCGGCGCGGATGTCCACCCGATCCGAGGCGGAAACATTGCCGTGAATCTTACCCATGACCACGATCTCTCGCGCGGTGATGCACACCGACATCCCGGCGCTCACATTGCCGTGAGCTCCCACGGTCACGCGGTTGCCGGGCAGGTTGATGCTCCCCTCGACCTTGCCATCGATAAAGAGCGACTCTGTGCCGGTAATCTCGCCCTTGATGATCAGGCCCTTTCCGATGGTTGCCTGGTCGCCGACTGTAGGCACAGCCCGGACGCGAGAATCAGGGACGGTTGCGAGTGGTGCGGGCCGGGCGGGTTCCGGGTTGGAGGGAGGAGTGATTGATCCTGGCTGACTTGGTTTCCACATTGCGCACACGGTATTTGTTTCCTTTCCTGCGGGAGATGGGTTGCCAAGGCAAGGTGATTGCGGTGGTCCCAAAAAAACGAGAATCTCTGGCTGCCGGACATAGGTGCCGGCTGCCCTGCTGACGGGCACAGCTTGATGGTATCTCTGCGCGGTCTGCAAGAACAACTCTTGCGCGCAATTGTAATACGTCTCACCGTAAGATTTCGTTGCTTCTCTCCACGGCATCTACTCAGCCAATCCGGAGGACCGCCAGAATCTCTGCCAAGAGCCGGGAGGGGGCCGTAAAGGTTTACGGCCTGAGCCCATCCGGCGGCATCGATCGGGATGAAGCAGGCTGTACTCTTGAGCTATGACCGATCGTGAACTGGTAACGCGTATTGCCCGCTCTGCCGGTCAGAAGGCCGGATACAAGCAACTGGTCCGTGAGCTGGGGCTGGGCGGCGGACGCGCGCGGCGTCTGCTGCTGGAGCAACTGGCCCGGCTGACGGTCCGCGGCGAGCTAACCAAACTGGACCGCGAACACTGGAGCATCCCCCATCCGGTGGGCACACGCGAGAACCTGTCGGCCGGGCGGCTGGACCTGCACCGCGACGGCTACGGCTTTGTGCGCCCCAACGCGCGCCAGGCCAGCGGCCAGGAAGACATCTTCATTCCTCCTAACGAGATCAACGGCGCCATGCAGGGCGACCAGGTGCTGGTCGAGGTGGAACCGCCCAAGGCCGACGGACGCCGCATGGGTCGCATTGTCCGTATCCTGGAGCGGCGCAACCCGACTGTCGTCGGCGTTTTTCATTACGCGCGTCCCGGCCGGTCGCTGGAGAATACCGTCGCTCCGTTCGACGAGCGCATGACGCAGCACATCCTGATCCCGTCCGGCGAGGAAGTGCCCGCCGTGGATGAGGCCGCCACGCCCCACAGGGTTTTGGGAGCTGAAGCCGCCGCGGCCGCGATGCACGACGACCTGGAGGGCCTGGTGGTAGACGTGGAGATCACCGCCTGGCCCACGCTGACCCGTCCGCCGGTTGGCCGGGTTATCGAGGTTCTGGGCCATCCGGACGACTTCGGTGTGGACGTGGAGATGATGATCCGCAAGCACCAGTTGCCGCGGGTTTTTCCAGACAACGTCCTGGCCGAGGCGCGCGCCGTAGCCCATCTGGACCGCTCCGCGGTTTTGACTCGTCGAGATTTTCGCGGTCTGCCAATCGTCACCATCGACGGCGAAACGGCGCGGGACTTCGACGATGCCGTACTGGTGACGGAGCGCGACGGGGGAGGGTACGAGCTCCAGGTGCATATCGCCGACGTGGCTGAGTACGTTCGTGCCGCCACCGATCTCGACCTGGAAGCGCGGCTGCGCGGCACCAGCGTCTACTTCCCGGACCGCGCCATTCCCATGCTGCCGCAGGAGCTTTCCAGCGGCATTTGCAGCCTGCGCCCGGGCGAAGACCGGCTGGTGCTAAGCTGCCTGATGCAACTCGATGCCAACGCGCGTATCGAGAGTTACGAGATTGTCGAGGGAGTGATCCGCTCGGCGGCGCGCATGACGTACACCGAGGTGCACGCGATCCTGGAAGGGGACGCGGACACCCGCGCCCGCTATGCCGCGCTGGTTCCCGGCTTCGAACTCATGCACAAGCTGGCCATGCTGATGAACAAGCGGCGCGAGGAGCGGGGCTCGATCGATTTCGATTTGCCCGAGCCGGTGATCGAGTTCGACGAGCAGGGGCAGATGCGCGGCGTCACCAAGTCCGAACGCACCTGGGCCAACCGGCTCATTGAGGAGTTCATGCTGGCGGCCAACGAGTGCGTGGCCACCTGGCTGGAGGACCTGGGCGTCCCGTCGCTCTACCGCATCCACGAGAAGCCGGAGCCGCGGCGCGTGGTCCAGTTCGAGGAACTGGCGGCTGCTTTCGGCTACACGCTGGGGCTGGGAGCTTTGCCGGTCAAGCGCATTCAGACGCGCGGCGACCGCCGCGACGCGCAGCGCACCGGGCGCAATCCGCATACCCACGAGGTGCCGGAGGACATTCCCGTCACCCCGCGTATGTACCAGAAGCTGGCCGCCAGGATCGAAGGCAAGCCGGAAGAGCGCATCTTGAGTTATCTCATGCTACGGTCGCTCAAACAGGCGCGTTACTCGGAGATCAACGAGGGGCACTTTGCGCTGGCCGCGCCCAGTTACACGCACTTTACTTCGCCGATTCGCCGCTATCCCGACCTGATCGTGCACCGCATTGCCAAGGCGCTGCTCGAGGGCGGCGTGCGCGCCCACGGCGAGGTGGCCGAGGGGCGGCACAGCTCACCCTGGTCGCACCCGATTGAAGGCCTGGGCCCGAGCCGCTTCCCGCATCTGCGCGCTCCCAAAGCGGCGGTGGTTTTTGCCGGCGAGCCGCCCATCCCCGAGGCGGAGTTGGCGCAAATTGCCGAAGAAACCAGCCAAACCGAGCGCCGCGCCGCCGAGGCCGAGCGCGAACTGGTCGAGTGGAAAAAGGTTCGCTTCATGCAGGACCGGGTGGGCGAGGAGTTCGCCGGGCTGGTGCTGAATCCAACCAAATATGGGCTTTTTGTCGAGCTGACCGACCTGTTTGTCGAGGGGCTGGTGCCCATCGACTCGCTGCGCGACGACCGCTACACCTGGCGCGAGAATACCCACGAAATCATCGGCGAGCGCAACGGACGGCGTTTCCGCGCCGGCGACCGGGTGCAGGTGATCCTGGACCGCGTCCTGGCCCAGGAGCGCCGCTTGCAGTTCTCGATTGTGGAAGAGGGCATTCCGCTGACCGGAAAGACACCCGCGAAGGTCAAGCCCAAAGCCAAGAAGAAGAAGGCCACCTCCGCCCCGGCGCGCTCCTTCAGCGCCCGCAAGAAGTTTGGCAGGAAGGGCAAGCGGCGGTAAGGCGGAAGACCCTGCCTTACCGGTTCGTCTGCTTCTCCGCTAATTGGCCGATGAGTGGCAGCTTCAAGCGCTTGCCGTTGAAGGCGCCGACGAAGACGACGATCCAGACAATCAGGATGGCCACGCCCACCAGCTGCAAAACCGTCAAGGTGAGGAAGACGGAGGAGGGGATCAGATTCTGTACCGCTCCCACCAGGATGTCGATCACCGCCCAGGCGGCAAAAAAGAAGATCGACTGCCAGGCGTGGAAGCGGACGTAGGAGCTTCTCTTGTAGGGTTCGACGACCAGAAAGACGATGGCCGGGATGATGGTGACGTAGGCAAGACCACCCGCGGCGTTGTCGGAGAGGCCGGAAGGATTCAGATCGGACATGGTAGCTCCTTTGGGACGGGGCCGCTCCACCGGAGATTGAAGATCCGATAGAGCGCCAAGGAGATAGTGGGCCTGCTGCCGGGACTCAGGCCGGTCACAATTGCTCAAGCAGTTGAGGATCGTTGTTACGAACGTTGCCTACCCGCTCGCTGACCGGCCAGGCAAGCATCTTTTCCGCCGGGAAGGGTCGCATCAGGTCCACCGGAGGCCGCGTGGGGTCGCCGGGCGAGAGCCATCGGTCGTAATCGCGCGGCTCCAGGATCACCGGCATGCGGTTGTGAATCGGCTCCATCAGCTGGTTGGGATCGGTGGTCAGGATGGTGAAGGTCTCCAGCGCCTCGCCCTCTTTGGGCTGCCAGCGCTCCCACAGGCCGGCCAACGCGTAGGGCTCGCCGCTCTTGAGGGCGATGGCAAAGGGGTGCTTGGTCTTGGGGTCGATCCGCTGCCACTCGTAGAAGGCGTCGGCGGGCACCAGGCAGCGGCGTTTCTTCAGGGCCTCGCGGAAGGCTGGCTTGCCAGCGGCCTCCTCGGCGCGGGCATTGATGGTGGAGTAGCCGGGCTTGGCGTCCTTGGCCCAGAAGGGGACGAGTCCCCAGCGCAGCAGGGCGAACTCCCGGCTGCCGGAGTCGCGGTTCAAGCGCACCACCGGCTGCACGCTCTGCGGCGCGGCGTTGTAGCTGGGCCCGAACCAGGGCATGTCCACCAGCTCGACGCCAAACCAGTCGGCGAGCACCTGCTGCGTGGATCGACGGGCAAATCGGCCGCACATGCTTCACAGGATAGTCCGCAGCCCGGAGCCGTAGCCAATCGCGCGCGATGTGCCGGGGCTCCTCCAATAGAATGGGCTTGGAAGTTCAAGCGACGGCTCGGACAATTCTCTGCATTGATTACAGGACCGCGAAAAGGTAAAGAAAGACCATGCAAAGATTCGATCGGGAAGCATCCACATTTGACCAGTTGCCCCATCGCGCCAAGCTGGCCGGCGAGATTACTCAGGCAATGGTGGAAGAATTCCGCCCCGGCTCCGAGTGCGACGTGCTGGATTTTGGTTGTGGCACGGGCCTGGTGACGCTGGGGTTGCAACCGTTCGTCCGCACCATTCTCGGAGTGGACAGCTCGGCGGGAATGTTGGACGAACTGGCCCTGAAGATTGCAGATCGGCGTATCGCCAATGTCTCCACACGCTGCGCCGAGGTGGAGAAGGGGGACGTACTGGAGGGCAGCTATCATCTCGTCGTGACGAGCATGACGCTCCATCATGTCCCGCAGATCGAGCCGCTGTTGCGCCAGTTCTTCCGTATTTTGCGTCCTGGCGGCCGGGTGGGCATTGCCGACCTGGATCTGGACGATGGCCTGTTTCATGCCGACAACGAAGGCGTTTATCACGCCGGATTCGCGCACGCGGCATTGCGGATGAAGATGGAAGAGGTGGGATTCGTCGATGTTCGCTTCAGGCGCGCAGCTGAGGTGGTCAAGCCTGTCCCCAGCGGAGCCAGCCGTGCCTTCACGATCTTTCTTTTGAGCGCGGCCAAACCCGCTTGAGCCGCTTGCTATTTCGATCCCCTACAATGGATCGAGGAGCTTTGCCGATGGCACACATGGTATTTTGTGTTCGCAATAAGAAAGAGATGGAAGGCCTTGAAGAGCCTCCCTTCGATTCGGATTTTGGTCAGAAGATCTTCAAGAACGTTTCGCAGGCCGCTTGGGCGGAGTGGGTCGACCGGCAGAAGATGCTGCTGAACGAGTACCGGCTACAGCCCTGGACCCCCCAGGCGCAGCAGTTCCTGGTGGAGCAGATGGAGCAGTTTTTCTTCGGCGAGGGCCATGCCCTGCCCCAGGAATTCACTCCGCCCTCGCACTGACAAGAGCGAGATCGCTTTTTCAGAAATGACGCAGAGTGGCCGAGGTCGTTCCAAGGCCGCCGCTTTCTAGTGCATTTTCACAATTCCTGTAGGGTTGGTTTTGAGGTTTCCCAGCCATTTCACAAAGAACGTGAAATGGATGGGGCAGGGAGCTTCCTTCCACCATCAGTGAAACCGCTCTAGTGCGGCGGCCGCAAACCGACGTCGGCCAGCATGGCCCGAATCACCACTAGAGCGGTCACTGTTACCGCGGCCAGCAGGCAGGTCCAGAAGCCCAGCCGGCTGAACGGGATGAAAACGGGGCCCTGCCCGCCGTAGAGGGTAAGCCCCATTTTGTCGGGCAGCATGGCGCGGACGGCCACTGCCAGCAGGATCCCCGCAGCCCACACAATTCCAATCCTTAGCCCAAGTTGCACGGTCTGAGCCAGCAGTCCCATCATCTCCTCGATGCCCATGCCGGATGAACCGGCGGCGAGAGTTTTACGGTTCAACTTTACCTTCCCCCGGCACAACGATACAATCGGATGAGTATGCCGAAGTAGCTCAGTTGGTAGAGCAGCTGATTCGTAATCAGCAGGTCGTCGGTTCGAGTCCGACTTTCGGCTCCATCTTTTCAGCAACTTAGAGGCCACCTGCAAAGGTGGCCTCTTTCGTGTCAACGTCATGTCAACAGTTTTTCAGGGTGTCACTCGATGACCTGAAACTGCTCTTTAGGCCGCCACCATCTCCTTGCACCGCCAACTTCCCGAAAATAATCTCGACTCCTGACGAGCAAGAGCTGCGCATCACGCGGGAATCAGAATCCTGTGCGCCTATCCTATCCGACCGTAGAGGACTCGGAAAGCTCTCCCAGAGCCCGTCGCCCACTTCCGGTATCCGATGTGTGTTCTGCGACTTGCAGAAAACTAAAAGGCCTTTCAGGGAATCTTCAGTCCCTGCGGATAGGATTCATTTCCGTTACCGATGGGGGCATTTCAAAGTTGCGAACACCCTCCAGACACAACAGCTGCAGGCCAATGCTCCCAGCTCGGCGGTTCTAGCTGCGGCCGGCAGTATGTGCATGAGGAGTCGATTCAGCTTCGAGTTGTTGTGGTTTTCCGCGGTTGAGATCCAACAAGTCGGCTGCCCCTCTGTCCGGTAATGCAAGGGTAAGGCGAGGAGAAGAACCCGCCGCCCAGGACTTTCAGGAATTGGTGGAAGGTATGTCCGGAGATCCCGGACGGAGAGGTGACGAATGCAAACGAGAAAGCGAGTGGTCCGGACGATGCGGGAACTGAGGCGGCGAGGCGGTTACGCTTTGGCGGTTCTATTCACAATAAGCCTATGGTTGGGCGGAGCGGCAACTAGCCGTGCGCAACAGGTGACCGGCGACATCGTCGGCACGGTGCTGGATTCCACCGGCAGTGCACTGCCCAGTGCGGCGGTTGCAGTCAGGAACCAAGGAACCGAAGAGGCCCGCTCGGCCACGAGCAATGCGCAGGGTGAATTCACCTTTACGCTGCTGCAACCCGGCCAATACACCATCACCGTTGAAGCCAAGGGCTTCAAGAAATTCATTCAGCCAAACGTACCGCTTTCGGTGGGTGCGCGTTTCCGCGTGGAAGCACATATGGAAGTCGGCCAGGCCGTTGAACAAATAGAAGTCACGGATGTGCCGCCGGCGTTGCAAACGGACGACGCGACTTTGCAGGCGGTAGTTGACAGCAAGCTGGTTGAAGATCTGCCTCTGAATGGACGCAACTTTGTTCAGCTGGCGCAGGTCGTTCCGGGCGCTAATGAAGGCCCCGCGCACGGCGCCGCAAGCGGTGGAGGCGGAGCCGACTTCCGGCCTTCTTCGTCGCTCGTTGTCAACGGCGCGGCCGACGTGCAAAACAACTACATGCTCGACGGAACCGACAATAACGAGCGGCTGCTCGGCCTGCTTGGCGTTCGTCCGTCAATCGACGCGGTCTCGGAAGTGAACGTGATGACCGGCCAGTACACAGCGGAGCTCGGCAGAACCGCCGGCGGGGTGGTCAACGTGATTACCAAGTCCGGTACCGACCAGCTCCATGGATCGGTCTATGAGTTTCTGCGCAATGATCTCTTCGACGCCAAGGACTATTTCGCCATTACCGGCGCCAAGCCTCCGTTGAAGCAGAACCAGTTCGGTGCCAGCCTGGGCGGCCCCATTCGCAAGGGAAGGACCTTCTTCTTCGGCGACTTCGAAGGCTTTCGCCAGAACATGGGACTGACCAAACTTCTCACGGTTCCAACGGCGGCGGAACGCACTTTCGACTTTACCGATGTAGGCGGCGGCGTGCTGAATCCGGCCTCGCTCAATCCGATCGCGCTGCAATACTTCCAGCTTTATCCAGCGCCCTCCAACACCAGCCTGGCGAATAACTACGTGGGACACCCGGTGCAGGTGCAGAACAGCGAGACCTTCGATGCGCGCGCCGATCATCGCATCAACGACAACAACAACCTGTTCGTTCGCTATTCCTACAACAACACTCACACGGTCAACCCTGGATATCTCCCCACCGCCACTGTCGATAGCACAAGCATCGTCCCTGACGGTGGCATCACGGCTCCAGAACTGGTGCAGAATGTGCTGGGCAACTTCACCCATATCTTCAGCCCCTCGCTGCTGCTGGAACTGAAGTCAGCCTACACCCGCATCGATCTCGACACGACGCTGGCGAACAACGGCAAGAACCTCAGCACGCTCTTCGGCCTGGCGGGCGCAAACTACAATAGCGCGACGACGGGCTTGACGCTTCAGCAGCCGGCCGGATACGAGCCGCTGGGCGACGCGTCTTTCAACCCCAACACCACCTTCGACAGCACTCTGCAATTCATGGGCGCGCTTTCCTACAGCAAGGGCAAGCACAGCATGAAGTTCGGCGCCGCCTATATCCACAGCGGGGCCAACCAATTCCAGAATCGTTGGGGATTGGGCTGGTATATGTATGTTCCCGCGCCGCCGTATTTCAATTCGATGATCGCCTTCCTCAACGGCGCTCCCTTCCAATTAACGCGCGCCAATCTTCTGCAAACCCAGGATCTGCGGACCAGCGAGCCTGATTTCTATGCGCAGGACAACTGGCGCGTGACCCCCAAGCTGACCGTGACCTTCGGCGTGCGCTACAGCATCTTCACTCCTTACACCGAGGCCAACAACGGCATCGACAGCTTTGACCCCTCGACGGCCACGCTGCTGGTCGCCGGCAAGAACGGTGTCGGCGCAACAGCCGGCGTCACCACGGACTACTTCGATTTCGCTCCTCGCGTGGGCTTCGCCTGGTCGCCCAGAACGGGCACGGCGATTCGCGGAGGCTACGGCCGCAGCTACTACCCCGACAACACCGGCGGCGGTATCTACTTGAAGAACCAGCCGTTCGAGTACTACTACGCATCGAATCCGTTTTCCGTGTCGCTGTCGCAACCAATGCCTCAGCCCACCGTCATGGCCACGGATCAGGCCGACCTGACCGGGGCGCTGAGCGGTGTGGACAAGGACTTCAAGGCCTCCTACGCGGATCAGTTGAGTTTGAATGTGCAGCATGAACTCCACAAGTTTGTGACCACAGTTGGCTATGTCGGAGTGCTCACGCATCGCCAGGCGATGGATCTGCAAATCAACCAGGCGCCGCCAGCTCCTTGCCCGCCCGTGCCAGGTCCTCCCTGCTACTACTCTCGCCAGCCCTACTACGCGCAGTTGCCCAATGTGACGAATGGAATTTCCTATCAGCAGACCCATGGAACCTCCAACTACAACGGACTCCAGGCTTCGGTTGAACGGCAGTACAGCTCGGGGCTGATGCTGAACGCCAACTACACCTGGGCGCACAGTCTCAGCGATGTGCTGTCGTTCACCGGTCGCAGCCTTGCGGAAGGATGGGGACAGGTGCCGCAAAATCTTGGCTGGTACAACGTGTGGAAGCAGGTTCACGCCAGGGAATACAGCAACTCCGACTTCGACATCCGTCATCGCATCGCCATGCAGTTGGCCTACGCGCTGCCTTTTGGCAAGAGCCTCACCGGCGTCGAAGGGTTGCTGGTCAAGGGCTGGCACACGAATGGAATGTTCGTTTGGCAGACCGGCGAACCGTTTACGGTGATCAATTCCTCGCCTGTCTCGAACACCAACATGAATCCTCCGAACAACGGCGACCGCCCGGACTGGACCGGCAAGTGGAAGGTGTCCAAGCCGGGCATCAACGAGTGGTTCGATACCACGGCTTTTACGACTCAAGCCGGCGGTACGCTCGGCGACGAGCCGCGAAACATGCTGTACGGCCCACACTTCCGCCACTTCGATTTCTCCGCAAGCAAAGATTTCGCGATTGCCGAGTCGAAGTTCTTGCAATTCCGCATGGAGACCTTCAACCTGACCAACACGCCCAACTTCGATCTTCCCAACGCTCAGATGGGGAATGGAAACTTCGGAACCATCAGTGCAACGCGCTTTGCGCCAAGGCAGATTCAGATGGCCATGAAACTCACCTTCTAAGCAACAACATCGGTTCCACAACCAACCCGGCGCGCTTGAACGGAAACAGCGTTCAAGCGCACCGGGGTTAGCTTTCAGAAATCGACCGGAGGAGTGAACGTGAAAATGACCGGACGCGCGATCGCGGCAGCTCAGTTCTTCCTGGCGGCGGTACTCGCCGTGCAAGCGCTCGCCGCAGAATCCGGGGCACTGCGCGCGGGTGCGGCACAAATCGACATCACGCCTGCCCCGGATGAGTTTCCCTACCTCGCCGCGGGAGAGCGGCCTTATGTAGGAGTCCACGATCCGGTCTTTGCCCGCGCCCTGGTGCTTGACGATGGAACGAGCGAAGTGGCGATTGTGGTAATCGACGTCACCATGATTCCGATGCCTCGGGAACTTAGCAAGGCGGTCGCTCAGGAATTGCAGATTCCGGAGGCTAACCTGCTATTGGCTGCGACACACACCCATAACGTGCCGCTGGTGAGTTACCACGGCGGAGACCCCAACGCACAGCAAACTCGCGAAATCGAACGTGTGCGTCGTGGCGCGCTGGAAGCGGTTCATCAGGCAAAAGCGAAGCTGTTACCCGCGCGCGTGGCGTTCGCTCGCGGAGAAGCCTTTGTGAACATCAACAACGGCGAGCAGGCGGGGTTGAAAAATGCCGCCGATCCGCACGGTCCCTCGGATAAGAGCCTGGATGTGCTGGAGGTCCAGAGCGCCGAAGGCGCGCCGATGGCGTTGTTGGTTGACTATGCAACTCACGCCGAAGTGATGTTTCGCAGCGTAACCCGCGGCGAGGGCTACGAGGTCAGCGGAGACCTTCCCGGAGCAGTCGCACACCTGATTGAGAATCAGTCGGCCAATGCGCCGGTGGTGCTTTTTGCCAGCAGCGCCGGAGCGGATCAATTGCCGCTCTTCAAGTCGCTTCAGCCGGCGGGACGATTGCCTGGAGGCGATGAGGGTCCTGCAGGATGGGCGCTTCTCGACGCGCAAGCGCGCCGTCTTGCAACTTCGCTTCTCGATGTCGTCGCTTCGATTCCGGAAGCGGCCGCGCAAGTCACGCTGCGCGCCGCTTCCAAGACAGTCACCTGTCCAGGGCAGCATTTGCGGCCTAACCGGGAGACCGGCACGGTTGATGTCGAGCAGAAGCCTCCCGTGCAAATTCCGCTAGGAGTGATTCGCATCAACAACATTGTTCTTGGCAGCGTAGCCGGCGATGTGGCAAGTGAAATCGGCGAGAAGTTCAAAGGCGCTTCGGCGCTGCCGGACTCCACCATGATCACCATGACTGCCGGATCGGTTGGATACATTCTCGGCGACGCCAGTTATCTGCATCCCGGTCACGGAGCGATGGGGTCGCAGTTAAAGCCGGGCTGTGCCGAACATGCCTTGGTTCAAGGCCTGCTCGACTTGATCCACGACGAGTTTCGATAGAGGTCCATGTTATTGCAGGCCTCTGTCCCACGCGGCTCCAGGCGCAGCCATTTCTGGAGCCGCCTCTTTTCTTCATACGGAGTGAGCAACGATCATGTTATACCGGAATTGTAATCGTCTAGCTTTTGTTCTATCGCTTGTCACCGCGATCGTCACTTGCCTTCCTTGCGCTTTGGCGCAAGGTCCGGACCGCGACAGCATCCATCATGGAAACGAGTGGATCGACCCAGACCATAGCGAACCGGCAGGAACGCATTACCATCTCTACTCCACGCCCTCGCGAGGCGCAGGAACCCAAGCCAGTTGCCTGATCTACCTGCCGCCCAGCTACGAGAAAAACGCAAACCAGCGCTTTCCCGTGCTCTATTGGTTGCACGGTGGCGCAGGAAGCCAGCGTGAGGGCGCATGGATGGTGGAGCGCATCGATGCGGAGATTCGCTCGGGCAATTTGCCGCCGTTTCTCGTTGTTCTCGTTCAGGGCCTGCCGGATGTCCGCTATATCAACTCGAAGGACGGCACGCGCCCCGTTGAGGACGTCATCGTTCGCGACCTGATTCCACATATTGACTCTACTTACCGCACCATCGCCAGGCGGCAGGGCCGCGCCATCGAAGGCATGTCCATGGGTGGCTTTGGAGCGCTTCGGCTCGGCTTCAAGTACCCGAACTTGTTTGGCGCCGTCTCCGCGCTGGCCCCGAGCATCAAGCCGATGCAGCAGGAGCCGCCGGTGGTCCGCGAGCCCTTCGGGAACGACCAGGCCTATTGGGATCAAAACGGTCCATGGAACATTGTGAAGGAGCACGCGGCAGAGATTCGCGCCAGAACCAAGGTGCGTCTTCTGGTTGGGGACCAGGACCCGCTGCTGGCGCCCGTCAAGGACTACGACGCATTGTTGACTTCGCTCGGAATCGGCCACCAGTTCGCGGTCGTTGCCGGCGCGCATCACCGCTACGACGAGATCGTCTCCCGGCTGCCAGACGACGCGCTCCAGTTTTGGAAAACGGCGTTTCTTCCATAGTGTGCGGGCGCGGCCCGTGGTAAGATTCCGGAATTGCCATGCGAGTACTGGTTGTCGAGGACGATCGCGAAGTCGCCGATTACGTGAGGCGCGGACTGGAGGAGGAGAACTATCTCGTCCAGGTGTGCTTCGACGGCGCGTCGGCGCTGAATACCGCAGAGCGTGCGGCCTTCGACATGATTGTGCTCGACATCATGCTGCCTCACCTGGACGGCCTGGAAGTTACCAGGCGCCTACGGCGTTTGAAGGTGCGTACACCGATCCTGCTGTTGACCGCCCGCGACGCGCCGGAAGATATCGTGCGCGGCCTGGACGCTGGCGCCGACGATTATCTCACCAAGCCCTTCTCTTTCGAAGTGCTGCTGGCGCGCATACGGGCGCGCACCAGGGTTGTGGAGCCACAGGCGGGCCAAGTCTTGCGCTATGCCGACTTGGCCATGGATTTGGCTCGCCATGAAGTCACGCGCGGCCGAACCACGCTCAAGCTGACCAGGACGGAGTTTCTTCTGCTCGAATGTCTGTTGCGCGCCGCCGGCCGGGTGGTTCCGCGCGACCGTATGCTCGACCGCGTCTGGCCCGATCGAGAAGTCAGCTATAACAATCTTGAAGTTTTCATGGGCTTCCTACGCGACAAGGTGGACCAGCCGGGCCTGACCCGCCTCATCCACACCGAACGCGGCATAGGTTACAGCCTCAAGGACTACTGATGCTCCAGAACATCTCAATCCGCTTCCGCCTGACCGGTTGGTATCTGCTTAGCGTTACCTTGATCTTTGGCGTTATGGGCGTGGGCAGTTGGCTGGCCATGCGCGCCAGCATGTACGGCGCCATCGACGAGGAACTGGACCATCGCATCGTGAACCTCCACGACTTTTGCGCGGCGCATCCCACCTCCAGTGTCGAAGAATTGCGGCGCGAATTGGAGCGCGCGGCGCAACTCACATGGGGTGGAGGGTTGTTTCAGGTCTTCGCGGAAGACGGCACTCTGGTTTTTCAATCTGAAGGACTCGCGCGCCACGGCGTCACCACCCAGGCTCCACGGATGGAGGGCGAAAAGGCTACGCACCGCAACATGGAGCCGATGAACTGGCCCGTGCGGCTGGGAGCGCGGCGCGAAAGCTTCAGCGGCAAGACATGGATTGTCGAAGTGGGCGAGCCGCTCAACTTCGTCGCAGTCTCTTTGCGCGACTTCTCGCGCTTGTTGTTGCTCGCCGTGCCGGTACTGATCGTGATGGGCACGCTGGCAAGCTACGGAATCAGCGGGCGCGCCCTAGCCCCGGTGGATTGGATCATTCGCGATGCACGCTCCATCAACTCCGGCAATCTGTCTGATCGCCTCTCGCTCCCTCCGGCACACGACGAACTGCGCCGGCTTTCGGAGACTCTTAACTCCATGCTCGATCGAATCGAACGCTCCGTGCGCCATATTCAACAGTTCACCGCGGATGCTTCGCACGAGTTGCGCTCCCCTCTGACGCTGATCCGAACCGCCGCAGAGTACGCCTTGCGCAGAGAGAGAAGCCGCGAGGAACTGACCGAGGCCATGGTCAGAATCCAGCGGGAATCGGAGCGCTCGACTCACTTGATCAACGATCTGTTGCTGCTGACCCGAGCCGACGCAAACGTGGATCTAGCGCCCAAGGAGCCTGTCTGCCTGGCCAGCACTGTTCAGGAAGTGATGGAGAGGATTGCGCCGCTCGCTGTCGCTCAGCAGATCGCAATGCACTGCGAGGGAGGAGATTCGAGCCTGTTTGTGCTTGGCGGGCCGCAATTGCTTGAGAGGTTGGTCTACATCCTGTTGGACAATGCTCTCAAGTACACAGGGGCCGGAGGCGAAGTGTCGGTCAAGCTGGCCAGCCACGACAGCGAGGCGATCCTGACTGTCTCCGACACGGGCATTGGAATTAGTGCAATCGACCTGCCCCATGTTTTCGACCGCTTCTGGAGAGCGGACAAGGTTCGTTCGCGCCAGGAGGGCGGAAGCGGGCTGGGCCTCTCTATCGCCCAGAAAATTGCGGAGCAAAGCGGCGGCCAAATTACGGTGGTGAGCGAAGCGGCTTCTGGCTCGCGTTTTATTGTGACTCTTCCATTGGTATTTGGCGTTTCGGCCAAAGGCTTTTTGCACACGCCGGATTCTTCTCGCGCCTGAGACGAAAAGGCTGCCACAAGCGTAGATTCGACAAGATTCTACTGCTTTCAGGGAATCTTAAGCGGGGCTGCGGATAATCAGGTTGTGAATCACCACGCTCCCATGAATGAAGTCAAGATCACCGCATCTTCCTTTTCCGAGGCACAGCCGAGTTCATTTGTCTTTCCGGGTGCAAAATCATCCGGCCAAACGCGCCGAAGCCGACGCAGTCCATGTGGGATTGTGGTTGTGCTCGCCCTGGCTTGCCTCTCCGCATCGGTTGCCGCGCAGGAGGCGGAAAAGCCAGCTAGCGCGCGCACTCGCGCCGAGGATACGGTCGGCTATTTCTACGGCCCCGCCTACAAGACTCCATTCATCGTTTCAACATCAAGCCCGGGAGGCGCGGATATCGCTCGCAACTCCATCGAGTGGATTCACCATGACCGCTGGCGCTACGGCAGCAATCTGCTCGACATGAGCCTGCGCAAGTCCAGCAACATCGAACCTGCCGTGGGTGGCGGCACGGGAGCGCTGGAGCCTTACCTGGTATTGCGCTCAGGACTGGGCTTGAAACAGGTTTTCACTGATCGCTTGAGTCTGCCTTCGTTGCTGCGCGACATCTCGCTTGAAGGCGGCGCCAACCTCGAATCGAAGAACTCCGCGTTCGCCCCGGAAGAACGCACTCTCTATCTTGGTCCGGTCTTGCAATTCAACGTGCCCCGCGGAATGTTGAACCTTGGCGTTCACTTCCGCAAGGAGTGGAACCACGAAGGCATTCTCGGAAAAGAAGAAAGCTACGATCCGGACCTGAACCTGGAACCCTCCTGGAATCTCCCGATTCGATTGGCGCGCGTTGAATTGATCTGGAGCGGATTCGCAGATATCAACACGCCCAAGGGGGAGGATTCCTTCGGCGTGCAGATGCAGACAGAAGCGCTCGCACGTACTCAGTTGGCTGTCGACCTTGGTACTCTCGTTGGCCGGCACAAGGCTGGTGTGGATGTGGGTTGCGGCCTTGAATACTGGCACAACGAGTACGGCAAGCCTGCGGGTTCCACCCCAGGCGCGGATGAGTTTACACCGCTGTTCGCCGTCACTGTCCACTTGCCCGGCGGAAGATTCTGAATTGCTGTTAGGCGCGGCGGAAGTTCGCGCAAGGAACGAATACCATGAATCGCTGGTCACGCAGAAGTTTTCTGAAGAGCAGTCTGACGGCCTCAACAGCCGCGGTTGTCGCCGCAAGAGGCGGCGAGTCGGCTTGGGCGCGGGCCCCTACTGTCGAAGAGCACGATAAAGATCCGATTGCCTCGGAAGGCTCGATCCCTCGCGCGGCGGCTATCGCGATTGCCGACCTGCTGGATCACGGCGCACGCCTTCGCTCCGGGCAGAAGGTGTTGATTCTCGCCTATCTCGACGGACTCTACGGTGGCGACAATCTTGTTGACCGGGACGCGATTCACTGGATACAGCGCGCGGCGGAATCGCGCGGAGCAAAAACGGAGACGATGTGGGTGGATATGCCCGCGCGTGTTCACGAGTGGCAGTTTCCCGACCAGGTGAGGGCGGCTATGGACCGCAACGACCTGGTGATCAATCATTCCTTCGATCTGGTTGTCGAGGAGATCCTTGCGTTTCGCCAGTATGTCGAGCGAGATCGCAAGATCCCCATGGTGCGCAACTTCGCCACTACCGCTCCGCTGCTCTGCACCGCATGGGCGCAAACGCCGCAGGAACTGGTCAGCGAGATTCGCTACCAGGCTGCCTTGCGCATCAAGCCTGGACTCCCATGGCAATTGACCGATCCGAACGGCACTCATCTCGAAGGGGTGGTGATGTCGGCGCGCAATCCGTCACAACGCTATGCGGTTCGCCGCGAGGAAGGCTTCTATCTTCCCTGGCCGGAGTGGGTTTGTCCGCCCATTGCGCTGGGACAGACCTCGGGGAGTTTCGTCTTCGACCGCACGCTCAGTTGGTGGTCGCGCTACATCGGCATTTCACCCTACTTCGACAAGCCCATCCGGCTCACTATCAAGGACAATCGGATTCTCAGCATCGACGGAGGGCTTGAAGCGGAAGCTCTGCGCCGCTTTATGAAAGCAATGCGCGAGCGGCTTGGCGAGAGCGTCTACGATTTCGACACCCTGCATTTTGGCGTGCATCCGCAGGCCCAGGTCGGGGCGCACCAATGCCCCAGCATGCTTTATCGGCGGCTCATCGAGCACTCGCACAGTTCGAACCTGCATGTGCATATCGGTTCGCCCAAAGCGACTCCCAGCTATCCCTATTGGCCGCACATCACCGGCGACGTGCGTCAGGCGACGTTCCGGATTGGAGGGAACACGATGCACGAAATGGGCCGCCTGACGGTGTTCGACGATCCCGCCGTGCGCGCGGTCGCCGCGCGCTATCCCGGACGGCCCGGCCTGGAACAGGAGCCGTGCCACGGCTGATTTGCTTGGGAGCCAACTGTGCGCTCCCTACAGCTCTAATGGCCGTTGCGACTGCTTGAGGAAGGGACCAGGATCAACATCCTGAAACTTGGCGCGAACGAAGTGCGCCTTCAATGGCCATCGGACTGTGCAATCGAAGATGGTCTTGCAGGTTGTTCCGCGTTGAATAATGGAGCGGCTGAAGCTTTCATCCTGCGATGGATCGAGCACATGGCCGATCACGCCGGGGATGAAGATGGTGCTGGTATCTCCCTGGTAGCGCGTCGTCATGGCCCACAGCACATCGTTGCTGTCGAAGATGTCCACATCTTCGTCCACGAGAATGACGTGCTTGAGTTCCAAATAAACGCTGAGGGCGATCAGCGCGGCTTGCCGCTGGCGTCCCTCGTCTGCGGGGATCGACTTCTTGAATTGCATCACGGCGAGGAATTTTCCGCCGCCCGCCGTGTGCGCGTATACATTCTGAAGACGGCCGGGCATGGTGCTGCTTCACCAGGGCGAGATTCGCGTTCGCGGAAACCAGATGACTGGCGAGCGATTGCTTCAGCGTGTGGGGATGCCACTTCCCCGGCAGCAGCCCTATCATGCTTCCGCTTCCAAACCCGAATGCAAGGCCTACAGGTGATGGACATCGAAGCCGGGAACAACCATCATGCTCCGGCTTCAACCAAGCCGCACTTCAATCCCTCCGGTGTGCTCTGCCAATTTCTGCCACCGTGGCTCTGCAATTGATTGCAGGCGCCCAGCCGTCTAACTCACTGACGGGCCTCCTGATGTCGCAGTCTGAAGCACCGCGAGGTTTCAGATGTTAACAATCGATCCATGACGGGCACGCGATGCCTGCGGTTCACGGAAGTCATAGGTTACGCTGGTGGGTTGATTCCTTCCGATAACAGGCGTTGTTTTTGCCTTGATAACTCTTCATCAGTCAGTGCTCCTGCTTGTTTCATCTCCCAGAGCACTCTCAACTCAGAGGTTATCGATGCGGGAGGGCCTTGGATGGATGGTTGTGCGCTAATCTCCTTCTGTTCCCGCTCGGCCTGTCGCATGGCGTTCTTGAGATGAGCCTGGAAACGCTCAGCTTGGGACATGGCCTCCCGCGCCGACGGGTCCTCGGGATCAACGCCACCAGGACTTTGAAAGAAGATGATGCGATAAACGGGATTCATTGCGTCATCCACCGTAATCTTGAGTGAAATGGATCGCAGTCTCGGTCTAGAGCGGGATGACGCGCTGAGTCCTCCGATAAGGCCGCCTAAAGGTCCCATAACGAGTCCACCGACCGCAGCACCCACTACTTGAGAGCCGCGATTTACTTTCGAGATGGTCTCCTCGTTTTCGTCGATCTCGACCGACGCGATCTGGGAAAAGGAATACTGCTGGGGCGAACTGTAGGTCCCTAAGACAACCCATCTTTCATCGAAGTTGATTCCGAGAACCGTGTCGAGAGTGTCCCTTGCTTTGTAGCATTCGCTCAGCTTGTACTTGGAGAAGAATTCCTCCTCGGCCTTAACCGACGCTTTGAAATGCGCCCAGCCACTTTTCCCAACGTAATATCCCATGAAAATGATTGCGGTGCCGACCACGGCGATTATGCCGGGAGTTGCGTCATCCATTTCCGCACCTTTCTGGGCAGTTCTGTGTTGAGTGCAGCAGACGCTTGATTTGGAGACAGGAGGACAACCACTTGAAAGTCATGAAAGCCAGTAGGATCAGGCGTAACATTCCAACCAACTGTCTCACGTCGAACCACACTGTGGTGTGGGTGCGCCCTAAAGTCTATTCCCACTATGGAGTGGGTGGCAAGACTGAGACGTTTGCGAAGTCCTTGGAAAGCGGATAAGGAACTCTCATAAGGAGCGTGGCTGGCGGCAGATTGATCTTGCCGTGGAGGCCGGAATCCACGAGAACTATGTTTCCGACCTTGAACTCGGACGCAAAGAAATCTGCTTGCGCACATTGCAGACCCTTGTGCAGGCGTTTGACATGACTGTTGCCGATTTGCTCAAGTCCGCTGGTTAGGCCCACTACCCGCGTCTCGCGCATAGCTTAACTTCTTGCAATTGATTGCAAACCCGCTGGCATTGTCTCCACGAGCCTGGGCTTGCTGCCCGCTGTTTAGAAGATCGCCATCAGGGCGCTCGCGGTCGCTCTGGAGGCTTGCCAGACCTTTCCGCCTCGACTGCCAGCACTCGCGTCCGTGACCATCTGCTCGTAACGAGTACCGCCCCGGCATCGGAGTTCCTGAACGACGTTCGCATCTGAGCTGGGCTTTCGCCCACCCGGGTTTTTGCAATTGACTGCACAGAACTGGAGGGCTTCGTTGGGGCGTGGGAAAGCGTTAGAAATGGGAGCGACCACCCCCGAGTTGCGAATCAGGCTAGTGTGTGCTGGATACAAGCGAGTCTGCCACTCGGTACATCGTTAAGCGGGCAAATAGTACAGTCTCATTCTGCCGTGGGGACTGGAGTCCTCAGCCGTGAATCGGACGCGACATCCCAACCGCCAATCCGACCTTCCGTTCCTAATCCAAGGTCGGCACACACGTTGGCGATTTACCGTCTTTCCAAAAATGCTCCGGGGCCGTAGGGCGTTTCTCGGGACAAAGCGTAACGCCAGTTATCTCATAACATTCATGATGACGGCACGCAAATTGGAAGCAATAACTGAACGACGGTGCCCTTATTCAGTTCACTGGAGACAATGATTCTTGTATGGTGCAGATCGCCTATCCACTTGGCGATTGCCAGGCCTAATCCACTACCTTCGATCTGGCTGCGCGATGGGTCGGCGCGGTAAAAGCGGTCGAAGATGTGTGGCAAATCAGCTTCGGGAATTCCCCGCCCATTATCGCGTACTTGCACGGAAACGTGTTCGTCTGAGAGGCTTAGGGAGATGTCCACCAGACCAGGAGCCTCTGTATACTTGAGCGCATTGTCCAGCAAAATCCAGAACAACCTGCGCAAGGACGTGTAATCTCCAAGAACCGTTGTGCTCTGCGCAGTTCCGAGTGAAAGGCGTAGGTCCAGATCGCGCTCAGCGGCGATGGGGCGAGCCATATCGCAGGCTTCTTCTATCGCTCTTGCCAAGACCATCGGCTCCATGACCGCATCTCCGCAATTCGCGTCGGCGCGGGCGAGCGTCAGCATATCCTCAAGCAGCACGCTGGCTTTTGCGATTTCCTCGACAATATCTCTGAATGCTTGCTGGCTGTTCTGATCCACCTCGGGGTTGCGGAGCGCAACTTCCGCAACCGTGCGCACGAATGAAAGCGGTCCTCGCAATTCGTGAGAAGCATCACCGGTGAATTGTTTGATCTGGTTCACCGCCGATTCAATCCGCGCCAGCATTGCATTGCAAGTTTCGGT
>Ga0181529_10001570_pt1 | contig 28914 bp, 15 predicted proteins | sample PEATcosm2014_Bin_36_FD_119763 | JGI IMG/M metagenome (GOLD analysis project Ga0181529, IMG submission 119763) | Peatland microbial communities from MTU Mesocosm Facility, Houghton, MI, USA - PEATcosm2014_Bin10_30_metaG | ecosystem: Environmental > Terrestrial > Soil > Wetlands > Peat | place... | reverse complement strand
ATCTTCTTTTACGGCATCGGCGAGCTGGAATTGACCGACCAGCAGAAGAGCGATGTCCTTTCCTTCATACGCGACGACGGCAAGGGATTCGTCGGCGCGCACACCGCCGTCACCGCCTTTTACACGTGGCCTGAATATGGCGACCTGATCGGCGGTCATTTCGACGACCACCCGTGGGACATCTTTGACGCTCCGGTGGTGGTCGAAGCTCCGGATTTTCCCGCGATGAAGGCCCTCCCCCACGCCTTCACGACGCGCGACGAGATCTACCAGATGAAGGATTTCTCTCGCGATCGGGTGCGCGTACTGGCTCATCTGGATACCAGCAAGATCGATCTGCGGAACCCGCGAGTCCACCGCACCGATGGCGACTTCGCGTTGGCGTGGGCCCGAACGTATGGCAAAGGGCGTGTGTTCTACTCCGCTTTTGGCCATACGGACGAATCCTGGGACGACCCTGCCATGCAAACCATGTGGCTCGAAGCCATTAAGTGGGCGCTCAAACTGACCGAGGGCGACGCCACGCCGCGGCCCAGGTAGTCGCGACGGCTCCCGAACACCGTCTGAAAGGCCTTTCCGCACACCTTTGAAAGCTCCCTCGCGGGTAGGGGAGGAATCAGCGCGCGCTCCGCGGCGAAGCGCCTCCGCGGCCGCACGTCACGCCGGTGCAGCGGACGGCCGATGGCTGAAGGCTTACTGACGCGGCCCTTCATTTCACCTGTAGCGTCTCGATATAGCCGATCAGGTTCCCAATCCTCTGAGTCACAACTGCCGGACTGTCGGCACTTACGGTCGAAAGGATCGGCCCCCAAACCGGCATGTCTTTGGATCCATGACCGGCCTGCACTCCATCCCTGATCGAACTCATCACGCGCATGGATGGGAATTTGCCGCCGCTCTGTTGAGCCAACACGGTCAGGTCGGAAGGCGCCTTCTTCAGGGCGGCAGCCGCCGGGCCATTGCCTTTTCCGTCCAACCCGTGACAGGATGCGCAGTAAGCGTGAAACATCTCCTTGCCGGATGCCGGCGAGGTCGGCGTCGCCCCCACCGCTTTGATCTTAGCGGTGGTATCTTGGGCCGGAAGCACAAGCGAGCCCAGGAGAAACGTGACGATAGTTGCCACTCTCATGTCTATCTCTTTCTCAGGAACAGAACCGTTCCCTGATCTTGGTAGCCGGCCAATAGGCCCAGGCCGATTAGAAATCACACTTCACGACTACGCGCCAGCAGTCTCAGAAGGAGACCCGGAGGTTCGCCACAAAGACACGGTTTCCGTAGAAGACCGCCGGCGTGGTGTACGAATTCGAGCCGCCCGAGGACGGCGCGGAGATGCGGCCGAAGCTGGTCGAATCGATATTGGTCGTGGGATTGGGAAAATGCGGCGTATTGGTCGAAGAGATGGCGTCCAGGCGAAACTCCGCCGTGATTTTCTCCTTGACGGTGAACCGCTTGAGCAAGTTCATGTCGAAGGCGAACAGACTCGGCCCCTTCCAATTGGAGACCAGATCCATCGTGCCCTGCTGGCCCAACGCGGAATTCTCGAAGAGAAGACTGCCCCCGGACTGAATGGCCAGGTCGGTGCAATGGCTTTGCAGATTGTACAGGTTGGTAATCGAGGTGCAGTAAGGATCCTTGACCTGAGTAAATTCGCTGGGGTTGTAATACACCACGCCGTTACCGGTCCGGATGACGTGGCCGGGGTCCTTACCCATAGGCTGCAAGCTGGTGCAGGGGTCGGTGCCGCCGGTCGGATCGCCGGCGCAAGTGAAGCTGAGGTAACTTCCGGAGTTCAAGGTAAAGATCCCGCCATACTGCCAGTTGCCTATAATCTTATCGATGACGCCGGCGGCGCCGGACGTGGCGTTCAGGTACTGCTTGCCCGGGCCAAATGGCAGCTCGTAGATTCCGCTCGCTTTCCAGGTGAATTGCTGGCCGCCCGGCTCCCGTTGCGCGTTCCAGTCCCGGGGATCGAGACTGAAGCCGTTGAGGCTCATACTCTTCGCCCACACGACGTTCCCATCAAACTGCAGGCCGTGCGAGAACCGCTTGATCAATTCAACCACGCCCGAGTTGTAGCTGGCATTGAGGCAGGCGCATTCGTCGCTTACGCCGGAGTACTGTGGATTGAGCACCACAAAGTTCGCCGGCAACCCGGCGTTGGCAATCAACCAACCCCGCACCGGAGTGGTCCCGGCTGGCCCTAAAGCCTGGGTGGTATTAAAGAAGCTGGCCAGACCGGCGGCGCTATTGCCGGCGAAGTTGGCGTACGTGCCGGAGTATTGGAGCAGCGCCTGGGAGCCCGTCAAAGTCGTACCGTTGACGGTGCCCACTCCGGGAATGGTGACTCCGTTGAGAAGCTGATTGAATAGCGGCGCGTTCCCTCCCTGCGCCGTGAGAGTGGTCGCCGCCGCAAATCCGTTCTCAAACACATTCGGAGTGTTCATACTGAAGCTTCCCGGCAGGTGCGTGCTGTGGTTGCCCACATAGCGGATGGCCAGCGACAGGCTGGAGGTGATTTGCCGTTCCAGCGAGGCATTGTAGCTTTGCACCACCGCCGGTTTGAAATTCGGATCGGTCGCGACAATACTCTGGGTTTTATCGTTAATCGGCCAAACCTGCAGGGGATTACTGAAGGTCGGGGACAGCGGTAGGCTGAGGTTACCCAGGAACGTGGGCGCCACCGCGGAAAACGTGGCGCTGGTAGCAAATTGCGTGACGTCGCCACTGATGTCCAGGAAGCTGAGAGTCATGGGACGCGACATGCCATAGCCCAGCCGCAGCACGGTCTTGTTCTGCCCGAAATACGGAATCGCCCAACTCAACCCGATGGCCGGCTCAAAGCTCTTGTAATAGTCGTTGTAGAGTTGCTTGCTGGGATTGGAAGAATTGGGGCCCACGGTGATCATCTGCGTGAGGGCTCCGCCCGACGCCCCGGGATTCCACATGGCGCCGAAGTTCGTTCCGGAAATCCCGAAAGCGCCGCCGAAGCCGGTCGACGGCGAGAGCTCGCGGCCCCATTTCTCCCATGGCACGCCAGCCCAATCCCAACGCAGTCCGAAGTTCATCGTGAGGTTCGGAGTCACCTTGAAATCGTCCTTGATGAAGCCGTTAGCGTCGCGCTGCTCGAAGGCCGCGCGGGAGGGGTAGACAATCCACTGCGGGTTCTTGCCGTTGGCGACGCCAAACCCCTCGGCGATCGTCGAAACCGAGCCGGTGAGATCGGTAAGCAGGCTGGTCGCCAAGGTCTGATTGGCGCTCACTAGTCCTGGAATGGTATTGATTCCCTGCACCGCGGTGTTGCCGGCGCCTAGAGTGACTAATGGAGTGACGTTGTTGTTGATGTTGTAGGAATTGGTCGACGTGTAGTCCACCTGGAAGCCGGCTTTGATGGAGTGGCGGCCATGAGTCCACGTGATGCTGTCGCCCAGCGTGTAGACCGGGTCGATCAGTTCGGATTCAATACTCCCGGGAATCGGGCTGGTAAAACTGGAGAAAGTGGGAATATAAGTGATCGAGTTTTCCGACGGATATACCTGCGGATAGGCCTTCACGCCGCTATCCTGCAGCAGATCCGGATGCTGGAGGCCGATTTTGAATTGGTTCAGCAGGGTCGCCTTGAGGGTCGAATCGAAGTTCACCGCGGCAAACCAGGAGTGGTCCTGGTTATCCCCCGAGACCGGGAGCGTCGGATAGACCGATGCCGTACTGGTGTAATACTGATGCTCATGGGTAACTACCACGCTGAGGTGATGGTTCTGGTTCAGGTAGTGGTCCACCTTAAAGGTGAATTGATCCGCGTCCGCATAAGAAGGAACAGGCCATGAATACCCGGCGGTGTTCAGGCCGTCGCCGACAGTGAAGTTATTGGGGAGCGGCGTTTCCCCGATCAACTTCTGCACCGTGCCGCTTGGGTCGGCTACCGTCCGGTTCGGATCCTTGCCAAAGACGCTGATGGTCTGCAGGGGACCGGTTGCCGTCGCCGGGGTCACCGGGTTCCCGTTGGCGTCGACTACGGGGTTGCTGGTCGCGCTGTAGTTGGAGTTGATGGCGCCAGGGAAGAATCGGAAATTACCCTGACGCGCCGGCGCCGTCAGAACCGTGTTGGTGGCCGTAGCCGACGTCCTCTGCCGGTTGCCGTCGTAGAGGGCGAAGAAGAACGTCTTATTCTTGCGGATCGGTCCGCCGATACGCGCGGCGTACTGATTGCGGATCAGGATCTGCCGGGGCAGATACGGCTGCGAAAAGTTATTCCAAAACGTGTTGGCATCCAGGTCGGTGTTTCGCAGTCCATCCCACAGACTTCCGTGGAACTGGTTCGTTCCGGAGCGCACGATCATCTGCACCTGCCCTAACGATCGTCCCGATTCCGCATCCACCGGACTGCTGGTCACCTTGACCTCTTCCACCATGTCCACGGTTTGCGTCAACTGGAACGAGAGAAGGCCGCCCGCCCGATCCAGCCGGTTATTGGAGACGCTGATGCCATTCACCGTGGTGGCCAGCATCATGGTGGTGCCTCCCGCCACGCTGACGCCGCTCCCGATGCCCCCCGCAAATTGCGCCTGGGTGAGCGCCAGATTGGCGGCGTTCTGATCGATCAGCGGAAGGTGCAAAATCTCATCCCCCGTGACGACGCCTCCCACCACCGCGCTCGTGGTCATCAGGGGTGACGCCCCCGACGAAGTCACTTCGATGCTCGATGTGGCGGCGCCCACTTCCAACTTGAAATTGAGCCGCACCTGCGCCCCGACGTCCAGCACCACCTTTTGATAGACGGACACCTTAAAACCGGGCAATTCCGCGGAAACCCGGTAGTTGCCTTCCTGCAGGCTGGGAAACTCGTAGACACCGCTGGCGTTGGTTTTGGTCTTGGTGGCGACACCAGTCTCAATGCCGGTTGCCGTCACGACCGCGCTTACAGCCACGGCGCCGCTGGCGTCGGTAACCGTACCGCCGAGGCTGGAATTAAAGGTTTGAGATAGGGCTAAGCCCGCAGACAAGACTCCCGTGAGGATCGAGAACAGAACCGTTTTCATGAATTACTCCTAGTCGCAGTCATAGCGACCGCCGCAGAGGAAATCGCGGTACCCGCGAAGTTGTGAACCGAGCGGACAACTCCGGGTGTGGGGGTGGTTTGCCCCCGCAATGCCGCGGTTACCAAGGCCGCGAAGCAGTCGATTCGAACAGTGAATCGCATTGTTAACGTCTTTTGGACTGAGCCTCTGGAAGCACGCCGCTGAGAGTCGGCGCGCAAACTGGTTATGAACGTACCACCGGCCCGCTCGCGCCACAATGAAGTAACAGTAGCCTCACGGTAAAACCGCCCTGCGGCCGCCGCGTGCCGGATAGCGGGGCGTAACGGTAGCGCCACGGTTAAGTCTTCGCACCGGCCGCCCCGGAGTGGTAGCCTGAAACCGGCGTACGGGTTCCGCGGTTTCTTGCCGGCAGGACGCGTACCGCATTTTTCCGCGGCTGGTAATCAAACTTATGGGCTCCAAGTTTAGAACGGAACGGAAGGGGCTGCCCGTAACCGCGCTTTTCGGAAGCCTCGCGATCGCGTTGACAGCCGCTCCGGCTTTGTACGCACAGAAAGACTGGCCGACCTTTGGGCACGACCTCGCGGGTACCCGCTACTCGACGCTCAAGCAGATCGATGCCAGTAACGTCACCAAACTGGTGCGCGCCTGGACCTATCACATGAATGGAGCCGCGCTGCCGGCGCCCGCACCGGAGCCGGGGTCCTCCGATGCCGGTGACGCCGTAACTGGCGGCCGGGGACGCGGGGGGCGCGGCGGACGCGGCGGCCCTGGAGGCGGCGGCAATTCGGAGGTCTCGCCGCTGGTCATCGACGGGGTGATGTATCTGACTACCGGCGGCCGCCGCGTGGTGGCGCTCACTCCGGAAACCGGCAAGGAGATCTGGGCTTACGACGTAACCGACGGCGCGCCGGCGACGCGGGGACTGGAGTATTGGGTGGGTGACTCGCAGTCTCCGGCAACCGTGTTCTTCGGGACCTCCAGCGGCAAGCTGTACGCGTTGAATGCCAAGACAGGCAGGCCAATCCCCGGCTTTGGCAATGAGGGCATGGTGGATATGAAACCGGGCGCCCTCAATGGCCTGGCGAACTCCTCATTCGGACTGTCCTCGCCGCCCATCGTCTATAAGAATGTCGTGATCACCGGAGCCCACGTGCAGGAGGGTCCCAGCATCGGCGCGGCGGGTGACACCCGCGCGTGGGACGCGCATACCGGAAGACTTATCTGGACCTTTCATTCCGTTCCGCGGCCGGGCGAAACCGGCAGCGAAACGTGGAAGGGAGACGACTGGAAGAATCGTTCCGGCACCAATGTCTGGGGCCTGTTCACCATCGATGCGGAACGCGGCATCCTTTATATGCCGTTCGGCGAGCCAACCACCGATTATTGGGGCGGCGACCGTCCGGGCGCCAACCTCTTCGGCACGTCGCTGGTGGCCGTGGATGCCTTGACGGGAAAACTCAAGTGGTATTTCCAGGCAGTGCATCACGACACCTGGGATTACGATCTCTGCGCGCCGCCCATTCTCTTCGATGTCACGCAAAAGGGGAAGAAGATACCGGCCGTTGGAGAATTGACGAAGAGCGGATACGTCTACATACTGAACCGCGTCACCGGCGAGCCCATTTACGGCGTGGAAGAGCGCAAAGTCCCGGTAGACGATGCCTTGCCCGGAGACCAGGTTTGGCCCACGCAGCCCATTCCTCTGAAACCGCCGCCTCTCGCCCGCACCAGCTTCAGACGGGAAGACCTTGCCACGGTGACGCCGGAACTGAACAAGTTCTGCACTGAGCTGTTTGACAGCATCCCCGGTGGACTGCACGTCGAAGGGTCGTTCACGCACTACTCCACCACGCCCAGCGTGATCTTTCCCAGCTCCATCGGAGGGGGCAACTGGAATCCCCCGTCGTTCGATCCGGCTTTGGGATACCTGTTCGTGAATACCATGGATTTCGGCAGCCTGAACACCATGGTCAAGAGCGCCGATGGGACGCGCTACAGCCGCAGCGGCTACAACGGCATCAACCGCTTCTGGGAGCCGGAAACCAACATGCCCTGTAACCAGCCGCCCTGGGGACGTCTGTTCGCCATCAACGTGAACACCGGGGATATCGCATGGCAGACCACTCTCGGCATCACCGATACGCTGCCGCCCGATAAGCAGAAAACCGGCCGGCCGAACATCGGCGGGTCGCTGGCCACCGCCGGCGGACTGGTATTCATCGGAGCCACGGACGACAGCCGCTTCCGCGCATTCGAATCGAAAACCGGCAAGGAACTGTGGACGGTCGAGATCGATGCGGGCGCGCATTCGGCGCCAGTCACCTTTCAGGGGAAGGATGGCCGGCAGTATATTGTGATTACCGCCACGGGGGGCGGCTTTCTGGGAGACAGAAGCCGAGCGGATACGATGATTGCCTTCGCTCTACCGGAGCGGCACTAGCGAAACCATGGACAGCGGAATGAATCGGGGACGGCATCGCTGGTTAGCGCAAGGTTTCGTAACGGGGATTTGCGCGATGAGTGCGGTCTTTGGCCTGAGGCTCCTGAGCGGCGGACAAGGGGAATCCGAGCAGGCGCAGGAAGCCAGAAGCAAAGCGGTAGTGCAGAAAGTCTGTGTGAGCTGCCACGAAATGGATGTTGTCATCGCTACCAGGCACACGCGGATCGGCTGGCAGCAGATTGTGGACGATATGATCTCCCGCGGCGCCGAGGGGTCCGACATGGAAATGGCCGAGACCATCGCATACCTGACGAAATACTTCGGCAAGGTGAATGTCAACACGGCGTCGGCGAAGCAATTAGCGGAGTTTCTGGACCTCTCGGGGAAAGAGGCGGAGATCGTTACGCAGTACCGGGAACAACATGGGAACTTCAAGGACTTCGAACAATTGAAGAGTGTCCCCGGCGTCAACGCAGAGAAGTTGCAGGAGAAGAGAAGCCTGATCGCTTTCAGCCTCTGAGGCTGTCTGACGCGGTCGCGCTAGCTGTCGGTTTCAGAATCTTATGTGAGGTGTCCGGATGGGCAACAGGTCGCATATGCCAGCCATTCAGGAGGGGAGGCATGTTACTTCCGCCGCGGCGGAAACGCGCATCGCTTCGTATCTCCTGACGGAGTATCTGGAGCAATTGGGCGTGGAGGTGATCTTCGGGCTGTGCGGTCATACCGTGATCGCCTTCCTCGATGCGCTGAGCAAGAGCCGCATCCGGTTCATCACCACGCGCCACGAGCAACTGGCGGCGCATGCGGCCGATGGCTACGCCCGCGCCTCCGGCAAGCCGGGCGTCCTGCTCACGCACCTGGGCCCCGGGTTGACTAACGCGGCCACCGGCGTCGCCAATGCGGCTCTCGACTCCATTCCCATGGTGGTTATCGCAGGCGATGTGCCTTCGCACTACTACGGGCGCCATCCGCATCAGGAAATCAATCTTCACACCGATGCCGATCAGTTCGAAATCTACCGGCCCTTCTGCAAACGCGTGTACCGGGTGGACCGTCCGCAGGATCTGCCACGGATTGTGGAGCGCGCCTTCCATCTCTCGCAAACCGGCCGTCCGGGACCGGTCCTGGTGGATGTTCCGATGGACATCTTCTCCGCCGATTTGCCGGTGGACGCATTTCAAAAAATGCCCACCCCGGTGACTCCACCTTCGATGGACGCCGCGGCTGCCGAACGCATCGTGGAAGCCCTGGCGCAGGCCAGCAATCCGGTGCTCTATGCGGGCGGAGGAGTTCTCTCCGGGCGCGCTACCGCCAAACTGGCGGCGCTGGCCGAGGCTCTCGAAGCGCCCGTGGCCCACACCTTAATGGGTAAAGGCTGCATGCGTGAGGACCATCCGCTGCTGCTGGGAATGACCGGATTTTGGGGCACTCCCATCGCCAACGAAAAATGCCGGACAGCCGACCTGATCGTGGCCTTGGGAACCCGTCTCGCGGAGGCCAATTCCAGCTCGTGGGATCCGCGATTCACCTTCGCTATCCCGCCCACCCGGCTCATCCATATCGACATCGATCCGGCGGAAATCGGCCGCAACTTCCCCACGGAATTTGGCGTTGTCGCCGACGTTCGACAGGCGCTGGGAGCGATGGTAGCGGCGGCCCACGGCAAGAGCCATCGCCGTCGCGGCGACCTGCGCAACGAGATTGCCCTGGGCCGCAAGCAATTCGCCGCCAACTGGGCCCATCAGTGGAACTCCGACCAGTTTCCGTTGCGGCCGGAGCGCATCCTCAATGAACTCCGGGCGGCCGTCCCGGAGGACGGCTTCATTGTCACAGACGTGGGCTGGAACAAGAACGGCGTCGGCCAGCAGTTCCCCATCACGGTTCCCGGAACCTTTATCACTCCCAGCGGACTGGCCACCATGGGCTTTGGCCCGGCCGCGGCGCTGGGCGTCAAAGTCGCTCAACCGAAACGCGCCGCCGTGGCGCTGATCGGCGACGGTGCGTTTGGCAGCAATATGTCGGTCATCGCCACGGCCATGGAAGCCAACCTGCCGGTGGTCTGGGTGGTGATGGACAACTCCGCCTTCGGCACCATCGCGGGCCTGGAAAACATGCATTACAACACCACCTTCGGATGCCTGTTCGAACGCAATGGAGAGCCCTACACCATTGACTTTGCCGCGGTGGCGCGGGCTTGCGGCGCTCGCGGAGTGAAGATTCAAGCCGCTTCCGAACTAGGGCCGGCCCTGCGCGAAGCGCTGGCGTCGGATCTCCCCACCGTGATACAAGTCTCCATGGAGAACGTTCCCACGCCCACGCCCGGGCACTGGAACATCAATGACATCTATCGCCAGGGTTGTTAGACGGCGGCGCCCCGCGGAGCGACATGGCGGTTAGGCCATCCCCGGTCGATGCCAACGAAGTGACCCAGGCCGAACGCCCGCCCAATTGGCTGGCGTGGTCCGTCTGGGGAATCGCCGCGATCTTCTATCTCACGGGATTTTACCAGCGCGTCTCTCCCGCGGTGATGACTGGCGAGCTCATGCGAGCCTTTGGCATCGGCGCGAAGGATCTGGGCAACCTGTCGGCCTTCTACTTCTACGCCTATGTCGCGATGCAAATTCCCACCGGCGTGCTGGTGGACACCTGGGGCGCCCGCCGGCTGCTGATTGCGGGGTCCATCTCGGCCGCCGGCGGAACCCTTCTCTTCGGCGCCACCAGCAACTACTCTCTGGCCTGCGCCGGCCGCGCGATTGTGGGCGGAGCTACCGCGGTCGGTTGGCTGGTGCTTCTGAAACTGGCGACGCACTGGTTTCCGGCGCGGCGCTTCGCCATGCTTTCCGGACTGGGTCTGCTGTTCGGGAACCTGGGCGCTCTTGGGGCGCAAGTGCCGCTACGGTTGAGCGTCGAACATTTTGGCTGGCGCGCCGTGGTGATGGGATCGGCCGCGGCCATTCTGGTGGTGTGCGCGCTGGCCTGGGCGCTGGTGCGCAACGACCCGTCCGACCGGCAATTTGCCAGTTTCGCGCCGCCCGGCTTGCGGGATCGCGACCAGCGCAGCTTCGCGTCCATTTTCGGCGGCTTCCGCCAGGTGTTTCGCTACCGCAACACATGGCTGATCTTCTTCGCGCAGGGGGGAATTGTGGGGCCCATTCTGGCGTTTACCGGCCTCTGGGGCGCGCCTTACCTGAAAGTCCGCTACTCGTTGCCGCCGGCTGAGGCGGCCGCGGTCTGCTCCGTCATGATCGTCTGCTGGGCCGTCGCCAGCCCCATCAGCGGCGCCATCTCCGACCGCATCGGCCGCCGCAAGCCCATTTACTGGCTCGGTTCGCTAGTGGCCGCAATCGGCTGGCTGGTGATGTTCTACGCACCCGGGCTGCCCCTCGCCGGATTCGTCGCGATGGCGGCGATCACCAGCCTGGCCAGCGGCGCCGTGGTGCTGGGGTTTGCGTACGCCAAGGAATCCGTGCCGGTTCAATTCCTGGGTACGATTTCCGGCGCTACCAATATCGGCAATATGATTGGGCCAACTTTATTGCAGCCGGAGATCGGGCGCATCCTCGATCAAAAGTGGTCGGGCCAGATGGCCGGCGGCATGCGCGTCTATGGAGTCGATCACTTTCAGGCCGCCTTCCTCCTGATCGCCGCCTGGGCCGTCGCCGCGTGTCTGCTGATCGGCTTCACCAGGGAAACACACTGCCGGCCCAGCGCCTGAGGACTTTCCTATTCGGCGTCGGAATTATAGAACTCGCCGAACAATTCCGTTTCCGAGGGCTTGTCTTCCGCGATCGGCCGGCTCACCCACGTTACATTCATGTAGTGCTTCAACGAGATGTTCTCGTTGGTGATGTTGCCGCCCCAGATACCGCATCCCAGGCTCGATGTCATCGGCATGCCGTTGTTGAAGGCCCCGGCATTGGCTTTGGACTGCGGCTGCCGCACCATCATCCGGCTCACTGGCGCGATCGACGCCAGGCGATGAATATGATCGTCGTCGAAGGAGTAAATGCCGCAGGAATGGCCCTTGCCGCCGACTTCGTAGATCTGCTTCACCATCGCCAGGGCATTTTCGAATCCGGAGTATTGGAAAATCGCCAGCACCGGAGAGAGCTTTTCACTGGAAAAGTGGTGCTCTTTGCCGATGTGCTCCTCCTTGACGATGAGGAATCGCTTCCCGTCGGGGATGGCGAAGCCGGCCGTGGCGGCGATCGTCGCCGCGGGGCGCGCCACGGTGTCGACCGTGCGATGGCCTTCGCTGTCCCACATGGCGCGCTGCAGTTTCGGCTTCTCTTCGTCCGTCACCAGGTAGCCGCCTTCCTGCTGTAACTGTTCCAGGAAGCGATCGTAGATGGAGGCGTCCACCAGCAGGTTGCCATCGGCCGAGCAACCCGATCCGTTGTCGGAAGTCTTGCTCAGCCGCGTGTTGCGCGCCGCCTCTTCAATGTTGGCCGTCTCGTCGATGACCATGGTGGCATTGCCGGCGCCGACACCATAGGCCGGTTTGCCGGAACTGTACGCCGCCCGCACCATCGCCGGACCCCCGGTGGCCACCGTCAGATCGCAAATGGACATCAATTCCTGCGCCAGGGGAATGCTGGGCTTTTCGATGCACTGGAAGATATCCGCCGGAGCGCCTTGCTTCTCCATGGCGGCCCGCATGATGCGCACCGTTTCGTTGGTGGTTTTCCGACTGGAGGGATGCGGCGAGAAAATGATGGCGTCCTTGCACTTTAGCGCGTTGATGCCATTGCCGGCCTCCGTCAGCGAGGCGTTGGTCACGGGCACCAGGGACGCGACGACGCCCGCCGGTTTGGCGTACTTCACGATGCCCTTCTCGGGAATTTCCTCAATAATCCCCATGCTCTTCTGCCGCAGCGCATCCCTGAGGATCCCCATAATCTTGAAGCGCTTGTTGACGCGCGCGTCGCGATCGCCCAATCCGCTTTCGTCCACGCTCATGTGCGACAGGCGGGTGAACGTCTTCTCGTTGGCCACCGCCCAGGCAACCGCCTGGCACAGCCGGTCGACCTTCGCCTGGTCGTAGCTCTCGATGAGGCACATGGCGCGCCGCGCCTTCGCCAGCAGGTCCCGCGCGTGCGCCCGTTCCGTTTCCGAAATCTCTCTCGCCATTCCCGCTCCCGATTACTCGATTTCCCTCGGCGCCACACCGTCGTACGTTACCGGAATGCGAATACGCATCGCCTTTTCGCGCGTGTATTCCTCAGCCACCTCAGCGGAGATTCCCGCCACTCGCCCGATGATGAAAACCAGCATGCCGAACGAGGAAGCAAATCCCATGTCGTACAGCACCGCCGCCAAAGCGCCGTCGATATTGATGGATATCGGTTTGACGATCTCGCAAGCGTGCCGCTGAAGAGCCTCCATGAAGGCGACTCCATTGGCCGAGATCCCGGCTTCGCGCGCCATGGAGTACAAAACCTCCGTGCGCGGATCGATGGTCGAGTGGACGCGGTGTCCCAAACCGGGAAGCCGCTTCCTGTGTTGGCGCCAAGTTTCGACGGTATGCCGCGCGGCGTTCTCGATCGAAACCGTCTCCCGGCCGGCAAACTCCACGCCGGCCGCGATCATTTCCATGCAGGCCATTCCCGCGCCGCCGTGTTCGTCGCCGATCGCCAGCACGCCCGCCGCAATCGCCGCGGAAAACGACTGGCGATTCCCGGACGCTACCAGCCGGGCCGCCGCGCACGAAGGCGCCCCGGCACCGTGATCCGCAACCCCCACGAGTATGGCGTCCAGCAGCCGCCGTTCCCCGTCGGTTGGCAGACGGCCCCGGTGCAACAGAAAAATGGAGTCGCTGAAACCCGCATGTGTCATCAGCGAGGTAACTTCGTAGCCGTGATTCCAAATGTGGGTTTCGTCCGAGGTCGCAATTGCGGTTCGCCAAGCTTCCATGAATCTATTCATTATCAGCCGCGCCTACATAGCCCGCGCCGTCGAATGGGCGTTGTTACGGTAGCGCCACCGTTACGCCGGTTGACCCGGCTATTGCCCCTGTTCTATCGTCAGTCGATGGCACTCCCTGAATTCAGCCGGTCGGCGGTCGTGCGATCCTTCGGCGCCCCCATCCTCATCGAAGAGGTGCCCATCCCGCGGGAGATCGAGCCCGGAGCCATCCTGACGCAGATTGAGATGTGCTCCATCTGCGGAACCGATGTTCATCTCTGGCAGGGTTCCCTGGCGACGAAGGTGGAGCTGCCGGTCATCCTGGGTCATGAAATGGTCGGCCGGATCGTCGCCATGGGGACGAAGCAGAGCCGCGACTCGGTCGGGCAACCCTTGCGAATCGGCGACCGAATCACCTGGGCGCACACTTCCTGCGGCTCCTGCTTCTTCTGCACGGTGGCGCAGGAGCCGACGCTTTGTCAGCACGCTCGCCGGTACATGTACGACACGATGGATCGGTTTCCCTACCTGCTAGGAGGGTTTTCCGAATACGGCTACGTGATGCCCGAGGCCGGGCGCATCCGCGTCCCCGACGACGTGCCTAACGAACTGGCGAGTCTTTCGAGCTGTGCGTTGCGGTCCGTGATGAACGCCTTCGATGTGCTCCGTGGAATCGGCTCGTCGGAAGTGATCGTGGTTCAAGGAGCCGGGCCGCTCGGCCTCCTGGCCACCACCGTAGCGAAGACCTCAGGCGCGCGGCGAGTGATTACCATCGGGGCTCCGGACGCGCGTCTGGAGATCGCATCCGAGTTGGGCGCTGACGAGACGCTGTCCATTGAACGGATGTCGCCGGAGGACCGTACCGGGCGAGTCCGATCGCTCACCGGCGGTCGCGGCGCCGACATCGTGATGGAGTTCACCGGCCATCCCCAGGCGTTCAACGAAGGCCTCGATCTGATTCGCAGGGGCGGCCGCTACGTGGTCGTCGGCCAACTCAGCTCCGGGACAACCACTATCAAGCCGTCGGTGATCGTGAGCAAGCAACTTCGTATCCTGGGGTCGCTTTCCGGCCGGGCGAAGGCGTACTGGAAGGCGCTGGATTTCATCGCAGCTCACCGGTCCGAGATCCCTTTCGAGCGGATGATTTCCAATCACTACACCCTGGACGAAGTGAACGTCGCCATGGAGCGGATGAAGAACTACCAGGAGATCAAACCCGTCATCCAGCTGTGCGCGACCACGTAAACCGTATCAGCGCGACTGTAGAGGATCGGCACGGCGGCGCCGGTCCCATACCCAACCCATAGAGCAGCAGTAACTCCCCGGGGCAGCCACCGATCTGGGCGATCTGTAGGCATGTCAACGAGCGACGTAACGGCGCAACGAGTCGCGTTGCTATGTTATTCAATTTCAAATACTTGATATCAGCTTTAGGAACTTTCAGCAACACCCTGAGCTCTGCCCCGGTCGGGTGTTTTTCGGGGTCGCTATGGGAGAAGACGGTAGATCTCCGGCTTCGAGCGCAATTCCTTAGTACCGGAGCAGCGGTACGGCTGGAAACGCGGCGCCCCGCACGCGGAGTTCTGACGCTCCTCCAACTCCTGCGGTCTGCGGTACCCTCATTGCACCGGGATGAAGATCAAATTGCTGAACTGCGCCGTCGATCCGCCCGCCGGGATTACTCCCACTGAGAACCCCACGTTATTCCCGGGCGCCACCGTGGCAGGAATCACCACCGAAATCTCGTACACTCTCACCAGGTCCGCCGAGAGCCGCGGAAAAGGTCAAAGGGAGAGTCAAAAGGACCCCAGGTAGAAAATGGCAGAAAACCGCAGTAATCAGGACCGCGGTCCGGACCCCTGCAAACACGTTGTTTCAGCACACGGCAGGCAGTCGCAGCAACCAGCAGTAAAGCTGGCCGCTGCAACTGTTAACCGAAGGTTTTTTGGTTCGAGTCCAGGCTGAGGAAACAAACCAGGAAAATCCCGCGGACCGTTCACAAGCCAGAACAGGTGCGCGTCGCACTGGCAATCCGAACTTCCGAAGCCGGGCATCGGGACGGTCGCGCCGCTGATTGCCCTCAGTTGCGTCGCCCAAGAGTGCTCGCAGCGGGCTCCACTGCAATACCAGACCCAGATCAATCGGGTATATCTCCGAAGGTAGTCAATGTGCCAGTGGGGATGTTCCACCCGGTGTTGGTGGTGCTCGATCCTGGCGCGCAGCCCTCCGGGGCCGAACACGGAACCAACGTACACGTAGTGCCCCGGCTGGAGTTTAAGGACCCCCAGTCGCCCAACAATTATGCGGGCGGTGATGGCGGATGCGAGCACCAGGGCGTAGGAGCCGGGTGTCCGGGGGAGCAGCACGGGACCATTATCCCGTGGCGGCCAGCAAGATCTTCAAGACGGCGGGATCGAGAGCACCCAAGACGAGCCGCACGCACATTTCCATTCCTGAAGCGAGTCTCTGCGGACCTGAGTTTTGGAGTGAATCGGAATGAAACTGCGTTTGGGAGTGTCTGTAAATTATTGAAAACATGGTGGCCAGGGACGGAATCGAACCGCCGACGCCAGCCTTTTCAGGGCTGCGCTCTACCAGCTGAGCTACCTGGCCGAAGAAACCCTAGTGTAGCAATCCATTCGGCCCCACCGCAATCACTGCGCCGCGGAACCTGCCGCCGCACCGTTGCGAAAAATGTACTTCCCGTCCGCCGCCGCGATCGCTCTGCCCTTCTCCGACAACACCGCGTCGAGCGCCGCCCCGCGTAGCGCTCGCAGGCCCGCCAACGTCAACTCCGCATCCACTTCGGCGCCCCGCGGATTCCGATGCGTCGGATCGCGCGCGCTGTTGAAATATGTCGACACTACCTCCGGACCCTCCCTGTCATACCGATCCGCAATCAGATTGTGCACGTCGATCAACGGGACATGCAGGCTTCTCGCCACCTCCGCGGCCCATACACTGTAAATACTCGGCGCCGTGAACCGGTTGCCGTTGCTCAGGTCCAAAGCCGGCTCCGGAAGCCGCTCAATCGTGCCGTTCGGGTTCCACCGGTCGCGAATCGTCAGCGTCAGAATTACCGGACTCGCGCCCTTCGACCGCACATCGTTGACCATCTTGCGCAGATACCAGCCGTACGTATGCACCACTTCGTGTTTGCCGGTCAGCCCGTTGTCGATTTCCTCGGTCTCTTCGCCGACACCGTGCAGGCTGCCGCGCGCCACGCTGTCGTTCAGCGGAAATACGTCGTTATGTCCGAATTGGATCAGCACCGTGTCGCCCCGTTTGAGCTTGGCGACCACGCCATCCAGCCAGCCCTCCGTGATGAACGTGCGCGCACTGCGTCCGCCCTTGGCCGCGTTGACGACGTGAATTTTCGCCGCGTCGAAGTACGCCAGAAACGGCACAGCCCATCCCTGAATCGTCGGCACCCTCGTCTGTTCGGCCGCGGTCGAGTCGCCCAGCACGTACAACGACGGCACGTCCGCTTCATTCCCGCCCTGGCCCGCCACGGGCGCCGCCGCCGCGAGCAGAAAGTCTGCCAGCGCGCAGTCCTTGAGCCCCTTCAGGCCCTCCACCAGCGACGCCGCATTCACCCGCGCCCCCGCCTTGGTGGTGTGCTGCGTATCGTTGAAATAGGACGCCGCGCCTTCGCGGCCCAGAGCATCGTAATGGTTCGCGGCAATCGTATTCAGGTCGATGAATCGCGCGCCGCTCATCCGCGCCGCATCCGCCGCCCACGGCGCATACCCGTCGAACCCGCGCTTGATCTTGCCTTCGATCCACGTATTCCGTGGAACCGGCGAACACACAATCGCCGTGGCGCCCTTCGCCTGGATGTCCTTCACATATTGCCGCAAGTACCAGCCGTAGGTATGAATCGTCTCCGTCTTGTGCGTGACCGGCGATTCGATGTCGCGCGTCTCCTCGCCCGTGCCCGGCAGCGTCACCCGATCCGGGTAATTCGCCGAGTTGGCCGCGTCGTTGTGGCCGAACATGACGATGACGAAATCGCCCTTCCGCAGCCGGTCGAGCACCTTCGCCCATGCGCCTTCCTCGATATATCCGCGGCTGCTGCGCCCGCCCAGTCCCTCGTTATACACATGGATCTTCGCCGCGTCGAACAGCGGAGCCAGTTCGTAGCCCATGCCCCACGGGCCGGTGTCCCCGTTGCCCGTTCCCGTCTTCATGATGGAATCGCCCACCAGAAACAGCGCCGGATGTTGCGTGGGCTGCGCTGCAAGCGCCGGCGCCAGGAGCGCCCCGATGAGTGAAGCCGTAGCCAAGAATTTCATAAGAAGCATTCCCCTTCCCCCGGCGACTACTTCACGTAGCCCCGCAGGCCGGGCACCGCGCGGACCAGCTCGTCCGCCACCATGCGGCCGAAATACGCCGACCCCGTGGCGCCCAGGTGGGTATAGTCGAATACCAGCGAGGGATCGCCGTTGGGTTCGAATCCTTTATCCCCAGGCTTGGGCGCGGGCGGCGAATTCCCGTGCGCCGCGCCTTCCGAAACCACCGGCGGAGGCGGCGCCAGCGCCAGCGTGTTGGCTTTCACCGGACCCATCTGCTGCACTGCCGCGCTGCTTTCGGCGTTCAGGTCGAGCACTGCGATCCCCTCCTCCGCGGCCACCTGTTTGGCGGCTTCCGCCCACGGAACCAGATCGTTTTTGAGGGTTCCGTCGGTGAACATGCGCCGCGTCAGCGGCGTGACCAGAATCGGGATTCCGCCCGCGGCCCGCACCTCCTTCACATAGTTTCGCAGGTTCGCCGGAAACTCGGTCTTCAGATCGGTGGAACGACCCGGCTTGCCCGGTTGGTCGTTGTGTCCGAACTGAATCAGGACATAAGTGGCGCTGAACCCGTGGTTAGCCTTCAACGTATCCATCGCCGTGGCCCACGAACCTTCGGCGCGGTAACTCCCCGAACTCCGCCCGTTCTTCGCCAGATTCACGCAAGTCACTTCCGATGTGACGTCGGCGCAAAATCCCGGACCCCAGCCGTTCTTGGGAGCTACCGTCGAATCGCCGATAAGAATGATGCGCACCGGCGGCAGCCCTCCCGCCGTGGGAGATTGTCCCGCCGCAGGAAATCCGCTCATCAGAGCCATCAGGATCGGAACGAAGGGATGCTTCATTTTTGGACTCCAGTCACTTCACCACGGCCGGCCGGAACAGCAGCGGCGCAAACTCCTGCAGGTAATGCCGCCAGTTGATCCAGGTGTGCGCTCCGCTGCTCCGGTGGAAGACATGCTGGATCTTCGCCGTATCCAGGAATTGCGAAAAACTCTCCGTTGCGCCGAACAAACTATCGTCCGATCCGCACCCGATCCACAACACATGCAGCTTCCGGTTCGCCCCCTGCGGGTCGGCCGTCAGACCGGCGAAGGTCTTCGAAAAGTCGGCAGGACGAACCGCCGCGCTGAATCCTCCCACATAACTGAACAGTTCGAGATGATTCAGGCCCAGTTCCAACGACTCCCCGCCGCCCATCGACAACCCAGCGATCGCCCGATGATCGCGATCTTTATAAGTGGAGTAATGCGCTTCAATATAAGGAATCACGTCGCCCAGTAAGTCGCGGCCGAAAACTTCCGTATTGGTCGCGAAACTGCCGCCCGGCGCCGCCGACCCTGGAGGCACTCCGTAACCGAACGGCATCACCACCACGAACGGCTCGATCGCCCGCGCCGCCAGCAGGTTGTCCAGAATCAGGTTGACGCGGCCCAATCGCGTCCACGCCATTTCATCGGCATTCGCGCCATGAAACAGGTACAGCACCGGATAGCGCGTCCGCCCGCTCGCATCGTAACCCGGTGGCGTATAGACCGCCATCCGCCGCTGCGATTTGAGCGAGTTCGACGCGTACCAGTGCGTGTGGATCTCCCCGTGCGGCACCGGCTGGTCGTCGTAAAATGCCGGTTTCTCGCCCGTCACTTCCAGAATGCTGCCGATGGTGCTGGCCGTGGAACCGGTCTTCACATTCGGATTATTCGGATCGATGGTCTTCACCCCATCGATGGTGAAATTGTAGTTATATATCTCCGGTTCGAGCGGACCTACCGTAACGCTCCACAGCCCGTCGGCGTTCTTTTCCAGCGGCTTGCTGCCGCGCATGAACTCTCCGGTCAGGGTGACTTCCGTCGCCGCCGGAGCGCGCAGCCGAAACGTCACCCGATGGTCCGCGCCCACTTCCGGCGATCGCACCGGACCCGCCGGCCGCGCCTCCTGCGCCCACACCGCCGCCGCCAGCCCGCCCAGCGCCACGCATCCCGCAATCAGTGCTCGCATACTGCCCTCAATAGAAGACTTCCGGCTTGCCGCCGCTCGAGCCGCTCTTCGCCACGCCATTCCATTTCACCTGCGCGTTGTCCATCACCAGCGGATCGCCCACCGCCGTCGTGATCTGCACATTATTAAAAACGATATTCTTCCCGTCCTGCACCAAAAATCCGCGCACGCTTTGGATCTTCACGTTGGTGAACGTAATGGCATTGGCCATCTGCTCCGGCAGTCCCAGAATCCGCCCGGCCAGCGGCGATCGCGTGACCGTCAGATTGGTCACGTGGATATCGTGGAAATTCGGAATGTTCTGCGTCTGCCCCGCGGCCGCTTCGCGCGGCCCCACGTCCGTCGCCAGCCCCGCATTGCCGTTGTACAGCATGTTGATGTCGAACGGCCGCCGCACGTTCTTCATCGTGATATCCGAATACCAGATATCGTGCACTTCCCCGCCGTTGCCGCGGTACGATTTGATGCGCAGCCCGTTATCCGTGCCGTCGAACGTGCACCGCCGCACAATCACGTGGCTCAGTCCCTTCGCCGTCGGGCTGCCAATCGAAATACCGTGGCCGTGCAGGCAGGTGAGATCTTCCACCAGCACGTCCTGCGATCCGCTGTGCAGCGCCACGTTGTCGTCGCCCGTATCGATTTCGCACTTGCGGATCACGATGCGCTCTCCGCCCGGATCCATCGCGTCGGTATTCGGCGCGTCGCTCGGAGCTTCGATGCGCAGATTCTCGATGGTGATATCTTTCCCCGTCGGCACCAGGTGAAACATCGGTGAATTGGTCAGCGTCACGCCGTCCACGTGCAGCCGCTCCACATCGCGCAGCGCCACCAACACAGGCCGCGGCACTATCGCGCGCCCCGGCGGATATCGCCGCGCCGCTTTGTCCGACCACATCCAGAACATCGCGCCCGACCCGTCAATCGTGCCCGACCCCGTGATCGCCAGGTCCGTTGTCCCGCTGGCGCAGGAAATCAGCGGCGCGATGCGTGGAAACGCGCCTCGTCCGCGGCCTGGTTCCGCCGGCGGCGCAGCTTTGTTCGGATCCGGAATGCCGTACTCTTCAAAAGTGTCCGGCGCCTTGATTACCGATCCCGGGTCCAGGTGCAGATCCATGTGGCTCACCAGCACGAACGGCATCGTCTTGTAAGTTCCCGCCGGCACCGTCAGATGGCCGCCGCCCGCCTTCTGCACGGCCGCGATGGCGTTCTTGAACGCTTCGGTGTTCATGGTCTTGCCGTCGCCGACCGCGCCGTAATCCGCCAGGCTGAACTTCGCCGCCGGAATCACCGGCAGCGCCGCCGTAATTTCCTTTTGCGCCGCGGCAGGCGCTTGCGGCGCGGGAGTCAGCGGGGCCGAACCGAGCGGCGCCAGCCACACCGCCGACGCCAGCACAGCCGCGCCACCCAGGAGTAGAGAAAGTTTATGAGTCATCGTTACCTCGACGCGCCGATAGTATCAGAATTGAAGCGGCCGCGGAAGCGCGCACCCGCGCGGGCGGTAAGATGGAACTTCGCTTCCCCATGGAAAAACGGCACGGCGCCGCGGCGGCAATCGGAACCTGGGCGCTGCTGTTCTGCGCGACCCTCGCCGTCTACTTCCCCGCCCTGCGCGGCGGCATGCTCTGGGATGACGATCACCACCTCACCAGCCCCGGCCTGCAGTCCATCCACGGCCTCTGGCGCATCTGGTTCGACGTCGGCGCCACGCAGCAATACTATCCTCTCCTGCACAGCGCCTTCTGGATCGAGCACCGCATGTGGGGCGATTCCGTCCTCGGCTATCACCTCGTCAACCTTGCCCTGCACGCCACCGCCGCGTTCCTCGTAATCCTAATCGTGCGCCGCCTGTCGCTCCCCGGCGCGTGGCTCGCCGGCCTGCTCTTCGCGCTCCATCCCGTCTGCGTGGAAGCCGTGGCCTGGATTTCCGAGCAGAAGAGCACGCTCTCCGCGGTTCTTTACCTGGCTTCAGCGCTGGCCTACTTGAAATTCGACGAATCCCGCCGCCGCTCGCTCTACGCGCTGGCCGGCGCGCTATTTGTTCTCGCGCTCCTCGCCAAGACGGTCACCGCGACCCTCCCCGCCGCGCTGCTGGTCATTCTGTGGTGGAAGCGCGGACGCCTCCGCTGGCGTCTCGACGTGTTTCCGCTGGCGCCCTGGCTGGCGCTCGGCGCGGCCGCCGGCCTCTTCACCGGATGGATGGAGCGCACTTCCATCGGCGCACAGGGACCCGAGTTCGCGCTCCCGCTCGTCGATCGATTCCTGATCGCCGGCCGCGTCCTCTGGTTTTACGCCGCCAAGCTGGTGTGGCCCGCCGGCCTGACGTTCACCTATCCGCGATGGACCGTGGACGCCCGCCAGCCGTGGCAGTTTCTGTTCCCCCTCGGCGCCATCGCGGTGTCGCTCGGCTTCGTCTGGCTCGCCCGCCGATATCGCGGACCGTTGGCCGGATTCCTCTTCTTCGCCGGAACCCTCTTTCCCGTGCTCGGATTCCTGGACGTCTATCCGTTTCTCTTCTCCTTCGTCGCCGACCACTTCCAATACCTCGCCAGCCTCGGCATCCTGGTTCCCGCCGCCGCCGGACTCGCCATCGCCGCGCGGCGTTTACGGCCGATCGCTTCGACGTTCGCCGCTGTCGCGCTCGTCTTCGTCCTCGGCGCACTGACATGGCGCCAGGCCGGCATGTACCGCGACTCCGAAACCCTCTACCGCGTCACCCTGGCGCGCAACCCCGCCAGTTGGATGGCCCACAACAATCTCTGCTCGCTGCTATTGGCGCGCCCCGGCAAGCTCCAGGAAGCCGCCGCCGAGTGCCAGTCAGCGCTGCGCCTCCGGCCCCGATTCGCCGAAGCCCACAACAATCTGGGCAGCGCCTGGGCGCAAGTCCCCGACCGCCTGCCCGATGCCATCGCCCAATTTCGCACGGCCTTCGAAATCAAACCGCAATTCGCCGACGCGCATTTCAATCTGGCCAATGCCCTGGCGCAAATCCCCGGTCGCCAGTCGGAAGCCATTGCCGAATACCAAACCGCCTTGCGCATCCGTCCCGACTATCTGGCCGCGCACCTGAACCTGGGAGCCCTCCTGCTGCGGACCCCCGGCCGCCTGGCCGACGCCATGGCCGAAGATCGCGCCGCGCTCGAGCTCAATCCCGATCTCGCCGAAGTGCACAACAATCTGGGCAGCGCGCTGGCCCAAATTCCGGGCCGCTCGCCCGACGCCATGGCCGAGTACCGCGCCGCCATCGCGCTCGATCCGCACTACGCCAAAGCCCATAACAACCTGGGGAGCATGCTGGCCGAAATGCCGGGACAGTTGACCGAGGCGATCGCCGAATATCAGGCCGCGCTGCGCTCCAACCCGGAGTACGCCGAAGCGCACCAGAACCTGGGAGTCGCCTTCGCCCGGGCCGGCCGCATGCCGGAAGCGATCGCCGAATTCGAAGCGGTATTGCGCGTGAATCCGCAATCGGCCCAAGCTCACTACAACCTGGGAGTGCTTCTGGCGAAGTCCGGCCGCGTGCCCGAAGCGCTACGCCACTTGGAAGCGTCCCTCTACCTCAATCCCAACCCTCAGTTGCAGGCCATCGTAGACCGCCTCTCCAAGGCCAAAACCGCTCCGCGCTGAGCGGTTATTGAGGAGCCGTCTTCAATAAATCAATCGGTTAGATCCGAAAAACCGCTCCGCGCGGAGCGGTTTTAGCGCTTGTATTGCAGTTGGCGTCTGCGAAGATACGCGCGGGTGGCGCCTGCTGGAACCGCGACCGCAGGGAGCGGCCCGACGAAGAGTTACAGTCTCATGCGCGTAGGAAAAATCGAGAGGCAGGGGGCGCCGCATCCGTCATCCAGCCACCCGCAAAGGCGGCTACAGGCAGAATTGCCTACCCTCATAAGACATTTAACTAACGATAACCTGGTACCGGTTCCTCGACGAACCGCGCCGAATTCCGCCGTTTTCATGTGACAATCGAACTAACATGACGCTCACTCGGAGCCCTGGGCGCTCGACGCACCGCAGCCATTTCGTGGCAGCTTGCAATCGCCTTCCGGCACGGCGCGGCGATTCCCGCGCTGCCTCGCGTTGTGTAGGTTCCGTTTCCCGCAACCGGTGTTTCGTTCCAGCTACTTGAATTGACGGAGGATTGACTGATGAGGAAATCAGGAAAGAGTTCTCGATGGGCTACGCAAAGGGGATTCTGCGTGGCGCTCGGTTTGGCCGCGGTTCTCTTCTTTCTGCAAACGCCGGGGCAGGCGCAAACTGCTCTGACGCATCACGTGCGCCCGGCGGTCACCGGCGGCCAGGCGCGGCGCCTCAGCTCAATGTCGGCTACCGAGTCCCTGCGGCTCCACATCGTTCTGCCGCTGCGCGATCAGGCCGGGCTTGATAAACTCCTGCGAGAGCTCGCCGATCCGGCCAGCCCCAACTACCGTCATTTCCTCACGGTATCGGAGTTCACCGCGCAATTCGGTCCCCGGCAGGAAGATTATGAAGCCCTCACCCGCTACGCCGTATCCAACGGGTTCCAGATCGTCGGCGGCTCCCGCGATGGCATGGATCTGCAGATCGAGGGTCCCGTCTCGGCCATAGAAACCGCCTTCCATGTGAGCATGGGCGTCTACCAGCACCCCACCGAGAACCGCACCTTCTACGCTCCGGACCGCGAACCCACCGTCGGCCTGCCGTTCCCGCTTTGGCATGTGTCGGGTTTGGACAACTATTCCAACCCGCATCCCCTGTTCGTCAGGAAGAGCGACTACGCAAGGGCCCATGGGATGGAGCCGGTAGCCCTCGTGTCGCATGCCACCACCGGATCCGGTCCTTCGGCGTCGTTCCTCGGCAGCGACATGCGCGCGGCCTATTATGGCGGAACCGCTCTCACGGGAGCCGGCCAGAACCTCGGATTGTTCGAGTTCCAGGGCACCGACCTGGCGGACCTGACTACTTATTACACCAACACCGGGCAGACCAACAAGGTGCCCATCACCTTGCTCTCCACCGACGGGACCAGCACCAGTTGCGTGGACTCCGGCCGCCACGGCTGCGACGACACCGAACAGACGCTCGACATGATCCAGGCCCTCGGTATGGCTCCGGGCCTCGCCAGCCTGGTAGTCTATATCGGATCCACCGACACCGCCATCATCAGCGCCATGACCACCCACAACCCGCTGCCCACCACCATCAGCTGTTCGTGGGGTTGGACTCCCGCGGATGCCAGTACCCTGAACCCCTACTTCCAGAAGATGGCGGCGCAAGGCCAGAACTTCTTTGTCGCGTCCGGGGACGCCTCCACCTGGTCCGCATCCAACGAGGCATGGCCCGCCGACAATGCCTATGTCGTATCCGTCGGCGGCACCGACCTCGTCACCGCCGGCGCCGGTGGCGCATGGAGTTCCGAAACAGCCTGGTCGGATTCGGGCGGTGGCATCTCCCCGGACAAGATCGCGATTCCCGCGTGGCAGCAACTCTCCGGCGTGATTAATTCGAGCAACAAGGGTTCCACCACCTATCGCAACGGCCCCGATGTATCGGCCAACGCCAACTTTACCTTTTATGTGTGCGCCAACCAGGCCGGCTGCACGGCAAACGAATATGGCGGCACCAGTTTCGCCGCCCCCATTTGGGCCGGTTACATGGCCCTGGTCAATCAACAGGCGGTGTCCAACGGCAATGCCACCCTGGGCTTTATCAATCCGTCCCTGTACTCGTTTGGTACCGGATCCGGCTACAGCACCGATTTTCACGACATTACCAGCGGCACGAGCGGCAGCTATTCGGCGGTAACCGGCTACGACCTGGTGACCGGCTGGGGCAGTCCCAACGGAACTGGCCTCATCGGCGCACTGGCAGGGCTGAGTTCCACCCCCAACTTCATTTTGTCGGCCTCGCCCACGTCGGTCTCCGTGGCGCCGGGCAGCAGCGGCACATCCACCATCTCCACCAGCGTTTCGGGCGGCTTCAACTCGGCCGTCGCCCTCTCCGCGACCGGCCAGCCAACTGGCGTAACCGTGACCTTCACTCCTTCGTCCATCGCGGCCCCCGGCTCCGGCAGTTCCACCATGGGCCTGGCGCTGTCCTCGACCGTCGCAGCCGGCACGTACAGCATTACCGTCACCGGCACCGGCGGCGGGCTGACGCACACGGCCACAGTAACTCTCACGGTCCCGACCCCTGCGTTCACCATCGCGGCTTCCCCGACCTCAGTCTCCATCGCCCAAGGGGCTAAAGGAACCAGCACCATCACCACCACGGTTTCCGGCGGCTTCAACTCGGCGGTTACTCTGAGCGCCTCGGGCTTACCCACTGGAGCCACCGCCGCGTTCAGCCCGGCATCGATCGCCGCCCCCGGTTCGGGATCTTCCACTCTCACGCTCACCATGGGTGCCAGCACGCCGGCCGGTACCTATTCGGTCGTCGTCAGCGGAACCGGCAGCGGGCAGACGCACACCGCGACCGTGACTCTCACCGTTCCCGTGCCCGCGTTTACCATCGCGGCTTCCCCGACCTCAGTCTCCGCCGCTCCAGGCGGTAAGGGGACGAGCACCATCACCACCACCGTCTCCAACGGCTTCAATGCCGCGGTGTCACTGAGCGCCTCGGGACTGCCCACGGGAACCACCGCCGCCTTCAGCCCGGCGTCGATTGCCGCCCCCGGTTCGGGATCTTCCACGTTGACGCTCACCGTCGGCTCAACCACACCGGTCGGCGTCTATTCGGTCGTCGTCACCGGCACCGGCAACGGAACGTCCCACACAGCCACGGTGACTCTAACGGTCACCGGCCCGACGTTCGCCATCGCAGCCTCACCTGGCACCGTGATTGTCGTGCAAGGTTCCAAGGGAACCAGCACCATCAGCGCGACAATCGCCGGCGGCTTCAACTCGGCCGTGGCGTTGAGCGCCTCGGGACTGCCCACGGGAACTACCGCCGCGTTCAATCCGACGTCGATTGCCGCTCCCGGCTCGGGATCTTCCACCCTGACCTTCACCGTCGGCTCATCCACACCTAGCGGCTTGTATACCGTCACCGTCACCGGAACGGCCGGAGGTGTGAGCCATACGGCCAATGTGTCGCTCCTGGTGGAGACGGCGCGGCCGTAACCGTCCCGGACGACCTGAATGTCCTTTGTTACCTTGGGCTCGGCCCCGCGGATTTCGGAGTCGAGCCCATCCTCGTGCTATAGCTGAAAGCGAAAGGAGCCCTCCGCTCGCCGGAAGGTCATGGGGAAATGAACCGCCAACCGGATACCGCCAGGTACGCGAAACGAACCCACTCCCCGCCCCTAACGCCAAGTAAACACAGCCCCAGGAGCTTTTCCCAAACGAACCCATTCGGCGCCGAAGACGGTCCACCTGCCGTCCGCCGGGCAGTGCTCCAGCGGCGGAGTCCGTACCTCCTCCGCCGACCCTTTCATACCACAAGCGCCTTTAGTCCTATTCGTTTGACACGTTTCATGAAAGCTGATAGCATCCCTACAACAACTTTGTTTGGAGGTAGTCCATGTCGCGCCTCGCAGCGTTATTTGCATTGTTTGCGTGCCTGCTTTCGGCACAAGAATTTCGTTCGACTCTGACCGGCAGAGTCAGCGACCCCAGTGGCGCCGTAGTCGCCGGGGCCAAGATCACCGCTACCGAAGAGAGCACCAACACCCGGTACGAGACCGTCACGAATGCCGACGGCCTCTACACGTTCCCGCTGTTATTGCAGGGCACGTACCGGCTGACGGCCGAGCTCAAAGGCTTCAAGAAATACTCACAAACCGGTATCGTCATCGGCACTGACACGCGCGTAGGGCAGAATGTCACTCTGACGGTCGGCGACATGACCGATTCCGTCACCATCACCGCCGATGCAGCCCCGCTCGAAACCGTGAAGGTTTCGGTGGGACAGGTCATCACGACGCATGAGTTGGAGAATCTTCCGCTCGACGGCCACACCGCGCTCGACGTGGAGTTCTATGGCTTTGGCGTCGTGAATCAGTCGAATCGCGACTCCAACGGACCTTCCTCCCAGGGCGGACTCGCTACCTTATCTATGGGCGGCGCGCCTTCCGGAGCGAATGAGTATCTGCTGGACGGCGTTCCCAACATCGGAACCCAGGGAACCACGGCGCGGCGCCCGGCTTTTCTACCGCCTCCCGACGGTGTGGCCGAAGTAAAGACCGAGGCCTTCAATATGGATGCGGCCGCGGGCGGCGTCGGGGGCGGCACCATTGATATGGTCACCAAAGGTGGAACCAACGGTCTGCACGGCGCGCTTTCCGATTATTACAACAACTCCAAACTGCAAGCCACCGACTTTTTCGTCAACTCCAACCCCGGCGCCTCCAAGGCGGTCACGAGTTCCCAGCAATGGGCGTTAGCCGTCGGCGGTCCGGTCTGGGTTCCCAAAGTGTTCAACGGGAAGAATAAGCTGTTCTGGTTCTTCGCGTATGAGGGTGAAACCAGCAACGGTCCCACGGAGGCCACGGCCACCGTGCCCACCGCGGCGGAGCGCGGCGGCGATTTTTCGCACCTCCTCTCGCTCAACAACTCCTCCAAGAACTACACCCTCTACGATCCCAATACCGGCATCCTCACGGGCAGCACCATCAACCGGACGCCGTTCCCCGGCAACATCATCCCGGCGAGCCGCTTAAATCCCATCGCCACGGCGTTCCTGAATAACTACGTGCCCCTGCCGAACCAGCCCGGAGTCTACGACGACACCAACAACTACGCCACCTCCGAGCCGGTCAAGAATCCCTACCATTTCTTCTCCGGCCGCTCGGACATCAACCTGGGCTCGCGAGACAAGATCAGCGTTATGGGACGGCAGAGCTTGTACCTGCAGTACGACAACGATGTCTTCCACAATCTGGCGTACCTGAACCATGGTTTAGGCCGCGACATCTGGGGCGCCACTATCGACGAGGTCCACACCTTTTCCTCCAGCTTCGTGGCCGATCTGCGCGTCGGTTTCACCCGCTACGATGCCTATTATTTCCAGGCCAGCACCGGACAATGGCCCGACCTGGCAACCCCGGCCGGCGGATACAATCCCACTAACCTCGGATTCCCGTCGTACATAGCGGCTAACGCCAACGTCCTGCAGATGCCCACGTTCACCGCCTCCGATGGTTACACGCTGAACGGCAACAACAGCGGCCATTACACCAACCAGCCGTACAACGTCTACCAGGCGTTCAACAGCTACACCAAAATCTGGGGCGAGCACACCATTAAGTTCGGCGGCGAGATCCGCT
>Ga0181529_10001566_pt1 | contig 29022 bp, 32 predicted proteins | sample PEATcosm2014_Bin_36_FD_119763 | JGI IMG/M metagenome (GOLD analysis project Ga0181529, IMG submission 119763) | Peatland microbial communities from MTU Mesocosm Facility, Houghton, MI, USA - PEATcosm2014_Bin10_30_metaG | ecosystem: Environmental > Terrestrial > Soil > Wetlands > Peat | place... | reverse complement strand
TCCGCCATGCTTCCAGTGTACCTTTCCTCTTGCTCTCGGAAAAGTATCCCGCGGCCGGCAGTCCCCGCGAATCGCAGAGTCAGAGCGCCTCGGCCATCTCGTGGAGAATCGCCTCGGCGGCCTTCATCTGGACGGCATCCATGCTGGTCAGCAGGGTGACCGCCAGCAACTCCGGCGGATCGTCCACCCCTTCCAGCGCGGCGCGCGCCGCGGTCAGCATGGCCGGTCCTCCGCCGGCGGCCAAGCCGTTGGTGATGTCGCGCAGGCTGTTGACGGAACCCAACTGGCAGAACAGCATGGCCACCAACTGACCCCAACTACTGAAACCCTTGGCGTTGCGTTCGGCAGCGTGCTTGTGGACGGCGGAATCGAAGACCGTGCGTGGAATCAGCTTCAAAACTTGGGAGAAAATACTGCATGCTGTGGACAAGGCCGCGTCCTCCTCTGACGTGGGTTCATGACAAACCCAACCTATCAGATCGACGCAGCCTTGCCTCTATACCGGACTTACCGCTGAAAAATCCTGTCTTGGACAAGAGTGATGTCTACTGTTTCGGTTGCCATGCCCTTCAGCCAAGCTACTGAGTCCCCGCAGTACAGGTTGCCATGCGGGTGCTCGTAGTGAAGATACAATCCGCCGTTCGGGTCGGCGGGGTGACGAATTCCGCTCTGGCAACGGAGGTCAAAATTCAATTGAGGAGCAGGCTTCTTTTTCACCGGCATGAACAACGCTCCCCCGATAGATTTTAATCGCTCTGTTGACGTTTTAACACAATCGTGTGAATCTGCTTGAGAGTGCTTCGCTCAACACAAAGGCGCATGAGCGTAATTCGTTCGTCTTGCGCGGAAACGTTCCACCCCATCTGATAGATTGAATGGGTTGATTCCCAACGCCGATATGTCCGAAATTTCGCAATACATCATCCCGCGCGGCTTCCGTTTTGGCGCAGTCAAAGCCGGCCTCAAGAAGAGCGGGCGCGCCGACTTTGCACTCATCGTCGCCGACGCGCCGGCCAGCGCCGCGGCCGTTTTTACCGCAAATCGCGTGGCCGCCGCGCCGCTCCTCGTCGACAAAGAGCATCTGCGCCGGACGGGTGGAAAGGTGCGCGTGGTGGCCATCAACGCCGGCAACGCCAACTGCGCCGCCGGTCAGGCCGGTCTGGATGCCGCCCGCGTCACCTGCGCCGCCGCGGCTCAACTCTTTGGCTGCCCGCGCGAGCAGGTCTTTCCCTCCTCGACCGGGATCATTGGCGTTCCTTTGCCGGCCGAAAAACTGATCGCGGTTCTGCCCACTCTGGCCTCATCGCTGGGCGCTGAGTCCGACCATTTTCAGCAGGTGGCGCAGGCCATTCTGACCACAGATACCGTCGAGAAAACCGCCTTCGCGCGCCTTGAAATCGATGGCAAGGAACTGCGCATCGCCGCTCTCTGCAAGGGCGCGGGCATGATTCACCCGCAACTGGTTCCGCACGCCACCATGCTGGTCTACGTGCTTACCGACGCGGTCGTTGAGCCTGCCGTGCTGGACGGCTACCTGCGCCAAGCTATCGAGGTCAGCTTTAACCGCATCTCGGTGGACGGCGATACCTCGACCAACGATACGGTGCTGCTGCTGGCTTCGGGCGCCGGCGGCGCGGCGGTGGGCGCGGACAATGCGGAGTTTGCCGCCGCGCTGACCCAGGTCTGCGCTTCGCTGGCCAAGCAGATTGTCGCCGACGGCGAGGGCGTCGGCCATGTGGTCGAGTTGCGTATCGAGGGCGCGGCCACCGATGCCGACGCGCTGCGCGTGGCGAAGGCCATTGCCCACTCGCCGCTGGTAAAGACGGCCTGGGCCGGCTGCGATCCCAACTGGGGACGGCTAGCGGCGGCCATCGGCTACTCCGGCGCGCAGATCGACCCGGAGCGCTTCGACATCTGGTTCGGCGATTTGCGCATCTGCCGAGACGGAGGCCGAGCCGCGGAGTTCGACGAAGCCGCCGCCCACGCCTATATCGCGCAGCCGGAGTTTTCGATTCGCATCGCGCTCCACCAGGGCCAGGGCAATTGCGTCTTCTGGACCACCGACCTGACCCATGAATACGTCAGCATCAACGCGGACTACTCGACGTAAGGGACTAATCTGTAAGTGATACAGTTTCCGAATTGGTTATGGCACACAGTCCCTATCCCGGGAAATACGTTTGCTTCGTAATGGCGGCGTTTTGCGCTACATTAGCCTGGCGCTCGTTCCGCTATGCCATGCGGACGAAGAGAGATCAACGAAAGAACGCCGCCAAGGGGATATTCTTCAAGCCTGATGCCAAGAAGAGCGTAGGCGCGAACGTTGTAGTCGCTCTCATAGCTACCTATTTGCTCGCAACAGCGTTGACCGCCATTTACATGGAATGGCCCAATTGAGCCTTTCCGTTATGCGGATGCATTAGACGTTCTTGCACTATGACCGCCTAACTGGAAGCTCCACCACCACATTCTCCGTGAGCAGGCATACGATCACCACTCCCCTCGCTTCGGGGCTGCCTCCAGCGTTCCACCGCCAGCATGACCAGGAAAAACGCGAGTCCGAGCGCCACAGCCCCACCGGTATCCAGCATCGCGTCGCTGAACGAGCCGACGCGATTGGGCAAATTCAGAAAATTTCTGGTAGATTAAAAGCATAATGACTCGTTGTCTTCCCACCTGTCGATAAAGTTCTGCCGCCCATCCGGGCCAGGGGCCTACGGTCCTAACCCATCCAGCTTTCAAAATTCAGTTCCAGCTTCCCCAAATTCCAAGGAGAGTCCAAAGTGCAAAAAACTGTCTTTGCCGTTCTGTCTGCATCTCTGCGCCGGTTGTCGCTATCCATCTCCGCTTCGCTGTTTCTGTTTGCCATAGCGGGCGGCCTGCCCCTGGCCGCGCAGGACGACATCACCACGCAAAACGCGACTTCCGGGTTCAATGGCGCATTTCTTACCGGGCCGGCCTCGAACCCGTTGAGCTTCCTCAACGGTGCGGCCTGGCGTACTACCGGCAACCCGGCGCCCTACGACTTTCACGACTTTGCCCCGGCGACGTACCTTGACGAAAAGCTGCCTCATTGGATCGATCTGACGACCGAAGAGCGGTTCCGGCACGAGGCGTACGACAATTCAAACCTTAAATGGGGAGCCAACGACTCCTACCTGTTGAACCGTTTCCGCTTCCAGGTGGATCTGCATACACCTAGTTGGTTCCGAGTCACGGCGCAGGTGCAGGATGCCCGTTCGGGCTTCCAAAACCCGCCGATCGGCCCGCCGAACACGGTTCGCTGGGATCTGAAGCTGGCTTACGCCGAGATCGGCGCGCCCGACAAGCACTGGTTCAGCCTGCGCGTGGGCAGGCAGCTCATCAACTACAACAACACCATCATCGCCAACTCCGAGTGGCGCAACCAGGCGCGATCCTACGATGCGGCGGTGCTGAACCTGAACGCGAAGCGCGCGCACCTGGGCATCTTCGCCGCCTCGCCTGTGGTGCCGCAGGCCTATGGCGTGAGCCCGCATCAGGAAGGCAACAACATCTACGGAGCCTACGGCCGCATCGATGACCTGGTGGGGCCGCACTCGAACCTTGAACCGTTCGTCCTGTGGCGCGTGCAGCCGGCGGAGGTCGTGGAACCGGCCGTCGCCAAGACCGCCGGCCATGAGAACGAGAAGGCGATTGGTTTGCGCCTCAAGGAGCAACCCAATGCGGCGTTCGATTACGGAGGCGAGTTTATCTATGAAACCGGCACAGTGGGAAAGCAAGACATCGGCGCCTTTGCGACGCAGGAGGGCGCGGCATACCAGTTCCTCAATGTGGCGTCCAGGCCGCGCATCTTTACCCAGTACGACTATGCCTCGGGCAACGGCAATCCGGCGCAGAACGGAACGCACTCCACCTTCGATACGATCGAACCGACAGCCCACGACCGCTTTGGCATCACTGACCTTTTCGGCTGGCAGAACATCGAGGCAGTGCGCGCTGGAACCACCATCGAGCCCCATCGGCGGCTCACCTTCACAGTGCAGGGACTGGACTTTTGGGCGCCTTCGGCACTGGACTCGATCTACAACACCTCGGGCGCTTCGATCGTGTTCAACAAGACCGTTCGCGGCCACCATCTGGGAGCGGAGTTCGATAGCTACTCCTGGTACGAACTCAATAAGCACTTCAACCTGGGCGGCGGCGTTGGCTACTTCGGCGGCGGCCAATTCCTGACGAATGCGACAACCAGCCACTCGTACACGACCTACTACGTTGCGCTGAACTTCAAAGACAACGGAAGGAGGTAGCCAACGCCTGACCCCTGTTCAGATCAACTCCACGCCCCAAAGATCGTGGAGATGCAGCACGCCTTCCACCCTTTGATCGGCATCTACGACGATCAGCGACGTAATCTTGCGCTCTTCGAGGATGGCCAGCGCCGTGGCCGCCAGTTCCGTGGCGGCGATGGTGCGGGGGTGGGGCGTCATGGCCTCGGCTGCCGAGCGGCTGAGGGCCGCGCCGCCTTCGCGCTCCAGCAGCCGCCGCAGGTTGCCGTCGGTGACGATGCCGCGCAATCGGCCCTCTTCCTGCACCGTGGTCATGCCCAGCTTCTTCGAGGACATCTCGTAGATCACATCGGTCATGGGCGTGGAGGGAGCGACCGCCGGCACGGCGTCGCCGGAGTGCATCAGGTCGCCGACCTTGGCCAGGCGCTTGCCCAGCTTGCCGCCGGGATGCAGTTCGGCGAAATCCTCCACGCGGAAGCCCTTGCGCAGGCTCACGGCGATGGCCAGCGCGTCGCCCAGCGCCAGCATGGCGGTGGTGGAAGCGGTGGGCGCCAGATTCAGCCCGCAGGCCTCGCGCTCCACGCCGCAATCCAGAGCCACGTCGCTGGCCTGCGCCAGGGTCGAATGCATATTGCAGCAGAAGCTGACCAGCGCGTCGCCTTTTCTTTTCACTGTGGCCAGCAGGCGCAGAATCTCCTCGGTCTCGCCGCTGGCCGAAAGCGCAACCACCGCGTCGCCCGGCATGAGTACGCCCAGGTCGCCATGGACGGCTTCGGCCGGGTGCAGGAACAGGGCCGGGGAGCCGGTGGAACTGAGCGTGGCGGCGATCTTCTGGGCAATGATTCCGCTCTTGCCCATGCCCGTGACCACCACCCGGCCATGGCCCTCGCCGCAGCGCAGAATCAAGTCCACGGCGCGGCCGAAAGGCTCCGCCATCGCGCCTTCCAAACGGAGAGCAAGAGCTTCCAGCGCGGCGGCTTCGGTGCGGACCAATGCAGCCGGCTCCAAAAGACGCGGAGCGCGATCGTTGGGGTTGTTTGCGGCTTCGCTCATCGGTATCCGATAGTAACAGCTTGCCCTGCGTCAGGCGGCTCGTACAATGGAAGAGAGGCCGTTCCCCGTGAAGCGCAATACCCTGGTTATCGGCGCCGTTCTGTTCATTCTGGCCGTCTTCGCCTGGGCCGGATGGGCCAACTTCGAATACCGCAAACAGTCCGCCGAGCGGCTGCTGGCCAACTCGGCGCAAGGCGAACTGGTGGCCGCTGAAGAGGACGGTGCGCCGTACGCAACGCCCCTCAAGGGCAAGGCCGCGCCCGCCTTCACCCTTGAAGACCTGAGCGGCAAGAAAGTCTCTTTGACCAGTTACAAAGGCAAAGCGCTGCTCATCAACTTCTGGGCCACCTGGTGCGCTCCGTGCAAGATCGAGACGCCCTGGCTGATCGAACTGCGCAACCGGTACGCTCCGCAAGGCTTCGAGGTGCTGGGCGTCTCGGCCGACGACATCGACCGTGACGACCGCCGGAAACTGGCCGAAGAAAAGAAGGAAATATCGGGCGCCGTCCAGCAGTTGGGCATCCCGTATCCGGTGCTGATCGACGGCAGTTCGCTGAGCGAGCAATACGGCGGGCTGGATTCTCTGCCCACCTCCTTCTTTGTGGACCGCAACGGAACGGTGGTGACAGCGCAACTGGGGATTGCGTCGAAGGACGAGATCGAAGGCAATATCAAGAAGGCGCTGGGGGCAAAGTAGCGGAGTGGGCGGGAGTTTGACCCTGAAGGAATTCCTATGTTCGCAATGGATTCGAGGATTCGCATTTCGGCGGCGATAGCATTGTCGCTTGCCTCGTTTCAGACGGCGGCGCAACCTCCACTCTTCGATGGGATGGGACGGGCTGGCGTCAAGACAGCCGCGGTCGAGTATCTTTTTCCCGAGCAGGTGACGCTGCCGGCTAACACGCCAAGTACAGTCACCCTGCACTTTCGCGTCGCTCCGGGGCTGCACATCAATTCGCATACGCCCAAGGACAGTTATTTTATCCCCACCGAGTTTTCGATTCCGGATGGATCGGGCGTACGACTGGAAGGCGCCAGTTATCCCGCCGGAGCCGACTTTACGCTGCCGCTCGACCCCGATACAAAACTCAGCGTTTACTCCGGCGAATTTGCGATTCAAGCGCGCATGGTGGCCGCGGCCGGCAATCATATGGTCGAGGCGAAGTTGCGCTATCAGGCATGCGACAACAGCGCTTGCATGCCACCCAAGACGATCACAGTGGCGATGGACGTGGTGGGGAAGCAGTAGTCCGCATTCGTGCCTCTGCCCGCGGATCGCGCCCCGGAGCCGATCCTGCGCTTCCCCGCATTCACCGTCGCTTGGAGAGACTGGCGGAACCGATTTTTCCATGGTTGGCGGGGCTTCACTGGATATATCTGGACTTAGAGAATTTTGGGGAATTGAGTAGACCTAAATTTGGTGGGTTTCCCACCCATTCCGCAGAAAAACGCGGAATGGGTGGCACGGAAGTCTACTGTAAATCAGAAAATGCTCTGATGAACTGTTTACTTTCAACAATTGGCTGCCCCCCAGGGATTCGAACCCCGATATGCTGATCCAGAGTCAGCTGTCCTACCATTGAACGAGGGGGCAACAAGCGCGTCTGGACTTGCAGCCGAGTTGGCCCGCTCCGCGATTCTGCGCAGACCGAGCGCGGAGCGCAAAGCCCAACTTGTTCATCATAAGGGGAATTCCAGGGTCGGTCAAACCGCGCTCCGGCTTTTTCGCCGTCCAATCGGTTTCACGAGGATGAAAGCAGTCCGCAAGACCCGGCGTATGCGGGGATACGTATACCGGGGGCCTCCCGTGAAGTCGATGCGCTTCACCGAAAGCAAGGCCGCTTATCCCTTGTCGGCGAGAAGGGACTCCGCCTTTTCGATGGCAACTCCTCGCAGCAGAAAGACCTTGCTTTTCGATAACTCTCCGGAAGTAAGTTCTACGGAATTCTTCGGCACGGCAAAAGTTTCGGCAAGAAACGCGATCAATGCTCGATTGGCGCGGCCTTCGAGGGGCGGAGCGTGAACGGCTATCTTCAGTTGCGCTGCCGCGCCCTCGCCGTAGATGCCGGCGATCGCCGTCTTCTTCGCCCCCGGCTGGGCGCGCACGGCAAGAGTAACTCCGGCGGCGCAGGCGCGCAGCATCAGGCCTTCCTCAAGTCGGGGCGGCTTCCGAACAGCGCCGTACCCACGCGGATGCGGGTCGCGCCTTCGGCAATGGCCAGCGCGAAGTCGCCGCTCATTCCCATCGAAAGGACTTCGAGCGAGAGATGCGGATAGGCGGCGGCCCAACGGTCGCGCTGCTCCCGCAGAGCGCGGAAACAGGCGCGCGTCTGCGGCTCTGAAACGCCGAGTGGCGCGATGGTCATCAGTCCGCGCGTGTGCAGATTGGCGAAATCCTGCAGACGCTCCAGCAGTTCAGAGGTCTCCGCGGAGTTAGGATCGAGGCCTGACTTCGACTCATCGGAACTTAGCTTCACTTCGAGGAGAATCGGCAGGCGCTTGGCCAGCTTGCCCGCGGCCTCGTTCAGTCGCTCGGCAAGACGCAGTGAGTCCAATGAATCGATGCCGTCGAACAATTCCGCAGCGCGCTGAGCTTTGTTGGATTGCAAGTGGCCAATAAGATGAACTCGAATCGACTCTGCCGTAGCCGGTTTCTCGCACAGCGTTTCCAGTGCCGGAACCTTCGCCGCAACCTCCTGAACGCGGCTCTCGCCGAAGAGCCTAAGCCCAAGACTGGCCGCTTCCAACATCGTTGCGGCCGGATAAGTCTTGGAGACGGCCATCAACTCGACTTCGGCGCGTGAGCGGCCGGCGCTCCGGCAAACTGCCGCGATAGCCTCTTCCAGCCTTTCGAGATTCTCGGCAAGAACCGTCATTTCCGTTCCATTTCGGCCGCGCGGTATCCGGCCTTGCGCGATAAAGCAGCGACTCCATCGCGCCCTTGCGCATCGAATGCGAATATGTGGACGATCGTACTGCTCATCTTCTCCAACGTCTTCATGACTGTAGCCTGGTACGGCCACCTCAAGTACCGCCAGGACGCGCTTTGGAAGGTAATTCTAGTCAGTTGGGGCATCGCCTTCTTCGAGTACTGCCTGCAGGTGCCGGCCAACCGCATCGGCTCGGAGAGATTCAGTCCGGTACAACTCAAGGTGATCCAGGAGATCGTCACGCTGGCGGTCTTTGCGGTCTTCACCCTGCTCTACTTCGGGGAGCATCTGCGCTGGAACCACGCCGCCGCCGGCGTCTGCCTGGTGGCGGCGGCGTTTTTCGTCTTTCACGCCTGGTAACACTTCGCGGCGGGTTCGCTCAACGCTCCGTGCTCTTCCAGGAATTTTTCCGCCTCCAGCGCGGCCATGCAGCCTGAACCGGCGGCGGTGATGGCTTGCCGATAGCGGCGGTCTTGCACATCGCCGCAGGCAAAGACGCCGGGAAGCGGCACACCGCTTTGGGTCACCAAAACATTTCCAGTTGTAACAATATAACCTTCGCCGTCCAGATCGATCTGGCCGGCAAATATCTTGGCGTTCGGCTCGTGGCCGATGCCCAGAAACAGCCCGCTGACTGGCAGCGTACTCAATTCGCCGGTGCTGGCGCAGCGCAGGCGCAGGCCCTTCACTTCCTTCTCTTCCACGCCCAGCACCTCTTCGACGATCGTATTGGGGCGCAGCGCAATGCTGGGATGCTCCTTCACCCTGTCTAACATGATCTTGGAAGCGCGGAAGGCATCGCGGCGATGCAGAAGAGTTACCTTCGACGCAAATCGAGTTAGGAACAACGCCTCTTCCATGGCCGAGTCGCCGCCGCCCACCACAGCGATCTCCTTGCCGCGAAAGAAGAAGCCGTCGCAGGTGGCGCAGCTTGAAACTCCGTGGCCGATGAGAGCCTTTTCGCTAGGCAAGCCGAGCCAGCGTGCGCTGGCCCCGGAGGCGACGATCAGGGTTCGCGTTGCAATTTCGCCGGCCGAAGTCTCAAGCCGGAAGGGCTGCGCGCCGAGATGGACTTTGTTCAAATGGGCAGGTTGAAAGGTCGCGCCGAAGCGGGTAGCCTGCTTCTTCATATTGTCGATCAGCTCGGGGCCTTGAATGCCCTCCGGCCAGCCGGGGAAATTTTCCACCAGGGTGGTCATGGAGAGCTGGCCGCCCGGCTCGTGGCCCTCCAGAACGAGCGGGTTGAGGCCGGCGCGGGCGGTATAGATGGCCGCCGTCAGTCCGGCGCAGCCAGAGCCAAGAATTACGGTATCGCGAATCTCTGTCATCGGGGTTCCTTTGTCAATTCTAACCTCTTGCATTCTATTATGATGAGGTTTATGGCCAATTTGACTCTCATCTACGGATTGCGGCTGCTGCCCGAAGGCGAGGTTACAGAAATCCGCGACGCCGCGCTCAAGCTGGCCAACGGCCACGAGGCTCACGTGACCATGCATCTCATCGAAGGTTCGCGGGAAGAGATTGAGCGCCAACTGAAGCGCAGCCTGGATGCGTTTTTCGACTTCTATCCGGAGATTTGACGGCCCGGCATTCAAGCTATCCCGCCCAATCCAGGGGCGAGCCGGCAAGTCCGACTCTTTTCGCGATAGCAATATATAAGTCGCTACATGGGCGGTTAGAGTCGGTCTGTAGCGTTTGGATACAAGGTAAAAGCATTTTCATTGGAGCTTTCCGTCTTCTCGATCGGTCCTTGCATCCATTAAAGAATCTCTGTCAAAAAGGATCCCCGTCAGACGAACGCAAGCCGATGAAGAAACCATGTGCGTGTTGGGCCAGCTTGGTCGCTTTTATAGGCAATCGCTTGGGGCAAGTCGGAACTTGCAACCCGGAGCGCTTTCAGTGTTCGCATTCATTTTCGTTTATCTGCGCCGCATTGCGACCCGGCTTACCGGTCCGGTTCTGTCCGGCTTGGCGCTTTTGCTTCTGGCGCCGGGCGCGGCGGTTGCGGGCGGTCCTAAGTATGTGGCCGGAGTCAGTTACTTCAATCCATCGGTTCTGGGCCAGCCGGTTCATTGGGCCGGCGGCAGGGTGAACTACTACGTCGATCAGGGACCGCTGAACGATTCCATCGCGAATCAGCAGGCGACGGCGATGGTGGATGCGGCGGCGGCGCTGTGGAGCGCGGTTCCCACCGCCGGTGTAACGCTGGTGGATATGGGCCAGTTGAATGAGGACGTAAGCGGAGCCGACATCGCAGCCGCGAACGGCGTCATCACTCAACCTGCGGACGTTACGCCCTCGGCTACGGGTTACCCCGTTGGCGTGATCTTTGACGCGGACGGCTCGGTCATCGACGCTATCTTTGGAACCGGCGCGAGTCAGCCCACCAGTTGCCAGAACAACGGCGTGATGTTCTGGCTGGACAACTTCAACGCGGATGCGACCTTCGCGCATGGCATGATCGTCGTCAACGGGTTGTGCGCCGCCAACGCCGCGATGCTGGAGATGATGAACTACGAGTTGGAGCGGGCCTTCGGGCGCATTCTCGGTCTGGACTACGCGCAGGTGAACCCCGACGCGCTGCTCGACGAACTGCCGGGGGGAACCGCGGGCTGGCCGGTGATGCAGCCGTTGAGCGGGGTATGCACCCAGAGCGGGGGCGAGTGCATTCCCAACCCGGCAGTGCTGCGCTACGACGATATTGCCGCCCTCAACCGCATCTATCCTATAACTTCGGCTAACTTAGGGAGTTTTCCCGGCAAACAGATCACCGCCGCCAATACGGTCTCGATTCAGGGAACGGTCAGTTTCAGAACCGGCCTGGGAATGCAGGGCGTGAACGCGGTTGCCCGGCCGCTGGACGCGAACCGCAATCCACTGTACGAGTACGCCGTGAGCTTTGTCTCCGGCGGTTACTTCAACGGCAACCGCGGCAACCCCATCATCGGCTTTGACGACGCGAACGGCAATCCGCTGGCGAGGTGGGGATCGGACGACGCGTCCATGCAGGGCTTCTTCGATTTGAGCGGAATGCCGCTGCCTCCGGGAGTCGTTTCGGCTGACTATGAAGTTACATTCGAGGCGATAAATCCACTTTACATTCTCGCCGACTCGGTCGGCCCCTATCTCGACGGGCAGGTTGCGCCCTCGGGCACGTTGCAGTCTATCTCGGTTCCGTCCCTGGCGGCCGGCAGTGCGCGGACGCTCACGGTGAACGTGGCGGACTCGGCGGCGGGAGGCTATACGGACGCCATTGGCGCCGAAGCCGCGCCGCGCATGATGCCCGCCAGCGGAATGTGGTGCGGACGGCTGAGTCAGGTGGGGCAGAGCGACTGGTTCACCTTCCCGGTGCGCGGCGGGCGCAGCTTCACCGTTGTAACGCAGGCGCTAGACGAGACCGGCACCCCCACGGAGAGCAAGGCCATGCCGGCGCTGGGGGTGTGGGATGCCTTCGATCCGGTAGGCGCGGTGGCCATCGGCGCGGGGCCGGGGATGAACGGGCTGGCCACCGGCGAGAGCTGGTTGCAGGTCACGGCCGACGCGGACGATCTGGTGCGGATCGGCATCGCCGACCAGCGCGGCGACGGGCGCCCCGACTACGCCTACAACGGCTGGGTGCTCTATGCGGATACCGTCCAGCCTTTGCGGCTTCCCGCCTCGGGCGGGCCTATCGTAATCAAAGGGATGGGATTTCGGCTTGAGGATTCAGTGCGGGTGGGCGGCCAACAGGCGGTGGTGACCGGCATCTCGCCCAATGAAATCACGGCGGTCGCGCCACCGGCGGCGGGCGGCGTCACCGGCTCGGTGAACGTGGAGGTGGACGATCAGCCCCTCTTCACCGCCGCGGCGGTCATCGCCGGCGGCGTCAGTTACGACTCCGGCGGCGGAGATGCGCTAACCCTGTTGACCGCGCCCATGAACACGGTGCCCATCGGCGTACCTCTGCCTTTCACGGTGACCGCGCTGGGGCCCGATCTGACTCCGGCCGGCGGGGTCACCGTCATCTTCACCGTCGCCAGTGGCACGGCCACGCTGGCCTGCGGTTTGACCACCTGCTCGGTGACCGCTACCGGCGACGGCCGCGCCACCATGAACGCGACGGCGGTCGATGGAAGTTGGTCGATCGTCACCGCCGCGCTTACCAATGGCTCCAGCTTGCAGGCGCAGTTCGCCGGCGGAACTCCGCCCTCGCTCTCGGCGCTCACGCCGCAGCTCTCTCTGGCCGCCGGGGCCACCATCGCCTGGACCGTGGAGGCCTTGGTGCTGAACAACGGCATCCCTCTGAGTGGCCAGGCCGTAACTTGGCAGACAGGCGGCAGCGGCATCGCCGCGCTGGGCAGCATCGCCAGCATTACCGGTCCCAGCGGCATCGCCGCCAAAATTCTCACTGTCGGCCCTTTGGGCGAAGGCCAGCAGGTGACCGCGACCGCCTGCCTGAATGGCACCGGCCAGTGCGTCAGCTTCAACGTACTGGGCGCGCGCCCGGAGTACGCAACGCTGGAGGCCGTCTCTGGAACCAATCAGAGCCTTTCCGTCGCCGGCACACCCGGCCAAATTGTGCTGCGCCTGCTGGATATGGACGGCAACTTCATGGCCGGAGGCACGGTTACCCTCTATCAGGCGCTCTATGCGTGGTCTCCTCCCTGCCCGCCGCACGGGGTTTGCGCGCAGGGCGCTCTCTTGGCCACGCAAGCCGCCACGGCCACCTCGGCGCTGGACGGAACCGTCGCCTTTATCCCCGCCTCGCTGCCCGGCGTGGCCACGAATCTGCTTGGCCTGGCCGCCTCCGGCGAAACTTCCAGCGTGAATATCGCGGTCGAGCAGCATCCGTAATGGAGCTTTCAGGTTCGGCTTTCAGATTTCGGCAGATGGAGATCGAACTTGTTGGGGAAAAGGGCGGGGGATGCGGGCACAGCCTCCACAGGAACACAGTTTCTGTGTTCCTGTGGAGCGTACTGTTGAAAATTATTGATTGTAGGTAAGTTAGCATAGGGTCCACAGTTTCACAGTTTCTGTGATTCTGTGTTTCTGTGAAGGTGCTCCACGGAAAGCATTGATTATGGGGGAGTTATATGGGCCTTCACAGTTTCACAGCCAAAATCGCGAATATTTCGGTGTTTTCGGTGAAGTCGATTTTGGGCAAACGGTTGATGGGACGGTTGTTAGCGAACTCGAAAAAAGCGCTTTTCGTGACATAGAATGCGATAGTTGCGGGACGCCGCTTCGCGCGCGCTCTCGCTCCTATTGCTATTGTGCTCCGGCGGGAGGCTATCTTCGGCAAAGCTACATCCACCACTATCCCAGGTCCCAAAAGCAAGACCTGGGGCACCCGGCACCCAGCGCATTAAGGCGCAGCTTAAAACAGCGCCAGTCCTTCGATTCCCATATCCACATTGTAAACGGCTTCGTTGGTGGCCAGCACGGTGGTTCCGAGCGGGGAGAAGGCCAGGCCGACGATGTTGACGCCGGAGAGCGCCAGCGAGGCTTCACCTTGGGGCGTGATGCGCACCAGGCCACGGCGACCCTGGAGGCAGGCGGCGACGTAGACGTCGCCCTCGCGGGAGAGCGCAAGCCCCTGAGGACGGCCCAGGCCGCGATACCAGACGGCAGCTTGCCCCTCGGTATCGACGATCCAAATAGCATCGTTCGAGGAGAGCGTGGGGCCAGTGACGAAGAGGACGCCCGCGGCGTTGACGGCAATGTGGTAGGCAGCGGGGCTGGGTTCGAGGGTGGCGTAAACGAAGATGCGGCGCTGGGGATCGATCTTGAAGATGGTGCCGCTGCGGTCGCCGACGAAGAGATTGCCTTGCGCGTCGAAGGCCGCGCCGGTGGCCACGCCCATGCCCTCGGCGTAGACGGTGAACTCGCCGGCGTCGTCGACGCGGTATACGTTGCCCTCGGCGCGGGAGGTGACGAAGAGGTCGCCGTCGGGATGGAAGGCCATGCCGGTGGGGTTGAGGATGCCGGAGACGAAAGGGGTGCCGCGTCCGTCGGGGCTGACGCGCACCACGGAGACCGGGGTCTGCTTTCCTCGGGAGCCGGAGATGGTGGCGTAGATCATGCCGGAGCGGCTGACGGCGGGGTTGGCGACGATGTGCAGGTCGGCGGAGAGTTGTTTGGCCACGCGCAGGGGCACGCCGGTAGCGGCTCCGGAGGGGCCGCGCACTTCGACCATGCCGGTGCCGGCCTGCTCGGGGACTCGAAAGGCAAGTCTGCTGGAACGGCTCATCAGCACCAGGGCGGGATGGCCATCGACCAGCACGGCGGGCGGACCGAATTCGAGCGGACCGAGATTTGCGCCGGTCAACTCGACCTCGCCTCCGGGCAGCGCGGCGGCCGGGACGATATCATCGATGCGCGGTTCAGGATGCGGTTCGGCGGATTGGGAGCGGGCGCGGGGCATATTTCGACCTAAATCCAGAGGTGCGCGAACGAGGCCACACCCAAAGCATACAACCCCGCGCCCACATCATCGAGGACGATGCCCCATCCTTCGGGGAGATTCTCAAGCCAGCGGAGGGGAAAGGGCTTGGTTATATCGAAGAGGCGAAAGAGGATCAGGGCGAGCAGGGCATGGCGCCAGTCGGCGCGGCTGCCGAGGAGGGCGATCCACTGGCCGGCGACCTCGTCGATGACCACGAAGCCGGGATCGTGGCGGCCGGATTCGCGGGCGGCGATGGTGGCGGCGGGGATGCCGAGGAGGAGGGCAGCGGCAATGCCGGCTAGAAGGGCGAGCAGGAGGGTTTGCGGTGCGGGCCGTAGCCCCCAGGCGTAGGCGGCCCAAAGGAGGACGGCGGCCACCGATCCCCAGGTGCCGGGGCCGGGCTTGCCGAAACCCGCGCCGAAGAAGGTGGCGACGGTCCAGGCCCAGAGGGTTTTGCGGACGGCAGCCTTCGGCGTTGCATCGCTTGTCGTGGAGCTACTCATCGTAGGAGTCACCGTTGCCGCCGCCGGAGCGTGAACCGCCGGCGCCGCCCAAGTCTTCGAGAACTTCGGGGTCGAGCACTGGCGAACTTATCTTGTAAACGCCCATGGCCCACTTGCCGAGGTCGATCTTGCGGCAGCGGTCGGAGCAGAAGGGAAAGTCCTCGTGCGTGGGAGGCACGAGCATTCCGCAGGTGGGGCAGCGGAGGAGCTTCACGGATTTTTTCTTGGCGGGCATGGGAGAGTTGCTGCCTGAGCGGCGATCAATGAGTGTGGTACAAGGCCCGTTGCCTACCGGGCGATGAAATACATCGCCCAACTGAGCGCGATCGCGGAACCGACGAAGAGAACGAAGCAATAGATGCCGTAGCGGATCATGCGCCGCGGGGTCTCTCGCTGGGTGATGGCGAAGACGATGGAAGCGAAGAAAGCGAAGAGCAAAACCGCGGCAAAGTGAGAGGGCCGAAACACTAAGACTTCCTCCCGGTGCGAAGATTGTGCGCGTCCACGGCGGAGATGACGTTGAGCAGGCCGGCCACCACGATGAAGCGAGTGCCGTAGTCGGCGGTGGTGACTTGCACCTGGTCCGCGCCCAGGCCCGCCACGCGGCTGACGATGAACAGCAGTCCGTTGCCCAGGTCTCCGGCCAGTCCGAGAGCGTCCAAAATATCGTGAGCGCCGCTGTATAGCTTGCCTTGCATGGCGATTCCCAGCGCGAACATGGCGACGATGGAGACGGCCAGCAGCGAACCGCGGAGCCACCTGCGCAGCAGAAAATGCCCCGCGCCGGGCACCAGCCAGCCAGCGAACAGCGGCAGATATACGAACCCTTGTTGCGCCTCGGCGCTCTTGTTTCGCTCGGTAGCCATTCCTCTTCGACTATAACGCATCGGGGTCCGGCGAAGTTCAAATCCTCACCAGGTCCCGTTGAATGCGTCCGGTAACCCATGCCTTGCCGGGAGCGGTAAGCATATTCACCTCGCTGCGCACGCCGAACTCCGGCAGATAGATGCCCGGCTCAACGGAGAAGCAGGTGTGGGGCAGGATGCGGCGCTCATCGTGGGTTTCTAGATTGTCGAGATGGGCGCCCGCGCCATGCAACTCCTGGGCGATGTTGTGGCCGGTGCGATGGGTGAAAAATTCGGCAAAGCCTGCGTCGCGGATGGTCTTGCGGGCCGCGTCGTCGGCCTCGAAACCGCGGATTGGCCGGTCCTCCGCGAAGGCCCGCTGAACGGCGGCGATGGCGGCGTCGCGGGCGTTGCGGACCGTTTCGAAGACCAATTGCTCACGCTGGGTTGGCTCGCGCCCGACCACGCCGGTCCAGGTGATGTCGTAGAAGACGCTGCCCGGCTTTTCCATCCGCCCCCAGATATCGATGAGGACAAAATCGCCCGCGGCGACCGGCGAGGAGCGCTCGGCGGTCGGCTCGTAGTGGGAGTCGGAGGTGTTGGCATTGACGCTGACGTTGGGTCCGTTCTCCCAAACCAGTTCCTCGCGGCGCATGGCCTCGCCGAGCCAGGCGACCAACTCGAATTCGGTCAAGCCGCTCGTGCCGGCCGAGGACGGCCTTAGACGTCGTCCGATCGTATGCCAAGCCGCGGCGAGTATCGCGTCGATGGTTTCCTGTGCCGCGACGTGGCTGGCGACCTGCTCGGCACTCAAAACCGCTTCGAACTGGCTGACCAGATCGGCGGAGCTGACGATGCGTTTGCCCAGCCCGCGGAGAAACTCGACGGTTCCGGCATCCACCATCGAGAGGTACATGATGGAGTTGTTGGGCGAGTATTGCATGGCTATCCGATGAGCGTCTTCCAGCATCGCCTCGATACCCGCCGCCAGCTCCTGCCAACTGGAGTAGAGGCTCCTGGTTCCGGGCAGCGAGTCCAGTCGGCCTTGTTCGATTCGATGCGTGAGCTTGCGCGGGTCACCCGAGGCGGGCACAAAGTAGTACCAGCGGCGAGTGACGTGCGCTTTTTCGTCCAGCCCCAGGATGCGCGCGGCGATGGGATCGCGGCGATGATGATCGTAAAAGAGCCAGCCGTCGAGGCCGGCCTCGCGGATGGCCGCCTGCATCGCTTCCAGATTCATATCGGCATGATACGCCCGGCAACCAACCCGCCGGCGTCAGTTTCAAGAAGGGGATGGCGGAATCATGCAAGAGGAATGAGCGGAGCCAATTCTTTCGCCTTGCCGGCAACGATCCGTGGGCGGTTTCGGTTCCGGCACTCGACCAAGCGCGCCGCGCGGGAATTGCGATTGTTTGCTGTAGAATTGCCGTTGGGCCGGTGATCCGGCGGATCGTGAAGGCGGCAGCGCCCTAGGAGTTTCCGGGCGTGAATCGGCATACGGTCGTCAAGATAGAATTCATTCGGAGAGTTGACTGAATTGCACGATCCGATCGCTTTGCGCGCATTGCATCTCGACCGCTTTCATGCGGAGCCGGCGATATTCGTCGCCCCAGGGCGGGTCAATTTGATCGGCGAACACACCGACTACGCCGAGGGCTTTGTAATGCCGGCCGCGATCGACTTCGCCACCCTGGCCGCGATCTCGCCGCGCGGCGACGGAAAGATCGTTCTGCATTCGGAGAACTTCGGAGAAGAGCGGACATTCGACGCGGCGGCGCTGCCCGCCCGGGCCAACAAGCACTGGAGCGACTATCCGCTTGGCGTGGTTGCGATTCTGGCCGGGGAGGGCCACCGGATTCCGGGCTTCAGCCTGAGCCTTTGGGGCGACATTCCGTTGGGTTCGGGGCTTTCCAGTTCCGCCGCCCTTGAGGTAGCCACGGCGCTGGCAGCGCTTTCGCTGACCGAGGCAAGCTATCCGGGGCCGGCGCTTGCCCGTCTCTGTCAGCGGGCGGAGAACGAGTTTGTGGGCGCGAACTGCGGGATCATGGACCAGTTCATCTCCGTGAACGGCAAGGAAAACCACGCGCTGCTTCTGGATTGCCGCGATTTGAGCTTCCGATTGGCGCCGATTCCCGCCAGCGTGGCGCTGGTCGTAGCCAATACGATGGTGAAGCATTCGATCGCGGGTGGGGACTACAAGACGCGCCGCGCCGAGTCGGAGGCGGCCTGCGCGATCATCGACGGGCATCGCGGGGGAGTGCCTTTCTTGCGGGACGCGACGCTCGAAGACCTGGAAAAATGGGGCCACGAGATGGCTCCCGAGTCGCTGCGGCGAGCGCGGCACGTGATCGGCGAAAACCTGCGCACCGAGGCCGCTTGCGAGGCGCTGCTGCGGGGCGATCTGGCGGAAGTGGGGCGGCTGATGGGCGAGGCTCACAGGAGCTATAGCCGAGATTTTGAAGGCAGTTGTGCGGAGGCGGACGCGATGGTGGCCGCGGCACAGGATATTCCCGGATTGATCGGCGCGCGGCTTACCGGAGGGGGATTCGGGGGCTGCACGATCAATTTGGTGGAGCGGAACCAGGCAAGGGCGTTCGCCGATGAGTTGGGCCGCCGTTATGCCGCAAAGACCGGGATTGCGCCCGAGGTTCACATCTGCCAGGCATCGGAAGGCGCTCGCCGGCTGCCGTAGGGAACGTTGCGTTGAGATTGCGATCCATTCAATCCGATTGGTTTGTGCGCATTCGCGGCGGGAATCGGCAGGCGATAAGGGCGCAGACTCCGCCGCGCCCTTTCAAAACCCGATGTCGCCACAAGCGGTTAGTGCGGTGAGTCAGAAGTTCGTTGGATAAGTTAGCCTTGAAAACGCAGGTCCTTCGACTGCGTTTGGCGCGAAGAACGCGCCAACCTTCGCTCAGGATGACAATCTGTTTGTTGAACGATTTTTGGACTCAGGACACTAGCGATCCTTCATCCTGAGATGCCGTAAACTCAACGTCAGAGGTAAGACGATGGCAGCGGAACGGGCGGCAAAGGTGGGGATCATCGGGGCGGGCAGCGTGGGGGCGACAATCGCTTACGCGGCGATGATTCGCGGAGTGGCGCGGCAGATCAGCATCTTCAATACCACCAAAGCCAAGGTGGTTGCCGAGGTGCTGGACTTGAACCACGGGCTGCTCTTCGTGCCCCCCGGAAAGGTCGAGGGTTCGAACGAGATCGAGGTGCTGCATGGCTCCGACGTGGTGGTGATGACAGCCGGCGCCAAGCAGAGTCCGGGGCAGACGCGCACGGAACTGGCCGCGACCAACGCCGACATCTGCGCCAAGTTGCTGCCGGAGGCGTTGCGCGTTGCCCCGCACGCGCTGCTGCTTATGGTCACCAACCCGGTGGATGCCATGACCCAAGTGGCGTTGAAGCTGACCGGCCTGCCCTGCGAACGCGCGATCGGCTCGGGCACGGTGCTGGACAGTTCGCGCTTCCGCTATCTGTTGGCGCGGCATTGCGGAGTGGCGGTGCAGAACGTTCATGCTTACATGGCCGGCGAACACGGCGACTCGGAGATTCCGCTCTGGTCCAGCGCGTCCATCGGATCGATTCCACTAAGCCAGTGGGCGGTGCAGGGGCATGGTCGGCTGACCGCGGCCGACAAGGAAGATATCGTCCACAATGTGAAGGACGCCGCCAATCAGGTGATTGCAGGGAAAGGCTCGACCAACTATGCCATCGGCCTGGCGGTAACCAACATACTGGAAGCGCTGCTGCACGACGAGCGGCGCGTATTGCCCCTGAGCGGCCTGCTGCGCGGCTTTCGTGGCCTGGACGACGTTTGCCTGAGCCTGCCGCGCATAGTGGGCCGCAAGGGGATCGAGCCGCCGTTGCCCATCCCCATGACCGTCGATGAGGAGTCCGGCCTGAACGCCAGCGCAGACCGCATCCGCGCGGTGGTGCGGGGGCTGGGGTATTAGCGAGATTGAATTGCCGACTCATTGGCGGCTTCCGTTTTCGTAAACGAGAGCGAGAATCCCAGCGCCTGAATCACGCGAAGGACGGTGGCAAACTCCGGATTCCCATCGGCGCTGAGCGACTTGTAAAGGCTTTCGCGGGAGAGGCCGGAAGCCTGAGCGATCTGCGCCATGCCCCGCGCCCGCGCCACAGTGCCGAGCGCCTCGGTAAGGAACGACGGATCGCTTATCTCCATAGCTATTTTGAGCGATTCCTGAAGATATGCCTCGATCGACTCATCGTCGTCGAGATATTCCGCCGGATCGTATGGCCTGGTCTTGATTGCCATGACTTATACCTCCTCCAACTCCGCCGCCAGAGCCTTTGCCCGATAAATATCCGCGGACTGCGAACTCTTGTCTCCGCCGCAGAGCAACAGGATTAAAAACCGGCCGCGCTGAACGAAATAGACGCGATAGCAGGACCGTGTGAAATCCTCAACTCGCTAACGCCTTCGCCCACCGGCTTCACATCTCCTGGATTGCCTTTCGCCAATCGAACGATGCGCGCCTGGATGATCAATGTGGCTTGCCGGTCCCGCAAACCTCGCAGCCATTCGGAGAACACATCCGTTTGGCGAATTGCAATCATACTGATCGTATCCTATGAGATACAGACTGTCAAGAACCTGAATCGCAGGCTTATCGGACCGCTAACTCTTTTGCTTCTTTGCCTTGACCGCAGTGGCTTCAGTTTTTTTCTTGGCGACGGGTTCTTTCTTCTCCGGCTTCGCGGACTTGGCGGGAGCCGTCTTGGCCGCGGGTTCCGCGCCAAGAAACGCCGAGCAACGCAACTCAGGCGCGCGTGAGGCTAATTTGGCTTGGGCGACCGCAAAGTTGGCGACCTCCTCCACGATCCAGTTGAAGTTATCCTCGCCGACCGACTGCAATTCGGCGTCTGGCACGGGATTCATGAAGTCGATGGCATACGGAACGCCGTTTTCCACCGCGAATTCAACCGTATTGAAGTCGTAGCCCAGCGCGCTGGAGAGTTTGAGCGCGTCCCGCTCGATCCGCCGCCGCAGTTTCTTGTCGATGGTAGCCGGTTCCTGAACGTAACGTTCAGCGTGCGGCTTGCGAGGATCGTAGGGCATGACGCGAACCTTGTTCCGGCCCACCGTGAAGCAGCGGAAGTAATCGGAGTAATCGACGGCTTTCTGGTAGGTCATGCAGCGGTTGCCGGAGGCGTCATAGGCCTGAAAGAACTCCTGGCGATTGTGGACCTCATGCACGTTCCTCCAACCGCCGCCGTCGATGGGCTTGAGGAAGCCATGCTCGCCCACATAATCGAAGACCGCATCCCAGTTCAATGGAAATTCGAGGTTGCGCAGCGACTTATCCGTCGTCCCTTCAGGCGGCAGTTTGTGCGGCAGGATCACGGTCGGCGGCACGGGTACGCCGAGTTTGGAGGCCAGAGAGTAATTGAAGAACTTGTCGTCGGCCGAACCCCAGAAGGGATTGTTCACCACCGCCGTTCCGTTGAGGGCGGCTTGCTTGAGCCAGGCGCGATAGAAGGGAATGCAGTGCGAGATGCGGTCCACGATGACCGAGTAGCGGGGCGGCTGGTCAACGCGCGCGGCACCGACTTCAACGAATTCGGCCTGAAGGCCATCGATGTTCCGGGCATTTATGTGCGCGACCAATGCGCCGGGAAAGCTGTTCTCCACGCCGAACAGGATGCCGATCTTTTTCATAGCTCCTCGCCCTCCTGTGGATACGAGAACCTGGGCGCAGAGCGTCCTTCGCCCGTATGCACACCTGAAGTGTACTTCATGCAACCGTCGAAGAGTACTTTGGGGCGTTACTTATGGGTTTCTCTAGCGAGAAGCTCCCGGCATCGCGAGCGGAGTTGGAATGAAGTGCAGTTTGGGAGTAGCATGGTAGGTTCTCGGCGAGGGAGGAGCGCAATGCAGTATCGAGTGCTGACGGTCAACCGGGAGTTCGGCAGCGGCGGCGGACGGATCGCGGAGACCATCGCCAGGCGGCTGGGATGGAAGCTGCTGGACCGCGACATCATCGACGCCATCGCTTACGCGGCGCAGGTGGATTCGAGCGTTGTGCGCAACTACGACGAGCACGTGGTTTCCTGGCTGCGCCGCATCAACCAGCAGGCTATGCGCTCGGCCGCCCTGGCCGCCGGCATTGAACTGGGAGAAGGTTCCGTCTTCGATGCCGACGAGACGGTGCGAGTCTCGCGCAAGATCATCGAAGAGGCCCATGCCCAGGGCAATTGCGTCATCGTGGGGCGAGGATCGCAGTGCGTTCTGCAGCACCAGGCGGACGTTTTTCACGCCTTCGTCTACGCTCCGCACAAGGAGCGCTGCCAGCGTCTGCGCGACCGCCTCGATAAGGGCGAAAACGTCGAACAGCGCATCCACGCCGTCGATGAAGAGCGCGCCAAATACCTGCAACAGTACTTCGGAAAGTGCTGGAACAACCCCCACCTCTACGACCTGATGATCTCCTCTTGCGCCGGCGAGGACAGGGCCGCGCGCGTGATCCTTCTCGCCATGACCGGAGAGGCGGGGGGCTGAGTTATTTTTCCGCCTTCACGTCCCAGTCGAAGCTGACTTGGGATATAAGATCGTTCAGCTTCTCGACGGCAACCTTCTTTTGCCGCTCCAGGTCGGCGGTCTGCTTGCGCGTGGCCTGCAACAGGTCTTCGGCGCGGTTCAGTTCGTCTACAAAGCGCCGAGCCGCGTCGTTGCCCTTGAGCGCGGTCAAGTTATCGCGGTCGCGGGCCTCGTCGGCAGCGGCGGACTCTTCGGTCTTTTTGGACTCCGCGATGCCGCTGTCCAACTTGGCCAGGGCGGAGTATGCGTCGATTACCGGCTGCAACTTGTCGAGTGCATCGGGGACGCGCTTGACCAGGTCGAGCAGATACGCGGTTTGGTCCTGATTGGAGTTCAAGTACACATAGTTTTGCTCCGGGCCGCGTTCGCGCACTTCGAGCTTTTCGGTCGAGTGGGCGGGAACTGGCAGGCGGAAGCGATAGAGGTTGGGCGAGGCCTCGGCGGCCTTCAAATCTCCATCCAGCGACCAGCCGTTGTTGCGGCGCGGGCGCTCGACCAGAACCACGCGATCCGCATCGCCGGAGTTGGTGGCAGAGTAAGTCACAGAGGCAACGTTCATGTGAGTTTCAACGATCGCGCCTTTATAAATCATTACATGATGCAGGGTGCGCTTGCTGTCGCGGTCCGTAACTTTTACGCGGACCGCTTGATCGGCAGCGTAAGAAAGCAGCCGCTTTTCGCCGGGATGAATCGGGTCAAGCAATCCTTCGCCGGCAAACTCGCCGCTCTCGAAGATGGAAAAACTTCCCGAATCCAGAGTGAGCTTCGACTTATTCTCCAGCCACACAGCGCGAAGCGGCGTATGTTCCTTCTCGCTCCACAGAGTTACGTGCACGGCGGGCAGTTCCTGTTGGAGGATGGGCACCATCGCCGACTCGTTCTTATGGATGGTGACCGGCTGAGTAAGCGCGTACTCGAAGAAATCGTCGAAGGCGTTGGTGGTGACGTCGCCTTCGCCGATGGCATCGGAGGGACGGTAAACGCCGCCGGCAACACCGGGGGCGATCGCGGCCAACTCTTCAACAGCCTCTCCCTCTGTCTGTACGGCGACCGTTTGGTTTGCGCTGTTCGGAAACTGGTTTTGCATCTGGTTTCGATTGCCGTAGGGAACAACAGATTTGGCCCTGGTTTGGAGCGAGTTTGCGCCAGCCATTGGCGGAGGCGCCGGTGCGGGCGCCGCCTGATTCTGCGCCGCCTCATGCGTCTGCGGCGTCAACTGGGCCTCGGTGGCGATGGGAATCTCCGGCCGCCGCGAGTAAATGGGCTGCGAGAGGGGCTGAATGAAGCTCTGCGGCGCTCCGGCCACCAGCGACAGTTGCACGTTATCCCAGTCCGCGCCGACGGTGTTATCCACCACCGCCCAGCCCTGCATGATCGCCGAGCCATTGGCTTCTCGCGGGAAGACCAAGCGATAAGTCGACTTCCAGACCGGAACCTCGCTGATATAACTCACGCGCAGTTCGCGCTGGCCTACCCCAAGCGCATCGAGGGTGAGATGGCGCAGCCCGGTGGAGTGCGCGGTGGAGAGCAATTCAAGGTAGCGGTCAAGCTGACCTTGCAGGTTCGCATCGAGCGGGCGAACGCTCAGCGCCGGAGTCAGTTCGATCACCCGCACCGCGCCAAAGTTAGCTACCAGCGTCAGATAGAACTTATCCACCGTCGCATCGCCCGTGCCGGACTTCTCCGTCCGCGATTCGATGGACATCAACCGCCCGGTAATCGTTCCGCCCGGCCCGCCGGTAACTTCGACCCGCTGGCCGCGCAGAGCCTGGAAAAGCTCGGTCGAGTTTGGGTCGTCGCTCATGCCCAGCGAGAGCGACTTGAGCTGCTCGGCCAGCGGGGTGGTCGAGTTGTAATCGACTCCGGCGATGCGTCCGCCGCCCTCGTCGAGGACGGTGAGCGACTGCAAGACGTCGTTCAACTGCGGCGAGGTGAAGTCGATGGCCACGCGCTGGTTGCCCTGGACCGAACCGGCGTGCTCGAAGTAACCCACGCCGTTCTTGTAGAGGACGACCTTGCGCACCGCCAGGTCTTTTACCGCCTGCTGCGCCTGAGAACCCCGCGGTGGGGCCAGTGAAGCCGAGTGCTTGGGTTTGGATGCGGTATCCGACGGAGTTTGGGCTGCAAGGCTAGCTGCGAGAGCAAGTGTTACGGAGAGTGCAAGCAAAGACGAGAGAGCGAAAGAACGGCGCACGAAGCCTCCTTGAGCAAGCGAGCGAGAACTCTACTCGATTAGACCCCGCGCTGTCCAAAATGGTTCCCGCGAGAGGAGGTATTTCATGCGAGTTATGCGGGAGCGATGCGCGTCGCTCCCGCGGCGAACGGTTCTACTTCTCTTCGCCGGTCTGTTTGGCAAGATAGCGCTCGTAGCCGATCTCCGCGATCTGATGGGCCTGGGCTTCGAGCCAGTCCACGTGCTCTTCCTCGTCCTTGAGCAGCGCGACGAAAAGATCGCGCGAGCCGCTGTCGAGGTTGTCGGTGGCAATGCGCACCGCTTCGTTGTACATGGTCACGGCATCGACTTCGAGCTTCAAGTCGGACTGAATCATGGCCCGCACGTTGGAGCCGATGGAAAGAGCCAGCGGCTCCATGCTGGGCGAGGCGTCCAGAAACAGGATGCGCTCCATCAGCTTCTCGGCGTGCTTCATCTCGTCGATGGATTGCTTTTTGATGTACTTGGAGAGTTTGACGTAGCCCCAGTTCTCGCACATCTCGGCGTGAACGAAGTACTGGTTGATGGCGGTAAGCTCCTCGCGGAGCGCACGATTCAACTGCTCGATGACTTTGGGATTTCCCTTCATGGAAGGATTTTACCGAAGACGCGCGGTTTTGCAACCGGAAAAATCGGGGCGGTGGAAATCCCACCGCTTGCTTGCCACAGTCAAAGATACTCTCTCGCCATGCTCTGCCAGGTGGGCCAGTCGTGGGAGTTTTGCGCATCCCAGATATGGAACCGGTGGGGGATGGCCTTTTCGTTCATGATGCGGTCCAGATTCCTGTTCTGCTCCAGGCATTGGTCGTCCCATCCGGTGGCCAGTATGTAACTGTTGCGGCGCAATCGGTGTAGGAACCGCGCATCGCATAAATTGGGAAGATAGTACGTGGGAAGGTTGAGATAGCAATCCTCATCCATATAGCCTTCGAGAAAGCGGGATAAGTCGAAGGCGCCGGAGAGCGAGACGGCGCCGGCAAAGACATGGGGATGGCGCAGCGCGACGTTGACCGCGTGATAGCCGCCGAGGCTGCACCCGAAGGATAAGATGCGAGAGGAAGGATTCTTGCGGCGAATGAGGGGAACGACCTCTTCGAGGAGATAACTCTCGTACTGCAAGTGGCGTTCGATGCGGGCGCGGGGCGGGAGGCGCTTGTTATACCAGCTCTCCATGTCCACCGAGTCCACGCAGAAGAGCTGCAACCGGCCGTCCTCGATCTTTTCGGCGAGTGCGGCTACGATGCCGCGGTCTTCCAACTCGAAGAAGCGGCCGCCGGAGGTGGGAAAGGCCAAGATGGGCAGGCCGGCGCGGCCGAAGAGGAGCAACTCCATCTCCCGGCCCAGGCGCCTGGAATTGCCTTTGAGATACTCGCGAACCATGGTTTGCGCTCAACTCTTTCCATGCTACTTTAGCAGGAACTATTCGTGCGCCAACCGCGCCAGCGGGGCTCTTCGACCCGCCGAACGGACGGAAATTTGCCTCAACCCGGCATTTCGGCGATACTTAGACGTTGACTCCCGCGCGGCTGGGCGCTCTTGTCCGGCCTCTGACCGTCAGGGCGATCTTGAACCGAACAGATTGCCGACCGGCAATGCCCGGAGACCGCGCAAACGAGCACTGGAATTTGAAAGGAACCGTATCGCCGTGGTGATGATTCGTTTGGCGCGATTTGGCGCCCGCAAGCAGCCGTTTTACCGCATCGTGGTCATCGAGAAGGACCGCGCCCGCAATGGCCGTTCGATCGAGGTCGTCGGCACCTACAACCCCCGCACTGAGCCGGCCTCAGTCGATTTGAAGCATGAGCGCGTGGCCTACTGGCGCGGCGTGGGCGCGCAAATGTCTTCGATCGTCTCCAAGCTGGTGGCCAAGCACCCGGCCCCGGCTCCGGTCGAGGCGCTCACCCCAGCCCCAGTTGCAACTCCCGAGCCGGCAGCGGCTTAGCCGCTCTTTGCTGCACTTCAACGCTGCGGCGCTGGAATCTTCGCATTGTGCAAAGAATCCGCTGACGGCGATGGGTGCGCACTGTTACCATTCGGGCACCGATTCAGGCAGCCTAGTTTGGGCGCATTCGGTGAGAGGCACGAGCATGACCCAACTCGATCATGTCGCAGTAGACGAACTGGTCCGCGAGATTGCGCGGGCCTTGGTGGATGAGCCGGCGGCGGTGGAAGTGGAAACCGTGGGCCGGGACGAGAACACGATTCTCAAGCTCCGGGTAGCTCCGCAGGACGTGGGCAAGATGATCGGCAAGCAGGGGCGCACGGCCCGTTCGGTACGCGCCATTCTGGGCGCGGTGGGCATGAAGCAGCATCACCGCTACACGCTCGACATTCTGGAAGAAGACGAATAAGGCTGGGAGTGCGCCGGGGCGGGCTTCCGGCAACTCCCGGAGGCGGAATTGACTGCGGCGGAACGCGAAGAAGCATGGGTATGGTTGGCGCGGATTCGGCGCCCGCAGGGCCGCAAGGGCGAGGTCTTCGCCGACATTCTTACCGATTTCCCGGACAAATTTGCCCAACGGCGGCGGCTTTGGCTGCTGCCCAGCACCGGTGGGGACAGCGACGCTTCCGGCGCGACTATTGGGACGCTTCCGCGCGAGGTGGAACTTGCCGCCCACTGGCTGCACAAGGGCGGCGTGGTGCTGCATTTTGCCGGGATCGACACGATATCCGCTGCTGAAATTCTCAATGGCCTCATCGTGGCGATACCCCGCGCCGAGCGCGCCCCGCTCGACGAGGGCGAAGTCTATATCGGCGACCTGATCGGGTGTACGTTGGTCGATGTGGCCGGTCTTGCGCCGGTGGTCGTCGGGGAGATTGAGGACGTGGACCGGACGGCTGGGCCGGTGGCGCTGCTGGTGGTGCGCGGAGCGGCGGGCGAAGCGCTCATTCCCTTCGCCAAGAGCTACTTGCGCTCGATGGATATTGCGGCCAAACGGGTCGAGATGGCCCTGCCGGAGGGGCTGACGGAGCTGAATGCGCCGTGAAGGCGTAATCCGCGGTAAAGCCGACAAAATATGCGATTCGAAATCATCACCATCTTTCCGGGCTTCTTCGCGAGCATCTTCGAGAACGGCGTGGTTCGCCGCGCGCTGGCCGAGGGGCTGGTCGAGGTGGGCATCCACGATCTGCGCGACTTTACCCACGACCGCCATCGCACCGTGGACGACAGACCCTTCGGCGGGGGCGAGGGCATGGTGCTGAAACCGGAGCCGTTGGCCGAGGCGCTTGGTTCTTTGGGCATCGCGCCCAGGGCGCAGCGCGTACTGGAGCATTGCACGCCGCCGCAGGTTATCTCCGCCTCGCAGCGGGTGGTTCTGCTTTCCGCGCAGGGGCGGCCCTTTACCCAGGCGCTGGCGCGGGAACTGGCCTCGCTGGACCGAGTGGCGCTGCTGTGCGGCCGCTATGAGGGCGTGGACGAACGCATCAACGAGCTGTATTGCGATATGGAGCTGTCGATCGGCGACTATGTGCTGAGCGGAGGCGAGTTGGCGGCCGCCGTGGTGGTGGATGCGACGATGCGGCTGATTCCCGGCGTGCTGGGCAACGAGGCTTCCAGCGAGTTTGAGAGCTTTGGCGTGGCCGACGCCGATATTGCCACGGATATTGAGGGGGTTCCGCGCTCGCAGCACGGCGCGGGCGGCTTGCTCGATTACCCGCACTACACCCGGCCCGCGGAGTTCGGCGGCCTGCGCGCGCCGGATGCGCTGCTGAACGGCGATCATGGGCAGATTCGCCGCTGGCGGCGCGAGCAGCAGTTGCGCAAGACACTGGCCAATCGCCCCGATCTGCTGGAAAGCTGCGCCCTGAGCGCGGAAGACCGCAACATTCTGGAAGCGATGCGGGCGGAAAAAAGCCGTTGACATACCAACATCTTGGGGCTACACATTGAACACGATTTGCTCCCCGCTCGATTGCCTCAAGGCTTCGGGCGGGGTGTCTGCCGCTATCGACACAAAAACTGGGGTGGTGGTGTGGTTGCCCTTCACGGTTTGCTGTTTTCCACCCGAAGTTTCCGAGCCACTCGAATTCAAGCTTGGCAGCCGTCTTCTTATCGTGCGTGGAAGCCGCAATGAAAAAGGAGCGGGAACAGCAGTTCTAAATGGGCGGTGCTTTTCCTGATGCGACCGTATTGATGAGGCTATGCCAGGAAGGAAATAGGACGTAGGCGCAGATGGTATGCAAATCCTGAAAGAAGCGGGCACGCGCTCCG
>Ga0181529_10001565_pt1 | contig 29038 bp, 24 predicted proteins | sample PEATcosm2014_Bin_36_FD_119763 | JGI IMG/M metagenome (GOLD analysis project Ga0181529, IMG submission 119763) | Peatland microbial communities from MTU Mesocosm Facility, Houghton, MI, USA - PEATcosm2014_Bin10_30_metaG | ecosystem: Environmental > Terrestrial > Soil > Wetlands > Peat | place... | reverse complement strand
GGCGTCAACATCCTGTACACCGCGCCAACCGCGATCCGGATGTTCATGAAACTCGGGCAGGAATGGCCGGACAAGTACAACCTCAGCTCCCTGCGCGTTCTCGGATCGGTCGGCGAGCCGCTCAACCCTGAGGCATTCGAGTGGTTCTACCACGTGATCGGGAAGGACCGGTGCCCCATCGTGGATACCTGGTGGCAGACCGAGACCGGCATGCATATGGTAACCACGGTGCTTGGCGAACCCATGCGGCCGGGGTATGTGGGCAAATCTGTTCCCGGCGTTGTGGCAGATGTCGTGGATAAGGAGGGCAAAAGCGTCGAGCCGGGGAAGAGCGGCTTTTTGGTGATCCGCCAGCCGTGGCCCTCCATGATGCGGACGATCTGGAATAATGACGAGCGGTACCGCAAGTACTGGGAGACGATTCCCGGATGCTACCAGGTTGGTGACCTCGCGATCAGGAGAGAGGATGGCTACATCATGGTGATCGGAAGATCAGACGATCTTATCATTGTCTCGGGCCACAACATCGGGACGGCCGAGGTCGAGAGTGCGCTTGTGTCCCACAAGGCAGTTGCGGAAGCGGCCGTGATCGGGAAGCCCGACCCCCTCAAAGGGAATACGATCAAGGCGTTTGTTACGCTCCGGGTCGGCCATACCCCAAGCGAGAAGCTCAAGAACGAACTGATCTACCACGTGCGGATAACACTCGGGCCCATTGCCATGCCTTCGGAGATCGAGTTTACGGACTCGCTCCCCAAAACCCGGAGCGGCAAGATTGTCCGGCGCATCCTCAAGGCAAAAGAGATGGGCATGGACCCCGGAGACATCTCCACGCTTGACGAGTGATATCAGCCCGGCCCCGGGTTCATCACTTTTTTATTAGGACGAAGGTTTTGTGCCCGACAACCAGCACCGGGCCGGATATTTGTTCAGAGGATCATCCAATCCAGAGTACCCATGCATCATTCCCGGTTGTGCCACCGGCATTCGCAAAAATGACCTATGAAGGGCACGTTACCCTGACGGTCTCCACAGAGCATAAAAAAATGTTATCCTGACGGGAGATCACATGGTCAGGCTTTTGACAAAAACGGATCCTGCCCGAAGTCCCTTCCGTTATGCGAGCCCCGATGGGTAACCCGATGCATTTTTATATCGCGCTTGCCTTTCTTTATATGCTTTATATACGGGGATAGACTAAAAACGATCTCCCCGATTGAGAAAAGACATCGTTAACAAAAAGGAGATAGATGCCATGAAGGTCAAACCAGAGGATTCCCTCAAGATAGAAAACATCGTTGCTTCCGCAAAAGTGACCGATTATCTCGACCTGCCGGAACTTGCATCCAAGATCGATGGTGCGGAATATAACAAGAAACGGTTCCCCGGCGTCGTGCTGCGCATGCAGAACCCGAAGATTGCTGCGCTTGTCTTTGGTTCGGGAAAGGTGGTTCTGACCGGAGCAAAGAGTCTCGACAGCCTTTCAAAAGGGCTCACGATTCTCGGAAACCAGCTCCGCAGTTTCAATATCGATATCCCAAAAAAACTTACCTACAAGGTCCAGAACATCGTCACCTCTGCCGATCTTGCGACCCCGATTAACCTCAACAAGATCGCGGTCGGGTTTAACCTTGACCGGATCGAGTACGAACCCGAACAGTTCCCGGGGCTGGTCTACCGTCTTGAAGACCCCAAGGTTGTCGTCCTTCTCTTCGGCTCGGGAAAACTGATCATCACCGGTGGCAAGGTAACGGATGACGCAAAGAAAGCCGTGGTGAAGATCCTCGCGGATCTCCGCAGCCTTGGCCTGATGTAATACTTTTTATTAAAGATCTCTGCCGGATGGAAACCGGTTATTTTAAAATGGATTTAATGAGTTTTACCCGAAATTTTACGAGCGTTTTTTAAAAACACCTAAAACAATATTATATAAATTTATCTCTCATTGTGTATCAATCATAGTCTATATATAAGATTTTCAAGATAAATTGTATTGAAATATCAGTGTGTATAATGTGGAGGAGAATAGTTTGCGAACAGAGAATGTAATGTATTTCACCGAGAAGGAAGAAGAGTTTGCGAACCTTCTCATCGAGATCGGAACAAAGAAAAACGTGGCAAAGGTCTTGGTATTCTTAGCCAATATTCCCGAAGCAACATCGCGTGCGATCGAACGGGGAACCGACCTGCGCCAGCCCGAAGTAAGTATCGCCATGCGCTACTTACTGGAGCAGGGCTGGATATCCAGCCGCGAGAGCAAGGCCGAGAGCAAGGGACGCCCGGTCAAGATCTACGAACTTGCAAAGCCCATCACGGATATCATGGACAGCATCGAAAAAGAGAAGAAGAAAGAGGCGACCAACCAGCTCGCCATGATACAGAAATTACGAGACTACATCGTCTGATGTCAGTATCGTACACTTTTTTTCATTCCCGACAATAACCGTCGTGTTCCCGCAAAACCGGGAAAAGATCCCGCTTTCGACAACCCCGGGGATCATCGCTATGGCCGCTTCAAGGGCCGCAGGATCAGCGATCTCCTCAAACTGGCAGTCGACAATAAAGTTCCCGTTGTCCGTTATAACCGGGCCGTCCTTTTTCACCGCTTCACGGATGAACGGCCGGCACCCAAGCCCCCGCAGCTGCGCCATCGCTGTCTTTGTTGCAAACGGGATCGTTTCAACCGGTACCACACCGGACAACCGGGGCACCATCTTGGCCTCATCTGCCACGACAATAAACCGGAAGGCGGCTGCAGCCACGCATTTTTCCCGGGTAAGGGCTGCGCCGCGTCCCTTAATCATACGGAACTGCGGATCGATCTGGTCGGCGCCATCGATCGCAAGATCGAGCACCGGGTTATCATCCAGCGTGGTCAGGGAAACCCCGTACTCGCGCGCCCTCATTGCCGTCTGGTAAGAGGTCGGGACACCCGAAACCGAGAGCCCGTCCCTGATCCGGCCGGAGAGGCATTCGATCGCGTAAAAAACCGTGGAGCCGGTCCCAAGACCGATCACCATGCCGTCCTCCACCAGGTCTGCGGCCTGGTATCCCGCGGCACGCTTCGCCGCGGCGACTGCTTCTGTTGTGCCAGCCATGTCAATGATAGGATTCGGTGCCGGGATAATTAAAACTGGTGAAGGGCGGAACTGGAAAAACAGGAATGATCCAACCCACTAGCACATGAATAACAAAATCATTCAGAGAATACGATGCCTCCCCGCCTCAGGGCCCCTCCGGGGCACGGCGGGGCAAGGGATTTTATTTTAATATTTTTATGTCACTGATCCGCCGCGGGGGCGTCCCTTTTTGGTGCGGTGGCGTCTATCATATTTCAATGATGATATCAGCCGTGACAGACATGAGATCTCAACCGGAGTTTCTGTAAAAAAGGAAAACCGTCTTTTACCAGATAAAACAGGTATTGTCAGTTGAGATTAATCAAAAAAAAATCTTTTTCGTCTCGTCATCTGCCGCGTACGCGGTGCAGTCCAGCGTGATGGGCGTGATCGAGACATTGCCCTTCCTGACCGCATGCACATCTGTGCCTTCCTCGGCATCTTCGTACAGCGGGCCGTTGATCCAGAAATACGGCCGGCCCCGGGGGTCGAGCCGTTTTTCGACACCGGTGTGGAAGAGCTTGCGGGCGAGCCGGGTAACCTCGTATCCTCCGCTGATCTTTGAGGGGATGTTGACATTGATCACATCCGCATTCGGGCAGAAACCGGATTTCAGCACGCGGCTGACCACGTCCCGCACGACCTTCTTTGCCTCATCAAAACTCTGCGCTGACTGGCCAGGATCGTCAAACTTGTCACCCTGGTCTTCCACCTGCAGGGAAAACGCGATCCCTTTTGTCCCCTGGTTGGACGCTTCAAGGGCCGCGCCCATAGTACCTGATGTCATGATAGATTCAAACGAGAGGTTCTCACCGATGTTTATCCCGCTCACGACGAGGACCGGCGCAAGTTTCAGCGCGTACAGCCCGATGATCACCGCATCGGTGGGCTTACCCGCAACCGCCCATGCGTTAAAACCGTTGATCTTAATCTTGTTTGCCCGGATGGGCTCGAAGATCGAGATCGAGCGGCCGACCGCGCTCTGCTGGGTCGCCGGCGCGACCACGGTCACATCCGCGATCGGGGCGAGCGCTTCGTAGGCCGCCCAGATACCAAGGGAGTTCACGCCGTCATCATTGGTGAGGAGGATCGCGGGTTTCATAAGCAACGGGTACTTATAGCGCCGCCTTATCAAATAACTCACCGATCAGGGCCGGTCGCGGACAGGGAAACGGATAGGGTAATTTTATGCAGGTGCAATAGTACCTGCAATGAAAGTCCTGCTCGCCGAGTACACAACTGCCTGCGATCCCGCCCTTGCTCCTGAAGGGGCGGCAATGCTTGATGTCCTGCACAAAAGTTTTACCCGGTGCGGCTACGATGTGGTACTGCCGGGGACCGGGGATTTTTACGAGGAAATCGTGCGACTCGCTCCTGGCTGCGACATGGGCCTTGTGATTGCACCCGATTCCCTGCTTGCAAAATTTACCCTCCCGGTCGAACAGTACTCCCACAACCTCGGGTGCGGCAGCATGAATGCCGCACTCTGTGCAAACAAAGTGACAACGGGAAAACTCTTAAAAAACCACGGCATCCCGGTGCCGGGAGAGGCAGGCGAAGGCAGGCATATTGTAAAACCGGTGGCCGGCTGTGATTCACAAGGTGTACGCCTCACCATGGATGCACCGGGCACAGGAGAATTCGCGCAGGAATATATCGAGGGCGAGCACTACTCGGTCAGTCTTATCATGAGCCGGGTTGTCGGTGAAGCCTGCCTGTACTTCTCCGGTAACCCGCCGCTTGTCCTTGCCATCAACCGGCAGTTTGTTACCCTTGGGTGCGATGGCGCATTTTCCTACAACGGCGGGGAGACACCGGTCCATCCCGCACACGAACAGGAGATCATCGAGACCGCAGTAAAAGCCGCGACCGTGCTCGGCTGCCAGGGATACTGCGGCATCGATGTCGTTCTTGCGGACAAAGTCTATATCGTTGATGTGAACCCCCGGATTACCACGAGCCTTGTCGGAATTGCAGCCTGCATGGAAGAGGAGATTGCCGCACTGCTCGTGGAAGCCTCGCACGGCAGCGCGCCAAAAGAGGTCCACCTGACCGGGAAAGTGCGGTTCGACACGCACGGGACGGTCACGCCGGCATGATCGGTATCGATGTAGGAGGTGCAAACCTCAAGGTTGCGGACGAAAACGGCGTCCACATCCACTACTGCCCGCTCTGGACCGGTGCCCCGATCACCGATCTGCTGCGGCAGTACGCAAGCCGGAATGACGGGGCCGCAGCGGTTGTGATGAGCGGCGAGCTTGCCGACTGCTTTGAGAACAAACTGCAGGGAATAACATTCATCACCCGTGCGGTGCAGGAAGTTTTTCCTGACGCCTTGTTCTACGGCACCGATGCACAATTCCATGATGGCCCGGTGCCGGCGCTTGCCGCTGCAAACTGGCTGGCATCCGCTGATTTCCTCCGGGAAAAGTACCCGGATGCGGTGCTGCTCGATGTGGGGAGCACAACTGCAGACATTATCCCGCTCTCCCGTTTTCCTGATCTCGTGGGCCTCTCTGACCTCTCAAGGCTGCAGCGAGGATACCTCGTGTACACCGGAATGCTCCGGACCCCGGTAGCAACCCTCATTTCATCCGTGGACCTTGCGGGAACAGTGACACCGGTCAGCACGGAGTATTTTGCCGCGAGTGCCGATGTCCACCTCGTGCTCGGACACATAACTGCGGAGGAATATACCTGCGACACACCGGACCACAAGGAGAAGACGCCTGCCGCGTCTCTCCGCCGGCTTGCCCGGGTGGTCTGCGCAGATCTCGAGGAGATTGGAAATGATGGTGCCCTGCAGATCGCAGCGGAGTTCTGGGCCCGGCAGCGGGCGCTCGTTTGCGACACCGTGCGCCGCGTGGCAGAAGAATGCAATGCCTCTTCAGTTATTGTGGCGGGTATTGGCGCGGCGCTTTTTGCACGTGAATGCGGCGGGATCAATCTTATGCAGGAACTCGGAGAAGCTGCCGATGCACTGCCCGCCTATGCGGTCCGGGAAATATCCTTACGGACACGGGGAAAATAAGCCTGTGGCCGGTGCAGGCTCCCCCAGTCCTGCACCCGCTCTCCGGGTGTTACCCGTTTCGTTCTATTTTCTCTTCACTTGAATCCTGTTCTTCATGTTCACCGTCAGGAACCGGCAGATTACGTGCCACCCGGCCCGCATACGGGTAATTGCAGGCGGCAAGGACATCTGCCCCGCTGATGGGACTTGCCGCTCCAGCCCGGGCTGCAAGGGTGGAGAGTGCAACCACCGACATCGGCATCCTGATACCAAAGAGATCTGATGAGGGGATAGCGTGGGCGTGCTCCCGGACATACAACCGGCAGCTGGTCCGGTTGACGACAACACCCATCGCATCGAGCCATGTTGCCGTACGGCTCACCGGCATGATGGTCGCAAGAGAGAGGCAGATGTCGATCACCGGTGAACCGATCCGGGTGTCCGGATAGAACGGTTCATCGGCATTGAAAATGCGATCGCACCTGCGGCAGTAAAACCTTTTTACCACAACCCTGATGGTGCGCTCCTCTGCGCCTTCGCGGATCACGGCAAACACCCTTTTTTTAGTGTCGTATCCCGATACCGGTCCTCCGCAGACCGGGCAGGCGTTCAGTTCTCCAAAAGTTACGCCATCGACTGCCACAAGTCCTGCCTGGACAATTGTCGAAAGCATCGAGGGAATGCGGGGGGGTTTCATCTCACCGGCACCCTGCGGGCCCGCCATGCGCGAACCGGTACAGGTGCGAGAATTGAGAAGCCCGGTACCCTGCCGCTGCACACCCCGAGAAGACCGCGAACGGGGCTGACTGCCGGAACCCTGTACCGGCTGCGCGATCGCGGACCCGCCCGCACCTGTCTTTTACCGGGATGTCCACACCTAAACCCACTAATAATCATCATATTTTTAATTCATTTGAACAGCATTAAATATGTTCATGACAGACCGTTGTTGTTCGAGGTTAGAACATGGATTTCAAATATGTACCAAGCACCTGCCCCTACTGTGGCAACGGGTGCGGTGTCAACCTTGTCGTAAAAGACGGCAAGTTTGTCGGGATCTCCCCGTGGCACCGCAACCCGGTGAACGAGGGTAAGGTCTGTATCCGCGGGAACAAGTCCTACGAGTTTGTCAACAGCCCCGACCGGCTTGTGGCACCCCTCATCAAGAAGGGCGACAAGTTTGAGGAAGCCAGCTGGGAAGACGCGTACAAGGAGATCGCCGCTGCATTCAAGTCCGTCAAAGGAGATGCAATCGGTGTTGTCGCATCAGCCCGGAACAGCAACGAGGACTCCTTTGTCTTAAAGAACTTCGCGGCAAACGTGCTCAAGACCGCAAATATCGACTACTGCGGCCGGCGCTGCAATGCCGACGCGGTCAAGGGCCTTGCTGATGCATTCGGCAGTGGGGCTACCACCAACTCGCTTGCCGACCTCTCCGAGGCAAAGGCAATTCTTATCGTGGGCAGCAACCCCTTAGAGGAAAACCCGCTTGCAGGACGGAGAATTATTATTGCAAAGCAGAACGGCGCAAAGATCATCGTCGCCGACGCCCGCAAGACCGCCACTGCACGGCTCGCTGACATCCACATTGCCTGCAACCCGGGCACCGGTGTCGCGCTCGTGAATGGTATCATCACCGCGATCATCAAGGCCGGAAAAGAGAACAAAGACTTCATTGCAAAGAAGACCAAGGACTTCGAGAAGGCAAAGGCCGCAGCAGCAGCCTGCACTCCCGACGCGGTCGCAAAGGTCGCCGGTATCGATGCTGATGTTGTCACAAAGGCAGCCGAAATGTTTGCCGCAGCACAGCCGGCAGCAGTCGTCACCTCCGCAGGCGCAGGCTCAGGAGACCTGATCCGGGCCCTTGCAAACCTCCAGCTGGTCACCGGCAATGTCGGTAAAGCCGGCGCAGGAGTCAACCTCCTCCGCGGCAAGACCAACGCACAGGGTGCAGCCGATGTCGGCGCAGTCCCCGGTGAGGGTGGCCTTACCGTCCCGGCCATGATCGAAGCGGCAGCAGCCGGCAAGATCAAGGCACTGTACGTTGTCGGGGAGAACATCGCCTCGGCAGGCGCCCATGTCGCCGATGCCCTTGGCAAGCTCGACTTTTTGGTCGTGCAGGATCTCTTTATGACCGAGACCGCCGCAAAGGCAAATGTCGTTCTTCCCTCTGCCTCCTTTGCAGAGCGCGACGGTACCGTCACGAACGCCGAGCGCCGTGTCCAGCGGATCCGCAAGGCCATCGAACCCGTCGGCTCCTCAAAGCCCGACTGGCAGATCACAAGCGAGATCGCAAAGGCCATGGGCCACGAGAAGGACTTCGCGTTCAAGGACGCTGAAGCCATCTTTGGCGAGATTGCAAAGACCGTTCCTGCCTATGCAGGCATTACCTATGCGAAACTCGAGAGGCCGGAGGCCATCCAGTGGCCGGAGGCCGGTGGTGTATTCGGTACAGCAATTCTCTATGCAGACAAGTTCGGCACCAAGGACGGCAAGGCCGCCTTTGCCGCAGTCGAGTACAAGGCCGTCGAGGCAGCAGCGGGAGAGTTCCCGTTCGCGGTGGCCGCACAGTGGCCGATGGGTACGCTCTCAAAGAACACCTCCTCCATCATGCGCGAGTGGCCCGAGGCAAGAGTCCAGATCAATGCCGACGATGCAAAGGCACTGGGTGTCCGGGACGGTTCACGCGTCAAGGTCACCGGTAAGGCAGGCTCACTCGAGCTTGCAGCCGATGTAACGAAAGGCATCAAGAAAGGTGTCGTCTCAATGCCCGCCGCCATCAACGCTGCGGCTGTCAAAATCGAGAAATCCACAGGAGGGAACTAACCATGGCAAAGAAAGGCGACATGATCTACGCGTGGACAAACGACGCAGAGATCCAGAAGAAAGCCGAGCTCGGTGGTGCGGTCACCACCCTCTGGAAGTATGCACTGGAATCAAAGATGGTCGACGCGGTCCTTGTCATCTCAAAAGGTAAGGACCTCTACGATGCAAAGCCGACCCTGATCACCGACCCGGCACAGCTCGCGACAACCGCCGGCTCGCTCCACTGCGGTACGCTCCTCCTCCCGAAGCTCATCAAGAAGTACTTCGATGGCGCAGAAAACATGAAGATCGGCGTCACCGTCAAGGGCTGCGATGCGATGGCATTCTACGAACTTGCAAAGCGCAAGCAGATCAACCTCGACAATGTCGTCATGATCGGTGTCAACTGCGGAGGGTCGGTCAGCCCGGTCCTTGCCCGTAAGATGATTGCCGAGAAGTACGAAGTCGACCCCGACACGGTCCACAAGGAAGAGATCGACAAGGGTCAGTTCATCATCGAGTACGAAGGCGGACACAAGGGTATTTCCGTTGACGAACTCGAAGAGCACGGGTACGGCCGCCGGCCCAACTGCCGCCGCTGCAAGATGAAGATCCCACGCCAGGCAGACCTTGCCTGCGGTAACTGGGGTGTCATCGGTCCACGCGCCGGAAAAGCGACCTTTGTTGAAGTCTGCTCCGAGAAGGGTGCAAACCTCATCGATGGTGCGGTAAAGAAGGGGCTCCTTGCGACCGAGGCAGCAAACCCCAAGGGCCTCGAGATCCGCGGGAAAGTCGAAGGCGCCATGTTCAAGCTCGGCGACAAGTGCCGGGCAAAGGACTTTACCGGTCTTGGCGAAGGCAAGGACCGGTTAAAGAAGATCATGGAGGAGACCAGCCGATGCATCAAGTGCTACTCGTGCATCTCCGCTTGCCCGATCTGCTACTGCGTTGACTGCACAACAAAGAACCCGGTCTATGTAAAGCCCGGCGAGGTACCGCCAGACTTCATGTTCCACCTGATCCGGTTCGCCCACATCGCAGATTCCTGCGTGAACTGCGGCCAGTGCCAGGAACTCTGCCCGGCAGAGATCCCAAACGCGCTCTTCATGCATGCCCAGCAGGTTGAACTCGAAAAGATGTTCGGCCACGTCCCGGGTGTTTCCATGGAACTGCCGCTCATGGCATTTGTCGAGGAGAAAACAGAAAGGGCACGGCTTAAGAATACCGGCAGCGACATGATCTACGAGAACGTGTTCAACCCGGTGCCAAAGTAATACTATTATTTTTTTTGAGTCTTTTTATCGGTGGAGAACCGGTTCCGGTGCGTTCATCGTTAGTGAGCGGGAGTTCCTGCGTTAAAATTATCCGGTCAACAGCGGACGCAACAGTACTCTTGCAACGGATGATACGTTACATGCATCAGTGCTGTTCCAGCAGCACCTATATGGTTACCTTTCCAAAAACCTCATTGAATCCCTGTTGACTTGCCTGGGCTCTCTCTATGCATTGCTGATGCCATACTTTCAATGCCAGAAGCGTGCAAATCATTTCAAGTTTCTCCCGATCAAGTACGGATGCATCCCCATAGGATTTGGGATGCCAGCTGAACCATCCCAGAGTCTCTTTGTTTTTCCTGATCGGAATTCGTAATAACCCTTCATAATTCTTTGAAATGAACCTCTGAGTCACCGAATCTAGTTTCTCAAATGGTAATAGAGAAGAGGAGGATACATCCAACGATTTTAATCCGGTATCGGTGCCATGTGAGGTTTGCGATGCACGCCAGCAATACGAACAACGGAAATTATCCATATCCCGGATATATATGTCCAGAATGCATTCATCGGAATTGAGAAGTGAATGCAAATACTCCAGTGCCCAGGGTATCAATACTGCGCACGATTCCCTCTCATAAATCTGGAGTCGGGTTAAAAGCTCCTTCAGGTAATTATCCCATTCCGAAGATACCTGTTGTAAAAGAGTTGTTTCCATACGTTGGGAAGTTGTCTTACGAAGCACCCCAATCACTGCCCGTGAGTCCATATAGGGAATCCATCCAAAGTGGAATGAATAGTTCCCTGCGATTCCCGTTTCCGGACTAACCAGAGTAATATCCAGTGGTGGAGTGGTAGTACATATTCCTTTACTGATGGATGAGATGCAGTTTTCAAGCGCAAGCCCTGATGATGCCTGAAAAAAACGTTTGATGTTGCACCCTTTTATTGAATCAAGCGGTCTTCCGAGGATCCTGGAAAATGACGGGCTGGCATGGACAATATACATATCCTGTAAAATAATGATACAATCATCGGTCTCTGTGGTACTCTCATCGAAGGGAGGATAAGTACAGTTCCTTGCTCCCCGGGGGGTCGTTTTGTGGGATCGCGTCGTATACACTACCACGAGAGGTTCTATCCCCTCAAGAGGAATGGGAAAAGCCCGGTAGAGAATCACGGCACTACTAGCATCATCCGTTTTTTTGATTTCATAAAGAGAGTGAAGAGATCCCTCTGCCGTTTTTATCCCGGAAAGCCATTGAAGAAATTGCCCGGACTCAAGAACTGCAGATATTTCCTGTGGGAACTGAAGTTCTTCTGTTTGTTCAGAAGTTAAACGGGAGATCGAATTTTTCTGGCATGTTTTATCAAAGATTAACAGGGACCGGGAAGTATCGATGATAAGAATTAATTCCTGAATATTGTTTTCCGTGTGGCCGGGCGATTCCTTTGAATGAATGTAAAACTTTTTTGCCATCCCATGATGTATAATTGAGACACTACCGTTCACTACCATTCCATCGAGATACTTTGAGAGTGTATTTCGTGAAATGCCGGTTTTTCGGGCGAGAGCAGAAATTGACACCGGTTTGTTGGTTGTCTTCAGAAAGGATACAATGATATCCCGTATTTCAGCAGATCCTCTCATTGAATTGAGGATATATATAAAACAAGTATTTAATAGTATTTTCATTGTTGAGCAATTTCTTTGATTTTATCATCTCCAGATTGGTAGAATCCTTGTTATACGATCGTTTCGATCGTAAGAGGGGGTTTTCGAACATGAAAACAAAACTATTGATTATTGCTGGCCTTCTGGTCATAGCGTTTGCAGTGATGATTACACCGGTGATGGCAGGTAATACTGCGACAGTTACGGCAAATCCATCGAAGGTGATATCCGTTACGGTTAATGGTGGGATCACTAATTGGGCTTTAGATCCAACAAACAGCCCGAAAATAGATGCATCAGATGTAACCCTAACGGTGTCATCTAATGACCCGGGGTGGACGGTAGCAGTTAAAGATGCTTTAGATCAGGATACTGGATCAAATTCAAAGCCTAACGCAGGATATCTGGTAGACTATAATACCAATACAAATTTATGGGGAACTACTCACCTGGGATCACCCCTTAAGGTTGAAAGTGCATCGGTAACTGGGATTACCGGCAACCCCGGATCACCTGTTATACTATCCAACACCGATCAGACTATTGAAACAGGGGCAAGTGACTCAACCGGTACCGGCACATTCACAACAACACCACTTACCTTTACTCAACCGGTTGCTTATACCGATCAGGTACTGGGAAGCAATCATGTCTACAGAATAATTGTTACGTTTACCGGTACCGCAACCTGAATGTTAAAACAGTACACTCTACAAATTTTTTACTTATATCCAATCATCTTATGGAGTAGGGCATGAAAAATTATTCTCGGAAATTTCGTAGAATGATATTTTCTGTTCCTTTATTCCTAGTTCTCACGTTTATATGTGTTTCCCAAGCATCCGCGTCGACAATATCCATCGATGAGTCAGGAACTATTAATAATTGGGCTTTAAATCCGGTAACAAGTCCAAACAACGATGCATCATCTATCTCATTAACCGTGCAATCGGATACTCAGCCATGGTACGTGAAAGTGAACGATGCTCTGGATGGCAACAAACCGGAATCTTCTGCTGGTCATTTAGCAGAATGGAATACGACATCCTCGTCCTATGTTACGAATCCTCATGTTCTGACTAATAATATGAATGTTGCCGCTTCAGCGGGGTCAGGGTATTCCGTGGGGTCCGCGATCAGCCTTAGTAACACAAATCAAAATATCGTGACGGGATCCGTTATAAACACCCCCGTTACTATCCCAATTAATGTCTCCCAGCAGGTAATCTACTCAGATATGCACCTGACCAATGATCGTGTATATAGGCTTGTCGTCACCTTCTCCGGAGGCTTTTCCTGATTATAGGGAAAAAAAGATTTGTATCGTTTATCACCAATTTGGCAGGAAGAGATATACAATGACACTCCGGTTTCAAAAATTCCTTTCTGGAATAATCCCTATTCTAGCAATGTTGATCCTATTCATGGCATGTATGCCCATAGTATCCGCAATCAGTGTGTCGGGAGCCAAGTATATGGGCAGCATCAGTCCGGGTGGAACTGATATTCACACCATGACGGTGAGTATCGGTTCCGGGGAAGACCCGACTGACATATCGGTGGAGGTATTCGGTTTTGGTCAGAATATGGATCAGGGTTATACTCCTTTAACCTCGAAAGATGATGTAAGTCCTTATTCTGCTCGTTCCTTTATCACGCTTGATAACAGCTCTCTTCACCTTGAACCCGGTGTTGCACAGAGCGTAAATGCAAAAATCACGATTCCTGTAAATTCCGGCCCGGGCGGAAGGTATGCTCTCATTTATATTCACGCTCTGCCAGGTAAGGGAAAATCATTCACCACTGCAATAATGGTCCCTGTAATGGTTACAATTTCCGGCTCAACACCAACAGAGACAGGGAGCATCACCAACCTTTCTGTGAGCGATGTAACCATCGGCCAGCTGATTTCAGTTACAACAACGCTCAATAATAACGGGAATTATCACTATTATCATACAGTGAACATCGTCACAATAAGCGATGCAAACGGGAACCACGTAGGAAACTTTTCAACCCAACCCTCAGTTTATGCCATTATCCCGGGAAGTACTGTCCAGTATATCGCAACTCCCACAATCCAGAACCTCCCTGTAGGGACCTACACCGCAGATTCCAAAGTTCTTCTTGAAAGCGGCACGGTTCTTGATGAGAAGACTACGACATTTACTGTAAAAACGAATTACATCCCCCCGGTGACAGAGTCTAACATCACGCTCACACCGGGAAGCGCAGGAACCCTGACATCCCCGGATGGCCGGTATTCGATCATGTTTCCGCAGGGCGCGGTACTAGGTGATGCTGTGGTGACATTAAAACCGTATACCAGAGATCAACTTCCCTCCGCACCAGCGGGTGCAACGCTTGGGGCAACCTGTTTTGAGATTACCGGGCTCTCCGGGTTACTCAGCAAGGACGCCACAGTTCAGGTGAAATATTCTGCGGATGATCTTGCAGCTGCCGGCGGAGATGCATCCCACCTGAAACTCACCTACTACGACGCTGCCCAGAATGCGTGGGTGATCCTGCCCACGCAGGTAGATACCGGGAGCACAACGCTGACTGCCACCACCAACCACCTGAGTGTCTGGGCTGTCATGGTTTCATCGTCAACCACCGGTGGCAGCTCGGCACCACAGGCCACAGCCACCAAGAGTCCCCTTTCCCTGACCGTGATTCTCACATCACTCATTATTGCCGGTATTGCCGTCGGGAAGAGTGCCAGAAAACGGAAATGAATGAGAAATAATTTTTTGGTTTTGGTCGTTATCTGCTTTTTTCTCTGTCTGACTTCAGGCTTTCTCCGGGCTCCTGCAGATGCGGGAAACACAGGTGACGTGCTGATTACCGGAACAATCCCACTTATTGCTTATAATATTTCGGCCACCGGAATCGGTTCCGACAATGCCACAATTACCTGGAATACGAACGGTGATGCGAACAGCACAGTTGAGTACGGTCTCACAACCAGTTATGGTTCTATAGGTTTTGACACGGTAATGGGGATCAGTCACACAATAACCCTGAACGGCCTGTCATCACATACGGTATACCACTTCCGGGCTGTGTCAACCAACCTTGACGGTGAACGATATGCGAGCGCCGATTCCACATTTCAGACATTAGCTCTCTCAGATACCGTTGTTTCTTCGGCCACTCCGTCGACAACCTTTACCGGGACCACCATCCAGACAGTCGGCGGCGTTCAGCAGGTCAGCCTCAACGAGGCACTCACCCAGGGAACCATCCAGGTTTACGGAAATACGGTTACTGTCAGTAATCCCGGCAACGGCTGGTCCAAACTGCAATATGTCGGCTCGAACGTCATTACGGATAATGGCAATGTCAGTACCGGCCCGATCCAGAGCGTGAGCATGCAGAGCGATCCGGTCACCGCATCGCTCGGTGGTGCCATTGGCACGGTCAGCACGCAGATCGAGATAGATCTGAAGCAGGTTGTTTCCGGTGTTACCATCCAGCAGAGTATTATCCAAGGAGCAAGTGCCACGGTGGCTGATGCCTTTCAGGTTGCAGCAACAAACAACAATCTCGATGTGAAGGCAATTGCCTATACGGTAGAGTTCCAGAACACCGCACCGTTGGATGCCAACCTGAACTCATACGGCGTCACCCTGAATTTAAGTGTCGATAATGCCTGGGTGGTCGCAAATGCCCCGGACGGCAGTGTGAATAACGTAAAGATCATACGGCTCGGAGACGATGGAACACCAGAAGTCCTCAGTACGACGTATCTCGGCAGTCAGGGTACCACCGATTATTTCGAAGCTATCTCGCCCCACGGGATTTCCACGTTCGGTATCGTTGCCGTGGCCTCCAGCAGTACACCTGGTGGAGGCGGGGGCAGCAGTTCCAGTGGGGGGACAGGGGGCGGAAGCACGGGTGGAGGTGGAGGTGAGAGTGTTGGGGGAAGTGTCCTGGTTGCCAGCCAGCCGGAAGCTCCATCCGCCCAGAAGGGTCAGCCGATACTGGCGCCCCCCCAGAACGGACCCACAACAGTACAGTCATTGGCCGTTGCAGGACTGATCGCAATCACGGGATCCTCAGGAGTTCAGACATTTACCCTTGACACTACCCTCGCGGCGCAATCCGGTGTTTCGGTAACTGTCGAGAATAACGTGATCACTATTACCCAGCCCGGTCTTACCCAGACGATTGTGACAAGCGGGAACCCTTCGGTACAGAATGGAATAATTTCGGGCACTGTTCAATCGGTCAGCATAACCACAACTCCCTCGATCGCCACCTTAAGTTTTGGTACCGTATCGGTGTCTATCGATGCTTCGCTTGCCACAATTCCGGAAAATGCGGTGATTACCACCACTCTCTCTGATACGGTGAGCTCGGATACACAAAGCGCGTTCCAGCTGGCTGCACAGAATGACAACCGGCAGGTTGACGCAATTGCCTATGTTATGACCGTTGAGACGACTAACTTCGTGGCAACCGGGCCGGCACTCGTGACCATGACGGTCCCCTCAAACTGGGTTACAAACCATGGCGGAACTGAATCGGTATTTATTGCACGATGGGGTGAGGATAAGTCCGTTGAGATTCTGGACACATCCTATAAGGGGATGGATGCGAAGGGTGCTATGGTCTTCGAATGTCGGTCTCCTCATGGATTGTCTATCTTTGGTATTACATCTTTAAGGCCTCTCGAAACGGCTCAAAAGAAACAAACGGGGGTTGCTTCAGGAGGATTGCCCCAACAGGGAGCCCTCGGTAATGCCAGTATTATAATCGCAGAAATCGGTTTGCTGATGATAAGCAATTATATTGTTATCATAGTAGCCGCAGGTTTGACTGCGCTCTGTATCATGCTTATCGTGATCTATATCAACCGGGATACCATTGAGTGAAGTCGGAATAAGCGCAGGTAAACCGGTTAACACTTTTTCGGTGTGTACTGCGACAATGTCACGGCCTGATGAGTGAGATCTTCAATAAATCGGATCACCAATGGTCTGAACTGGTGTATCTTGTCGCGGGCATCGGGTGACCGGAAAACAGTGATCGGAAATGGGAATTGAGGATGGCTGGTCGTGGCGCCACACGACATCGTGTCCATGAGCATGGGTTCTGTTGCACTTGACGGGAGTTTGAAGAGGAGGCCCCCATCGTATTACCTGCTTTTTGTAATAGTTAAACAGTCCCCATAAATGAAACAGAACTTTAAGAATAATTCTTATCAGTAAAACCGAGCACATCCAAACTAGTATTTAATGGTATTTTTATCGCTGTGCAATTTCTTTGGTTTTATCTTCTCAAAACAGGGTAAATTTTCTTTTATATTATCCATGAAAAATATCCCGCCCTGAAGGTATGATCCGATACCGGATGATGGAAACAAACAACTGTACCCGGTGCAGGTAAAAGAGTCGGTGAAGTGCATGATCTCGGTAGCCTATATCAATGACAATCATGCCATGCTGGAGTATGGCAGACAATATCTCGAAGGCCGCGGGGATTACCTGGTCGAAACGTTCGATACCCTGAATTACATCCGGGAATGGATCCCGTTTCATACCTATGACGTGATTATATCCAAGGAATACATTACCGGCATCAGCGTACCCGAAAAGATCCTACCGGCACTTCCCAAAGATGATACGACACCGGTCATTATCCTGCTGGACAAAGGTTATCCCCTGCAGGTTCCTGAAAAAGGGATACCCCGGCAACCAGTGTTCTCTTTAAGGATCCGCCGTGATTACCTGGCATTCTTCTTTGAGGTGCACCAGCTGATCAGACAGGTTATATGCAACCGGAAAGCAACGGCTGGCGTTAAGGCTCTCGATACCCTTCTGAAACGCTCTGAATTATTGCCGGAAAGTACCGTTGAAGAAAATATCAAAGCCATTGTTGAAACGTGCGGCAGGTGTCTCCCGGCAATTTTCACTGCATATTACCGGAACTCTGACAGAGCAGGACCTCCCGTTGCCGTGTGGCATGCCGGGGGGATTCCACTCTATTATGTCATGGATGATCAGAGCTGGAGAAAGATCAAGCCTCAAAAAATTAAAAAATGCAGGATTTCTTCAGGATGGTCCTGCTCACCGGACGGCAGGATCAAGCAAGCCGAAAATGAAGGACTGTTCTCCGTTGCCATGTATCCGGTTACCTGGCATGAGATGCTGGAAGGCATCCTCTTCAATGTTTTTTCATCCAACCCTGTACTAACCGACCATGAATGCCTGATGCTGGAGACTTTTTCGGATATGATAACCTGGAATGAACACATGGCGTCCCGGTACCAAAACAGGAGTGAATGCATGATAGTACCTGGTGCTGACTGGGGAAGCAATCCAAAAGCATGAATCCGATAAACCGTGGCCGTAAGAAACGGCGGGAAAACAGGGTACCTCTTTCAGGGCAGTATGACACCGGAGGGGGGGACGGACCTTGAACCAGGAAATGAATGGTGGGAAAAACCTGAAAATGCATCTCATTACCCCCTCCAGAAGGAGTACTATTGTCAATAATCTTTCCTGCACGCCGAATGATGACACAAAAAATAACTCCCCCTTGCCGTTCTCCCCGCAGTTGCAGACAACAAAGGACCCGGTATCAGCAGGAATAACCCACGTACTGTACGTTGATGATGAACCTGCTCTGCTTGACATAACCCGGCAGTTATTAGAGAGTACCGGTGAATTCAGGGTTGACACGGTAACTTCCGTCAGTGATGCAATGAAGGCGCTCATGGAACGGACATATGACGCAGTCGTGTCTGATTACCAGATGCCAGAGACAGACGGCATCGCATTTTTAAAACAACTCCGGCACCAGGGAAACACGCTCCCGTTTATCATTTTTACCGGGAAAGGCAGGGAAAATGTGGTTGTTGAGGCACTCAATGCCGGCGCGGATTTCTACATCCAGAAAGGGGAGGATCCGAAGGTGCAGTTTGCCGATCTCGGGAATAAAATCCGGCAGGCGGTCCGGAGGAGCACAGCGGAACGCGCCCTCATGGAGAGTGAAGAACGGTTCCGGAATGTGGTTGAAGACCAGACTGAACTCATCTCCCGGTTCAGGCCTGACGGGATCCTCCTCTTTGTCAACGACGCATTCTGCCGGTATTTTGGTGTACTGCGGGAACATATTCTCGGCCGCCGGTTCGAGATACAGAGTCCCGGTGAAGACGGTAATGTCGTGAAATCTCATCTCAGATCGCTGACCCGGCAGCACCCGTTTGCGACCATTGAGTACCGGGTCATCATACCGACCGGGATCATCCGCTGGCAGCAGCGAAATGACAGGGCTATTTTCGATGATACCGGCACGCTGGTCGGGTACCAGTCTGTCGGCCGGGACATCACAGATCTAAAAACTGCACAAGAGGCACTGAAAACGTCACTTGTAGAGAAAAATATGCTTCTTAAAGAGATCCATCACCGGGTCAAGAACAACATGCAGGTCATCATCGGTCTTCTCCAGTTCCAGGCATCGACCGTCTCATCGCCTGAGATCGCGCGCATCGTTCTCGATACCGAGACCCGCATCCGGTCAATGGTTCTTATCCATGAACGGCTCTATAAGTCCGAGGATTTCGTTAACATCGATCTGGGGATATATATAAAAGATCTCATTGACAGTCTTATCTACACGTACAAAACGAAAACTGCCATTACTATCGAATATAGTATCGATAAATTTCTGATCGATCAACCTATGCTGATTCACCTGGGGCTTCTTATCACGGAAGTTGTCTCAAATTCACTTAAACATGCATTTCCTGATCGGAGTACCGGAACCATTTCCGTGGTGTTCCACCGGGAAAAAACTAATCGTCTGATCCTTTCCATTCATGATGATGGGATCGGAATCCCCGATTCCTGCATGCGGGAAAAACCAACAACGATGGGTTTGCAGCTTATCTATATGCTTGGCCGCGACCAGCTCAACGGGGAAATCCAGATTGAAGGCAATAACGGGACGACCTTCACTTTTACCTTTAACCCGGCGTTACCGGAGGGGGTATAATGGTTCCGGAGACCTCCCCTCAGGTCATGCACCGTGACAACAAGTTCTACCAGATGATGTTCGAATTGTCACGGGATGCAATCCTGACCATTGAACCACCATCATGGTGCGTTACCGCGTGCAATATTGCATCAGTGAAGTTATTCAATGCGTCCTGTAAAGAGGATTTACTCACAAAAGAATTCCCGCAAATCTCCCCTCAGTATCAACCGGATGGGGAACTGTCTTTGGAAAAAGCCAGGAGAATAATCGAACATGCATTTCAGGAAGGACGCATTGTTTTCGACTGGAGATGTAAACGGTTCACGGGCCAGGAATTCCCCGCATCCATCCAGATTAACCGCATTGAAATAAACGGAGAAAAAGTTCTTCAGGCCACGATCAGGGATGTAACTGAAGAGCAACATCTCAAAGAGGAACAGCAGGCAACCCAGCAGCAGCTCGTCGCTACGGAAGAGGAACTGCGAGTCAGATACAACGAACTGAAACACGTTGAAAACAAACTGCGTGCATCAGAGGCAAAATACCGTACGCTCACAGAAAATACCTTAGATATTATTTATTCCATCGATCCTCAGGGCATAATAACGTATATCGGACCACAGGTTGCCAGGTACGGATTTATGCCGGAGGATTTCATTTCTCATAATATCAGGGAGATAATCCTGGAGGAAGATCTGGGGAGAATCCTCAAGGAAGGAAAAACGACGATTTTAACCGGTAAACCGATACGGACAGCCTTCCGTACCAGAGATCGCGCGGGAAATATCGTCTGGTTTGAGGACAATAGTTCATTTCTCGTAGATCCAACGGGAAAAACCGGCGTAAGAACCGGAGTCCTCCGTGATATCACAGAACAGAAAGAGACTGAAGAGCGGGTAAGAAAGAGCGAAGAATTATACCATTCCCTCGCAGAGACTTCGCAGGACTTAATCTACATCATTAATGCACAGGATCGAATCGAATACGTCAACAGCTATGCGGCCGCTGCACTGGGGAAGACGTATGAAGAAATTATCAACATGGACCGGGGCGCTGTCTTTCCACCGGAAATTAGTCTGGGGCAGCAGCAATACCTGAACATGGTTTTTGCGACCGGTAAACCGAGCCGGTTCGAAAGCCAGATCCTGCTTTTGGGAGTGACACGGTGGTTGGATCATGCACTCAATCCATTAAAATACCCGGATGGAACCGTCAGGGCGGTTCTCTGCATATCACGTGACATCACCGATCTTAAACAGACGGAAGATGCATTGAAGGCATCGCTGGACGCAAAGAACGCACTCTTACGGGAGATCCACCACCAGGTCAAGAACAACCTGCAGGTCGTTATCGGCCTGCTCCTGTTCCAGGCATCGACCGTCTCGTCGCCTGAGATTGCACGTATCGTCCTCGATACCGAGACCCGCATCCGGTCCATGGTTCTTATCCATGAGCGGCTTTATAAATCAGAGGATTTTGTCAATATCAGTCTGGATACCTACATAAAGGACCTTGTTAACAGCCTGATCTGCGCATACGGAACAAAAACGTACATCAACGTAAAATATTCTGTCGATAAAATCCAGATTGACCAGTCCACCCTGCTTCACCTGGGGCTGCTCATCACGGAAGTCATTTCCAACTGTATCCGGCACGCCTTTACCGGTCGGAGCATCGGGACCATTTCCCTGGCATTCCACCGTAAAGAAAACAACGGTCTGATCCTTTCTATCCATGATGACGGAATCGGAATCCCCGAGTCCTGTCTGAACAAAAAAGCATCGACCGTCGGTTTGCAGCTCATATCCCTGCTCGGCCAGGATCAACTTGACGGAAAAATCCTGATTGAACGCGAGAACGGGACTACGTTTACGTTTACGTTTGATTACACATCCCAAAAGGAGGAAAAATAATGGTACATGAAAAAATTCTGATTGTTGAAGACGAAGTCATAATTGCCAAGATTCTCGAGGATCTCCTTGTTTCCCTTGGGTACACCGTAATAGCGCGGGTGAAAACCGGAGAAAATGCAATAAAAGCCGTCGGGCAGCATCATCCGGATCTCATCCTTATGGATATCCTGCTTGAAGGTAAGATGGATGGGATTGATGCTGCAGCGCAAATTAAAAAACGGTTTGGGATTCCGGTTATTTACCTGACATCATTCTCCGATGATGCCACGCTTGGCCGGGCAAAAGAGACCGACCCGTACGGGTACCTGGTTAAACCGTTTGTCAAGGAGACCATTCATGCAACGATCCAGATCGCTGCTGCAAAAAAATTATTCGACGAGCGTATACGCACGGCATCCATCTGGCTTAACCGGACAATTCAGATCCTGGATCGGGGGATCATAACAATAGACAAAAACGGAAGAACGATTTTGATCAATGCATACGCGGAACAGTTGACCGGCTGGAACATCCGCGATGCATACTTAAAACCGCTTGACGAAGTCCTGCAGTTTTATGATGCCATCACGGATCAACCTTTTATTCTTCACATCTCCCCGACACTCAATAAAGGGGTTGTCTCAGTGTTCCCCTCAGATGTGTACATCATCTCCCGGAACGGAGGACGGCAGTTATTGAAGGACTGCGTGCTTTCTCCGGTAACCGACACAAAAGGATTAATAATCGGCGCTCTCGTGGCGTTTTCTGTTGTCGATGACAGTCGTTCAAAGGGAGAACTGACCAATACCTATCTGAAAATTTCACAAAAAGAACCAGCTTCCGAAGGTAGTAATGAACCCTCCCCGGCAGCGCAAGCGTCGTTGAAATCGCTCTCTTCGAAACGGATAAACCAGATCCATGAAGAGATCACAGACCTTATGCATCTTGAACAGGCTAACTCGCTCTCTGTCATGGGGAAATTTGAGGATGCAATTCTGGAATACCAGAAGGCCCTGAAGATTCGGGCAAGTAATATCCAGGCCTGGCATAATATGGGCGTTATCCTGGAGAAGTGCGGCAGGAATGAGAGGGCCCTGAATGCCTTTGACAAGGCGCTTGAGATAAATCCCCGGTCTCTTGAAGCACTCCGCCATAAAGGAGATATCCTTCACAAACTCGGAAAGACGACCGAATCACAACAGATTTTTCATCAACTGGAGTTGTATTCGAAGTAAAAAATGGGGATGTAATGTCCTCGCGTCGATGGTTGGCGGGGTGCATTTCTTATCGTTAAAATTTTTAAGACCCACCGCCAGAGAAAATGACACCGTCTTTGAGCAGAGGGATACATGGTAACGAAGAACGTGATGTATTTTACGGACAGGGAGGTGGAATTTGTGCACCTCCTTGTTAAGATCGGGATCCAAAGGACGGTTGCCATGGTACTGGTATTCCTGGCAAATACTACCGGGGCAACCTCCCGCGACATCGAGCGCGGAACCGACCTGCGCCAGCCTGAAGTCAGCTCGGCAATGAAGTTCCTGACGTGTCGGGCATGGGTCAAAAGCCATGAGATCCCCCAAGAGCACAAGAGCGGCCGGCCGAGCAGAGTCTACGAGCTGGCAAAGCCAATAACCGGGATTATGGACTGCATCGAGAAAGAGACAAAAGACAAAGCCAATGATAAGCTCGCTCTCTTCAGGAAATTACAGGAATACCTCCCCTGATATCATCCAAAAACCAAAAATTAAGTACAAACGATTCAGCTCTCTCGACACATCAGATCTCCCCCTGCAGGGATTTTTTACCAGGTTATCCCGGTCCGTATACAATTTTAGCGACTAAAAAAATTTAAAAAACCAAAAAACAGCCGTTAACAACGAGACCCGGGGCCGGCCGGCTCAAGTGTTCCCCGGGTTCTGGTACCTCTCATCGCGTCTGACCACGGCCGCCATCCACCAGATTTTTATAATAAAATCCGAAAGGATCCTATATGGTGGACACGGGAAGGCTCACATGGCCAGTTCAACGAAGGGAGGATTTTCTCCGTATTGTCGTGTATATCATTCTTTCAACCGCACTCATCTTTATCGTGGATATTATTACGCCTCTCGGCGTGATGATCTGGATCCTGTACCTCATCCCCCTCTTTTTAACCGTGTATCTCAGCTGGAAGTATGCACCGATCCTGATGACCGGCGTTTTTATTCTCCTTATGGCAGCGAGCCTTTTTTTGTCCCCGCGTGACCTTTCGATAGAATACGCGCTGATCGATCGGATCTTCTTTGCGCTGATCCTCGTCATTGCATCGTTTTTTATCAAGGATTACATCGCGAACGTCGAAGATATTGTCTCAAGTGAAGAGCGGTACCGTTCTCTTATCGAGTGGCTGCCCGAAGGAGTCGTGGTATACCGGCAGGGAGGGATCGCATACATAAATCCTGCCGGCAGCCGGTTGATCGGAGAGGACAGCGGGAAAAACCTGGCTGGCTGTGACATTGTCAGCATGGTCGATCCGGATTTCCAGGCCCTTTTCCGGCAGCGGGTAGACCAGGCCGCCCACGGTGCACGGATGAATCTCGATAAAGTGAAATTGATCAGGCAGGACAACAGCGATGTGGTTGTCGATATGTTTCTTGGGACGGTATTCTGGGACAACGGGACTGCGGTACAGATTGTGATGAGACCGGCCTGAACAGGAAAGGACTTGGCCAGGATCATCATACTTTTAACGGTGCTGCTTTTTTAGTCAGTGATTGATGCCGTGAAGTTTCCTCAGCATCTGCACCCGCTCGCGGGCCCCGGCGGTTGGCTCCGGCACCGGCTCCGTACTCCGCCTCCCGCCCACTGCACCAAGGATGGCATTGATGGCGGCGGGCTGGGACGGGCCGTACCCGCCTTCGAGCACGAACGCAGGTGGCAGGTCAAGCGCATCGATCAGCATCCCGGCAAAAATGCCGTAATCGGCCGGAACAAGTCCCATGCCACCGACCGGATCGTCCGCGAGCGCGTCCTGGCCGGCCGAGATGATAAGGAGGTCAGGGTGCGCCCGTTCGAGTACCGGGATAATGACCCCGGAAAAGACGTGCACGTAATCCCCGAGAGTACTCTTCTGCGGCAGCGGGGCATTTACCGTGTATCCCCGGCCGGCGCCGGTCCCGATTTCGGTTGCCGCGCCGGAGTGGGGGAAGAAATCCTCTGCATGGACCGAGCAGTACAGCACCCTGTCGCTCCCGGAGAAGATCTCCTGTGTACCGTTCCCGTGGTGCACGTCCCAGTCGACGATCGCCACGCGGTCCACGGAGGTGAGCGCCTTTGCCGCGGCGATCGCCACATTGTTGATGAGGCAAAAGCCCATCGCCCAGCCTGACGCGGCGTGGTGACCCGGGGGACGGACGAGTGCAAAACAGCTCTCGCCGGCGAGCGCACGCTCCGTGGCGGCGATCGCCGAGCCTGCCGCAAACGTTGCGACCTCGTACGACCGCGGGTTGAGGTAGGTATTTGCATCCAGGAATCCCGGCACATACAGGTTCCCGGTAAAGTACCCGCCGGTGCACCCGTACTCGTCGACCGTGTCGTACGCAGCATGGAGGGTGCACTGCTGGCGCAGCCATGCAAGATAGCCGGGCAGGTGGACGCGGCGGAGATCCTCTTCTCCTGTAGCCACCGGGGCACGGACAGGAATGCCATCAGGTACCTGTTCGGTAATCGCACGGAGACGATCCTGGCATTCAATATGGCCCGGACGGTTGTGGTGTTCAAAGACCGGCCCGGTGACAAGAGAACATTTCATGAGAAACCCGGCTTTTGATCGTAACAGATGGTTATCGGCCGATTCACCAGATGAATATTATGGATCCGGCCGGGACACGTTTTACAGGAAGGACAAACTACACGGAAATGATCGGGCCGGATCCCGCCTGAGTCCCAGTGAGTTTCCCGACATACGGTTTGGCGGGGCCACTCAGGAAAAACCCTGTCCTGATCCCGGAAATCCGGATCCGGTTTATCTGGCACAATAGTGAAATAAAGATTTTAAATCCGTGCTTTCCTGAACATGACGCGCATAAGGCCATGACCGTATATCTGGAGGGTCCCCCGCGTTTGTTCCGGGGCGGGCACCACTGGAGAGTCTATCCCTGTGCCCGGATAAGCCGGTGTTTCTTTTTTGTGATTTCCAAAAGATCCGGGCCGGCCAGAATAACCGGGATCGGTAACAGAAAACCGGTTACAAAATGTAATCATTCTCCGGCGTAAACCGACCGGAAAGCATTTAGAAAGGTATTAATAACGACAAACGGATGATCAAATTAGCCTATATCGAGCAATATTCGACTCTCTCTGGCTGAAAAACAGCTGTTCCCGGTTGCCCGAGATAGGTTGAAACGTTTCAAAAGAGGTGTGTAAGAGAATGGTGTTTCATCCTCCGGTAGCTGTTGTCGCCAAGGCCGGCGACGCCGGGAAATACAAAGTAGGCCTGCCTGCATGGAACCTGCTGCTCCGTGGGTTTATGGCCGGCGCGTACATCGCGATGGGCGGTGCCCTTGCAACGGTGTGCAGTACGGGAATCATGGCCACTGATGCCGCTGCGCGGTACGGTGCGGCAAGCGCCGGGTTTGCCCAGCTGATCCTGGGGTCGGTCTTCCCGGTCGGTCTTATTATCATCGTGCTCACGGGTGCAGAACTTTTTACCGGTGACGCGATGCTTGCCCCGATGGCGGCATTCATCCACAAGGTGAGCTGGCCGCAGGTCATCAACCTGTGGATACTGGTGTATATCGGGAACTTCATTGGTTCGATCGTCTTTGCCTACATCATGGCATACGGGCCTTTTGTCTCGTTCGACTCCACGGGAGCCGCAACGGTGACCGCGTTTGGTACCCGGGCGATTGCCATTGCGAGCGCAAAGGTCAGTTATGTCGGAATGCTTGGCATGTGGTCCGCGTTCCTCAAAGCCGTCGCTTGTAACTGGCTTGTGAACCTCGCCATCCTGCTCGGCATCTGTGCCGATGACCTGATTGGCAAGTTCTTCGGGATCTGGTTCCCGATCATGGCCTTTGTCTCGAGCGGCTTTGAGCACAGTGTCGCGAACATGTACTTCATTCCCGCTGGTATCCTCACGCAGGGATTCATCACTGATCCAACTAAGATCAATGCCGGCCTGACCTGGGTCACGATGTGGACCAACAACCTGATTATTGTCTCGATCGGAAACATCGTCGGCGGGTTGTTCTTCGTCGGTGTGATCTACTGGGTTGCGTTCAGGAAAGAGATCGCAGCACTGAAGTAGGAAAAACTGCAATAGATCTTCTTATAATGAAGATCGGTAATGTCGAAGTGAAGGTCTCAATCCTCGCGATTGCGGTCTTTGTGATCTTCACTCTTTTTTTACTGGCTGCTTCCGTGTTCAGCACCGGTGTGAGATCGCAGCTGATCTGGATGATCCCGGGACTTTTTCTGCTGCTTGTGATCCCCATTGTCCTCAACTACATGAGCCGCAGCCAGTATGCAGATGTTAAGCCGGTCTACGAGATCGAAGCAAAAAGTGTCCGGGTCAAGCTGATAAACGAGAATATGATCGGAAAGCCGGTCCGGATCGAGGGCGTGGTGGAGAAGGTGCGTTTCCAGTTCCTGAACCGTCCGCAGTTTATCGTTGCCGACCGGTCGGGTGAGATTTCCGTCAAGATGTTTACGAGCCCATCAGAGGACATTCACGAACACGACGTGGTAGAAGTCGTCGGCATGGTGATCCGCCGCTATGTCGTTGTCGGTGACCCGGTGATCAACTGCGTCTCGATAAAGAAAATTGAGAGAAAGGCCGGGCCGGCAAAAGATCGCTAAACCTTCTGAGGCCGAATGCGATCCCATCCGTTTCGAGGTACCATGTCACATCCTGATGCACCAGCCGGAACCCCCGCTGTCACGGCGATATACGACCTTCTGGTGCCGGTGCTCTCGTTTGGGGGAGCGGCGCTTGCAATCCTCGTGTGGACAAACGGGATTGCCATTGACCTGCGCTTTACGGCAGCAGGCTGCGTGCTGGCCTCTGTTGTCCTCGCGTATCTTGCATGGGTCCGGCCAAAAAAGGACATCGTCGCGCTGACGACACCCATCTATGCCCTCATCTTTTTTGCCGTGCCGCTTGACGATGCCGTGGCGACGATCATCCTCGAACTGCTCTACGCGGTAAGCCTGTCGATCCTGCTCGTGCGGCTGAAGTACCGGTTCGGTAAGCCAGCTGCTTCCATCACTGAAGAGGGAGAACTGAGCGGCCCGCTCAAAGATTACGTGGACAGAACGCACCAGGCCTGCGCCCGCCTGCCGACCGCCGCTGCGCACCGGGCTGCACTTGCGTTCCTGCGCTTTGCGGCCGGCGACTATGGCGACGTGCCACCGGAGGCACACGAGGGGGTCCGCGAGCTTGAAGGGTCGGGCTGTGCACCCGCCTTTACGACGGCATTTGAGATTGTGACAGAGCAGGCGGAGACCACGGAGATGTCCCGCTCGCGGCCGTCGCGGTACAAAGAGTTTACCGCATCCGATGCAGGATTACTCGCCCGGCCCCTGCAACCCCGCAAGAAGAGCGACGACGGGTACGACCCGGCCTTCGATGCAGCGCTCGATAATGCGCTTCTCCTGCTCTTTGCCGCCGGGTGGACATCCTCGGAAGCGGACCGTACTCACCTCTGCAGGGCAGAGGCGTTTGCGGCAAAGGTGCTGGAAGAGTAACCCTCTTTTCGGGGTCATTAACTCGAAAACTTCCCACGTTGCTATCCGATTATTTTTTTTTATGTGTCGGGTCGGGCACTGTTTTTGTGATCCGGCCGGATCACGGATTTATTGCCGGAAAATCCGGCCCAAAAAACGATCCGGACGAACCGGTTCAGGTGCATAGTAATGACGTTGTGATTGGGTAACCGTCAAAAAGAAGCGCCGGAACCGTTGGGAGGGAATGATACTCTCTCCGGATTATATTACAAAAATTGGAAAGTACCCCAGCCCTTAACATCACAAACAGGTGATTTGGGTGATAAATAGGGTACAGTACCCCCATGCAATGACACAACCGGCACCTTTTACCCCGCAATCCCGTGTGATTGTATTCGAAATTTTAAAGAGAAGACCTGGAATTTGGGAGACTAACAAAAATGGCTAAACAAAAAAGCAAACTGATTGATATCTTCACGAATAACGAACAGGAGATCCTTGAGGACTGGATGCGTGAACAGATCGTTTCGATTACCTACCGAAAAGACCTTCTCACCGAGGCCGAACTC